>Ga0209640_10005537_pt1 | contig 11025 bp, 8 predicted proteins | sample RifCSP10_1_FD_184018 | JGI IMG/M metagenome (GOLD analysis project Ga0209640, IMG submission 184018) | Soil microbial communities from Rifle, Colorado - Rifle CSP2_sed 10_1 (SPAdes) (version 2) | ecosystem: Environmental > Terrestrial > Deep subsurface > Rock core/Sediment | place: Rifle...
GAGCCGGAGGAGATTCGACCACACGAGCTCGAGCAGGACGACCCGCTCCGCATTCAGCGGATCGATGCCTGCGCCCTGGAGCCACCGGGTCACGCGCGAACGGCTCACGCCGAGCAGGTCGGCCACCGCAGAGCCGGACCGCAGATCACGCTTCAGCGCCTCGATCTTTACCGCCGTCGCAACGGGCATCGACTCCCACCGTAGCGCAACAAGAATCGTTGCGCTACGTGGCCACGGAGGACCTGTCCGTCTAGCAAGTCCCAAGAACGCGTCGACCCTCACGCGTCGCGGGCGCAGCGGAACCCGGAGAACCCGTGGCGGCTCTTCGGGTGCTCCCAGCTCCGAAACGACGTGCGCGCGACGAGGGCGTCGGTGGCCCAGGAGCCGCCTCGCCGCACGCGATACTCGTTGCCGAAGTAGATCTCCGAGAACTCCGGATAGGGAAAGGCCAGGAACCCTGGATAGGGCTGGAAACGTGACGACGTCCACTCCCACACGTCCCCGCCCATCTGCACGCAGCCGACCGGGCTGACACCGCCCGCGTACGACCCGACCGGGGCGGGCGAGAAGCGGCGCCGATCGAGGCTGGCCTCGAACCCCATCCATTCCTGACCCCACGGGTACCGGAACTTTCCTTCGTGCTCGTGCCATCCGGCTGCGCGCTCCCACTCGAGCTCGGTCGGCAGGCGTTTCCCCGCCCAGCGCGCGAACGCCTCGGCCTCGTAGCAGGAGACGTGCTGCACGGGCTCGTTCGGCGGCAAGGGCTCGAGGCGGCCGAAGCGAATGCGCTCCCAGCCGTCGTCGCCCTGCTCCCAGAAGAGCGGCGCGTTCGCGTCCTCGCGCGTGCGCCAGTCCCAACCCTCCGGGCTCCAGAGCCTCCTCGACCCGTAGCCCCGGCTACTTACGAACTCCGCGAACTCAGCGTTCGTCACCGGAGCGCGGTCGATCCGGAACCGCCGTAGCTCGACCTCGTGGGCCGCGAGCTCATTGTCGTACGCCCACGGATCGTGAGCGGCGCCCAGGATGAACGAGCCGGCAGGCACGTGGATCTCGTCGGGCCCGCTCGGCGCATGATCCAGAGCTGCGCTCTCGGGCGCCGGATACGCGGATCCCGTTCGCAGCTGGAGGGTCTCGAGCATCGCCTCCTGCTGCTGGAGCTCGTGCTGGACCACCAGGCCGAACACGAACCCGCTGCGTAGTAGCGCGTTCGGGGCGTCCAGATCGAGGTGCTCGAGCGCGTCGAGGACACGTCCGCGCACGTCCTCGGCATAAGCCCGCGTGGCTGCCGGCCTCAGGATCGGAAGCCCTGCGTGCGCGCCGCGCCCGCGCCGAAATGCGGCGTAGATGTCGTCGTGGAGGTACGAGATCGGCGGGTCGCCCTTGACGTTGCGGAGCAGCCAGAGCTCCTCGAAGTACGCGATGTGGGCGTAGTCCCAGACGAGTGGTGGCCGGTCGGGCGCAACCTCGGCGATCAGCTGGTCGTCCGGTACCGGCTCGAGCAGCGCATCGGTTGCGCTGCGGGCCCTCTGCAGTGTCGTGCGGATCTCGAGCCGCGTCTCCATACGTCAACTGTGCCCAAGTGGAGCGCGTACGCCTAGGGCCGATCGGGGGAGCTTGGCTAGCCTTACGCCTCGACTTCGAAACAGGACGGAGGAACTCGGTGGGTGAGAGTCAGGACGGTGCGGTCGTCGTCGCACGGGACGTAAACCGCCGCTACGGAGAAGGCGAGACGGCGGTCGACGCTCTGCGCGGAGTGTCCGTCGACATCGACCGCGGTCGGCTCACGGCAGTCATGGGCCCGTCTGGCTCGGGCAAGTCCACCTTGATGCACATACTCGCGGGTCTCGACAAGCCGACGTCCGGCACCGTCGAGGTCGCCGGAACCGAGATCACCACGCTTGGCGACAACGACCTGACGAAGCTGCGCCGCGAGCACATCGGCTTCGTCTTCCAGTTCTTCAACCTGCTCCCGATGCTGAACGCACGCGAGAACATCACTCTTCCTCTCACTATCTCCGGAGCGAAGCCGGATGATGGCTGGGTCGACCAGGTCGTCAAGGACGTCGGCCTTACGGACCGGCTGTCGCACCGGCCTTCCGAGCTCTCGGGCGGCCAGCAACAACGGGTCGCGATCGCTCGCGCGCTCGTCTCGCAGCCAACCGTCCTCTTCGCCGACGAGCCGACGGGCAACCTCGACTCGACGACAGGCCATGAGATCCTCCAGCTCATCCGCGCCTCGGTCGACACGCGCGGTCAGACGACGGTCATGGTCACGCACGAAGGTCGCGCGGCAGCGATCGCCGATCGCATCCTCTTCCTCGCCGACGGTCTCATCGTGCGCGAGATGCACGGCGCCTCCGCGCATGAGGTCATCCAGGCGATGGAAGAGCTCGACAAGTGACGCGATTTGCCATCCGCGGTCTGCTGAGCCGGAAGCTCCGGACGGCGCTGACGGCGGTCGCGATCGTGCTGGGCGTCGCCATGATCAGCGGCACCTACGTCCTCACGGACTCGATCGACCAGGCGTTCGACCGAATCTTCACCGACATCCGCAAGGGTTCGAGCGCAGTCATCAGCGGGAAGTCGGCCTTCGACCTCAGCGAAGGCAGCGGCGTGACCGAGCCGACGCTCGACGAGGAGCTGCTCGGCGACGTCCGCGCGCTTCCGAGCGTCGCGGAGGCCGAGGGGAGCGTCGACTCTGACGCGACGCAGCTCATCGGCGACGACGGCAAGGTCGTCGTTTCCGGCGGCGCGCCGAACCTCGGCTTCTCGATCGCGGACGGCGACTCGGGGTTCAACCCGTTGACGCTCATCGAGGGCGACTGGCCAGGACCGAACGAGGTCGCGATCGACAAGGAGACCGCTGCGGCGGAGAACTTCGAAGTTGGTGAGACGGTCGGCGTGCAGGCCGAGGGCGCGGTCGAGCGCCTGCGGGTGTCCGCAATCGTCCAGTTCAGCTCCGGTCTCACGATCGGGGGCGCGACGTTGGCGGGCTTCGACCTGCCGACCGCACAGCGCCTGTTCAAGAAGGTCGGACGACTCGACGAGATCGCGGTCGCTGCCAAGCCCGATGTTCCGGACGCAGAGCTCGTGCGCGAGCTCGAGAGGATCCTGCCGCGTACCGCGCAGGTGAAAACCGGCGGAGAGCAGGCGCAGGCCGACTCCGCGGAGACGAGCGAGTTCATCTCCTTCCTCCAGGCATTCCTCCTCGCATTCGGCGGGATCGCCCTGTTCGTCGGCTCCTTCGTGATCGCGAACTCGCTCTCGATCACCATTGCCCAGCGGACGCGGGAGTTCGCGACTCTGCGGACCATCGGTGCGACGAATCGCCAGGTGCTCGGCTCGATCATCGTCGAGGCGCTCGTCGTTGGCGTGGTCGCCTCCGTCGTGGGCCTTTTCCTCGGGCTCCTGCTCGCCAAAGGGCTCTTCCAGCTCTTCGACGCCGTGGGCTTCACGCTGCCGAACTCGGGTCTCGTCTTCGAGCCGCGGACGATCCTCGTGGCCCTCGCGGCCGGAGTCCTGGTGACGCTGCTGGCCAGTTTCTATCCGGGCGTCCGCGCGACGATGGTTCCGCCGATCGCCGCCGTGCGCGAGGGTGCGACCATTCCGGGCGAGCCGCTCGACGGCGTGAAGAGCATGCTTACGGGCGCGCTCACGACCGGTGTCGGCGTGATCGTCGGCGTGCTCGCGATCACAGCGACACCCGGCAACACCCTCGTCAGCTCTTTGCTGGCCGTTCTGGGTCTCATCCTCACGCTGCTCGGCTGCGCGCTCTTCCCGTCGCGCACGCTCGGCGCGATCGTCGCCTGCGCTCTCGGCTTTGGTGCGCTGGTCTACGGCCTGTTCGTCCCCGGCCTCGGGACGACCAGCGTGCTTCTCTGGATGGGCGTTGGCGTGCTGCTCGTGTTCTTCGGCGTCGCTCGGGTCACCACGCGGCTCATCCCGAGCCTGTCGGCGTTCATGTCTCCGATTGCGCGCTGGTCCGTCTTCGGGCTGCTCGTGCTCTTCTGGCCGTTCTTCACGCTGCCGTACTGGCTTCTCCGGTACGGCTCGTGGGGACCGGGACCCGCAGGGAAGCGCGCGCTTGCGTTCGTCGGCGGTGGGTTGCTCAATCCGCTGATCCTCGCGATCGTGCTCGTGATGTGGCTCCGAAAGGCAGTCAGCCGCTGGGAGCCGGAGTGGCCAGCCGAGTTCCCTGGCGTGATCCCGGACAGATCGACCACGCGGATCGGTGGCGAGAACGCACGCCGCAATCCGCAGCGAACCGCGTCAACGGCAGCAGCGCTCATGATCGGGCTCGCGCTCGTCACGCTCGTCGCGACGCTCGCGGCGGGCATCATCGCGTCGTTCGAAGGCTCCGTGAACGAGCTCTTCACTGGCGACTACGCGATCACGGCGGAGAACAACTTCTCGCCGATCCCGATCGACGCGGCCCAAGCGGCCGGAACGGCGCTAGGCGTGACGGCCATCGGCAACGTACGAACGGGCGAGACGCTCGTCTTCGGCAAGCCGGTGTTCTCCACGGCCGTCGACCCGGGAATGCAGCAGGTCATCAGCATGAAATGGAAGGAAGGCTCGCAGGAGGTGCTCTCGAGCCTCGGCGCGGGCGGCGCGTTCGTCGACGATGCGTATGCCGACGACCACGATCTCCAGCTCGGCTCCCCGATCGAGGTCACGTTCCCGAACGGATCGGCGAGGGCCTTCGTCGTCAAGGGGATCTTCGATCCGCCGACCGGTGGCTCGCCGTTCGGCAACGTCACGGTCGCCGTGGCTGCGTGGGACAGCGAGATCCCGCAGCCGAGGAACATCTTCTCCTTCCTGAAGATGGAGGGCGGGGCGACCGACGCGAACCAGGCTGCGCTCGACGCGGCGCTCGCCGACTTCCCGAACGCGAAGGCGCAGACGCGCCAGAAGTTCATCGACAACCAGATCTCGGGGCTCAGCTCTGTCCTCAACATTCTCTACGTACTGCTCGCGCTGTCTGTGATCGTGAGTCTGTTCGGGATCGTGAACACGCTGGTGCTCACGGTGTTCGAGCGGACGCGGGAGATCGGGATGCTGCGCGCGATCGGGATGACGCGGCGCCAGGTGCGGCGGATGATCCGGCACGAGAGCGTCATCACCGCGCTGATCGGAGCGCTTCTCGGGATCGTGCTCGGGATCGTGCTCGCGGCCCTGCTCATCGCACGGGTCGATTTCCTCGTCTTCTCGTTCCCCACGACGCAGGTGATCGTGTTCGTGATCGCGGCGATCGTCGTCGGGCTCATCGCGGCGATCTTCCCCGCCCGCCGTGCCGCGAAGCTCGACCCGCTCCGGGCGATCGCGTACGAGTAGCCCGCGCTACGCGCGCGGCCGGCGAGCGACGCCGCTTGCCTCCGCTGCCGCCGCGACGTCGGCGGCGACCTTTGGTGCAACGTCCCGGTTGAAGACGCTCGGGACGATGTACTCGGGGCCGAGGTCGGCGTCTGAGATGACCGAGGCGATCGCATGCGCCGCTGCGACCTCCATCTCCCTCGTGATGGATCGAGCGCGAACGTCGAGGGCGCCGCGGAACACGCCCGGGAACGCGAGCACGTTGTTGATCTGGTTGGGATAGTCAGAGCGCCCGGTGGCGATCACGGCTGCGGCGTCCTCGATCTCCTCGGGCATGACCTCGGGCGTCGGGTTCGCCATCGCGAAGACGATCGCGTCCTTCGCCATGGAGCGAATGCCGCCTGCCGTCACCGCCCCAGGGGCAGAGAGGCCGATGAAGACGTCAGCTCCGGAGAGCACCTCGTCGGCGCTCCCTCGCTCGTCGTCCGGGTTCGTCCGCTCCGCATACGCCTGCTTGTGAGGCGCGAGCCCAGCGCGCCCGCGGCAGACCGCGCCCTCGTGATCGCAGCCGACGAGACGTCGGGCGCCGGCGGCCAGGAGCACGTCGGTCGTCGCGATTCCGGCCGCGCCAACGCCGGTCAACACGATCTTCACGTCCTCGATGCGCTTGCCCACGACCCTGAGCGCGTTCACGAGCGCAGCGAGGACGACGATCGCGGTCCCGTGCTGATCGTCGTGGAACACCGGGATGTCGAGCTCCTCGCGGAGCCTCGCCTCGATCTCGAAGCACCGCGGCGCCGAGATGTCCTCGAGGTTGATCCCGCCGAAGCCGGGAGCGATGGCCTTGCACACGGCGACGATCTCGTCGGCGTCCTTCGTCGCGAGGCAGATCGGCCAGGCATCGACTCCGCCGAACTCCTTGAACAGGAGCGCCTTCCCCTCCATGACCGGCATCGCTGCCTCTGGCCCGATGTCTCCGAGACCCAAGACGGCGGTCCCGTCCGAGACGACGGCGACGGTGTTCTGCTTGATCGTCAGATTCCACGCCGCCGACGGATCGTCGGCGATTGCCTGGGAGATGCGCGCAACTCCCGGCGTGTAGGCCATCGACAGGTCGTCGCGGGTCTTCAGGGGGATCTTGGAGTGGATCTCGATCTTCCCTCCGAGGTGCATGAGGAAGGTTCGGTCCGACACGCGCAGGACCTCGACTCCGTCCACGGCTCGCGCCGCCGCCGCAATCCGGTGCAGATGCTCGTCGTTCGATGCGGAGACCGTGACGTCGCGCACCTTGTGCCGGCGCTCGACGCGCACGATGTCGATCGATCCGAGCGAGCCTCCCGCCCCTCCGATCGCCTCGGCCAGGCGCGCGAAGGATCCCGGCGTGTCGTCCAGTCGCACGCGGAGCGTGGCGGAGAACGAGGGGGACACGTGCGTCATCGCGCCCCCAGCCTAGTCCGCGCTCGCCACCCGCACGACGCCGTCCGTCGCAAGCTCCGCTATCTTGTCGCCCGAGTAGCCGAGCTCGCTCAACACGTCCGCCGTGTGCTCGCCGACGAGCGGGGGAGGTGACCGATGCGCGGCGCGCTTCCCATCGAAGGAGAGCGGTAGCGCTGCGAGCCGGAGCTCCGGAATCTGCGGGTGGGCGATCGGCTGCATCATCTCGAGCGCGCTCGTCTGGGGCGCGTTCGCCACATCGGCGATGTCCGCTACGGGCGCGGCCGGGACGCCGGCGGCAGTGAGGCGCGCGTGCCAGTCCGCCGTGTCGCGCTCGCGGAGGCGTGAGGAGAGCAGGGTCACGAGCTCTTCACGATTGCGTACTCGATCCGGATTCGTCGAGAAGCGCTCGTCCGAGACGAGCCCGCTCATCCCGACGACCCCGCAGAGGAGCGCGAAGAGCCGGTCGTTGCCTCCGGCGATCATCAGCTCGCCGTCGCGTGTGGGGAAGACCTGGTACGGCGCCACCATGGGGAAGCGGGTTCCCTGGCGGGACGGGACGGTGCCGTCGGCGAGGTAGCCGACGAGGTGGTACCCGATAAACCCGAGGGCCGTCTCGTAGAGCGACGTGTCCACCGTCGTCCCCTCGCCCGTGCGCTCGCGCTCGAGGAGCGCCGCGACGATCCCGAGCGCCGACCAGATCCCCGTCCCCATGTCGATGAGCGACGAGCCGACCCTGACTCCGGTGCGGCCCGGCTCTCCAGTGATGCTGATGAGACCGCCGGCCGCCTGCATCAGCGCGTCGTAGCCTGGCTCGTGCGACAGAGGCCCTACGTGCCCGTACGCGCCGACGGAGCAATAGACCAGCCGCCGGTTTCGCGCGCGGACCACCTCCGCTCCGAGGCCCATGCGCTCGGCAAGCCCGGGCCTGAGGCTCTGCAGGAAGACGTCAGCTCCGTCGGCCAGTCGGCGCACGATCTCCCGCCCACGCTCGTCCGCGAGCGAGACGGCGAGCGAGCGCTTGCCCGCGTTCACTGACAGGAACATCGCGCTCTCGCCATTCCAGAACGGGGGACCCCATGCGCGGCCGTCGTCTCCCGTGTCGGGGCGCTCGACCTTGACGACTTCGGCTCCGAGCGCCGCGAGGATCTCTGCGCAGTACGGGCCTGCGATCGACGTCGTGACGTCGACGACCTTCACCTCTGCGAGCGGGAGGAACGGCACCGGCCAATCATCCCTGCTCTGCGAGGATGCGCGGATGCCGAACTGGCTCGACTTCGACCAGATCGCCGAGTGGGTCTCCGGGTCCTCGTGGAGCTACTTCGTCGTCTTCATCGTGGCGGTGATCGACGCGTTCTTCCCGCTGGTGCCAAGCGAGACCGTCCTCGTCATCGGAGGCAATCTCGCAGCGTCGGGCGACCTGAATCTCCTTCTCGTCATCCTCGCGGGCGCGGCCGGCGCGATCCTGGGCGACAACATCTCGTTCGGGATCGGGTCGTGGGTCGGGGAGCACACCGTGAAGCGCTGGTTCCGCAGCGAAAAGGCCCACAGACGCCTCGAGTGGGCCGAGCGGACCCTCGACGAGCGTGGCGCCTACATCATCATCATCGCTCGCTTCATTCCCGGCGGGCGCACGGCGGTGACGTTCTCGGCCGGGTACGTGCACTCGCTTCCGTGGCGACGTTTCATCGTCTACGACGTGATCGCGGGCGTGATCTGGGGGACGTACGGAGCGCTGCTCGGCTACTTCGGCGGCAAGACGTTCGAGGACCATCCGGTCTGGGGTCTCGTGCTCGCGCTCGGTATCGCGATGACGCTCGGCCTCCTCGTCGAGGTGCTGCGTCACTACCGAAAGCGCGGACGGCCCGCCGCCTAATAGCTCCTGCGTCTGCCGCGGGGACGCGTAGACTCGGGACGTGGCGAAGATCCTGATCCACATCACGTGCGGCCCCGAGAACCCGACCAAGGCAGCGCTCGGGTTCCTGGTAGCCAAGGCCGCGGTAGACGAAGGCCACGAGGTCTCGATGTTTCTCGCCGGGGACGGCGTCCAGCTTCTCCGGGATGCGGTGCTCGACTCGCTGACTGGGCTCGGCACTGGAAGCCTTCGCGAGTCGTACGACGCAGTTGTCGCGAGTGGCGCGCGCCTCTACGCCTCCGGGATGTCGGGTAAGGCTCGCGGAGTCACGGAGTCGGATCTCGAGGGAAAGCCGGTCGAGTTCGCGATGCCGAACCGACTCGTCTCGCTCGCGCTCGAGAGCGACGCCGTCATCACCTACTAGCGCCGCGCGTACGCTCCGGGCTGTGAACCGTCTTGCCGGGGCGACGAGCCCGTACCTGCTCCAGCACGCCGCGAACCCTGTCGACTGGTACCCGTGGGGGGACGAGGCATTCGCGCGCGCCCAGGCCGAGGGCAAGCCGCTGCTCGTCTCCGTCGGCTACAGCTCGTGCCACTGGTGCCACGTCATGGCGCACGAGTCGTTCGAGAGCGCCGCGACGGCCGCGGTCATGAACGAGCTCTTCGTGAACGTGAAGGTCGACCGCGAGGAGCGACCCGACGTGGATGCCGTGACGATGGAGGCCACAGTCGGCATGACCGGCTCGGGTGGCTGGCCCACGACGGTGTTCATGACTCCCGAGGCGAAGCCGTTCTACGCCGGCACGTACTTCCCGCCGGAGCCGCGTCACGGCATGCCGAGCTTCGACGACGTTCTCCGCGCCGTCGCGCAGACCTGGCGCGAGCGCCGCGGCGACATCGATCGACAGGCAAGCCGCATCGACGACGCGCTGCGAAGCGTGGCGAAGGCGGCGCCCTCGCACGAGCCTCTGACCTCATCTCTGCTCGCAGATGCGATACGCGGCATCGCGCGCACGTTCGAACCGGCATTCGGCGGATTCGGCCGCGCGCCGAAGTTCCCAGCCGCGTCGACGCTGGAGCTTCTCCTCCGGCAAGGAGACGACGAGGCGCTCGCGATGGTGACCGCCACGCTCGACGGAATGGCCGCCGGAGGGATGTACGACGTCGTCGGAGGGGGCTTCCACCGCTACTCGGTCGACGATCGCTGGCTCGTACCCCACTTCGAGAAGATGCTCTACGACAACGCGGTGCTGGCTTCGATCTATCTGCACGCGTGGGTTGTCACCGGGCGCGCCCGATATCGCGAGGTGGTCGGCGAGACGATCGACTACATGCTCCGAGAGCTCGCCCTTCCGGAGGGAGGGCTCGCATCCGCCCAGGACGCCGATACCGACGGTGTCGAAGGGCTCACGTACACGTGGACGCAGGAGGAAGCAGACGCCGTGGGGCTGTCGCACGAGTTGCTCGAGCCGTTCGAGCACGACCGGCTGATCGTCCGAGGTGAGCTCGAGCCCGAGCTGCGGGCGCGGTTGCTTGCGGAGCGCGCGAAGCGCCCGCAGCCATTCCGGGACGACAAGGTGCTCGCGTCGTGGAACGGGCTCGCGCTCGCAGCGATCGCCGAGGCCGCGTATCGGCTCCAGCGCGACGACTGGCTGCAGGCTGCCCGCGGCGTGGGAGAGTTCCTCCTCGGCCCGCTCTCGGGCGAGGGAGGCAGGCTGCTGCGTTCGCGTCGAGGTGGTCGCGCGAGCGGGCCGGGCTACCTCGACGACTACGCCAACGCCGCCTACGGCCTGATGGAGCTGCACGTCGCGACCGGCGAGCTGCCCTGGCTGCTCGAGGCGCGCAGGCTCGCCCTTCTCGCGATCGAGCTGTTCGAGGACGACCTCCACGGAGGGTTCTTCCTCTCGGCCGCGGACGGCGACCCACGGGTTCCGCGGACGAAGGAGCTCCAAGACACTCCGATCCCCTCGGGGAACTCGATGCTCGCGCTGGTGCTCCTGCGGCTCTCACGGATCTGGGGCGACGACGAGCTCGAGCGGCGCGCGGTCTCCGTCTTTCGACTCGTCGAGCCAGCCGTCAGGCGTGTGCCGGGCGCGTTCGCATGGGCGCTGTGCGGCCTCGACCTCTGGTTCAGCGCGCCGCGGGAGCTCGCGATCGTGGGTGATCCCGGCTCGCCCGTCGCGCGCGCTGCGCTGGCTGCGTTCCAGCCGAACACGGTGGTCGCGTTGGGGCCGACCGAGGACGTGCCGCTCCTGGCCGGCAAACGTCTCGTGAACGGCAGGCCGGCCGTCTACGTCTGCGAGCGATTCGCCTGCCGGAAGCCGGTCACCGAGCCCGAGGACCTCGCAGAGGTTCTCGCGTAGCGCCCTGTGGCTCTGAGCCACAAAGTCGTTTCAGACGCTTGCGCGTGAGCCCAGGTGGCT
>Ga0209640_10005538_pt1 | contig 11023 bp, 6 predicted proteins | sample RifCSP10_1_FD_184018 | JGI IMG/M metagenome (GOLD analysis project Ga0209640, IMG submission 184018) | Soil microbial communities from Rifle, Colorado - Rifle CSP2_sed 10_1 (SPAdes) (version 2) | ecosystem: Environmental > Terrestrial > Deep subsurface > Rock core/Sediment | place: Rifle...
CGACGGCGCGATGATCTTCCTCAAGCGCGAATACTCGATACTTGCGATCTTCATCCTAGTGGTCGCGGTGCTCATCGTCCTCTTCCTGCCCTACGGCGCCCAAACGGCCGGCGCCTTCGTCGGCGGCGCGAGCTTCTCGATACTCGCCGGGTTCTGCGGCATGAAGGCGGCAACTCGCGCGAATGTCCGAACGGCCGAGGCCGCCAGATCGAGCGGTGAAGCCGAGGCCCTGTTCGCGGCGTTCAGCGGCGGTTCGATAATGGGTATGAGCGTCGCGAGTCTTGGCCTGCTTGGCATCGCCGTCGTTTCGTACGTCTTCTTGTTCTCGTACTCGCTCCGCTCCGAGTCCGGCTTCAGCGCCGAAGCTGCAGCCGCGGCGATCCTGTCCGGCTTTGCGATGGGCGCAAGCTCGATAGCCCTCTTCGCTCGTGTGGGCGGCGGCATCTACACCAAGTCCGCCGACGTCGGCGCGGATCTCGTCGGCAAGATAGAAGCCGGCATCCCCGAAGACGATCCGCGCAACCCCGCGACGATCGCGGACAATGTGGGCGACAACGTCGGCGACGTCGCGGGAATGGGTGCGGACCTTTTTGAGTCTTACGTTGGCTCGATCGTAGCGGCGATGGCCATCGCGGCGACCTCGGGGACTTACTATCGCAATCGAATCGGCTGGATGATGCTGCCCTTGACCGTCGCCGGAATCGGAACGCTGGCCTCGTTGTTTGGCATCGTCGCCGTGCGGTTGATGCGAAAGATGAATCCGGCGTCGGTGCTGCGCTACGCCACCTGCATCGCCACGTTGTTGATGTTGAGCGGCTCGGCGTCGCTGATCTGGGCGCTCGGCCTGTCGGCCGAATCGTACTCGAAGTGGGGACCATTCTGGGCAGTGCTCGCGGGCGCCGTCGCGGGTATCGTCATAGGCGGCGCAACCGAGTGGTACACCTCCGGCGCGCCGATACTGAAGATCGCGCGCGCGTCTGAAACCGGACCCGCGACAAACATCATTACCGGGATGGCAACGGGGCTTCTGTCTGTTGTGATACCGGTCGTCATCATCTGCGTCGCGCTGCTAGTCGCGCATTACGTCGTAGGTCTCTATGGAATCGCGATGGCGGGAGTCGGGATGCTGGCGACAACCGGGATCATCATGTCCGTGGACGCTTACGGTCCCATAGCCGACAACGCGGGCGGCATCTCGGAGATGAGCGGCCTGGGCGCGCAGACCCGCAAGGTCACCGACGGTCTCGACGCGCTCGGGAACACGACGGCTGCGATGGGCAAGGGATTCGCGATCGGGTCGGCGGCGCTGACCGCGCTCGCATTGTTCTCCGCGTATCAGGAGAAATCCGGACTCACCAGTTCGGGGATTGACCTGACCGACCCGCACGTTATCGCCGGGCTGTTGCTCGGCGGCGCGGTGGTCTTCTTGATTGCGGCGCTGACGATGTCATCCGTAGGCCGCGCGGCGAACAAGATGGTCGAGGAGGTCCGGCGTCAGTTTCGCGAGATACCCGGCCTGATGGAGCGCCGCGCGAAACCCGACACAGCGCGTTGCATTGACATCTCGACCACCGCCGCGTTGCGTGAGATGATTGCGCCCGGATTGATCGCGGTCCTGCTCCCCCCAGCAATCGGTTTCCTGTTGGGGAAGGCGGCGCTGGGCGGTCTGCTTGCGGGCGCTACGCTTGCCGGATTGCTGCTTGCGTTGCTGATGGCAAATGCAGGCGGCGCGTGGGACAACGCGAAGAAGCACATCGAGAAGGGTAATCTCGGCGGCAAGCAGTCGGCCGCGCACAAGGCTGCGGTGGTCGGCGACACCGTGGGAGATCCGTTCAAGGACACCTCCGGGCCCGCGATGAACATACTGATCAAGCTGATGTCGATCGTGTCGCTGGTCATCGCACCTCTGTTGGGAGGCGGATTGTTCTGAGCAGGAAGCTGAAGACGAAATGAATAAGGAGCTACGATTAAACTGATATGAAAACCGGACTGATAATGGAGACAGTTGTTGATGTCGTCAAATACAACACCCGAGCGCTGATTCAGCGTCGCGCGGTGAGAACGGTATTGGCCGTCGTCTGCTGCGCCGCGGTTCTCGCCTCGCCGGTGCTGGCTCAACCGCAAGGCGCCCCGCACGAGGCCGCTGGGGAAGCAAGCCTTAAACTCCCCGATCTGTCACGCGTGAATTTCATGGGCACCGATGGGCACAGCCTGTTGTTATTCGGTTTGGTCATCTGCTTCCTGGGTTTGATGTTCGGGCTGGCCATCTACACCCAGTTGAAGAAGCTGCCCGTCCACAAGGCGATGCGCGAGATCTCCGAGCTGATCTACGAGACCTGCAAAACCTACCTCATCACCCAGGGCAAGTTCATCCTGATCCTCGAAGCGTTCATCGCGGTCATCATCGTGCTCTACTTCGGCGTGCTGATGAAGTATGAAGCGGTGAGGGTCGTCATCATCCTCCTGTTCAGCGTGGTGGGAATATCGGGCAGCTACGGCGTCGCGTGGTTCGGCATCCGGGTCAACACGTTCGCCAATTCGCGAACGGCTTTCGCCAGCCTCGAAGGCAAGCCCTATCCGATTTACAAGATTCCGCTGAAAGCCGGTATGAGCATCGGCATGATGCTGATCAGCGTCGAGCTGCTGATCATGCTCTGTATATTGCTGTTCATCCCCGGCGACTACGCGGGCCCGTGCTTCATCGGGTTCGCGATCGGCGAATCGCTGGGCGCGGCGGCGCTCAGAATCGCCGGCGGTATCTTCACCAAGATCGCTGACATCGGGTCGGACCTCATGAAGATCGTCTTCAAGATCAAGGAAGACGACGCGCGGAACCCGGGTGTGATCGCCGACTGCACGGGTGACAACGCAGGCGATTCCGTTGGCCCGAGCGCCGACGGATTCGAGACCTACGGCGTGACCGGCGTCGCGTTGATCTCGTTCATCCTGCTGGCGGTCAACCAGAAGGCTGCTGGGGCCAATTACGAGGCGATACAGGTTCAGCTCCTGGTTTGGCTTTTCGTGATGCGTATCATGATGATCATCGCGTCGGGGCTCTCGTACTTCATCAACGAGTTCCTCACGAAAGCCAAATACAGCAACGCCGACAAGATGAACTTCGAAATGCCGCTGACGCGATTGGTGTGGATCACTTCGATAGTCTCCATCGCGCTCACCTACGCCGTGTCATACGTGATCATCCCGTCGCTTGGCGGGAACAACTCGCTGTGGTGGAAGCTCTCGACGATCATCTCGTGCGGAACACTCGCGGGCGCGGTCATCCCCGAACTTGTCAAAGTGTTCACCTCGACCAACTCGGCGCACGTGAAGGAGGTGGTCACATCTTCTCGCGAAGGCGGCGCGTCGCTCAATATCCTGTCGGGCCTGACCGCCGGTAACTTTTCCGCCTTCTGGCTTGGCATCAGCATCGTAGCCTTGATGTCGATCGCGTACCTCTTCAGCATCGAGGGGCTTGGCTCGCTGATGGTTGCGCCGGCGGTGTTCGCGTTCGGTCTTGTCGCGTTCGGGTTCCTCGGCATGGGACCGGTTACGATAGCCGTCGATTCGTACGGACCGGTTACCGACAACGCGCAATCCGTTTACGAGCTGTCGCTGATCGAGCAGATTCCCAACCTCGAAGAAGAAGTGAAGACTCATTACGGGTTCACGGTGAATCTGGATCGCGCGAAACACATGCTCGAAGAGAACGACGGCGCCGGGAACACCTTCAAGGCAACCGCCAAGCCAGTGTTGATCGGTACGGCGGTGGTAGGCGCGACGACGATGGTCTTCTCGATCATCATGGTGCTCACCAACGGGCTGACGGCGGACACTAAGAACCTCTCTCTGCTGCACGCGCCATTCGTGCTCGGCCTGATCACCGGAGGGGCCGTCATCTACTGGTTCACCGGCGCGTCGATGCAAGCGGTGACGACGGGCGCCCATCGCGCGGTCGAATTCATCAAGGCAAACATCAAGCTCGAAGGAGTGGAGAGGGCTTCGGTGGCCGACAGCAAGAAGGTCGTCGAGATATGCACCCAGTACGCGCAGATGGGTATGTTCAATATCTTCGTGACAGTCTTCTTCGCGACCCTGGCCTTTGCCTTCACCGAGCCGTTCTTCTTCATCGGCTATCTGATCTCGATCGCCGTCTTCGGGCTCTACCAGGCGATATTCATGGCGAACGCCGGGGCGGCGTGGGACAATGCGAAGAAAGTCGTCGAGGTGGAGTTGAAGCAGAAGGGCACGGCCTTGCATGACGCGACGGTAGTGGGTGACACCGTAGGCGATCCGTTCAAGGACACGTCATCGGTCGCCATGAATCCGGTCATCAAGTTCACGACTTTGTTCGGGCTGTTGGCGGTTGAGCTCGCGGTCAAGCTCACGCTCGACGCGGGCCCGATGGTCAGCCATATCCTGGCGGCGGCGTTCTTCGTGGTAGCCGTGTTCTTTGTCAGGCGATCGTTCTACGGTATGCGGATCAAGTCGGCGGCCTAGCGCGAGGGTCGATCGTGTATCGGGTTCGGAACGCAACCGCGGTGCCTGGAGTGATGTAGGGAGGGGCGGCGTGTGCTTGCCAATCGCGCGATCTCGCCTTCATAATAGCGGGTCACTTCGGACGGAGATTAGCGCTTCATGGCAGAAGACAAACTGATCAAGAGCGGGCAGCTAACCATTCCCCGCATTCTATTCCTCGTCGTAGTGGGTGGAATCATCGTTGCGGCCGTAGCGAAGGGCGGCGTCTACCTCAGCGTCGGATACTGGTTGCTTACGGTGGGGCTGTGTGTCCTTCTGTTCCTCATCGCAATCGATTACGGCGTGCAGATGGAGAAGGTCGGCCTCAGCCCGCAGTCGGCGCCCGGAACACCCGCGCTCGAAGCGCAACCGGCGGTGATTACCGGCGGCAGCTCGGTCTCGGCGCCGCGACCGAAAAAGCGGGGCGGCCGCCCGGCGAAGCGCCGCCGGTGAAACGGCGACCGGGGCATCCCCGACCCCCATCTGTCGCGGCTCGTAGTAACGAATTCATTCGTTGAGATAGTTGAGAGCTACGCACCCGGTCAACGCGGAACGAATAAATTCGTTACTACGAGGGGTTATCCGACGGGCTCCTGAGAGATTGTCAACCCGTTGTTCCGTCAAGCTCAAGTTCAGCCAAACCGGCATCTAGCGCGAGTCCGTACCCAGTGCCCCCTGGCTTGACTATGCATGAAGCGATTCTCCAGGACGCGACCGCTGACACTCCGGCCGATCTTCGAACCGTGATCGACCAGCCGGGTTTGCTGTGGCTCGATCTCGACGATCCGATGAGCGCGACTCTGGATGACCTGGCGGCGAGCCGCGGGTTCCACGAACTGGCCGTCGACGACTGCCGGAATCAAAACCAACTCGCCAAGATCGATCATTATGACAACTACGACTTCGTCATAATCAACACGACGCGGTTCACCGACGAGCCGTGCGAAGTGAGTTTGCACGAGATCGACGTGTTCCTGGGGGCCGGTTACATCGTGACCGTTCACTTCGGCGCGAGCCACGCCGTCAATGAGGTTGTAAAGAAAGTGTCGTCGAACGGGACCCACCTCACCCGTCCTGACCGGGTGATGCACGCGATCATCGACGTAGTCGTTGATCGCTATCTGCCGACGCTTGACCTGATCGGCGACACGATAGACACAGTTCAGGACAAACTGCTGATCAATCCCGATGTGACGCTGCTTGAGACGATCTTCGATCTGAAGCGCGGCCTGCTGCAATTCCGGAGGGCGGTTTCGTCGCAGCGGGAGTTGCTCAATACGCTCATCAGGGACGAGACGCCGTACATCCACATCGATCTGCAAATGTACTTTCGAGACGTGTACGACCACGCGGTGCGCGCGATGGACATGGTTGAAACCTATCGCGACTTGTTGACCGGCGGGCTCGACATTTACCTAACTCAGATGGCCAACCGGACTAATAACATCGTCAAGGCGCTGACGATTCTCGCCACCATCATCCTCCCTCTGACTTTGGTCACCGGTTATTTTGGGATGAACTTCGAGTACGTTCCTCTAGCGAAGCAGCCGGGCGGAATCTGGTACACGACTGCGGGCCTGCTGGCGATTACCGCCGCGATGCTCGCGTGGTTCAAGTATCGGAAATGGCTGTGAGCCGGTTGGGCGATCGCCGAGCGCGGCCCCCTCTGCGTTGTAGGCTGGAGCATCAGGGACTCACCGCTTGTCGAGGTGTGTCGTTGTACCTGAGCGGTCGAGTCCGAGTATCTGACGCGCACCCTGCGAAGCCGGGTGGGGCGTCAGGTTTTTGCGTTTGAATCCCGGAACGGGATGCCGGAGTAAAGCTACGGGTGAGTCCGCGAACCCGGGGGCGACGCGATGCCACACAGGGTGAACCCTCGGAGAGGGTGACGGCGACGGCCAAGTACCAGACGTCGACGTCGTGACATCCTCGACAGCGGTCGTCCCTACCCGGGCGCTCGTGGGCCAAGCGCCGCCACCGGCTTCGCGGGTTACTGATGACGCCTTCCGCCTCCTCTCCACGGGTTCGCCAACTCACCCGTGGCTATTTGCCTCCACCCTTTCAGGGTTGGGGTGGGAGCTTCTAGAGGCATCGAGCTCCTCTGGAATTCTCGCAGCCCCGTTTCCGTCTGCAATCGCGACTCCGCAATAGCCCGACCCGCACATCGGGGAATCCAACAAGGTTGACTGCTCAAGCAGCCGATGGCTATATTCTCGATGCACTGCTGGGAGGTCGTTCAACGGTAGGACAGCAGACTCTGGATCTGCTTATCGGGGTTCGAATCCCTGCCTCCCAGCCATATGTTTTCAATTCCCGGCCGGTGATTTAGTCAGAATCGTCTCAGCGCAGAGGAGGTACGCTATGAACACAATGCGGTTTATGTCGAGGGCCGTCTGTCTGATTCTTGTGGTCTCTCTCTCCACCGCCGCCCAGTGGGAGAAGAAACCTCCCGCCGAGTGGACGATGAAGGAAGTGGACAAAGTCCTTAACGACTCGCCGTGGGGAAAGACGATGACCTTCAGCACAGCGTCCGAGCTGTTCAGGCAGTCACAGAATCAAGGCCGCGGGGAGGAAGCTCGCAGCGTCACTCTTCCCCAAGCGGTACATCTCAACTTCCGCGTTCGCTTCCTGTCGGCTAAACCAGTGAGGCTGGCGGTCAAGCGAATGATGGAGCTGAAACTCAAGGACAAAATGAGTCCGGAGATGGCCGACATGCTGAAGAAATTCGTCTCGGGGGACTTTGTCGAGTACATCCTGGTGACCGTAGTCGCCGAGTCGGCTCAGTCAGGGTTGAACGTTCAGGAAGCGAACTCGTTGCTACAGAGGATGGGCACCGCAAACCTGAAGAACAACACCTTCCTCGAGTCGAATGCCGGACAGAGACTCTTCCTGCAAGAGTACCAAACTCCGCGGGACGACGGGCTGGGCGCGCGGTTTCTTTTTGCGCGCACGGTCAACGGCAAGCCGTTCATCACGCCCGAAAGCGGCGACGTGAGATTCTATTCCGAGCTCTCGCCTGAATACAGGCTCGATAGAAGATTCAAAGCCAAAGACATGATGTACGAGGGGAAGCTCGAGTATTAGGGAGTCAGTCACCTTGAAATATGGGTTCTTGATCCCCGGCGGTGACGTCAGGAACTTCGGCAAGTTTGCGGCGGCTGTCGAGGCCGCCGGCTGGGATGGTGCGTTCGTCGCCGACGCACTTGCGATTGGCATGGGCGGCAAGTCATTCCCCTGGTTCGACCCGTGGGTTGCGCTCGCGGCGATGGCAGTCGCGACCGAGCGGATCAAGCTCGGCACGTTCATCACCGCAGTTCCACGACGACGGCCCTGGAAGCTCGCGCGAGAAGTTGGAACGCTAGACCAGTTGTCGAGCGGGCGGGTGGTTCTGTCGGTTGGGCTCGGCGCAGCCGCGGATGACGGCGGCTTCTGCAAAGTCGGCGAGTCGATGGAGTTGAAGACGCGCGCCGAACTCCTCGACGAAGGTCTCGCGATCATCAACGGGCTCTGGAAGGGGAAGCCGTACAGCTTCAAAGGGAATCACTATCAGGTCGACAAGTTGGAGCTGCAGCCTCGGCCGGTTCAGAAACCTCGCGTGCCGATCTGGGTGATCGGAGTGTGGCCTAAGGAGAAATCGATGCAGCGCGCGCTTCGATGGGACGGCGTGATCCCTCAGGCATACGGCCTGGACATGGCGGATTGGGCCGAGTACGCAAAGAAGCGATACGCCGCCGACATTCGCGCGATAAGAGATTATGTAGCCGAGCACCATCGCAAACCCGCAAAGTTCGACATAGTCGTTCAGGGGTTCAGCTCGGGTAAGAATATCAAGCGCGCTCGCGAAGCGGTCAAGCCGTTAGAGGAAGCCGGCGCAACGTGGTACATGGAGAACCTGTGGTCATTCGACGAGAAGGCGATCCTCGCGCGGATCAAACAAGGCCCGCCGAGGTCCGAGTAGCGCAAGGCTCCGGTCGTCACGGTGAATCGCCGCAAGATCCTGGACCCTCGGAGCTGCGACTTCAAGTGCCGGACGCGGAGGGGTTGCGGCGGCGTCGGAAGAATCTCTCCATCAACCTACGTGGCTCGTCCGTCGCATAAGCCTCGGCGAAATACTCAATGCCGCGCGCGATCGCTTCATCGAGCGGCAACTGTTCCCCCTCGCGTATCAACGCCTTCTGCAATCGTATCGCGCGCGGCCCGGCTTCCAGAATCGCTTCCGTCCATTCTCCGACCGCTGCGTCGAGCTGCTCGCGCGGCACGACTCGCTGGACGAGACCGCAGGCCAGCGCCTCGGCCGCTGAAATCGGCTGACCCGTGAATACCAACTCCGCAGCTTTGCCCCGTCCTATCAATCGCGGCAGCAGCGCCGCTTCGATGACCGAGGGAATGCCGACCCTGACCTCCGGCATCCCGAAAGTCGAATGATCGGCGGCGACTCGCAGATCGCACGAGGCAGCAATCTCCAATCCCGCGCCGAGACAATGCCCGCTGATTCGGGCGATCACCGGCGCAGGCAACTCCCGCAGCGCGGCGCAGGCTTCGTGCAATCGCGAAATGAACTCGCGCGCGGATGATTTGTCGAGTGCGGCCATCTCGTTGATGTCAGCGCCGCCGATGAACGCGCGGTCGCCGGCGCCGGTCAGAATCATGGCCCTCAGCCGTTCGTTCGCGGCAAGCTCGTTGGCGGTCGCCGTCAATTGCCCGATCAACGCGCTGTCGAGGACGTTGAGGCGAGCTTGGTGATCGACGACTACTCGCGCTATGCACCCGCGCTCCCCGTGATCATCGATCTTCAGGACGATTCCAGTCTCGGATTGTGAATCCATTCTTCCGTAAGTCCTCTCTCTCAACTCCTGCCAATTCTCTCAATCATCCCTGGCCCGCTCAACGTGGCGCGCGACTACGTTGTGCTCGCGCGTCCTTTCCCGTGATCCTCGCCGCGGCTAGGATCATGCCGAAGAACGTCGTATATTGAACCTGACGCGGCGAGAACCATGCGAAAGAATCACGTCTCAAAAAACTTCCTCCTGCTTGTGATCCTCGGACCGCTCATCGTCCCAGGCGCGTTCTCGTTTTCCCAAACACCGAAACGTCAGAAGCCCGCGCCAAGGAGGCTAAGACCAACGCCGCCCGCGGCCCCGGCCGTCCCTAAGCCCGAACTCGTGATTCAGAGCGGCCACTCCGACAATGTCCGCTGCGTCGCGTTCCGCCCCGACGGCAAGGTCGTCGCTTCCGCCAGCGCCGATAAGACCATAAGACTGTGGGAAGTCGAGACCGGCCGCATGCTGCGCGTTTTCGACGTACATCGCGACAACGTCACCTCCATCGCGTTCAGTCCTGACGGAAAGACAATCGCCTCCGCGAGCCTCGACAAGACCCTCGCGCTCTGCGATGTCAAAACCGGCCGCTTGATCCGCAGACTCGAGGACCACACCGATGAAGTCAACGCCGTCGCCTTCAGCCCCGACGGCAATACGATCGCCTCGGGAAGCCGCGATGAGTCGATCAATCTCTGGGACGCGGCCACCGGCGAGGTCATTCATACCATCGAAAGTGTCGCCTCCGACGTGCGAGATCTCGCCTTCAGTCCCGACGGAAACATCCTGGCTTCGGGAAGCGCCGATAAGACCCTGCGGCTCTGGCGCGTCGCCGACGGCGAACTGATCCGAGCCCTCGACGCGCGCGCGTCTGCCATTCCTGCCGTCGCGTTCAGCGCCGACGGGCACGTGGTCGCCGCAAGCTGCGAGGACAACGTCATCAGACTCTGGAACGTTGACGATGGCACTCCCATCGCCGGTCTGAAGGGACACTCGGCGACGGTGACCTCGATAGTCTTCAGCACGGACGGCAAGCTCCTCTACTCCGGCAGTCACGACAAGACCGTCAGGGTGTGGGACCTTCAAAGCGCGAAAACGATCCGTGAGATCGAAGGCGCGACGGCGCCGGTCACGTCGATATCTCTCAGCCCTGACGGCACGACGATCGCTGCGGGAAACTGGACCCGGCTTGATCTGTGGAACGGGGCGACTGGCAGGTTGATTCGCACTCTCGAAGGCCGCCTGTCGACCGTTCGCGCCATCGCGCTCACCGCGAACGGCAAGGTGCTCGCCTACGCGACCGGGAACAACATCAAGCTGTGGGACACGAGGTCCGGCAGTCTGATTCACACGCTCGCGGGGCATTCGTCTCAGGTCAACGCGATAGCCTTCAGCGCGAACGGAAAGCTGCTCGCTTCGGCGAGCGCGGACAAGACGATCAGGCTCTGGGACGTCGCCACCAACAAGCCCATCCGCACTCTCACCGGCCATATCTCGAACGTATCCGCGCTCGCGTTCAGCCCTGACTCGCGGTTCATAGCTTCGGGCAGCATCGACAAGACCGTCAGGTTGTGGGACGTGCAGAGCGGCAAGACGCTCGGGACCTTTCATGGCCATTTCAGCCTGATCAGCTCGGCCGCTTTCTCACCGGACGGCAACACGATCGCGACCGGAGGCTACGACAGCACGAT
>Ga0209640_10005539_pt1 | contig 11022 bp, 13 predicted proteins | sample RifCSP10_1_FD_184018 | JGI IMG/M metagenome (GOLD analysis project Ga0209640, IMG submission 184018) | Soil microbial communities from Rifle, Colorado - Rifle CSP2_sed 10_1 (SPAdes) (version 2) | ecosystem: Environmental > Terrestrial > Deep subsurface > Rock core/Sediment | place: Rifle...
TGAGCATGGAAAGCAGCGACGGCAAGTGGGCGGTGACGCTATTCGGCAACAACCTGACCGATGAGGTTTACGCGAACTTCGCGAGCCGCTTCGGCGGTGGGTTCTGGGAGGCCAGCCCCGCCCCGTTTGGCGCCAGAGCTCCGGATCGATCGGCGCTCGGGAATACGATGGGCCGCCCGCGTGAATACGGCGTGAGTTTCCAATACAACTTCGGCGACGCAGGCGGTCGCTAGCGGAAAGCTCGTCGTCGAAATGCAGGCTGGGGGCGCCGCAGCGGCCCCAGCCTCTTTATATCCCGCCCTGGCGCCGAGCGCGCGAATGCCGGCACTGCCGTCAGCCCTACTCGGACAATGTGCTGTACTCTTCCGACGTGCCGAGAATGCCCTTGTTGAGGTCGGGCAGACAATGGACCTCGAGGAAATCGACCTTGTGCTCGCGTTTGTAGCGCTTGGTCGAGACCCATTCGCCTTCCCAATTCGCGGCGTCCGTCATCGTATAGACGATTTCCAAGCCTTCGCCATCGTTGATCATACGAACCCGCTCGGTGATGTGCAGGTCGCCGCTGATCGGCACACCGTCGATGTAGTGATTCTTGGGCGCGAAATTCCTAGTGTCGATGACGAGGGTGTCCCCTTCCCAGCGACCCATGGACTCGCCGTTGTAGGACGGCGCATAGATGTCGGGATCCGTATGCGAGCGGCTGTCCATGAACACCCAGCGCACCTGATTCTCGAAGTTGCTGATCATGACGATCGACGTCGGCAACTGGATCATATGGATGGGCCAGACGCGCGTCATGACGATCGGCACGCCGGGCGGCCAACACTGCCCGGTCACGTCGTTGAACGCGCGGCCTTCAGCGGCGGCTTGACGCGCCATGTCGTAGAGCCGCTGCGCCTCGGGCAACAGTTTCGGCAACGGCAAGAAGCGCCATTCACTATCGATGTACCAAGTTCCCGTCACGTCGAACGGCGAGGGCGGACGTTCTTGCTCGAGGTTTGCAGGCGCAAGCGCGCCCGGGTGGCCGTCGAGGTTGTCCCAAATCTGCGCCGCAGCCGGAAGCGGGAGCGTTCCGACGTAGGCCGCCATGACGATGAAAATAGGCGCGGATGCTCGTAACAGCGAGGAAACGCGTCCTACGCTAATTCGATCCATGCTTTGAGCCTCCCCCGAGGTTGCGTTGCACGCAGCGCGTCAGTTGACCCCAGCCGGCAAAGGACGTGCCGGCGGTCCGAGCACCGTGCCGTCTTGTTTCGTTACACGCACGAGATTGCCGCCCGGGGCGCCGTCTCTGAACGGGTTGTACTCGACGACGACTTTGTCACCGGGCACCAATGCGGTTCGACGCCAACCTTGCTTGGCGAGTATCTGGGTGCTCGTCGATTCGAAGCTCCACAGCACGTTGGCCTCGCCGTTGTGCTCGGCGGAGACCTGGAGCCACGAATGCGGGTTGGTCCAGCTCCACTCGACGACGACGGCCTCGAGGGAGACGACTTGGCTGCGATCGAACATCGCTCCGGAATGATGCGCGAACGCGGACGCGACTCCGCCCATGGCCATCGCGAGAACTGCGGCGATCGTCGATGACTTATGCATACCGAAACTCCAAGATCGCCGTGGACGGTCCGATCACTCGAATTCCCGACCGTCCTCGAGCCGGATTCTGCGCAAGAAAAACTGCGTAGAGTCTTCCCGCAACGGTGAGCCGATCGCGATGACCCTCGTGCCCGGCTGGATCATCTCGGGCCTCAAGCCGTTGCGCACGAGCATGTTGGCAGGAGCGCCTTCGATGAAACGGATCGTCTCCGTCTCCCCGGTTTCGGTGACGTGCGTGAGCGTCATGGCGATGTGGGGATTCTTGAAATTCAGCGTTTCGACGACGCCCTCGAACGGGATTTGCTGAGTAAAATCGTAGACTGCGAACGAATGGTGTGCAAAACCGAGATTGCCGGTCCCGATTGCGAGCGCGAGAATCGCACCGATGCGAAGGCCGAAGCGTACGTAAATAGCCATAGTTGAAGGACCCGCTCGAACTGCGCAGACGATACCAAGTAGCCTGGGAAAACACTAGATTACGGGCACCGGTATGTGGTTGCGTGAACTCCAAGATCATGCAAAATGACGGCGCGGACCGAGCCGCCAAGGAGTCAAGAAGAGCAATGAGCACGTCCAAAACGCACGTATCAGCCAAGCTGGCCTTGTGCCTGATAGCCGCGCTCGCAGCGCATTTTGCTTCGGCGCAGCGCGTCGCGGCGCCGCCACCTTCCTCTGAAAAGCAGGCAATGATCGGTCTCGGCATCGAACATAAGACCGCTTGGGGACTTTACCAGCACTTTTTGACGGAGGCGGACGGCGGCGGCGAGCTCACATGGGAGAACGTTCCGGATTGGAGCGGCGTGTGGACGCGCGAGGCGAGCGTGTTCTTCTGGGACCCCGACCAAGGATCGATGAATGCGCTGCCGACGGCCAAGCAGACTCCCGAATACGAGAAGATGTTGCTCGACAAGCTCGATCGCATCGACCGGGGCATCGAATTCGACCCCTTGAGCGCCGGGAACCCGGCCGGCATGCCGCGCTGGATGGTGGAGCCGTTCCTCAAAGATTTCGCCGTCACGCCAAAACAAACGTGGCTCATCAACGAGATGATGAACGAAGTGCGCAGGGTGTATACGGACGGGCGCGGGCATCCCGCACCGGCAGACGCGTATCCGTTATGGCTCGGCGATTCGATCGGTTTCTGGGACGGCGACCGTCTCATCATCCACACGAGTCAAATGCGCGCCGGCCAATACCAACGTATTCAGCCGTTTTACAGCGACCAAGTGGAGAGCGTCGAGATCTGGCAGAAGACGGCCGACGATACGATCACGGTCGACATTTGGGCCTACGATCCGCCGGCGCTCTTGGAACCCTGGTACACTAAACAGGTTTACAAGAAGCTCACGAACGACGACGGTTACTTGCGCATTCGCTACTGGCATTTCAACGAGAACCAGAACAACGACGTCGTCGAAACGGAGGAAGGCGCTTCGGATTTCGCCGACTTCACCTTTACCGAAGATGACGACTAGCACCGCAAGGAGTATCGACATGAGGAAGACGTTGGCAGCGGCGCTCGGGGGTCTCCTACTGACAGCAACCCCCGGCTTCGCTCACCACTCGACGGTAATGTTCGACGACCAGAAGGAAATCACCGTCGCGGGCGTCGTCAAGGAGTTTCAGTTCACCAATCCGCATTCCTGGTTGCTCGTGGACGTCAAGAACGAGGACGGCACGGTCACGACCTGGGGGTTCGAGGCGGAAGGGCCGAGCACGCTGGCGCGCGCCGGCATCCGTCCCAGCGACCTCACACCGGGAACCGAGCTCACGATCACCGGCAATCCGATGCGCGATGGGCGTCCCGCAGCGGCCTGGATACGCGCGACGCGCGCCGACGGCAAGGAGATCAATCCGCGCGCGGGATTTGCGGTTCGCTGACGCGAAACGCGCCTTGAGATTGCAGCATAGGGCGGCTCCGGCAGCGATGCCGGGGCCGCTTTTTCGTTGCAGGCGCGCCTAAGCCGCGGACCGCTCTTCTGCTTCCGCGCGCAAAGGTCCCAAGAATTCGCCGCCGGAACGAACGTGAAGGTCGCGTTGCGGATACGGGACCTCGATCCCGTTGAATTTGAATTTTTCCCAGATATTGAGCAGTACCGCGCTCTTGACGTTCTGTACGCCGTTGTGCGCGTCCGCGATCCAGAACCGCAGTTGCAGCTTGAGCGCACTGTCACCGAACTCGATCAGCAGACATTTCGGCTCCGGATTCTTCAATACGCGATCGGTCTCCGTGGCCGCCCGCTCGCATAGCTCAATGACGTTCTTGACGTCGGACTTGTAGTGGACGCCCACGTCGAGCTTGAGGCGTGTCTGGCTGTTCGTGTGCGTCCAGTTTTCGACTCTTTCCGAGATCAACAGCTCATTCGGGATCAAGTGCTCCACGCCGTCACGCGTGACAACCGAGACGTAGCGGCCTCCCAGCGCCGTGACCCAGCCGTAGGTACCGGCCACCGCGATGACATCGCCGGGTTTGATGGATCTGTCGAGCAAGAGCATGACGCCGCTGACGAGGTTGCTGACGATTCTCTGCAAGCCGAAGCCGGCGCCTAAACCGATCGCGCCGCCCAAGACCGCGAGCGCGGTCAAATCGAAACCGATGCTGCGAATCGCGACCAAGACCGCGAATCCGATCAAAACGGCCTTCAAGGACTTCGTGAACAGCACCTGCACGCTCGGTGACAACGCTCTACTCGTGCGGATACGTGATTCCAAGAGTCCGCTCAAGTACACGGCTATGGAGAGCAACACGGCGAGCGCAAGCGTCGCTCGGGCGACCGTGTAAAGCGAGATCCTGAATTCACCGAACTCGAGCGCTGCGGAATCGAGTATCGCAATGGTCGGCGTGAAGAGATTCAAGGCAATGAGGGCGGCTATCGACCAGGCGGTCCACGTGATGATTGTCGCCCAGAGCGGATTCTTGACGAATTGCGAGACGAGATTGATCGCCACCCACGCGGCCAAGAGGCTTGCCGCCGTGTTCAGCAGGCCGTACGGCTGCTCGAACGTCGTTGCCGCCGAAATCGTGAGCCAAAGCAACGCGAGCCAAACGAGCGGCAGCGCGAGCGGCAGAACGATGCGCACGGCCCGTCCTGCGTGACTGTGCGTTTTGTACTGCGCAAGCCATGGGACGACCCTGCGTCCCACGAGCATAGCCACGCCCAGAGTCACGGCGATAACGGCCAACTGCACGGCATTGTCGATGACGAAGACGTTCGCGAGTATCCAGTCGTAGACCCGTGCCCAAAGCTCGGCGAGTCTCTCCGGCGCAAGTAAAGCTTCCATGGATCGGCACTCCGCTTGACTGTCGATGAATCGTGTAGGAGCGAGCTTCGCTCGCGATCTTTATCTTAATCGCGAGCGGAGCTCGCTCCTACAAATTCAGCTCGCGGCCACGAAGTCAGAAGGCCGTGCAGGGTGTCGGCTCCCAGCCGCTGCGACCGGATTCACGACGAAAATTCGTGCTCGTGATGACCGTTGTCGTGAAGTATGTCGGGTCATCGACGATCGTCAGCACGACAAGCCACTCGCTGCCGTCATGCTGCGTCAACAGGTCGAAGTACTCCGTGACGACGGCGTTCTCGCTGTAGGGAACGCCGTTCTTGCGCAGATACCCCGCCCTTATGCCCGTCGTCGTCACCTTGAGCGTGCCGTTTACCGGCGGTCCGAATCCGAACCCGAATGCGGCTCGGTGCAAGATCCACTCGGCTTCCGAAACGCCTTGCCACGTCCGCTCGCCGCTTTGCTCCGGCGCTCGGTCGAAATGGAGGAGCCGCGTCTGCTCGCCGGCGTCGGTCTCGATCTTGAGCGTCGAGTCGTCGTCCCAAGCGATGCGTAGGCGGCCGGGAACGCGCATGATGGCAGCGGCGCCGTACGACTTGCAGGCGTTTCCCTCGGCCTCGTCGCGCGCGGGGTCCCACGCATCGGCGACGCTCTGCGCCGCCGCGTTGAGCGGCAAACCTGGGTAGTCATTTCTCGGCGGCGTCACCATGCGGAAGCGCCAGTCCTCGGTGACGACGGATACCCACTGACCGGTCAGGTCGATCGGCGCGACGTCGCGTGCCGGGCCTTGCGGCCCGGGCGGCGGGCCGAATTGCGCGACAGCGGGATGCTGCATGATCGCTAGTACGAACGCGACGGTGAGTGCGGCCGCCACGCGTTCAATCCGAGCAAGTCTCTTCATTGTCGATCCCTACGGTTGTTCGCTCAAGCTCTGGTACGCTGCCTCGAGGAAGCGGTCCGTCGTCCAAAAGCTCGAGCTCGTGCCGTACACGGGCGCGTAGTCTTTGGCCGGTTCCGCGGCCTTGACCTGCTCGAGCGTCATACCCGCCTCGATCATGCTGCGCAGGCGGTCGCCGATCACGATGACCATTTCGCGATAGTCGAGCACGTCGCCTAATCCCGAGAGCCGGCCATGCCCCGGAATCACCAAGGTTCCGCCGTCCTGACCATAGACGGGAATGATGAGATCGACAATGGCGTTGAGCGCAGCGACGGTTCCCGCGTAGCTCCCGCCCGCCTCGAGGTCGATGACCGGCCAACCGGTCGTCGAGAAGACGTCGCCTACGGCGACAACGTCGGAACGGCGGAAGTAGACGACGACGTCGCCGTCCGTGTGCGCGGCCGGCTGATGAATGATGCGAATGCCTTCGCCGTTGTAGTACATGCGCTTTTCCGCGTCGAAGAAGCTGTTCGTCGGCCACATGCTCGACGGGGCTTCTGCCTCGGTGCCGAGCGTCGCGCTCAAACGCAACAACACGTTCTCGTGCGCGACGACCTGTGCGCCGCCGCCCTCCGCGTAAGGCACCGCGCCCGGCATGTTGCCGCCGATCACCGTGCTGCCTGCCAGGCGCAAGTTCGCGTTGCCGCCGATGTGATCGCCGTGGTGGTGCGTGTTGACGATGTAGCGGATCGGCTTCGGTGTGAGCTCCGCGATGGCCGCAACTATCTTCCCCGAGAGCGGCGCAAACTGCGTATCGACCATGAGCACGCCATCGTCGCCGATCTGAACCGTGATGTTGCCGCCGGCGCCGACCAGCATGTAGATGTCGTCCCGCACGTGCAGTGTGTGGATCGCGACGTCATCGAGGTCATCTTGAGCGCGTGCGACGGCGCAGAGACCCGAGACGGCGGCAGCGAAGCACACCGACGCGACGAATGCTTGGCTCTTGCTCATTGTGCTTGCGCCTCGGACCGTGGTAACGCCGCGATGACTCTTGTGTACTGCGGATACATGCTTGCCGCTCCGCCGAGCGTCGCTTCGTACTGCAGGCCGTGATTGCGCGCGTATTCGACGAGGAAGGGATTCTGCCCCGGCAGGTAATGCGGAAAGTAGCCCTCCGTGAAGACCGTTTCGATGACGCTTTCGCACGGATACGGTCCCATGCGGCCCGTCGGGTCGTAGGTGTAGTCGCGATTGCGGAAAAACGGCTCCTCGAGGTATGCGGGGTCGTCGACGTACACGTGCCACGTCAGAATGTCCTCGTGGCGCGTAAAGTGCTCGGTGACGATCGCGTTCCAGCTGCGCGGGACGCCGTTGCGGCGCAGCCACCCTTCCTTGAGATGCGTCGTCCTGACCTTGAGCGTTTGGCCGACGAATTCGCCCGTCGAGAATCCCATCGACGTGTGCTGCGCATATTCGGGCGGATGCTCGCGCCCATCCATCCAAATCGTGCGCACCGTGTTCCACGCGAAATGCTGCACGTGGATTGCGATGAGGTCCTGGGTGGTCGGGTTGACGTCCTCCCACACGCGGATCTGCGCAAAGCTGCTCGCATAGTCGACCGGATGAACGCGGCACTGATAGAGCGGTAGGGACAGGATCGACGCGCTCCAGGCCTGTGCGCGCATGCGGGCGGCGTCATTGAGCGGCAACCCGCCGTAATCGCCGAGCTCGGGACCCGGTAAACGATCCGGCTCATCCTCGTGATACTGGCCGGCCCACTGACCGGCGAGATTGACTTGGGCCTGCGCCGGAAAACTCAGCGTCAGCGCTGCACACATCGCCAATAACATCGCCGTCCCTGAGCGGAAGACTTTCGGCATCGACATACTCCTTTCGGCGTGGGGGGCTCGGAGGCGCGGCAATCGTAACACACCCTCAACGTCATTCCTTCCGGGTACAATGCGGCGCAGCCGGCGGCGATCGCCAGGGGGAGCATGATGGGGGAAACCCGCAACGAGCGCCTCGTGCGCAACTTCTTCGCGACGCTCTCGACGGGCGACCTCGAAGCGTTGCGTCCACAGCTCCACGAGCGCGCGAGCTGGGAAGCGACGGGACGGACCATTCCAGGCGCCGGCATCACACGCGGCCGCAACAAGATCATCGACGCATTCCTTGCCCCCGTCCGCGGCTTGTTCGTGCCCGGCGACCCGAAGATCGTCATCAAGCGCCTGTTCTCGAAAGGCGAATGGGTCGCGGCCGAGACCGAAGCGATCGGCACGCTCAGCAACGGCAAGCGCTATCACAATCGCTATGCGTGGGTGGTCGAGATCAGGGACAGCAAGGTTTTTGCGCTGCGCGAATACATGGACACGGCCTACATTTTGCAGCAGCTGGGCTGACGCATGCCTAAGAGCTACGACGTCGTCACCATCGGCTCCGGTCACAACGGCTTGGTCGCCGCAGCATACCTTGCGGCGGCCGGCAAGAAAGTGCTCGTGCTGGAACGCAACGCCTGGCTCGGCGGCGGCGTGGTGACGCGCGAGCTCACGGTACCGGGATTCCGCCACGACCAGCATTCGATGGCGCACATTTTCATCCAAGCGAACCCATTGCTCGAAAACGACGAGCTCGCGCTCAAACGGAGATTCGGCCTGCGTTACGTATTTCCCGAGTTGCCGATGATGTCCGTATTCGAGGACGGCCGCACGCTCGGGCTTTATCGCGATCGCGAGCGCACTTGCGCGGAGATCGCGCAGTTCTCGACACGCGACGCCGACGCCTATCGCTGGCTCGCCGATAAGGCGGCGGCCTATCTACCCATGGTCGTCGCATCGTTGTATACGGCCCCCGCTCCGCTCGGCGCGACCCATGCGTTCATGGATCAAAGCCGCGAAGGCCGCGAGCTCTGGCGTTACATGCAGATGAGCTCTCACGACCTCCTCGCGAGCATCTTCGAGCACGATCGAGTGCGCATGCATTTCGCGCGTGTCGCCGGCGAGAACCTCGTCTCGCCGGACGAAAAGGCGACGGGCATGGGCGTCTTCGTGTTCGTCGGCTTTCTCGAAGCATACGGCATCGGTGTGGCCATCGGCGGATCGGGCCGCCTCACCGATGCGCTCGTGGCGAGCATCGAAGCGTACGGCGGCGACGTCTTGAGCGGCGTCGACGTCGCGCGCGTCGCCGTTCGCAACGGCCGCGCCGTCGGCGTGGAGGCGGTCGACGGCCGGGAGTTTGCGGCGCGCGATGCCGTGATCGGCGCGATTCACCCGCACGATCTCGGCCGCATGGTCACGGGTCTCGATGCGGAGGTCGTGCAGGCCGCGAACGCCACGCAAATCTCCGAGATCGGCTGCATCACGATCCACGCAGCACTCAAGGCGCCGCTGCAATTCCGCGCGGGGCCGCACGTGCGCGCCGTCATGATCGAGCTACTGCCGAACGACTATGCGACCGTGCGCAAGTCCTTCGATAATTTGCGCTATGGGGAATTCTCGGGGTATCCGCTCGTCGGCCTCGGCAGCTTGACGATGTTCGATCCGTCGCGTGCGCCGGCCGGGCAAGCGACCATGCACGCGTGGGACTACGTGCCGTTCGAGCGTGCCGACGGTCGGACCTGGGACGACGGCAAGCGGGACTATGTGGGCCGCATGCTCGGGCACATGAGCAAATTCATCGCCAATGTCGGTGGCGACAATCTCATTGCGTATCACAGCGACAGCCCCGTCGACATGGAGCGCACGTCCTCGAGCTTTCGGCGCGGCGATCTGCACGGCATCGCCGCCACGACTTACCAATCCGGCGCGCATCGCCCGACGCCCGACCTCGGCCAGAACGTGGTTCCCGGCTGCGATCGCCTGTATCTCGTCGGGCCGTTTCAACATCCGGGCGGCGGCGTTTTCGGCGCCGGCCGCGCCGCGGCGATGCGCATCTGCGACGACCTCGGCATCGATTTTGCGAAAGTCGGTGAACGCCGATGATGACTCTCTACTCTCCGGACAATACCGCGCTCATGCAAATCAACGCGATCGAGCAGAGCGGCAATGAGCTGCTCATCAAAGGCAAGGTGTTCGGCACGATGCCGATGACGGCGAGGCTCAAGCCGAGCGAGGCGCGCAACGGGCTGCGCCTGATCGGTTGGCGGCTCGCGCTGTTCCTGCTGACGCTCTTGTTGCGCAAAGACTCGTAGCCGGAGCTCGGAGATGGAAATCCCACACATACGACCTGTGTAGGAGCGAGCTTCGCTCGCGACTCTTGGCAAAATCGCGAGCGAAGCTCGCTCCTACAAAGACGCATGCGCCGTAAAGGTGCCCTGCGAATGCGCATCGACGAGCCCGAGCTCCGCGAGCGTCGCCGCGACCGAGTCGATGACGGCCGGATCGACGCCGGGCTGCGTGGCCCACTCGGTCGCTGCGAGCCACTCGGCGGCGTCGGCGGGCAGCAGGCCGTAGCGTTCCGCGATGTATGCCGGCGTGCGCGGGTCTGCCCGAATAGCGGCCGCAAGCGGAAAGATGTGCGCAAGCAATGCCGCGACGCCATCGCGCTTGTCGCGCAACGCGCGCTGCGAAGCGCAGACGACAAACGCGGGCCACGGCGCTACGAACTCGCCGACACGCCGAAATCTGCCGGCGGCGACGACGGGTTTCGTCATGAACTTCTCCCACAGAAATACGTCGGCCGCATCGTGGTCGAACGCGTCGATCGCGCCGTCCAAGCTGCCGACGGTCACGAACGCAAGCGTCTCGGTCGGCCACCCCTGCGCGCGCACGAACGCATAGGCCATTAAATGCGAGCCCGAACCCAATCGGCTGATCGCGTAACGTGCGCCGCGAAGCGCCCCCGCCGTCTTGAATCTCGACTTCGCGGGTACGTGGATGCCCCAAATGAGCGGTGAGCGCGTATACAGGCTCACGATACGGAACTCTCCACCCCGGCCGATGCCGGCGACGGCCGCTTCGGTCAGCAGTATCGCGATATCGAGCGTTTGATCGTTGAGCGCCGAGACCATCGCGCCGCTGCCGCCGGCGTAATCTTGCCAATGGGCCGCGACGCCGTCGGCGCGCGGCGTACCCGCTTCGAGCAAACGCAACCACGGCAGATTGAAGTGCTCCGGCACGCCTCCTATATCAATATTTATCAATGCCTTATAAATCATTGCTAATCTATTTTATGGTACGAACTTCCTTGCTCGCATGTAGGCGCGAGCAAAATGCCGGATCAAGGAGCGAGATAGGCCGCGAGCGCGGCGAGATCGTCGTCGCTGATCT
>Ga0209640_10005540_pt1 | contig 11021 bp, 10 predicted proteins | sample RifCSP10_1_FD_184018 | JGI IMG/M metagenome (GOLD analysis project Ga0209640, IMG submission 184018) | Soil microbial communities from Rifle, Colorado - Rifle CSP2_sed 10_1 (SPAdes) (version 2) | ecosystem: Environmental > Terrestrial > Deep subsurface > Rock core/Sediment | place: Rifle...
AAAACCGAAATTGGGATTCTGTCCGGCGGCAATGGCCACCACCATGGTTTCGCCCACTGCCCGCGACATGCCGAGGATAAAGGCCGCGGTGATTCCCGACAGCGCGGCCGGAATGACCACCTGGGTGGCAACACGAAACCGCGAATACCCCAGGGCATAACCCGCTTCGCGCAAACCCATGGGTACGGCGCGCATTGCGTCCTCGCTAACAGAGGCGGTATAGGGCAGTATCATGATACCCATCACCAGGCCAGGCGCCAGCAGGTTGAAACCGGAGAGGCCCGGGATAAACGTTTGCAATAAAGGCGTTACGAACAGCAGGGCGAAAAAGCCATACACCACCGTAGGCACACCCTCCAGTAATTCGAGGAACGGTTTTACCGTCTCGCGTACGCCAGGACGGGCGTATTCACTGAGATAAATAGCTAGACCGAGTCCGGCGGGAATGGCCACCGCCAATGCAATACCCGCCACCGTTAATGTGGCCGACACCAGGGTTAACACGCCGAAACGGGCGTTCTCGAATACCGGCGTCCACTGGGTGTCAGTCAGGAAATCGAACAGCGCGACTTCCTCGAAAAATGGGATCGAATCGCGGATCAATACATACACGATTCCGATCGTGATCAACACCGAAGCGGCGGCCGCCACAAAGAGCAATGCGGCAGCCACGCGGTTCCAGAACGCCCGGCGGCGCAGAAAGGCTTCGCTGGCGCCGCCAATTAAACGTTCTTTCCGGTCGTCAGTTGTCATAGTGGAAACAGTGGTATTCATAATAGCGGCAAGGATTCAATTTAAAAAAAATCGCGCGGAGCAGCCAAGGACTGCCCCGCGCGGATTGTTATTGCTTTTTTTCCTGATCATTACCACCTAATGATGCGTACTATTAGTTAGCGGGGCTGCGCGCCATGAGTTCTTCGATGCCTACGCCGACTTCGGCGCCCTTGAATACCGTACCGGTAGTGCGTTTCTTGAACTTGCCAAGCGCCAGGTCATAGGCTTTATCAGGCAGGGGAACATAGCCGACTTCCTTAACCAGCGGGGCGGCATGTTTCTTATCCATGTAAAACTCGACAAAACGCGCCACGTAAGGCTTGGTGTCCGCCGATTTCTTATTGACATAGATAAAGATCGGACGTGACAAAGGTTGGTAAGTGGCGTTCTTGGCGTTTTCCACCGAAGGTAATACCGGCTTGCTGCCTTTCCAGGAGATCGCCGCGGCCTTGAGTTTGCCTTTGTTCTCTTCGTAGTAAGCCAGACCAAAGAAGCCCATGGCATTGACATCGTTGGCCACACCTTGAACCAGGATGTTGTCATCTTCACTGGCGGTGAAATCGCCGCGGGTTGACTTGCCTTCAATGATAGCTTCAACAAAGTAGTCATAGGTGCCGGAGTCGGTACCCGGTCCAAACAGGGTCAACGGACTATCAGGGAAGCTGGGACGGATTTGTTTCCAGCTGGTAATCTTGCCTTGGGCAGCGGGCTCCCAGGCTTTCTTCAGTTCTTCAACCGTCAGGTGATCTACCCAGGTGTTCTTGGGGTTAATTACCACGGTCAGCGCGTCCAGCGCGGCCGGCAGCTCGATGTATTCGATGCCGTTTTCGACACACAGTTTTTTCTCGGAATCCTTAATGGGGCGGGATGCATCGGAAATGTCGGTCTCGCCGCGGCAGAATTTCTTGAATCCACCACCGGTACCGGAAATACCCACCGTAACCTGGGTTTTACCTTGTTCGGCTTTTTGGAATTCCTCGGCAACGGCTTCGGTAATCGGGAATACGGTGCTCGAGCCATCGACCTTCACAAGGTCGGCAGCCTGGGCGGATACCGTAGCAGATAACAGCAGTAGAGCGGATATAGCAGTTTTGTTCATGTTGTCCTCCAATCAGTCACTTAGTAAAAAAACTGATGTGACTGTAAAGAAGCAATGTGACAAGTCTATGAATAAAACATGACAGATTTGTGACAATATTAAACAATGGTAAAAAATGCGGTGCCCATATTTTCTTCACCGGTAGTAACTACTATTATTAATGTACGCAATTTATTAAGGTAAGTAATTTTCGAAGTATCAGTGAGCAAATAGAGAACTGCGTTTAATTGCTAAGGCCTAAAGATATCACCGCTATTTTCCGTGGAAAATATAATATTCTTATGTATTCAACATAAATTTCCGGAATTTGCTGATGCTGCGACTCCAAGATTCTCTTGCCGCCTGGGGCACACCGGCATTTAATGACACGCTGAAAACGGAACTCGAACAGCTGGGTATTGAGCAACTGCCGTTGCAGCAGGGAATGTCAACCAGCAACTATGCGCTGGACGATAAAATTGAAGTGATGATTATTGAGGTGTCTGAAAGTCCGGATTCAATACGGGCAAAAGCCGGTTTCTTTTACAGTGGCATTATCGCCGGCTGCAGTTGCGCGGATGATCCCACGCCGGTTGAAAAAAACAGTGAATACTGTGAAGTGCAGTTGCATATCAATAAGCAAACCGCGGAGACCACGGTAACGCTCCTGCCGGGATGATTAAAAAGTTTCTTAAGCAGTGCTTCCCGGCTATGCAGTTAGCGTGATGCTTGAAGCGCGCGGCTAATATCATTAGCTATCCAGTCAACCATTACTCGAACGCGCGAAGATAGCAAGCGCGCGTGCGGGTAAACGAGGCTGAGCGGCATGGGTGCGGGTTCAAAGTCAGCCAATATAAGCGCAAGTTCGCCGCTTTTTATCCAGGGCATCACCTGGTAACACAGAAATCGTCCGTAACCCAAACCCGCGATGCACGCCTGTACGCAAGCCCCCACCTGATTGCAGGAAAGAGTTCCCATTATATTCACCGACAAGGTTTTTCCTTCATGATGAAAGTGCCAGGCTGATCCGGCGAAGGCGCCGGTAAATCGTACGCATGGCAGGCTGCTGAGTTCTTCCGGGTGCTTCGGTTCACTGGTTTGAGCGAGAAGCGCGGGACTCGCGCATACGACCTGCCTGATGTGGCCAATGGGTTTCGCGATCAATGACGAATCACCCAGATGCGCGATGCGAATCGCCACGTCAATGCCTTCTTCCAGCAAGTCCACCACGCGGTCAAGCAATAGTAGATTTACCTGCGTCTTGGGATAGCGGTTGAGGAATGCAGTGACAGCAGGTGCAACATACATTTCTCCGAAGCGCACCGGTGCAGTCATGGTAATGGTACCGCTGGGTTCGGATTGTTCCTGGATAAGCGCTCGCTCGGCATCCTCAATGTCCGCGAGGATCTTCCGGCATTGCTCTAAATAAAGTATGCCTTCCTGGGTCAGCGCGATCCGCCGGGTGGTGCGGTTAAACAGGCGCACCTGCAACGCTTCCTCCAGGGCTGCCAGTATTCTAACGACGGTTGGCAGAGATTTATCGAGTTCCTGCGCCGCGGCCGACAAGCTTCCATGATTGGCTATTTTGACGAACGTGGTCATTGCTTGCAGTTTGTCCATATTCGCTAGATTACTCCATAATATGGAGTAGATAAATACTATTTTGGGCATTTATTCCAGTAAATGTATCTACTACGATTCAAGTCACGTTGCTACACGGCAACGGCAACCCAAAACACACTAATCTTGTGAGGAGATAATTAAGATGAAAACAGCAATCGTGGTAATGTCCGATCCTAAAACGAATTCTGAAGAGGCGCTTGGCCGATTATTTAATGCCCTGGCTACCGCCTACGACTTTAAACACAACGGCGACGAAGTCACGTTATTGTTCCAGGGTGCGGGAACCCGTTGGGCCGGTGAAGTAACCAAGAAAGAACATCCTGCGCATGGACTTTATAAAGCGGTCGAAGATACGGTCGCAGGTGTGTCCTGTGGGTGTGCCGACGTTTTCGGCGCCAGCGAGGCGGCACAAAATAATGGCTTCGAGCTTATCAAAGGCAACGCTGTGCCGGGCACGTCCGGACTGCCGAGCTTACGGGCATTGTCCGCCGCTGGCTACAACATCATGGTGTTTTAAGTTGAAACCCCGGTGGTTTATAAACCTACGTATTTATAAACCTGTGTATTAATAAATCTATGTGCATCGCACTCACCGGTTTCGTGGTCCGAGTGCGGTCAGGATCGGCATGATGTCGGACAACCCTTATCATGAAGGCGAGCTTGCTGTCCAGCAGCGCGCAAACGAAGCGCTAACGGCTGGTAAGAACGCCCGCGCTATCAGTGATTGCATTCCGGATGGTGCGCTGCGCTTTATTGAGCAGCAACCGATGGTTATTGTTGGCAGCGTCGGATGCGATAATGATGTCTGGGCGTCATGCCTTTTCGGCACGCCGGGATTTTTTCGGGCAAAGGATAATCGCACCTTGTCATTGGATGTGTCACAACCCAGGTCAGCCGCGGAGGATCCGCTTTGGCAGAACGTCAAAGCTAATGCTGCGGTTGGCCTGCTGATTATCGAGTTTCTTTCCCGTCGGCGCCTGCGGATTAACGGCTGCATGCGCCCTGCGCCGGATTCACACTATGTGATCGATGTCCAGGCCGCCTATGCGAACTGTCCCAAGTATATCCAACGCCGGCATTGGGTGTTGCCGGATAGCACGGCACCTGGCCCTGATAAGCCGAGCCAGTGCGGATCGGAGCTCGAACCTTCGCAAATAACCTGGATTGAGGGGGCGGATACATTTTTTGTTGCGAGTGTCCATCCCCGGCACGGTGCCGACGCTTCACACCGTGGCGGGATGCCGGGCTTCGTGCGCGCGCTGGACTCGCGCACCCTGCTAGTTCCGGATTACTCCGGCAACAATATGTTCAATACACTCGGCAACTTTGTCTGCTATCCGCATGCGGGTTTGGTGTTCGTTGATTTTGAACGCAACCGGCTCCTGCAACTTACTGGCAGCCCGGACATATTATGGGACATGGCTGATCCGCGGGAGGAAACCGGAGGGACGCAACGTTATTGGCAGTTCACGGTGCGGGCCTGGCGCGAGAGTTCGTTGCCGTTACAACTTAAATGGGAATTTCTAGACTATTCCCGGTTTATTCCAATCGCAAAGAACAGTGAATGTGACCTGGGGTCCTAGCCATTGGTGGCCAATTGGATAACGCCGGCACAAGATCAATTGTCCGCCTTGGTACTAATCACAACTGATTGAGCTTAAATTAGCAATGTCATCCCGCTTATTAAGTTTGTCGTAGTCTCAAAATATTCCTGTTCATGCATCCCGCCCGCCCCAGCATCCTTCGTTACAGCGGTTAAACGTTTTTCGTCAGCATTGAGCTTTCATTTTTATTTGCTTGCGTGCAAAAACAGTGGTGCATATGCACCGTTAGGATGAAGCCGAAGAATCTGGTGTGCATTTATGGTGCGAATCAATGCGCCTCAAATTACTGTTCTTGATGCACGTTTGGATTATAACTCGTTGATTCGAATTTATAAAACCATCATTTGGTATGGTTGGTACAACTTTTGCGATAGCCAAACCAGGCGGCAACTAATGCGGCGACTAATGAAGGTACAGGGGTGTATGAGCCAAAAAGTATTGCTGGTGGATGTGACGAATAAACCTGATGAATCCGTTAAACGCGCATTGCTGGAGTTGGGTTATGAAGTTTCGGGCAACTTGCGCAACATGACGGCCATCGAAAGCCATTTAAAGCTGGATAAACATATTCAGTACGTGGTAGTAAACATGACCACGCCAAACGACGCTTATTTTACCGCATTGGCGAACGTAATAAACAGCCACGCCGTGCCGGTGGTGGTGTTTACCGGATCCAGTACCCGCGTATTTACCGAGAAAGCGGCGGCAATAGGATTAAGCGCGTATATCGTTAGCGGTTTTGTGCCGGAACGCGTGAAACATATTATGGATTTGGCGAAAGCCAGGTTCCACGAAGTGCACGCGATAAAATCGGAACTGGAAAAAGCCCGCGCCTCGCTGGCGGAACGCAAGGTTATCGAAAAGGCCAAAGGCATCCTGATGCGCCGCCGGACCATGGATGAAGAGGCGGCGTTTCAAATGATGCGCAAGATGGCCATGGATAAAAATCAGAAACTCGCGGAGATTGCCAAGAATATTATTAACGCGGACACGCTGTTTAATTGAACACGGGATTTCATGGTTTAAGGAAGGCATAAACGCAGGATTACCGGAAGCTTCCGGTGTTTAAACCGCTGCAGGTTTAAAACAGGGCAATGGCGCCCACGGCTGGCAGACTTGAGTCTGGCAACGTGGGCGTTTTTTTATGGGTGCAAAATATATTTTTTTGTGAGACGCAATGGCGCTAACAGCGGTACTTCAGAATAACGGCTATTTACCGGATGCCGCGGAAGGTAGAAAGCCTGTCGTGATCGTCGGCACGGGGCCCGTCGGAATCAGGACTGCCCAGGAGATACTGCGCCACTTACCCGGCGTGCCCGTAGTGCAATATGGCGCTGAACCCTGGCTGCCTTACAACCGTGTACAGTTGTCGTCTTTACTCGCGGGGGAGGTGACTACGCTTGATATTCAGAATGAATTGAAAACCACCGGCGATCAAACCGTCGTGCAGCATCACAATTGCGCCGTGCTGGCTATTGACCGGGCGAAGTCTTGTGTTATCGACGTCAACGGCTGCCGTCAGTATTATCAAAAGCTGGTGCTGGCTATCGGATCCAGTGCGCATATCCCGGCCATCGAAGGCATTAATAAGCCGAATATCTTTGCGTTTCGTAACCTGAATGATGCGCAAAAACTTTTGGCGCGCCGGGTGAGAAGCCGCCGCACCGTGGTGATTGGCGGTGGTTTGCTGGGTCTGGAAGCGGCGCGCGCCATGCAAAAGAATAATACGGAAGTGATAGTTATAGAACACAGCCCCCGCTTGATGCAGCGCCAGCTTGACGATCCGGCGGCTGAAATACTGCGCGAGCATCTATTGCAACTGGGCATCAAGATCCATCTCAAGACCGCCATCAAAAGTTTTGAAACCCTTGACTCTGATCATTACATCCACCTGGGCAATGGCCGGTCCATTGTCTGCGATACCATCGTGGTCGCCACCGGTATCAAACCCAATGTGCAGCTGGCGCTGGACGCCGGGTTGCATGTGGGGCGGGGTATCAAAGTCAATGACGCCATGCAAACCTCGGATCCGAATATCTACGCCGTAGGAGAATGTGCTGAACACAATGGCCAGGTCTATGGTTTGGTGGCGCCCGGCATGGAGCAGGCATCAGTCGCGGCGCATCACATCGCCGGCGGAAAGGTAAGCTATCGTGGCTCGATATCCGTCACCCGCCTAAAGGTGGTGGATAAAAACATATTCAGTGTTGGTGTGGTCGGCGACGATGTTGATCCGCTCTATCACAAGCGGATCACGTATCAGGATATTTCCAAGGGAATCTACCGGACGCTAACCCTGCGCCGCGCTGACGTGGTCGGCGCCATCGCCATAGGGGCCTGGCCGCACGCGGCGCGGCTGCAAGAGATGGTAATCCATCACCGCAAGCTGTACCCATGGCAAATTCGCCGCTTTAAAAAATACGGGGAAATCTGGACCGAAGAGGCTGCCGCCGAGGTTGCTTCCTGGCCCGCCAAAGCCGTGGTGTGTAATTGCACGGGCATCACACGTGGCGAGATATCGCAAGCGATTGAACAGGGCAACGTTTCACTCGAGGCAATTAGGCAATGCACCGGCGCATCCACCGTCTGCGGCTCCTGCCGGCCGTTAGTGGCGCAACTGGCGAATAGCCCGTCCATGGAGGTGGCGCCTACAGGTAGACCGGTCACCGCGATGCTGGCCATGCTTGGACTTGTTGCCACGATTTTGTTGCTGGGTTTGCCGGCGGTAAGACCCGCCGCCACTGCGCAAACATTTTCACTCAATTTTTTGTGGGAAGACGCGCTGTGGAAACAAGTCAGCGGTTATAGTGTTTTGGCTTTGTCCGTCATCGGCTTGATTATGTCGCCGCGCAAACGCTGGAAGCGGTTCACGCTGGGTGAATTCAAGCAGTGGCGGGTGTTGCATTTCGCGTTAGGTGTCACCGTGTTAGCGGTGCTGCTGTTACATACCGGTTTGCAACTGGGTTCCAGTCTCAATTTGGTCCTGATGTTGACTTTTCTGGGCGTTGCAGTAACGGGTTCGATGGCGGGCGCGGTGGTGGCGCTGGAATCAAAATTAAATCCGCGCACCGCGAAACGGGCGCGCACGCTCGTAAACTATGTTCACTTATTCATGTTCTGGCCCCTTCCCGTGTTGTTGGGTTTTCACATTGTGTCGTTTTATTACTTTTAGGACCGCAGGGCATGCGTAGCAAAAAAACAATGTGGATAGCCTGGATAGTGCTTAGCGCAAGCCTGACGAGTTATTACGCGTACGGGTTGGCCGGAAAGGATAAATCCGCCTATTTACCGGGACAAACCACGGCCGGCCATTACCAGATCGAATTGAGCTGCGATGTGTGTCACAGCGATCCGTTTGGCGGCAAGGAGGTTTTACAAAAAGCCTGCGTGGAATGCCACGGTGTCGAATTAAAGCAGGTGAATGATTCGCATCCTAAAGCCAAGTTTACCGATCCGCGCAACGCCGACCGCATTGCGGTGCTTGATGCGCGTTATTGTGTGACCTGTCATGTGGAACACGTGCAAGACCGCACCCGGGCCATGGGCGTCACCTTGCCGGATGACTTTTGTGTGTACTGCCATCGCGGCATCGCAAAAGACCGGCCCTCGCACAAAGCGCTGGCGTTTGATACCTGTGCCGCCGCCGGTTGCCACAATTATCATGACAATAAAGCCCTGTACGAAGAATTTTTAGTGAAGCACGGCGAAGGCGCGAAGCTGACACTAAAGCCGGTCATGCTCGCGCGTAACTTTGCCGGTCAATACCGTCAGCTAAACCGGATCGATCAGCCGTTAACGCTGCAAGACGCCAAGTATCCCGCAACACTGAATATCGGCAAAACTATATTGGCGGAGTGGGAGCAGACCGCCCACGCGCGATCCGCCGTGAATTGCGTGGATTGTCACGCCCAAAAATCCGCTGACAACAAAGCCGGTATCTGGCAAGACAAACCGGCGCTATCCGCCTGTCAGCAATGCCACGAACTGGAGTCGGAAACCTATCAATCCGGGAAACATGGCATGCGCCTGGCGCAAAACCTGCCACCCATGCAAACCAGCCTGGCAAGACAAGTCATGAAAAAAGCACTTCAAGATCGCCGGCAGGATTGCATGGCCTGCCATGGCTCGCATGCGTTTGACACGCGTAAGGCGGCAGTGGAGGCCTGCTTGGGCTGTCATGATGATGAGCACTCCAAGGCCTACAAGGCTTCACCCCACTACCAGGTTTGGCAACAGTCCGTGACCGGACAATCAGCCAGTAACGCCGGTGTCAGTTGCTCCAGCTGTCATTTGCCCCGCATAACGGTGAAACAGCAGGGACAGAAGCGAACCCTGGTGCAGCACAATCAAAACCATAATTTACGTCCCAACGAAAAAATGATTCGCGACGTGTGCCTGGCGTGCCATGGTTTGGGATTTGCGATTGATTCCCTTACCGATCCGGAATTGATCGCCAACAACTTTAACGGCCTGCCACGAGAGAAGATTCCCAGCATTGCGATGGCGATAAAACGGGAAAAAGACCAGCCCGCATCGAAGCGCAAGCGATCCGGACAGGAGGCCGGTGAAGAGCCGGAAAGGAATGACTGATTTAAAACCTATTTTTTAAACGTCAAAAGGAGATACATCATGAGATCGACATTTTTTCAATATCCAAAAATCCTGGCCGGTATTCTGTTGGCCGGTGGCCTGGCGCTGGTGATATCCGCCTGTTCCAGCAGCACGGCTTCCACGGGCATATCACCACAAATGATGGCGGACTCGCTGCATGCCGTAATGGCGGCGGACCGCACGGTCTATACCAAAAAAGTTGTCAACCGCCTGGTGAAGGAAGACAAGGTCATCAAGGCCAGCGAGCAATGGGAAGATGAAAAAGCGCTGCCACTGCCGGCGCAAATGTTCCGCTTCGGCGCCGAAATGGTGGCGGAGCAGGGCGCGCCGTTCAGCTATTCGCTGTTGTCACTTTGGCCCATTAACAAACAGAATTCGCCCAAGACGGACGCCGAGAAGGAAGGCTTGCAATTTCTCGTTGATAACCCGGGGCAGAATTTTTACAAGGAAGAAAAATTGGGTGGCGTTAAATACTTTACCGCCGTTTATCCCGATCCAGCGGTGGCGCCGGCCTGCGTGGAATGTCACAACGATCATAAAGACACCCCAAAGAGCGATTTCAAAATCGGAGATGTGATGGGTGGTGTGGTGATCCGCATTCCGCTGCAGGGTTAGCGTTAAGCGGCTTAGCATTAGGAAACACTAACATCTTTATTCATGCTTTCAGTAATCAAAAAATGATAGGAGGATATTTTATGACACCCGAACAAAAGAAACTCGTGCAAACAACATTTAAAGCGGTCGCGCCGATCGCGGATACCGCGGCAAAATTGTTTTACGGCAAATTGTTTGAACTGGACCCGGCATTAAAAGCGCTCTTTAAGGGTGATATGGAAGAACAGGGCCGCAAGCTGATGCAAATCATCGGTACCGCGGTAAATGGTTTGGACAGGCTGGATGCGATCGTGCCCGTGGTCGAAAACCTGGGTCAACGGCATGTTGGTTACGGGGTTGAAGACAAGGACTATAACACCGTTGGCACGGCATTGCTTTGGACCTTAAAGCAGGGATTGGATGCGGATTTCACCGATGAGGTTGAAGAAGCGTGGACGGTTGTGTACACACTGTTGGCCGATACCATGAAAAACGCGGCGGCCAAAGCCGCCTGATAAATTCCAGGTTCTATACGCGGTTCCTCGTTGCGGTGTCCCTGTCGTGGGGACACCTTTTTTTCCGCAGCTTGGGTCCGGTAGTGTGATAGTGTCCGGTATGCGCTATGCTTGGCGTATGATCCTAGAAACCGCAGTTGAACAGCGTGCAGAGTGCGTCGAATTTGGCGCGCCGCTAGGCGCAACGAGGCGCAATAGCGAGCTATTGCAACGAGTTGCAAC
>Ga0209640_10005541_pt1 | contig 11021 bp, 5 predicted proteins | sample RifCSP10_1_FD_184018 | JGI IMG/M metagenome (GOLD analysis project Ga0209640, IMG submission 184018) | Soil microbial communities from Rifle, Colorado - Rifle CSP2_sed 10_1 (SPAdes) (version 2) | ecosystem: Environmental > Terrestrial > Deep subsurface > Rock core/Sediment | place: Rifle...
TTATTTATAAATCTGAAAAGTTTTTTAGTGCCCAGCACAAATCCCACAATAATTTTACCTTTGTGTATCGTCTTTTCCTCTCCATTAATTATACCTTCTTCAACAAGACTAATAATCCCGTCGGAAAACATTTCAGTATGTATTCCAAGATTTTTTTTATTACGAAGATAATTCATTACACAATCCGGAATAGCTCCGATGCCCATTTGAAGAGTTGAACCGTCTTCAATTAGATCGGCTACCCGGCTGCCTATGGTATCATAAATTTTAAGCATCTCTTCACTTACGTTAGGATCTATCTGGGGCAATTCATTTAATGGTTCAGAATATTCTACGAGATAATGAATTTTATTAATATGAATGAAGCTGTCGCCAAGAGTTCTAGGCATTTCACTGTTAACTTGAGCTATAATAATTTTTGCTCTTTCAGCAGCAGATTTTATCGTACCAACATCGACTCCGTAACTGCAAAATCCATGCTCATCCGGAAGCGATACATTCAGCAGTGCAACATCGACCGGGATTATACCTCTTTTAAATAGAAGCGGAACTTCAGAAAGGAAAATCGGGATAAACTCTGCACGTCCTTCCTGAACCGCTTTCCTGACATTTGCACCAGTAAAAAATGCTTTGTGTTTGAAATGTTTTTCCATTCCTGGTTCTATATAAGGTAGCTCTCCAACAATAAGAAGGTGATAGATTGTAACATCATTTAATTCATCTTTCCTTTTTACCATAGCACGAACAAGCTCCGCAGGTACAGCACAACCCGGTTGAATAACAATATTGTCACCAGACTTGATTCTCTTCACTGCCTCATCGGCAGTGGTTAGTTTTTTTGAGTAGATGCTAAGAAGGTTCGCGGGTAAATTTTTTATTCTTATTTCCTCAGTTGTAACCATAAATTTTTTTTCTCTATTAAAATCAAATCCAAATCAAACAGCTAATTAGTAGAAAAGATATGTAGTTTTTTATAATCTATTTCAAATGATTGAGCAATTGATTCATTTGTGCAATAACCTCTATAAGTACAAACCCCTTTAGATAATCCTTCATCGCCCATCAGTGCATTGGATAATCCGTTATCAGCAACATCGTGGATATAATCGAGTATAGCATTATTCAAAGCATAACTTGAGGTCCGGGCAACTAATGCAGGCATATTTGGTACGCAGTAATGAATGACATTATGCATTATATAAACAGGATCTGATATTGTGGTAATTCTGCTCGTCTCAACACAGCCGCCCTGATCAATTGAAACATCAACTATAACCGATCCTTTTTTCATCTCTTTAACCATTTCCTCTGTAACGAGGTGTGGTGCTTTTTCGCCTTTAATTAAAACTGCACCAATCAATACATCGGCAAATTTCACGCCACGGGAAATCGTGTATGGATTAGCCATTACGGTCGTAACACCCTGATGGAATTCGGTTTCTATCTGTCTTAACCGTGCAAGATCTCTATCAATAACAATAACCTGAGCTCCCCTGCCCACTGCTGCCCGAGCTGCAGAAATTCCTACCACTCCTGCACCCAGAATTACAACTGCTGCGGGTGCAACTCCAGTTATTCCACCAAGTAAAATTCCTCTGCCGCCTTTAGAATAACTTTCAAGGTAACGTTCAGCAACCTGTATTGCTAATGGACCGGCAATCTCACTCATTGAATGAAGAATAGGCAGACGGGAATTAAGCTCGATCAGCTCAAAACCGATTGCAGTAACTTTTTTTTTCAACAACTTCTCTAATATATTTTTTCTGCCCATTGCGAGAAGAAGAAAAGAGAAAAGAGTTTGGTTCTCTACTAACAAATCTGCTTCATCTTCAGTTAACTGAGATACTTTAACAATTAATTCAGCTCTCCCGAAAACTTCTTCTTTATTATATACAATAGTGGCTCCTACTTCGCGGTAATCCTGATCTGTAAAATGACTTGCTTCACCTGCCCCTGTTTGAAGATAAACTGTGTGCCCTGATCTGATAAGTGAATCCACACCTGCCGGTGCAAGTGACACCCGCTTCTCTTCCCATCGGGTTTCGGTTGGTACTCCAATTCTCATTTTATTTTATATTTTATTTCAAAATTACCCAATAACCCCTTTACTTTCAAATGAATCAGGCTGAGAGTCAGAATACAGGTGTGAGAGGACGCATTCCTTTAAGAACATTTATTACGTTTTTAGCTGCAAGTTCGGCCATTGCATTACGGGCTTCTTCTGTTGCACTACCTATATGCGGAAGGAGAATAACATTTTTTAGCTTTAGAAACTGGGGATTTATTTCAGGTTCATGTTCATATACATCTAACCCGGCTGCCCGAATTCTGTTTTCTGTAAGAATTTTAATCAATGCAGTTTCGTCAATTATCTCACCTCGGGCTGTGTTTATTAATATCGCAGAAGTTTTTAATAGTTTTAATTTTTCTTCATTAAAAAGATGATATGTCAATTTAGTCAGTGGGAGGTGAATCGAGATGAAATCAGATTTCGTTAATAGAGTTCTCAGCGAAACTTTCTTTGCATTAATCTTTTTCTCTAGTTTTATATGTTGTGATCTGTCAAAATAAAAAATTTTTGTTCCGAATGAGTGAGCTCTTTTGGCAACTGCAGTTCCAATTCTGCCTGCTCCAAGTATCCCGAAAATTTTATTCTTCAGTTCAACACCTAAAAGCATTTTAGGTTTCCATCCTTTAAATTTATTTGCTCTGACTAAACTTTCACCTTCATACAGTCTTCTTGCAGAAGCTAAAGCCAATGCTATTGTTAAATCAGCAGTGGATTCGGTCAAAACATCGGGTGTGTTGGTTACAATAATATTTTTTTTCTTTGCGTATTTAACATCAATGTTATTATAACCAACGGCAACATTCGCAATAATTTTACATCGAGACATCAAATCAATTAATTCAGCATCAATTTTTTCGGTTAGAAGTGAAATTAGTGCTGTACAGTATTTAACTTTATCAAGTAAGATTTTTCGCGGGATTGGAGAATCATTTTTATAAAACTCGAATGGGATTTTATGCTTTTTAAGTAATTGGAAGGCTATATCAGGAATCTCACGTGTGATGAATACTTTCATTTTTCCTTTAGAAGTGAAAGTAAAAAATTATCCTTAACTAAATAACAATTTAACTATAAAAAGTGCACCAAGTATACCGGCAATATCAGCAATCAATCCAACCGGGAGAGCGTGCCTCGTGTTCTTAATATTCACCGCACCAAAATAAACTGCCAGAACATAAAATGTAGTTTCGGTGCTTCCATAAAAAGTAGACACTAAAATTCCGATAAAAGAATCAGGACCGTAAACATTAAGGTTTTCCACCATAATGCCCAGGGATCCGCTTCCTGAAAGCGGTCTCATCAAAGCCATTGGCAGGGATTCTGCAGGCATGCCAATAAAATTTGTAACTGGATTCAGAATATAAATCAGCCAATCCAACGCTCCACCTGCTCTGAAGATTCCAATCGCAATTAACATTGCAACAAGGTAAGGAATAATTTTAACTGCAATGTTGAACCCTTCTTTCGCACCTTCAACAAATGTTTCATATACTTTTATTTTTTTTATTGCACCATAACCAATGAATAATAAAATTAAAAATGGTATTGCAAGGGCAGAAACGACTTCAATAACTCCTTTAACCCCGTCGGCTGAGATAAATGAAAACATCGAAACTATTTTTAAATGAATGCCGGATAAAAATAAAATCATCAAGACAATTAATATTGCAGCAAGTATAAATAATAATCTCGTATTCCCTCTGACCCAATCAGTAAACTTCCAGGATTTGATGTAAAACTTTTCAATAATCTTTGCTGCGGTTATTCCTGCAATTGTAGCACAAGCTGCACCAAAAATTGTTGTACCAATAATGATTGCAGGATTACTACTTCCTGCAGCGGCTCTGACAGCAATCGCTGTGGCTGGGATTAGTGCAAAGCCGGCTGTATTAATTGCAAGAAATGTTACCATAGAATTTGTTGCAACGCCTTTATCCGGGTTTAAAGTATTCATTTCTTCCATTGCTTTAAGTCCGAATGGAGTAGCAGCATTTCCAAGCCCGAGCATATTAGCAGAAATATTCATAATCATAGAACCCATTGCCGGATGGTCCGAAGGAATTTCCGGAAAAAGTTTTTTTGTGACAGGTCTTAATAGTTTCGCGATAATCCTAATCAATCCTGCTTCTTCTGCTACTTTCATAACTCCAAGCCAGAGAGCCATAATGCCGATTAATCCAAGTGCAATCTCAACAGCCGTTCCAGCATAGTTAAGAGCTGAATCTGTTACGTCTTTCAATTTTAAAAAAGAAATATCTTCGAATATTATTTCACCACGAATTGACTTATCAGAGATTTGTTCTTTCAAATTAACTTTACCGAGAAGATCATTTGTCTCCCCTGAAACTCCGGCCATTTCGCTCCATATTGGTGGTGTTTCTTTTTCAATCTTCAGAATTATTGGAGAAATATCAGAACTTGATTTGATTGTAATGACTGCTGGTAAGATAAGATTGGATTCTATACGAGTTGAATAAAACTGGTTGAATTTCTCAGCGGAGACAATCACATCGATATCATATTCTCCATCTGCTAATTCATTAAAATTTTTAGGAAAGGAAATTATTATTTCGAAAGGTTCGTTATTCCGGAATTTGTTATTCCCCTTGTCATTAAGATCGGTGACTAAGGCGGCAGCAATTCCAATTACGAGTAATCCGAGCCAAACGTAATTAAGCAAGGCAAGTACCTTTACTAAAATCCAATTTCATCAAAAGCAAGAAACTCTTCTGTATCAATGAATAACAGATTTCCTTTTAATTCAGATGCCTGATCGGAAAGCATTAGTTTACCTGAATATTTCTGACCAAAGCTTTGTATAATATCTTTTAAAGTTTTCTTTTCTTCAACTTCCCTTAGTGTACCGGTGGCTGTGATCGAGAATAAATGATATAGTGCATTTTGATTGGCTTCAATGCTTTTATTAATCTTTTTATTTTTTAATAAAGTGAATCGTGCGAGAGAATCATACTTAATGGTCCGGAGTAATTCCTTATCATCGACAAATATATAAATATTTTTATCCTGGTAAACAAAATTTGTGGCAAACTGGGTAAAGGAATTTTCTTTGATTAAAGATATCGCAAGTACACCAGACTCTGTTGAAGAAAGTTCTTTTTCAACAGTTTCCATATTTCGTATTGTTGTAACTATTCTTTGCATTAGGTTTTCATTAAAAATGATTCAGGTAATTAATTTAACTGTACTTGTTTTTCCAGGATACAGTTTTTCCTGTCTTCTGAGAATTTACATTTATGGCAATGATCATGGTTCGGGATAAAATTATTTTTTCTAATGTCGGAAATAAATTTATGAATTCTCTTCTTGACGTCAATTTTAATTTCCGGAGTAAACTTAAAAACGACGGGTGAATCTGGTAATTTTGTGAATACCAGTCTGCCCTCAAATTCTGAAAAACGATTGAACTTTATACTTACAATATATAAATAAAATAATATCTGATTTTTATATATAGCTGACTTTTCTTCAAACTCACTTTCTCTGAGTTCATCTGTTTTATAATCTACAACAATCAGCTTCGAGTCGTTAAATATCAACTTATCGATAATTCCATGCAGAAAATAATTATTTTCTTTAATGTAAATCTCAAATTCATTTTTGGAGGCTATAAAAGAGTTTAAATATCTGTATTCGTCCGACTTATAAAATGAAAATAATTCAGCAATAATTTCTTCTCGTATTTTTTCACTATCAGGATCAATTTTATTTAATCGCTTGTTTTCATTTTGAATGACTTCATGAATTAGAGAATGCTCAGGATTTTGTTCAAGAACTGAATGGATAATTCTTCCTTTCACAATTGATGGCAGATCCTTCTGGTTGAGTGATTCTGTCTGTAATTCATTTGATTTCCCGGTATTGGAATATTCGTTTATAATTTTATCAGTCCTGATATCATGATCCGAAAAACCCAATGAAATCCCTTGAAGACCAAGCTTGTAGGCTAATTTATATTTTACCGGGCACTGACTATAAGCTGAAAATTTTGAGGCTGATATCATTTCACCGCTTTGTGAGCCATCAATATTATGGAAGTTAAATTTTACACTTCTACTTATTTCAAATTTTTGTGCTACTACTTCACCAGTGAGTTCAATTTTTCTAACTATCGGAATTGTAATGTCAAGCGATTCTTGAAAATTGACGAACTTATCTTCGTTTAATTTCAAATAAGTCAGATTACCGTTTAACTGAATTTCATTTTGTGAAAAATCACAACCAAGTCCTGACCCGAGCAAACTCATAAATGATCTGTCCCGAAAATTCTTTGCAGGCTCGACAGAGGAAATAAATAAACCGGACTTTGCTCTTGTTATGGCTACATATAATAATCTTTTTATTTCAGCCAGATCTTTTTTATCCTCGATCAAACTGCAAATATTAACGATCGGGGCTGCTTTGTAATCGGTGAAATAATTTTGCTTTTCAGGAACCCTAGTCAATATTCCATATTTTTTATTTACAAAAATTTCTTTGGCTTTAATTAAATTTCTCTGTGAGCTGTCGTTACAATTAAAAAGAAATACCGCTTCATATTCCAGGCCTTTTGCCTGGTGAATAGTTAAAATGTTTACACCTTCATTTTCTTTTCCAATTGCTGCCTGGGATACATCCTCAAATTTTTGAATAGCCTGACCCAGGTAATCCACATAATCATATAAAGATTTAAAACCTTCGTCCGAAAAATCAATAGTCATTTTTATTAATTTTTCGATATTTGCAAGGTCTTGTTTACCATCTTGTTTTGAAGCCGTTACGGAGTGTATTGCAGAGTCATTAATTATTTTTCTAAGGATGACCGGAAAATTCATTCTCTTGGAGAATGATAAATTTTCATTAAGCTTGTCAGCAATTTTTCTCCAATATTGATTACTGTTACCTGCAATTAAAAGTTTTTTAAATAATGAATTTTCTGATTGCCGGGATAATTCAAATATCTTGGCATCTGAAACATTGAAGAATGGAGACCGAAGTATACCAACTAAGGCAGCATCATTATCTTCATTCAGAAGAAAGGAAAAATAATTGTGTACATCATATATTATTTGCCTCTGGAAAAATCCTTTTCCACCTATAATAGTATATGGTATTCCAAAATGGGTAAAAGTTTTTTCCAGCTTAGAAAATGAAGTTCTTTTTCTAACCAAAACTGCAATATCATTCCATTTAAATCCCTGCTCTTTTTTCTCATTGATCAATTGTTGAATTCGCTTTGCAACTAACTCGGCTTCAGCAATTTCTTCATCTGAGTCAGCTAAAAGAAATTCTATTTTTCCTTTAATGTTATTTTGATTAGCACAGACAATTTCGGAATACTCAACTTCATTATATAACCCGGAAGGATTATCAAATAATTTTTTGAACAGTACGTTGGTAAACAAACAGATTGCTGGGAACATCCTGAAACTGTCAGGTAGATAAAGAATTGAATCCTCATTTTCTGCATCGAGTATGATTTTTTTTGTCTGGTTGAACACCTCAAGCTCAGCATCTCTGAATTTATAAATACTCTGCTTCTCATCACCCACAACAAAAAGATTGCCGCTTTTTAAATTGTCAACTATAGGTAAAAATATCTGGTACTGGAGTTCGTTTGTATCCTGGAATTCATCAACAAGCAGATATTTATATTTTTCACTTAAGCGATTCTTGACATTATTATTATTAAGAATATTTTTGGTTTTCAATAAAATATCTTCGAAGTCAAGATATCCATGCTCACGTTTCATAACATCATACCGGGCAAGTACTTTCCTGAAAATTTCAATAATTAATTTGCCGTACTCTGCTAGTTCGTATTCGGTGTTGTCTCTGCCATTTAATGAAATACTTCCAATATCGTGTAAGAAATTTTCCAAATTTGTTATTACATCGATTGAAAGTTTAGCTCTTAATTTTGTTGAAAGATATCCAAGTGATTTTATCGTACCTGAATCAGTGCATAGCAAATTTTTTAAACTTACAATCAAAACTAAATTCTTCTGAATATCAACTTCCTTTTTTAAATATCCTGACAACTCTGAAGTCTTTAATGCAATTTCATTATCTGCCTCGTTTTGTAAAACTAAATTATTTACTTTTTGCAGGCATTCAATAAAATCCATTTTCCCTATTGAAATAACTTCACCAGCAAGAAAACTAAAGGAATTGTGAAAAAATTTACCGATATCTTCCACACTTTTATCATAAATCTTTCTTGCAATCGATAGTACATTTTTCCTGCCTGAGATTAATTTTTTTAACTCATCAGCAAGCTTTTTCTTAGATCCGAGCAATCGAATAAGCGATTTTACTGTTTCTGAACCTGAGATGTTAAGAAGTGATTCGTCAATGACTGCTTCAGTAGAAAGCTCGATCAATTCATTAGAAATGATTTCATCAATCGGTAAAAAGTTTGCATCCAGGGAAGCTTCGACAGGATATTCACGTAGAATATCAAGACAAAAAGAATGGATAGTTGAAATTTTTGCGGATACAAGTTCTCGTCGGATACAAATAAATTTACTTCTTAACACATCATCAAATGCATTTTCAGATAATCTGTCTATTTCAATGGCAATTTTTTTATATAATTCTCCTGCTGCTTTGTCAGTAAAAGTAATTGCTGCGATTTTATTAAGGTTTATATTTTTATTGAGTGCAATCTCAATATATCTTTTTGCTAATACAAAAGTTTTGCCCGAGCCGGCGTTTGCAGTTAACGATATCGATCTTTCGTAATTAAGAGCAGCAGACTGGTGCGGAGTCAGCATTTCCATACTAACTCGGCTGGTTTGAATTTTTAGGAATATGTAATGGAATTGTAATCAGGAATTCTGTTCGTAAAGTGGATGATTCCATTAATTTTATATCACCTTTGATATATTCCAAAAATCTTTTTGTGAGTTTTAATCCCAGACCCATTCCTTTATCTTTAGTCGTAAAGTTGGCATCAAATATTTTTGATCGATTTTCCAGAAATATACCATTTCCGTCATCAATAATTCTTAAACTAACATTACTGTTTTGAACAGTTGATTCTATCTGGATTTGTTTGGCTTCTGCCTGGATAGAGTTTCTAATCATATTAATAATCATCCGCCTGAATTGCGATTGGTCAGCATCAACAAAAACCGAGGCTGAATCATAAGTGAAATTAATATCTATTTTTTCATCAGCAAATAAATTTATAGCATCATTAACCACTGCAACAATTTCAAAAACTTCCATTTTTATACTCGGCATCTTTGCAAAAGCTGAAAATTCAGTTGCGATCTGGCTAAGACTTTCAATCTGATTAAGAACGGATTGTGAAAGTTTTTTAAGTAACTCTTCAAAGCCGTCCTTCTTATCATTGTAAGCTGCCATGATCTGCTGAATTGCGAGTTTCATCGGGGTTAATGGATTTTTAATTTCATGTGCAACCTGTTTTGCCATTTCTTTCCAGGCACTTTCACGTTCGAGCTCAGCTATTTCCACCTGGTTTTTCTGAAGTTCCTTCGTCATCAGATTAAAACCGTCATATAAATCTTTCAATTCACCTTTTTCAGAATTTCGAAGCTGCACACTTAGGTCGCCTTGTGCAACCGATTCAGTGGCTTTAGTCAATCTTCGGATTGGAGCAGATATCTGATCAGCAAATAAAGTGCTCACTAAAATTATTATTAACACCGCGAAAGAATAAGTTCCAAACAACAAAACATCAAAATCGACAGTAGAGTATGTCAGCTTAATCTTGTTGAATGCATCATTAACACCTATAATCAGTGATTCGCTACCGGGGTTATATTTTTTATAAAAAGCATCGTATGTTAAGTTGTTTACTTTTTCTTTAGTCAAGTACTCGCGGTAACTCAGATAATTTAAATTGTAGTGAGCAACCGGATTTAACTTTGTATTAAACAACCCGGTTTCAAAAAATTCTTTTCTTGAACTGTAAAGCTGGTCAGAAATTTTATATACAATGAATGATATACCAAGCTCCTTTGCAGCATTTTCGAAAGCGGTTATGAACTCCCTTTCCTTATGTTTTTGAAGCTGAGCATTAATATGATTCTCAAGATAAGTACATCGTTTATTAAGTTCATTAAAAATTTCAGATTCACTTCGATCTTTTGCCACCTGGCGATTGTAAACTGCTAAAATGACAATTGGTATAATAGAAATCAGTAGAAATGCAATTAATAATTTTGTTCTGAAGGTATACTGAACTTTTATGGAACGAAAAGCAGCAAGACTTAAAATCAAAATTATAATGAACAAACTATGAACCAAGAATATTTTAAAGAAATTGAAAAGATTCCAGGACAGTTCTTTTTCTTTAATTGCAACAGTGGTTACCCTCTGCCGACCACCTACCATTTGCTTAAAAACGAAAGTCAGAAAATTCTCATTGTTGATTGAAATATTAATCCAGCCCTCATAGCTTTGACTCAGAGTGGCAGACAAAATTTGTTCGGTTTGATCTCGTGAAGGAAAAATGTTTCCATAAACCTGACTGATCTTGCCATCTGTAAATTCAAAAATATTGACCAATGATAAATCGATAACTGATCCCAATACAGCACGGTTGGACTGCAGAAAATCAGGATACTCGTCTGAGCCGATTTTTTCAATATTAAATTCAGCTGCTACACCAAGGTAACCTGAAATAATATCCTGTCTGGTTACGGGAACGATTCCAACAAATTTTGTAGTGTGAAGCTGTTCCATTGATTCGACTTCTTTTACAGAAGGAATTGTCTTATCTAGTTCAGTGAAATAATCGAAGTAATTAATTTCCTCATTCAACGCGACTGTAAATTTTCCAAGTATATTTTTATTCCTGTCAATAAGAGCAACCTGTGAATTCAGCGATTCTCTTTGCAAAGAACTTTTGCTCCATAGGATAAATGCTTCGGCATCAAAATTAATATTTCGTTTTAAAAACAATTCAGTCAGTGATTCATCT
>Ga0209640_10005542_pt1 | contig 11021 bp, 9 predicted proteins | sample RifCSP10_1_FD_184018 | JGI IMG/M metagenome (GOLD analysis project Ga0209640, IMG submission 184018) | Soil microbial communities from Rifle, Colorado - Rifle CSP2_sed 10_1 (SPAdes) (version 2) | ecosystem: Environmental > Terrestrial > Deep subsurface > Rock core/Sediment | place: Rifle...
CCTTCCGGATGAACAGTAAGACGGCCGTCGGTACGGCAACGATCGCGGATGTGAATAGAGGTAGATCGCCGGATGTTCATAACCAATAAACGAATTCCACGCCGGACCTTCCTGCGCGGCATCGGCGCCACGCTGGCCTTGCCGTTGCTCGATTCCATGTTGCCGGCGATTGCGCCTGTTGCCTATGCTCAATCCATTACGCCGACGCGATTCACCGGCATATTTATCCCGCACGGGGCGGCGCCCGGTTACTGGGTGCCCGTCGATTCAGGTAAAAATTTTGAATACCCGTTTATCTGGAAACCGCTCGAACCCTTCCGTAAGCACGTCGTGCTGACCAGTGGCCTCTGGTCGCAATCCTCGGAAAATCCGCCCGGCGTGACCGGGGCGGATCATTTTGTCGCTGCCGCCTACCTGTGCGCGGAAAAGCCGAGAAAGACAACCGGTGGCGATATTCAAGCCGGAACCACTATCGATCAGATTATCGCTGAGCGGACAGGCCAGGAATCCCTGCTGCCGTCACTGCAACTCGCTGTAGAGGATCCAGGCGCCAATTCCACCAATTGCGGGGAGGGGTACAGTTGTGTTTACACCAATACGATTTCCTGGCAGACACCGGCGCGGCCGTTGCCGATGGAGATCAACCCACAGGTCGTATTCGAGCGCATGTTCGGCGACGGCGGTACGCCGGAGGAACGCATTGCCAGGCGTGCACAGCAACTCAGCATTCTCGATTCAGTCCGGGACAGTCTGGCGAGATTGAAAACCCAGGTTCCAGCCGTTGATCGCCTGCGCCTGGATCAATACTTCGAGGACGTCCGCGAGATCGAACGGCGACTGCAGAATGCCGCGAACGCGAGCACCAGAACGCCGGACATGACGGTTCCCTATGGTGTGCCCGAATCCTTTGACGAACATATAAAATTGCAGTTCGATTTACTGGCGCTGGCGTTCCAGGCTGATATCACCAGGGTTTCGACATTACTCTATGCCCGGGACCTGACCGGTCGCGTCTATCCTGATAGCGGAACCGATATCAGCTTCCACGGAGGTTCGCATCATGCCGAGGAGCCGGGCCGGATCGCCCAGTACGCAAGACTCAACCAGTATCATGTGAAGACACTTGCGTATTTCGTTGAAAAACTACAATCGATACCCGATGGTGACGGAACACTGCTGGACAACTCGCTCATCCTTTACGGATCCAACATGGGCAACTCGAACCAGCATACTCATTTCGACGTACCCCATGTATTGATCGGAGGCGCAACGGGACGGCTGCAGGGCGACCGCCATCTGGCGTATGCCAGCCATACCGTACCGACGGGGAACCTGCTCCTCAGTATTCTGGATATGTATGATATTCATCCGGACAGCTTCGGCGACAGCACGGGTCGCCTGGCTTACCTGTAAGCTTGCCTCGTATATTTATGTGTAACCGCACCAGACCCTTGTCGATGGTAACAATCCTGATCCCGTTGTTGTTGGTCACATCTGCAATCAACGCCGCCAGCGAAGTTGCTGATGCAGTCATGCGCAATGAGACTGCCACACTTGAGAAACTGCTTGCAGGTAAAGCCGATGTGAATGCGCCCCAGCCAGATGGCGCTACCGCTTTACATTGGGCGGCATACAGGGGCGAACCGGATACCGTTCGGATTTTGCTCGATGCGGGAGCGGACACGTCGGCGGCGAATCGCGCGGGTGTGACGCCGTTGATACTCGCCGCGGAAAACGGCAATACGGCCTCGATCCGATTGTTGATCAATGCCGGGGTCGATCCGAACGAGCGCTTTCGAAACGGGGAAACGCCCTTAATGATGGCCGTGCGGACTGGTAACACGGAGGTAATTGAGGTTCTGCTGGAGCATGGCGCTGATGTTAACGCCACAGAAACGCTACGCGGCACGACGGCGTTGATGTGGGCAGCGGCCTATAGCAATCCGGAGGCACTCGAATTATTAATCAGGTATGGCGCCGATGTGAGTAAAAAATCCGGCACCATCAAGCCGGGCCGGCGGCCATATCTTGCGCCGACCGCAAAAGAGAGAATAGATGAATACAGACTGGGCTTCGGTCAGGGAGGTATTTCGATCCCGGTGGACCTGAACCGATCCGTTCCAGTCGTGGAGAAAAAACTTTCAGATCTCCCGGCGGAAGTACGACAGCGTGAACTGAGTTCAACGGATGTTGCACTGGACGATCCGGAGCAAGGATCCGACCGGCGCGGAAATGATCCCTGGGGTGGATTGACGGCGCTGGTATTCGCCGCCAGGGAGAATGACAGTGAATCAGTGAAAATTCTGCTGGCGTCAGGCGCTGATGTCAATCAGGTGACGGAATACGGCTGGTCGCCGTTACTGACTGCCACCCAAAACCGTTTTTATCAATTGGGCAAGCTATTACTCGAAAACAAAGCAGATCCCAATATTGCTAACAAGGGCGGATGGACCCCTTTATATATCGCAGTCGATAACCGCAATATTGAAGGTGGCGATTATCCGACGCGGCAACCGGACATGGACCATCTCGTATACATCAATTTATTATTGAATCACGACGCCGATCCCAATCTCCGCATGCGTTCCAGTACCGAGACCCGGACGATTTTCACACATCAATGGTTGTACGAGGATGGCGCCACGCCGTTCCTCAGGGCCGCTCAATCCAGCGATCTGGTGGTGATGAAATTGCTGCTGGCGCATGGCGCCAATCCGTCGATAGCGACGGAACAGGGCGTAACGCCGCTGATGGTCGCGTCCGGTATCGGCTGGGTGGAAGGTGTTACCTATGAATGGTCCCGGGAAGCTAACTTGGAGGCGGTGAAACTGATTCTGGATTCGGGCGCGGACGTCAATGGCCAGGATAATATCGACGGGCGCACAGCAATGATGGGCGCCGCGCATAAAGGCCGCAACGAGATAATCCAGCTACTGGTCGAACATGGGGCCGATCTGTCCATTCATGATATCGGCAGCCGGGACAGCCTGCATAAACTGGCGGGTGTTACCTGGCAGGCCATCGATTATGCCGACGGCCTGGTTCGTGTCGGTGTGCAGTCTGCGATTGCCCATCCTGAGACGGCAAACCTCATCCGGAAGTTAATGGCCGATGCGGGACTACCCGTGCCACCGGAAGGACGGACCATCGACACGATTTGTGTTGTTGACTTGTGCAAGTAGTAACATATTCATCATATCGGATCCTATTCGTCATCGGCGCCGGGCCAGGTGTGAGGAGTGAAGAGTGAGGAGTGAGGGGAAATCTATTTTGTTTCGTAAGGTCTTTTTTTCGTTAGCCGGCGTTTTTTTAATCTCGGCGGAAACTCCTTTCGCTGCGCCCCTGGATTTAACCGGTTACTGGGAGCCGTTAATCACGGAAGATTATAAATTGCGGATGCATGGTGTGAAGAAAGGCGACTATAACGGTATAGCGTTAACTGATGCAGCTAAAGCCATAGCAGATCGATACAGGCCGGACGCCGGTGCAGAAGAATTACTGCTGGATAAATGCGGACCGCATGGCGCTGTCCGTATTTTGTTTACCGATACGCGGCTGCATATCACCAGGGATAACAATGTAATTACTACGGAACTCGAAGCAGAAGGACAGACGCGGCGCTTTTATCTTGATAACCGCAAATGGCCGGGGGGTGAATTGCAGTGGCAGGGACATTCAATAGCCTATCCAGACGGCAAGAGTATGTTAACCGTCATCACGCGGCATATGCGTCCGGGTCTGTTACGAAGTAATGGTATCCCCTACAGTGAAGAGGCGGTGCTAACGGAACATTACACCCGCCACGGAGATTATTTCACGGTAATACAGGTTGTCGAGGACCCCGGATATCTGACTGAGCCGTTTATCACAAGCACCAGTTTTCGCAAGATACCGAAACCGGATGACTGGCGGATGGGCTCCTGTCGATAAGATGGTTGATTAAAAATACCGGATTCTCACCACACTAGGGAAACTGAAAAGTTTTTATCTGGCCTCACTAGAATATTCAAATCCATCCGTTTCACGTTTCAATGTCTTGACATGAATCATATGGCGGGTGGTTACTCGCGCCGGGTTACCCGTGATATGCAGTTTATCGCCAGTTACTATGGTGTTCTTGTCCCAACCCCGCCGTGACAGGCCGATGGTATTGCTCATCTCCAGGCGCCATTCTTCAATTTCACCTGCCGTATTGACCACGTTCAGAAAGATAAATGCATGCGGATTGCTCCAGTAGAATTTTTTCACGGTACCGTTAATCTCGACCACCTGGTCGGCGATGAAATGCGCTGCAAAGGAATGATGAGCGGTGACGGGTAAACTGTTGCACAGGAAACTTGCCGACAGGATGAGTCTGAATATATATTTCATATAATTTCTATGTATCAAAGTCGAATTTAATACAGGGATAGGGTTCGAGATGGCCGTTGGGTACATGCTTGAACGAAATGCTCCGGACCAGCGGTTCGTTCAGGTAAACCGGGTCTTCCACGATTTGTATCAAGGTCAGGTAATCACCATAGTTACCGGCATGCCTGACCAGCCGTTCGGTTAATACGGCCTTGCTGCTGTGAGGCAAGCCGTTGCGCCGTATATACCCTTCTTCCATATTGACGGTGCTTATTACCAGCGTATCACCGTCCCAGGTCCCCACCGAGTTACCCATGTGTGTTAATGGCGCTTCTTCCGGGTGGTGTTCGCGGCCGTCCAGGTAAACGGTACGCACCTGCTCGAAAGACTCGGACGCCATGATCAGGATGTTGTCCGATTGCAAGATTTCAAATTGAAAGGGGGCGCGCATGATATAGACTGCCGTATGCGGGACACATTGGCCTTCCAGCCGGTACTGGATGTCCGCATCCCAATCGTCAGCGACATTTTTGGCGGCATCGTTAACCGGTAAACCGCCATAATCGCCTCGCTCCGGTCCAGGCAGTCGCGGCCCCCAATCTTCGGAGAATACCGGCGCCCAAACGCCGGTGTAGTCCGTGTGCCCGGAGGCATTTTGTATCGGACCAGTCTGGGCGGGCGCAGTCGAAATACCGGTGAATAAAACCAGGATAAAGGTAAAATTTCCGCATCTCGGCATGATTGTTTTACTCTGCAGTTTATAGCCCGCCTGTTGCGTTCATATTATATCTTACAGACGGGATTTTATCGACGTGATCGGCCGATTCCGGGAGGTTTCAGGTAGTAGCAGGTATACTCTGGTTATTTCCGGTTAAATCTGGAGTAAAATCTGAATATTCGCAAGTTTCATACAGCGATATAAACGATTGGGGAGAAATGAACTGCAATTTAATTAGCCATCATGTAATCAGGTCGTGCGTGGCCTTTGCCATGCTGGCAAGCACGACTGTTATGGCACAATCCACAGACTGTAACCACAACTGTCTTGCCGGTATGCTGGATAGATATCTGACAGCTGTAGTTACCCATAATCCTTCTGCGGCGCCTTTGTTCATTGGCTTTCGCCAGACCGAAAACGCAGTCGTCGTGCCCTTAGACAGCGGCATGTGGCGGAGTGCAAGCGGTCTCGGCAAGGTGCAGCGGCGTTATTTCGATCCACGGTACGGGCAGGCGGCCTATTTCGGCATTGTAGAGGAAGGCGACACTGCTGCAATCGTAAACGTTCGTATCCGGGTGGAACTGAACGAGATCATCGAAGCGGAGTGGTATATCGGTCGGCAGGGCGATCCCGGTATTAACGGTCCGGCTGCTCCCGGAGAGCAGGGAAATAATCTTTTTAATCTGGATAATCTGATCGCCAATCCGCCCCCGGAACGCATGGTGCCTGTCAGTGAACGCCTGCCACGCGCGGAGCTTATCGCCATTACCAACAGTTATTTCGATGGCATTACCAGCCATAACGGCGACGTCATCATGGCGCATCCTGGATGTCTGCGCATAGAGAACGGCTTTCAAACCACTGGTCGGCCGCTGCCGCCGGACAGACTTGACGATGGTCACGATGGTAAAGGCGATTGTACCTCCGGGATGAGTGGTTTCGGTATCGCGCTGGTCGCGGAGCGCCGTTACCTGCTGGTCGATGAAGAGGCGCAGGTTGTGCTCGGCTCCGCTGTTTTTCTGCGAGAACCGGGCTCACCGCGAAGGCGGAACTGTTTCAGTGAATTATTTTATATCGATGGCGGCAAGATACGCCAAATCTACGCGGCCATGTTTTATCCGTCGCCGGAATTGCCGGTGCCTAACTGGCCGCCGTATGATGGTAATTTCCCATTGCCGGGAAATTTTAATTAACAAATAAATGGAAAACGGGATGAATGGGTGGACAGGATATTTGTCTGTCACACTTGATGTGTTGTCAGGCGAAGAATTTAATTTCATGATCCATGAATTGTGCGGAGTTATCATCGCCAGTTTGACAGAATGAATGAGGTTTCATGGATTCAAGCTTGCCTGTTAATTGAAAACATTAAATGCCAAGTTATCTTTATTCTTATCAGGAATTACCTGTTATTAGCTAATAATAAACGGAAAATTTATGATCACAGATTCAGAGTTATCCGATTATATAGATATTGAAAAATTAGAATTAGAGGGATTTACCAGGAGTATCGCAGAAATAGAGTGGCTCCTGCTTATACTTGTTCTACTTTATTACCTTTCGCCAGGTGTTGAATTTACCTATCCATTCGGTGTCTTTGTTTCGTTTGCATTGTTTGCCGCTTTCGTGATGGCTTTCCATTACATTAACTATTTTACAATTCCATCAAGTTGGAAAATCGCAATGGAGACCTGGGCAATGATCCTGTTTGTCAGCTGGGTGATAATCAGTTCTGGTGATGTTAATAATCCATTATTAAGCCTTTATATTTTGATTATTATTGCCAGTGCTTTATCTTTAGGCAAACTCATCACCTTTCTGGAATTTGCTTTAATTACTTCTATATATATTTATATCAGCTATCCGGTATACGCAGTAAATGGATTAACTTTGAATGACGTTATTAATTTCATGACAGTTTTTGTCCCGATATTACTTGTTACTTATGTAACAGTAATGTTAGCTGCAGACGTGCAACATGGTAAACAAGTATTAAGGTTACTTTCCGAAACAGATGACATGACCGGATTTAAAAATAAAAGATCATTTAATACTTTATTGAAAACTGAATTTAACAAAGCCTTACGGTATACACGCAGATTTTCCATTATGATGATTGATGCAGATAACCTGAAAGAGATTAATGATCGTTTTGGCCACAGTGCTGGTGATCGACTTATAAAGCAGATGGCATCGACTATTAAGGATGTCTTGCGATCGTCAGACATAATTTCGAGATACGGTGGTGATGAATTTACTGTATTAATGCCAGAAACTGATTCTCAGGACGCAAAAGAAGCCGGAGAGAAGGTCAGATTGGCAATTCAAAATTCATCATTTGACTTGCGTGGCAATCGTATCACAACTACCGTAAGTATCGGAGTTTCCGGGTTTCCTGTAGATACCAATAATGTAGATGATCTTTTGAATTGTGCCGATAAGGCTTTATATGAAAGTAAACGAGTTGGTCGTAATCGGGTTACTCTATTTACCGAATTACCGCATGCTCCTGTATAAACATCGGCAATAATAACTTTGATTTTAAGCGTCAGGCCTTTCGCTACCGCCACCAATATTTTAAGTAAAATCAATCTTTGAAATTTTTACTTCCCGCTCAGTCCGCCTTCCCAGGGCGGATTGGTATGGTAGGGTGCCGAGGAGCCGACCATTTCCACGCGTCGGATCAGTCCATCCTCGATCAGGAATGCCTCGGTGACCTGGATACTTGAGGGTCGCGAAAAGCGGCTCATGTCGACCTCCCTGCCGTCGGTAAGCGTATATTTATGGACGTTGCCGGCATGGTCGAATATGCAATAGGCGTAGACCACACCGCGTTCGACATCGACGAGCAGAAAACGGCGGTGATGGATCCTGGTCACTATCTTGTAATAACCACTCTGAAATTGCGTCAGGCAGCCCAGCGCGAAAGCGTCGAATCCGGTGCGGCTGGGGGTAGCGCTAGGGTTATTGGTGGTTGCATAGCCATTTTCAATACGGTGGCAATCCTTGGTGAACGGATAATAACCCTTGCCATCGTTGTTCTGCAGTCCTTCGAAATAGGCGTTGGCGACGGCAATCAGTTCCTGGCGGGTGGCGCGTTTGGACTCGGGCACAGGATCCAGCCAGATCTCCTCTGGCTTGCCTAGTGTATCCATATCGGCCACGCCATCGAACGGGGCACCACCGGGCCGGTAGATGGCCGTCTCCACTTCCGTGATCCGGCCCAGCTCGATGCGGAGTCGCAACGCATACAGTAGCTTATTGGTGCCTTCGATCATGGTGCCGATAAACGCCACCTGACCGGCTTCAGGATCGGCGAAGTAATGTTTATAGTTGCCGATGGTCGTGGCGGTGTTCCAGAAACCATCGCCGATATCCATGAATTGTTCATTCTCGCTATAGCGCACATCAACTGATAATGGCAACCGGGACGGATCATGGGCGACGACTGCCGTAAGATAATCGTTAACCAGCTTTTCCAGACAAACCCTGTCGCAATTCAGCGGTATCGGGCCCACCGGTAATTGTTGCGACTGGACAGCGGTGATTAGCGACAAAGACAAAACGATAATAGCAAGTTTGACTGTGATCAATTTTTTCATGGTTGCTGCTCCTGGTATCCAGGTTGATAAAAAGGAATTATCGCGTGAGTTTATCCTGAAAAGCCCTGGTTAACACGCGTTCATTATTTTTCATGGTAGTGATCCCTTCACTATCCAGCTTGGTAAACAACGGGATGATGTATTTGCGGGTAAATCCGAATTGATCCCGCGCGGTCTGGATGGAAATGCTGCCCTGCTTGCTGATGATATCGATGATCCGGCTTTTCAGGTTTTCGTATTGCCTGGTTTCCAGAAACACGTCTTCCGGCAGACTCACCAGCAGGTTGTTCCGACACATATAGGGGATGACACTCTCGCTACCGGGCACCAGTTCGGCCAGTTCCTTGCCCTTGGGCGGGGCCTTGGCGTACTCATCGAAGACCTGCAATATCCTGGCGATGATGAATTCCTGGTTGGTCGTGACACTGGGCGTATAGTCCGGCAGCGACACATAGGTCTCATGCGTCTTGATGAGTTTGCCGGCCACCATTAGCTTGATCAGACTGTCCAGAATTTCCTTGGGTAAATCAAGTTGGGTCATCAATTCCGCCTGGGTGATACCGCTGCTCATTGGATTATCCCGGTGATATTGCCGCAACAGTTCCAGCAGTTGCTGTTTTTTCTCATCCAGCAAACCGGCGTTAACCAGCCATTGGCTGGCGATGATCAAGGCCTTTTGTTCCTTCAGGTTCCGGACGGTCTGTTCTATTTCCTGTCTGGCGAAATGACTGGCCAGCAGCAATTCGTCCCGTAACACATAGTTGCGCTTTTGCAGTTCCGTGACGATGAGTTTATCCAGTTCCAGATCTGTACGGCTTGCCAATCGGGATAAGAGTCCGGCTTTATTTCGGACCCTGAATTTGTCCGCTAGCGGGTCCAGGACGGTACCGCCGCCGATAGTCAGAGCCGGTGACGGCCGGCGCACGACAAAGCGATCACCGATGCGGCAACTGACCGGGGTGACGAACTGGAGCTGGACAAAATCCGTCGTGCCGGGATTAAGGGACTTTTTATCCAGCAATTTAATTGTAACGGGCAGTTCCTGGGTACCCATGTAAACCAGCAGGTGCGCCTTGTCCTTTAAAATCCAATTATTAGCTTCAGCCATATTCAGTTGCACGTCTACCCAGCGGCTGGCAACGGCCATATCCTCCTTGTCGAAAATAATATCGCCGCGTTCAAGTTCTTCCTTCTTAATCCCCGCCAGGTTTAAAGCCACCCTTGAACCCGGCAGCCCCCGGTCGACCATTTTTTTGTAACTCTCTATGCCCCGGATACGGCCATTTAGTTTCTTGGGAAAGACAGTAATCTTTTGATCCAGGGCCAGACTGCCGTCGACCAGCGTTCCCGTGATGACCGTACCACTGCCGGTAATAGTGAACACACGGTCGATATAGACCCGGGGTTTGCCGATATCGGTGTGTTGCCTGGCCTTGCGGGTCAAGTCTTCAATGGCCTTGCGTAATTCGTCGATATTGGCGCCCGTGTGGGCGCTGACGCGCATGATACGGCTGCCTCGCAAAGCGGTTTTTTCCAGCCGCATGCGGATATCGTCCTCCACCAGGTTCAGCCAGTCCGGATCGGTGACGGCATCGATTTTGGTTAGCGCGACGATCGCATGTGAGATATTAAAATAATCCAGGATGCGCAGATGTTCGGAGGTTTGCGGCATCCAGCCGTCATCCGCGGCGATAATAAGCAGGCTGGCGTTAACTCCCCACAGGCCGGCCATGACATTCTTCATCAAATCCTCATGGCCGGGCACATCAATAAACCCGACCGTTTCATTGTTCGAGAGTGTCATCCAGGCAAACCCGATATCGATGGTCATGCCGCGTTTTTTTTCTTCCGGCAGGCGATCGGGATCGATCGAGGTCAGGGCCTTGACCAGACTGGATTTACCGTGATCGATATGTCCCGTGGTGCCGATTATGAACATAGGTGAGATTCATTTCAGGAATATACGTAATATTATTATATGCATTTTCGGACAGAAGAACGGCGAAATGAGAAAAATAAGTGAAAAGTATAAGGAATAATAGTATCGGGTTTTGCCAAACACGACCCGGCCTGGATCTTCGACCGGGTTACAGCTTCCCCCGGGAAACAAAAAAGGCGCAACCGTCGCCGGCTGCGCCTTTTAATTTAGCATTAATAGATTTTAGAAATTACGTCTTACCGTCACAGCCCACTCACGTGGACGCCCTGGTTGACCGTTAACATAACCGACGGGTCCCCACAGATCGAACAAGGTTACATAATAGTACTCGTCCGTCAGGTTGGTAACTTCAAACGCGACCTGCCAGTCATCATCCGGCGAACGCCAGGTCAGACGTGCGTTGAGAAGTGAG
>Ga0209640_10005543_pt1 | contig 11020 bp, 9 predicted proteins | sample RifCSP10_1_FD_184018 | JGI IMG/M metagenome (GOLD analysis project Ga0209640, IMG submission 184018) | Soil microbial communities from Rifle, Colorado - Rifle CSP2_sed 10_1 (SPAdes) (version 2) | ecosystem: Environmental > Terrestrial > Deep subsurface > Rock core/Sediment | place: Rifle...
GCAGAGCGCCTTCTTATTGAACGGATGATTTCCGCACTTGAAGTTGTTCACCTGCAATACAACCGGTTTGGTTTCGCCATGCATCGTCAACTGGCCTTCAAGCGCGACCAGCGTCTCGCCGTCAAAGCGGCCATTGTTGGATTTGAACGTAATGGTCGGATGCTTCGCGACATCAAAGAAATCAGGTTTGCGCAAGTGCTCTTCAAGCTTGTCGAAGCCGGTGTCGATCGAGTTGGCGTCAATCGATATTTCCACCGCCACCTTTTTGACCGAACGATCGAGCATGATGCTGCCGGTCGTGCCGTTGAAGCGGCCGCGTTGGGTGGAGAAGCCGACATGATTGATCTCGAAGCTTGGAAACGTGTGCGTGGAATCGATGGTGTAGGATTCCGACGCCGCCAGCGCGGTACCGGTCAAAAAGCTGATTGCGCTAAACGACATGATTCGTAGAAACATTGTTGCTCCTTATGTAATTGACGTTAGATATTTTTCATTTAACAGCGAACACCCGTTCGCCGGCACTATCGAAAAAGACGCGTCCCGCGATTATCCGCCGACGATCTTGGCCAACTCGTCGACCGCCGCCTTGGCGACGACGCCGTCTTGCTGCGAGGTGACACCGCTGACGCCCACCGCGCCGATCATTTTTCCTTCTACGACCAACGGCACGCCGCCTTCAAGCGAGATGATCGGCAAGCTCAGCACCGCAACTTTCCCGGCGGCGGTGGCGTCCTCGAAAATCTTGCTCGGACGTTTGAACGCAATCGCGGTTTGCGCTTTGCGGGTCGCGACGTCGATGCTGGCGTACTGGGTGTCGTCCAAGCGTTGTAAATAAACCAGGTGGCCGCCGTCGTCGACCAGCGCGATCACCACGTTCCAATTGTTTTTGCGTGCTTCCGCCTCGGCCGCCGCGGCGAGTTGCTTGGCGAGATCGAGCGTTAGCATTTTTTTAGTAGCAAGTTTTTCAGCCATAGTCGCGGATTCGATTGGTTCCGGTTGATTGGGGATTCACGGCAAGAGTGTAACTGCGTGACGCACGCTAAACCGGTTGCGCGCCGCGGTCAAGAGGAGTCGGTGCTTAGCGGACGAAGGGACTTTCGGTTTCGATGAACGCCCGCATCGACGCTTGCGAGTGCGTGTGAATGAAATCGATAACCGCACGATGAATCTCGCCATCGCCGCGAAACGGTGCCGCGAGGCGCAGGAGCACGCCGGCATGGGTGACGCCGGGAATACTTTTAACCGTTACCGAACCACCGTGTGCCTGAATTTTCGCGGCGAGACGTGCGGTATTTCCCGGACTCACGGTAGTGTCTTCGCTGCCGGTCATTAGCAGCATTGGCGGGTTTGAGCCATCGACAAAGTTGATCGGCTGTGAGCGCCATCGCTCTTCGACCGAACCGAATATCGTTCGTAGCGTCGCGCTGCGCAGCGGCAGGAAATCGTAGGGGCCGGCAAGCCCAATCATCCCGCGCAGCGTAGTCGGCGACATGTCGACCGCGCGCAAAAATGTTTGATCCAAGGTCAGCATCGCTGCTATGTGCGCGCCGGCGGAATGACCCATAACGAACAGGTGATTGGGATCGCCGCCGAACCGCGCGACATTGTTTTTTACCCAGCGCAGTACCTTGGCACCGTCGGCGATGAACTGGGGAAAGCGCACTTGCGGGTAGACGCGGTAATCCGGTACCACGGCGATGATTCCTTGCGACGCGAGCGCCTGCGCGACGAATCGGTAGTCTGTGCGATCGCCGGACTCCCAGCCGCCACCGTAAAAAAATATAACCACCGGTCGCGGTGCTTTTTCTACCGGTGTCGCGGGGGCGTAGACGTCGAGTTGCTGGCGGGCCAGCGGCCCGTAGGGTAAGTCGGTCGTGCGCGCGTAGCCGTCGCGGGGGACCACAGCGTTGAGCAGCACGAGCGGCGAGCATGCCGCAAGCACTGCCGCCAAGGCGAGAACGAGGACAGCGAAGATCGTGTAGCGCATGCGTTGGGAGTTGCGTCAGTCTGACGACATTCTTTACGGACAACGGCCGTCGCTGGATTCACACATTGTGTCGACCGCTGTGCGCCCTCGAAAACGTACGCCGCGCGAGCGCCAGCACGCCGGCTAGTAGCGCGCAAGGAACCCAAACCCAATACAATTCCGACAGCAGCACGTACAGACCGCGGTCGGACATAAAACGCGACAGTCCGATCGGCGCTACCGCGATGACTTGTAGCGGCGCGAAAAATCGATCGTCCAGCCACGGCCACAAAAACGCGATGCCGAGACCGCCGTCGGTGCCGGCGTCGAGCACGCCGTGCGAGGCCATGGCGATGAACAAAAACCAAAACGCGGTTTGGGCGCTGGCGTGCAACGTGCGCGCGGCGACGGTACCGAGCAGCGCGACCGCGGCGGCAAAAAACGGTGAATGCGTGAAGCCGCGATGCCCGTACGGCGAACCGTAAGAAACGTCAAATGCGAAGCTGACTACGTCAATGTCCGGAATTACCGACACGACCATACCCGCTATTAGCAGCCGCGGTGGAATGACGCGTGCACCCAGGCCCATACCGATGGCAAGCGGAACCGCGGGGTGGGAGAGAATGGTCGGCACGTGACGTGGGGGTGGCGAGCGAAGCGTTAGCTTAGCGGCGCGCGTCGGCGAAACCAAGCGCAACGATCGTCGGGCGGGCGCGGGTCGAGCGGTTCGGTCGCGCGATCGATCGAGACGCAGAGGCGGTCTGCGTTAGCTTGCTAGCGGCGATGCCGCTGGTTCAGGGGCGCCTGCGAACTCTCGTCGCGAAATTGTTCGTGAACAAACATGACCGATTCGATTTGCCGCAAGAAACTATCGCCGCACAGCGGATCGAGATGGTTCCCGAGTGCGGCGCGCAGATAGTCGGTCGCGACATTTGCGGGCCATGAGTCTTTGTAGGGTCGCGCCGACATAAGTGCGTCGAATACATCAGCGACAGCAACAATGCGGGCGGGCAGAGGAATGTCTTCGCCCTTCAGGCCGCGCGGGTAACCGGTTCCGTCGTAGCGTTCATGGTGGCCGAGTGCGATGACGGCGCCCAAGCGCAAATATTTCGACACACTGTCCTTCAATATATCGTGCCCGATGACCGTATGCTGGCGCATGATCGCCTGCTCTTCCGGTGTATGCGGTCCGCGTTTCAAAAGCACCGCGTCGGGAACCCCGATCTTGCCGATGTCGTGCATCGGCGCGGACATCTCGATGGTGTCGCATTCTTCGTTGGATAGACCCAGGTCTTCCGCGATCAAGCGCGAGTATTTCGCGATGCGAATGATGTGATTGCCGGTCTCCTCGTCGCGGTATTCGGCCGCGCGCGCGAGCGTCCACAGCGCGTCCTGTTCGCGTTTCTGGATATCGCGCGTCGCTTCGAGAATTTTTGTTTCGAGAACTTGCGCACGGTCGACCACCAGATGTTGCTGCTCGCGAATCTTGAGCAGATTGCGACAGCGCACGCGACACTCGATCGGGTCGATGGGTTTGCGCAAGAAATCGGTCGCGCCCATTTCCAGCGCTTGGTAACGCACTTCCGCTTCCTCGGCCGCGGTGATCATAACAATCGGTATGTCGCGGCAGGCCGGAATTCCGCGTAGGGCGCAGGTAAGCGCGATGCCGTCCATCCCAGTCATGCGGTAGTCGGTCAGCACTAGATCCGGCGTATTTTCCGTGGCTTGCCGCAGGGCATCTTCGCCGTTGGTGTAGACCAGCAGCCGTGCCGAGGGCTGGATGCTCGCTACGATCCGCTCCAAGATGAGACGCGACACCGACTGATCGTCAACGATCATGATGCAAGGCCGAGTCGCCTGCTTCAAATCTATGTTTTCTGCCACTGCGGACGGCATGGTTCTGGGCAACGCGCGGCGACCGTTCTGGGGTCCTTGTATACAAAGTATAGCCACGGGCCGGCTGATCGCAGGCGCTGATCGCCATCGCCATCAACGTTGGGCGGTTAGCGGTGGGTAGGGCGGGTGACGATAATTTGGCGGCGATACAACATTCGGTAGATCCAATAAGTACTTACCGCGGCTAACAGGTGTTTCAGCGTGTGGCCGCTTACGGTCTCCCCAGTGAGTCGGTACAGCTCCTGATCGTAAAATTCGAAGATCTTGGCGAGCAGGTAGAAGCCGAGTGCGTAGAGTAATTCGTAACGATGGGAGTAACGCGCTGGGTATAGCCAAAGCAGCAGCGGCACGATGATGAGCGGGGTCGCCTGTACCCAGATGTACAACCGCAGGTCGTCCGAGTACTGCCACCACAGCACCGCCGCGACGCCGATGGCAAGCGCCGGCGCCAGCAGGTAGCGATCGACCGATTCACCGACGTGCTCGGCCACGACCGCCGTGGTTAAGGCCATGAACGCGACGGTCATGGGCAAGCGGTCCCACACGAGCGTGCTGTTGCCCGGTTGCCAATGATAGTACGCCGAGCCGACGCAAACGAGCGCGACACCGAGGAAAAACGTCGCCCAGGTGGTGCGCAGTGTCGGATGCTGTCGTCCGAGGCAAAATAAAAATCCGAGGCCACCGACGACCAAGAATGGAATATTCGAAGCGACATTGAGAAAATTCGGAATGCCCCAGCAAGCGCGCGCATCGGCGAGGACGTGATAGGCAAGGCTTTGCGGAATCGGGTCGACGATAAAAATCCCAAGCAGCGTCAGCAGCGGAACCGCGACGAGGGTAGCGTGGCGAAAGCGGTTGGTGGGTGCTTGCATGTCGCGACCGTGGCGCCGAATTTACGATGGTTGAACACGGGAATCGAGCATCATATAAAATCTCCTCAGTTCAGCACATCCTCTTGCTTTCCGGCGAGCAACGCTCGCAGTGCCGCGATATTGTTCAGCCCCTCCGCCTGGCTCGCCGCTGGATCGCGCTTCGCACCGTTCAAACGCACATTATCTGCACCCATCTCGGCGATAAAGCGGCTCGGTTCGCACGAATGCCATTCCTTGCCGCGGCGGCGCTTCAAGCAATGGCTCACGAACAGCTGCGTGCGGGCGCGCGTGATCGCGACGTACATGAGCCGTCGCTCTTCCTCGATTTTGCCGGTATCGACCGACTCGCGGTGCGGGAGGATGTGCTCTTCAATGCCGACGAGAAACACGTACGGAAATTCGAGCCCCTTGGCGGCGTGTATCGTGCTCAAGCTTACGGCGTCGCTATTGTCGTCGCGCCCTTCGAGCATGTTCATCAGTGCGACGGTTTGCGTTAATTCGATCAGCGTTTTGTCCTCGACGACGGCTTTGCCGGCGAGCCAGCCGACGAACTTCTGCACGTTGTCCCAACGGTTTTCCGAATCGCGGGACTCGAAGTTGTCGACGAGGTAGGACTGGTACTCGATCGCCTTGACCAGATCGTTTAACACGGCGCCCGCCGCCTCGCTTTCGGCGCGCTCGCCCATGCGGTTGATGAACTCGCAAAAGGTTCGCAGTGGCGCGAGTTGCAGCGGCTTTAGCCGTTGCTCCAGTCCTAACTCGAACGCGGCCTCGAACATACTGACTTTTCGCTCACCCGCGTAGGCGCCGAGTGCCTCCAGCGTTTGCGCCCCGATTCCGCGTCGCGGCGTCGTGATCGCGCGGATAAAGGCGGGGTCGTCGTCGACATTAACGATCAATCGCAAATAGGCGGTGAGATCCTTGATCTCGGCGCGCTCGAAAAACGACTGGCCGCCGGAAACGCGATAGGGAATCCGCTGATTGCGCAATTGCTGCTCGAACACGCGAGCTTGATGGTTACCGCGATACAAAATCGCGTAATCCGAAAACCGGGTGTGTTGCTGGAGCTTGTGTGCCGCAATGCGCATCACGATCGACTCCGCTTCGTACTCGTCGTCGCGCATCGACGTTACGTGGCTGAGTTCGCCCGCGCCCAGTTCGGACCACAGACGCTTTTCGAACATTTTCGGATTGTGCGCGATCAACGAATTGGCGGCCTTGAGAATGCGCGTCGTCGAGCGATAGTTCTGCTCGAGCTTAATGATCTGCAATCGTGGGTAGTCGATTTGCAGTGTTTGCAGGTTCTCCACGCTCGCGCCGCGCCAGGCATAAATCGCTTGGTCGTCGTCGCCGACCGCGGTGAAGTGGCCGGTGTCGCCGCACAGCAGTCGCAGCAATCGGTATTGCGCGTCGTTGGTATCTTGATACTCATCGATCAGGACGTAGCGCAACTTCTCCCGCCAGCGCGTCAATGTCGTGTGGTCCTGCGAGAACAAGCGTACCGGTAGCAGGATCAAGTCGTCGAAGTCGACCGCTTGATACGCACGCAGTGTCAGGTCGTATTGCTGGTACGCGCGCGCGGCGGTGGCGTGTTGGGCATCGGTCGCCGTGCTCCCGGCGGTTTCGGGCGAGGCGAGCGCATTTTTCCAGGATGATATTTGCCATTGCACGCGACGCACGGCTTGTTTATCCACCGAGCCGAGAATCTGGGCGAGTAGGGCGAACGCATCATCGGCATCGAGCACGGAGAATCGCGGTTTGAGTCCGAGATGCGTTGCTTCGCTTCGTAGAATTTTCATGCCGAGCGCGTGGAAGGTGCAAAGCGTGAGCGCTTGCAGCGATTTTTTGCCCGGCGCCATCGCCGCGACGCGCTCGCGCATTTCGCGTGCGGCCTTATTGGTGAAAGTGATGGCCGCGACATTTTCCGGCGCGTACCCGCAGCGGCTGACGAGATGGGCGATCTTGAGCGTAATGACGCGGGTTTTGCCGCTGCCGGCGCCGGCGAGTACCAATAGCGGCCCGTCGACATAGCGAACGGCGGCTAGCTGTGCGGGGTTTAGAGTAATCGCCATGCGGCTCAGTCGTGCGCGGCAAAGCGCGCGAGTATATCGGCCTAGGCCGGTGCGCTCGATCTTGACGTTATCCGTCAAACTCGATAGCGCGTTGCCGACAAAGTGCTTGGGCGCGGAATTCTCCTGCTGCGGCGCGCCTTTCTTGCACATGACGTTGTCGAACGCCGCGGTGGCCGTTGATCGGCAGTTTTGGCGGCCAACGGCGCCATTTTGCGCCGGGTCAGCGTCGACCGTCTCGACGTGCCCCAATTTGTTTAGTGTCTCGCGCGGGCAACCACCTGAAAGGTATCGTTTTCCAGCTGCTTTGATGCAGTGGAATCGCAGCCGATCTGTAACAGGCAGTGGCATACATGTTGCTCCCTTTTGGATAGGAGACGCTATCTCCGGCAGGTGCAGCCGGGGCTGGCCGGCGAATCGGGCCCCATTTTTGTATGGAACACGCGTCCCGCCGCAAAAAAACATAAATCGCCGAGTCCTTCGGATCGGCAAGTAGGGGTGTTTAGCTAACGTGCAATCGTCTGCCCGCCTTTTCGACATGGCGAGCTACGCGTACAGCCCGTACGCGTTGCCGCTGTTTGTCTGCGCGTTTATCGTGCTTACGCTCGGTGTCGTCATCGTTATTCGCGATCGCGGATCACGCGTTGGCGTGATTCATTTGATCGAAACCTTCGCGATTGCCGTATGGTTTGCCGGATTCGGTATCGCCTTGCTCGCTACCGATGTCCAAGTCGCCTACGGCTGGATTCGGCTCGGGTATGTCGGTGTCGCCTTTATTCCGGTTCTCACCTTGCAGTTCGCGTGCAGTGTCGTCGGTTCGCGCGCCGGGTTGAACGGACTCCTCGGGTTCGGCTGGTTCTGCGGAACCGCATTCGCCGCCGCATCGTTGTGGTTCCCGGGATTTCTCGGCACGCCGTACCGACATTGGTGGGGCTACTACGCGCACTCGACGATCTACAGCGCGCTGTACCTACCGCTGATTGCCATCTTCTTCGGCGTGGCGCTGCGGCAGTTTCGCCGTCGATACCAAAGCGCGCCGCCGACCAGCCGCGCCAGCCGTCGCACGAAACTGTTTTTTATTTCCTTCAGTTTCGGCAGTCTCGGATTGTTCGATTTACTGCCGTCGTTCGGTATACCGATGTATCCGTTCGGCTATATCCCGGCAACGGCCGGCATCTTGTTCGCGACTTACATTTCGCTGCGTCATCGTTTGATGGACATCACGCCCGAATTCGCCGCGCGCCAGATCGTCGAAACCGTGAGCGACGGTTTGCTGTTGCTCGACCGCGAAGGCGTGATGCGGGTTGCGAACGAAACGCTGTTGAACATGATCCGCCTTCCGAAAGAGGCGATCATCGGCAAGGCGATTCCGCGCCAATTGCGCAACTTGCTCACGCCGCAAGAACTCACTTCGATTCAGGCCGGGGTGCCGATGCATAACCGCGAAATCGAGTACACGCGTCATGATGGCACGGTAATGACGATAAGTTTCGCCGTTTCCGTCATACGTGGGCCCGGCAATTACGCCGAGGCCTATGTCTGCGCGGTGCGCGACATTACCGAGCAGAAGCACACCGACCAGCGCATGCGGTTCTTGGCGTACTACGACAATCTGACCGGTCTGCCGAATCGCCAGCAATTCCAAGATCGGCTGCGCAGCGCCTTGACCCGCGCGGCACACAACAAACGCCAGGTGGCCTTGTTGTTTCTCGATCTCGATCGCTTCAAGCGCATCAACGACACGCTCGGGCATGCGCTCGGCGACGCCTTACTGCAAGCGGTAGCCGGACGCGTGATCAATTGCGTGCGCAAGATGCGCGCCGGAAACCATGCGGGCGAAGATACGGTCGCCCGGCTTGGCGGCGATGAGTTCATCGTCGGTCTGTACGATTTGGAGAGCCCGGACGACGCCACGCGTGTGACCGAACGCATACTGGCGTCGATCGCCGATCCGATCCGTCTCGATCAGCATGAAATTACCGTGACCGCGAGTCTCGGCATTAGCGTGTTCCCGCAAGACGGCGCCGATGCGGACACATTGCTGAAAAACGCCGACGCCGCGATGTATCAGGCGAAGGAGTCGGGGCGTAACAACTATTTCTTTTACGATCGTGCGCGTACCGCAAAACCGATCCATCATCCGTCCATCGAGCATCGGCTGCGCAGCGCGCTCGAGCAGAATCACCTGTCGTTGCACTTTCAACCGCAAGTGGCAACGCACAGCGGTCACGCGGTTGCGGTCGAGGCGCTGTTGCGTTGGCACGATCCGGATTTCGGCATGGTTTCGCCCGAGCGTTTCATTGGCATTGCCGAGGAAACCGGACTTATTCTTCCGATCGGCGAGTGGGTGTTACAGCAGGCCTGCGCGCAGGCGCGCGCTTGGCGCGATGCCGGTCTGCCGCTGGCGCGCATGGCGGTAAACGTTTCGGCGCGGCAGTTTCGCGACCGCGATTTACTTGGCAGCGTGCGCAGCGCGCTGGAGTCGGCCGGCCTCAAACCGGAAATGCTCGATCTGGAGCTGACGGAAAGTACCGTGATGCAGGATACCTTGCACACGCGCCGAACCTTGGAAGGGCTGAAAGCAATGGGCGTGCAATTGTCGATCGATGACTTCGGCACCGGCTACTCATCGCTCGGTTACCTGCGTAGCTTTCCGATCGACGCACTCAAGATCGATCGTTCCTTCGTGCACGACATCTCCGCGGCGACGGACAACGGCGCTATTGTGGCGGCGATTCTCGCCATGGCACGCAGCTTAAAGATCGGTGTGATCGGCGAAGGTGTGGAAACCGAAGAACAGCGCGCGTTCCTGCAACTACACGGTTGCAAACTCGCGCAAGGATTCTATTTTTGTCACCCCTTGCCGGCGAGCGAGTTGGGGACGTGGATGCAGGCCCGCCCGACGCGACAGGCGCAGTAAGTTCCGAGTCCTATCGGTTCGCCGGTCCGAACGTCGGGTGGCACCGCCGCTTTCGATAGTCGATTCGCGCGATTGAGATACTTAATCGCGCGACTGTGTTACTTCTCAAGAACCTCTTTTATCTTCGCTTCGCTCTTCGGCTTGTCGGCTTCGCGAAACCCCACATGGCGCCACACGATCTCGCCTTTGCGATCGAGCAGGAACGAGGTCGGCATGCCCGGGAGATTGAGTGCATTCGCGGTAACGCTTTCCGGATCGTAGGCGATGATGAAGTTGGCCGGAACCTTGGCGAGAAAGCGCTTCGCCGCGGCTGGGTCGGTATCAATGTTGATGGCGACGACGACCAGCCCCTTGTCTTGGTAGCGCGTTTGTATCTCGTTCATCCACGGAAACGACTGGCGGCACGGCACGCACCACGATGCCCAGTAATCCACGTACACGACTTTGCCGCGCAAGCTGTCGAGCTTGAGTGGTCCGTTATCGGTCTTGAAGGTGAAGTCGGGAAACGTGGCGGCGCGGACGGAACCGAGAACTACGATCGTCAGCAGAAGTACCGCAGCCGCAGCGAGTCGGCGAATCGTCATGGTCTTTTCCTTTCAATTCAGACAGTGGCGATATGATAATAGATCGCGACGGCGCTGTTGCCACTCGACCGAGAAACTAATCGCGAACCGCACATCGATCGAGCGATCATTGTCCTCGTTCGATCAGGGGTAAAACCGGTTGGCCTCGTCGCCCTTGGCTTCGACGTGATCGTCGAGTTGCAGCGCCATGGGCACCTTGCCGAGCATCACAATCGTTCCACTACGGCGTTCGCCGAGTGACGTGCTGTATTCGAAAACGAAAACACGGCGCAGACGTAGCACCCCTTTGGCATCGCGAGCGAGCCGTATGCGCCATACCGGCGCGATATCGTCGAGGAACTGTACCCCGGCCCTTTCACACGCGGCGCGACAGCGCGCCACGGCGATTTCCTGGACGCGCCGATTGTCGTGCCACCAGACCGCGAAGACGGCGAATAAAAGCAGGAGGGCGAGTTCGGACAATTGTTGTACCTAGCGCCGATCGTCGCGATCGGCCGCGACAAATTATGCGTCGACCGTTCCGTCGAAAACAACGAACGTCGATGCGCGCGGATTCGGCGTAGTACCTTCGAGCAAATGGTAGCCAGCCTGCATCTGGGTGAGGTTGTCGCGTCGAAAAAGTTGCGCGCGTATTAAGTATTCCTGCCCCGGAAAAAACGGCTTGCGAAATAGAAACTGCGCGCGCGAAATGCGGTGCGTCTCCAACGGCAGGC
>Ga0209640_10005544_pt1 | contig 11017 bp, 10 predicted proteins | sample RifCSP10_1_FD_184018 | JGI IMG/M metagenome (GOLD analysis project Ga0209640, IMG submission 184018) | Soil microbial communities from Rifle, Colorado - Rifle CSP2_sed 10_1 (SPAdes) (version 2) | ecosystem: Environmental > Terrestrial > Deep subsurface > Rock core/Sediment | place: Rifle...
CCCCTACTCGCTATTTATACGGCAGCATCCGCCGCAGCTTCGGCGCATCCTGCTTGGCCACTTCCCTCGTGCCGCGCATGTGCCGCTTCGACTTCGTCGTCTTGCCCGTGAGAATGTGGCGCTTGAACGCGCTCGCCCGGACGATCTTTCCCGTCCCGGTCTTCTTGAAGCGCTTCGCGGCGCCCCGATGTGTCTTCAGCTTCGGCATCTTACTGGTACGTCCTTCGCAAAATACTGCCGGCCGCTCCGTTGTCGCGGCCGGAACAACCGCGGTCGACATCCCGTTGTGAATGGTGCCCCTTCCAGTTGGGACACGCCACTAATCTTCCGTTGTCGCCGCGGGCTCCGCCGCGGTCTCCTGCGATCGTGACTTCGGAGCGGTCTTCCGGCCGGTCCGCTGGCTCAGGATCACGTGCATCTGGTTGCCTTCCTGCCGCGGCATCGTCTCGGCGACGGCGACGTCCGCCAGCTCGGCCATGAGACGCTCGAGAATGCGCCGCCCGATCTCCGGGTGCGCCATCTCGCGGCCGCGGAAGAAGATCGTCGCCTTCACCTTGTCGCCGTCCGCGAGGAAGCGCTCGATGTGCTTCTTCTTGAAATCGTAATCGTGCACGTCGACCTTGGGCCGGAACTTGATCTCCTTGACCTCGATCACCCGCTGGTGCTTCTTGGCCTCGCGAGCCCGCTTCTGTTCCTGGTACTGGTACTGGCCGAAGTCCATGATCCGGCAGACGGGCGGCACCGCGGTCGGCGAAATCTCGACGAGGTCGAGCCCTTTCTGCTTCGCGATGATCAGCGCCTGCGGCGGAGGCATGATGCCGAGCTGTTGTCCTGTTTCGTCGATCACGCGGATCTCGCGGACCCGGATGCGCTCGTTGGTGCGCACGCGATCGTCACGTCGGGGCGAGCGGTCGAAAGCGATATCGTCCTCCTCAGGCTGGTTGTTGTTCCGCGGGCGCCGCGACCTGCAGCGCCTTCGCGCGTATCTCGTCGAGCGCCGCGGCGATGAAGCCGTCCACCGGCCTCGCGCCCTGGTCGCCCGCGGCCCGGCTCCGCACCGAGACGGTGCCTTCAGCCGCTTCGCGGTCCCCGGTTACAAGCATGTAGGGGACCTTCTGAAGCTGGGCCTCCCGGATCTTATAGCCAATCTTCTCCTGGCGCTCGTCCAGCTCCACCCGCAGCCCGGCCGCCTCGAGCCGATCGCGCACATCGCGGGCATATGCAAGATGGCGGTCGGAAATCGGCAGCACGACCGCCTGCACGGGCGCCAGCCAGAGGGGCCAGGCCCCGGCATAGTGCTCGATGAGCATCGCAATGAACCGCTCGAAGCTGCCATAGATGGCCCGATGGATGACGACCGGGCGATGTTCCGCGTTGTCGGCGCCGACGTACTTCAGGTCGAACCGCTGCGGAATCTGGTAGTCGAGCTGGATCGTGGCGCACTGCCACTTCCGCCCGATGGCGTCGGTGACGTCGAAATCGATCTTCGGGCCGTAAAAGGCGCCGTCGCCCTCGTTGATCGTATAGGGCTCGCCGACGGCGTCGAGTGCCTTCTTCAGCTCGGCTTCGGCGTGATCCCACTGCGAAATTTCGCCCATGAACTCAGGCGGGCGCGTCGACAACTTGAGTTCGGGACGCATGCCGAAATCGTTGTAGACACGCTTCACCAGACGCAGGGAGCGTTCGACTTCCTCTGCGATTTGCGACTCCATGATGAAGCAGTGGCCGTCATCCTGGCTGAACTGGCGAACGCGCGTCAGCCCCGACAGCACCCCGGACGCCTCGTTGCGATGCAGCGGCGTCTGCTCGTGATAACGGATGGGCAGGTCCCTGTAGCTGCGGACTTCGCTTGCGAAGATCAACATGTGGCCGGGGCAGTTCATCGCCTTGAGGCCCATTTGCTCGCCGTCCGTGCTGTCCACCAGAAACATGTTCTGCCGGTAGTGATCCCAGTGCCCCGACGTTTCCCACAAGCCCTTGTTGAAGACGATCGGTGCCTTCACTTCGGTATAACCGGCCGGGACGATTACGCTTCGGATGTAGTTCGCAAGGATGTTGTAAAGCGTCGTCCCCTTGGGGAGCCAGAACGGCGAGCCGGGCGCCCACTGGTGAAAGAGAAACAGCTTCTGGTCCTTGCCGATCTTCCGGTGGTCGCGCTTCTTCGCTTCCTCGATCCGGTGCAGATACTCCTGGAGGTCCTTTTCGGCAAGGAACGCCGTCCCGTACACGCGCTGCATGGGCTGGTTGCGCGCGTCGCCCTTCCAGTACGCGTTCGACGTGCTCAGCAGCTTGAACGCCTTCAGCTTGCCGGTCGACGGGACGTGCGGCCCCACGCAGAAGTCCACGAACGTGTCGCGGTCCTTGATCGTGTAGCAGGAGACTTCGGCCTGCCCCTCGGTCTTCTCGTCGATGAGCTGCACCTTGAGCGGCTCACCGCGCGCGCTGAAGAACCGCTTCGCCTCCTCGCGCGGCCACATCTGCCGCTCGTACGGCAGATCCTGCTGCGCGAACTCGCGCATCCTCTTCTCGATCGCCTCGAGATCCTCGGGCACGAAGGGACGCGGCACGACGAAGTCATAGAAGAAGCCTTCGTCGGTCGCCGGCCCGATCCCGCACTGGACGCCGGGAAACAGATTCGTGACGGCGGCGGCCAGCAGGTGCGCAGTGCTATGGCGGTACAGCGCGAGCGCTTCGGGACTGTCGGACGTGACGATGCGGACCGACGCGTCGCGGTCGAGCGGGAACGAGAGGTCGACGAGGCGGCCGTCAACGGACCCCGCGAGCGCGGCCTTCAGCAGCCGCGGCGAGATGCTGGCGGCGACGTCAGCGACACGCGTCCCGGCGGGCACAGCACGGCTCGAGCCGTCAGGAAGCGTGATGGTGACGTTGGCCAAGTGAAAAGTAAAAAGTCGAAAGTAGAAAGTAAGTGCTAAGTGGTAGGCGCGGGTGGACTCGAACCACTGACCTCCTCCGTGTCAGGGAGGCGCTCTAACCAGCTGAGCTACGCGCCTATCTGTTGCAAATTCAGGCTTTAACCCGAACCGCCAGTATAACAAAACGGCGGAGCACGGAAGACTACTTGCGTGTGGAGAGATGCTGCAGCGCGCTCTGGAGTGTGGCGTCGGGCACCGGAGCGTCCGCCCCGAACTCGATGTCGGCGGGTTCGACCTCGACGTCCGGCGTCAGGCCCTTCTCATGAATCGGGTCGCCGGAGGGCGTGAGATAGCGAAGATACGTGAGCCAGAGGCCGCTCTGGTCGGGCAGCTTCACCAGGCGCTGGCGCGCGGCGCGGCCGAGCGTGTTGGTGCCGACCAGATCCGCGCGATCGTTGCCGGCGAGGGCGGCTGCAAACACTTCGGCTGGTCCGGCCGTGCCGATGTCGACGAGCAGCGCGACCGGCGCGGTGACGGCGCCGTCCGACGGCTGTCCGGCAATGGGTTCCTTGCGATCCGCGCGCCCAAGCCGCACGCTCAGCGTGCCACCCTTGACGAAGAGCCGCGCCGCCGCGAGTCCCTCGTCCAGGTCGCCGCGCGACGTGCCGCGAAGATCGATGAGATACCGCGTCGCGCCCGTCTTCGCCAGGCCGTCAATGGCCTGCTTGATGCGGGCGGGCGATTCGCTCGAGAACTGCAGCACCCGGACATAGCCCGTCGTGCCGTCCGCCATCCGCGTCGTGACCTCCGGGCCCGCCACCCGTTCACGCACAAGATCAACCATGTGCGGATCGGCGGCGTTGCCCCGGATGATGAGCAGGGAGACCTTGCTGCCGGGCGCGCCTCGCAGCAGGCGGCCGCCTTCGTAGGCCGACATGTCGCGGGTTGGACGGTTGTCGATGGCCCGGATGAAGTCGCCGGGCCGAATGCCGGCTTTCGCGGCGGGTGAGCCGTCGCGCGCCGACACGACGCGCAGGTAATACTGCCGCGTCACGTCGATTCCGACTTCTGCGGGGCCGCCTGGATCGTTTGCTTCGCGGGTCCGGACGAGATCGGGCGTGAGGAACGCGCTGTCGGGATCCAGATTGTCCGCCAGTCCCCGCATCGCGCCCTTCATGGCCTCGCGGACGTCGACCGGCTCGACGTAATTATTGATGACCAGCGAGACGACATCCTCGAACACCCGCAGGTGCTGATACGTATCGTCCTTCGCCAGCGCCTGGCCGAGGTACCCCCCGATGAAGGCAAAGGCGATGATGGGCGTCGAAATCGCCAGCACGAGCACGCGGCTGCGGGAAGTCATCTATACAATTCCCAAAATCCAACTCCCAACGCCCAAATCACCCCATATTGGGAGTTGGGATTTGGGAGTTGGGCGTTATCGAGGCTTCAGCCATTGTACGGGATCGACGGAACGGCCGTCGACGCGGATTTCCAGGTAGAGCGCCGCGGGCCCGGCCGGCGCCGAGCCGACGCGCCCAACTTCGGTCGCGCTGTCCACAGCCGTACCGCGGGCCACGGCCATCGAGGCCAGGTAGCCGTACAGGGAATAGGTGTTCGCGCCGTGGTCGACGATGACCAGGTTGCCAAAGCCCGTGAAGGGGTCCGCGTAGGAAACCGTGCCCGAATGAAGCGCCCGCACGGGCGAGCCCTCGAGCGCGGCGATTTCGATGCCGTTCCTGATGTTCGGGTCGCCGAAGCGACCGGAGCGCTGACCGAAGCGGCCGCTGATCCGGCCCGCGACGGGCCAGTCAAGCGCGCCGCGGAAGGGCGCGAGCGGAATGGCCACCGGTTCGACCGCTCGTCCGGACCCGAGGCTGGCCAGCTGCTGCTGCAGCCGGTCGTGCGCGACCTGCAGCTCGCCGGCGAGCTGGGCGTTGAGGTCGCGCCGGGCGTCGATCTGCGCGACCAGCGCCGCCCGCGACGCCAGCGCGCGGTTGGCGGCTGTTTGCGCCTGGAGCGCCTCGGTCTCGCGCGCCTGCAGCGCCTCGAGCTCCTCTTCGAGCATCGCGCGCTCCTGTCTCAATGCGTCGAGCGTCCGCTGATGCTCGGCCACGCGCTGCTGGTTGATGTTCATGAGCGCGGCCACGGCGCGCGTCGCCCGGCCGAACTCGCGCACGCCGGTCGAACCGAAGAGCAGCTTCGCGTAGCCGGCGCGGCCGCGTTTGTAGATGTCGACGAGCTGCGCCTGCAGGTCGGGCAGCTGCGAGACACGCTGCTCGTCGAGCGCGGCAAGGTGCTCGGTGCTCGCGTCGATCGCCGCGCGGCCGCCGGCAATCGCGGCTTGCGCCTCGCGCACGCGCTCCTGCTGCAGCTCGCGCTCGACCTCGAGCTTCCGCAGGTCGCCGAGCAGCGTGCGCGCCTGTCCGGCGAGCCGATCGGCTTCCGTCTCGAGCGCGCGGATCCGCTCGGTCACGCGCCGCGCCTCCGCTTCAGCGCGGCCGCGGTCCGGCGTCTGCGCCCCTTGTAGAGATGGAGGCCTGACAGCAAACCCCGCACTCAGCGCCAGCGCGACGATGCACGAGAGAGCACGGGCAGTCATGGTCCTGAAGGGTGAGAGAATTATAGCGTGCGTATCGTCGGTCTTGACGTGGGCGAGCGGCGGATCGGCGTGGCCGTCAGCGACGCCACGCGCACGCTCGCGCGACCGATCGGCGTGCTGCGCCCCTCGGCCCTCGAGGGCGATGCGCCGCGCGTGGCCGCCGCGGAAGTGGCGCGCCTGGCCGGCGAAGAAGACGGCGTCTCCTCCATCGTCGTCGGGTTGCCCGCGCACCTGGATGGATCGGCAAGCCCCATGACGCCGCGCGTCCGGCAGTTCGCGGTGGAGCTCGGACGGCTCACCGCGCTCCCGGTCACCTTGCAGGACGAGCGCCTGACCAGCCGTGAGGCCGAAAGCCGCCTTGCGGTGCGCGAAAAGGACTGGCGCGTGCGAAAGGCGAAGCTCGACGCCGCCGCCGCGGCCGTCATCCTGCAGGACTACCTGGACACACTGTGATGCGGAAGGCGCTCGCCGCCCTCGCGGTGTTGCTGGTGATCGGCGCCGCCGCCGCGCTCGTCTCGCGGACCGCAGTCTGGGGGCGCCTTTACGACCCGTTCAAAGGCTACCCCGGCGAGGAGCAGTTCGTGATCGTGGCGCCCGGCACGGGGACGGCCGCGATCGGCCGCCGTCTGGTCGAGGCAGGCGTCGTTCAGGACGAGCTGGCGTTCAGGGCGGCCCTCTGGTGGACGGGGCGCTCGCGCGAGCTCCAGGCAGGGGAATATCGCTTCGATCGGCCCCTGGCGGCGGTCGACGTCGTCGAACGGCTCGCCCGCGGCGACGTGTACACCCGCCGGCTCACCATCCCCGAAGGATTGACCATCCGGGAGATGGCTGAGCTGTACGAGACGCGCGGGTTTGGCTCCGCGCCGGCGTTCGTGGAAGCCGCCTCGAACGTTGCTCTTATTAGTGACCTGGATTCTGAGGCTGTTGATCTCGAGGGGTACCTGTTTCCCGAGACGTACGCGCTGCCGCGTGACACGCCTGCCGCGCGGCTGATCGCCATCATGGTGGACCGCTTTCGCGCCACGTACGTCGATGCGTGGCGCCGGCGCGCGGAGGAGCAGGGGCTGACGACACGTCAGGTGGTGACGCTCGCGTCGCTCATCGAGAAGGAAACCGGACAGCCGGCGGAGCGCCCGATTGTTGCGGCCGTCTATCGCAACCGGCTGAAGATCGGGATGGCGCTGCAGGCCGATCCCACCGTCGTCTACGCGATGCAGAAGGCGGGGACCTACAACGGCAATATCAGGCGCGACGATCTCGCTCTCGACTCGCCGTACAACACCTACCGGTATCCCGGACTGCCGCCCGGGCCGATTGCCGCTCCCGGAGCCGCATCGCTCGAAGCGGCGCTGATGCCCGCGAATGTCAGCTACTTGTATTTCGTGAGCCGCAACGACGGTTCACACGTTTTCGCGGAATCGCTCACTCAACACAATCGTAACGTCCGTGAGTTCCAGATTCTCTATTTCCGGCGGTCGTCGCGGTGACGTAACCGCCAATCCGGCGGCCACTTAAGGTATATTGGCAGTTCCCCATGGCAGGTCTGCGTCTCACGCCTACGACACCCGCGCCGAACCTCCCGGTGATCGACCTGGAGTTTGGCCAGTCGAAGACCGTCGGCCGCGGCCGCCAGGCGGACTTCATGGTCGATGACCCGAGCCTGTCGCGGCTGCACGCGCGCGTCGCCGTCGACCAGGACGGGCAGATCAGCGTCGACGATCTCGGGAGCACCAACGGCATCTTCGTCAATGGCGCCGAGCAGCTCAGTGCGTACCTGATGATCGGCGACACCATCCGGTTCGGACGCGTCGAGTACCTCGTCAGCAGCGCCGACGACACCCGGCCGACGACGAAGTCAGAGGCGGCGCCGGCGATGTCGCACACGATTCTGCGCCGCGTCGCGATGGATGCGACGCCGAAGGTCGATCGCATCGCGCTCGAGGCGCTGCTCGCGACAAGCCGCGAGATGATGGCGTTCGAGGACCTGCCGGCGCTGCTCGAACGCGTCCTCGATCGGCTGGCCACGATCGTCAAACCCGATCGCGCCGCGATCATGCTCATCGATCCCGAGACCGGCGGAATGATTCCGAGGGCCGTGCGGCCCGCGGGCGCGTACTCGTCGGTGTCCGAGTTTGCGAGCTCGACCGTCGTCCACCAGGCGCTGACGGCGCGCGACGTGTTCATCGTCCACGACATCCGGATGGATCCGCGGCTGCAGCAGGCGGCCAGCGTGCTGCTGGCGGGGGTCCGGTCGGTGATCTGCGTCCCGCTGCTCGGCCGGTCAGGGCCTATCGGCGCCCTCTATGCCGACAAGCTTGGCGTGGAGCAGTTCGCGCCCGAGCTTGCCGAGTATGCGGCGGCGTTTGCCGGCCACGCGGCTGCGGCCCTCGAGACGGCCCAGCTCTACGACGATCGCGAAAAGCATTTCCGCGCGACCCTCGAAGCCTTCGCGCGCGCCATCGATGCCCGCGACCCCTACACGGCAGGACATTCCGAGCGCGTGACCGCCTACACGCTGGTTCTTGCCCGCCAGAGCGGCCAGCACGCCAACGAGTTCGAGACGATCCGGCGCGCCGGCATGCTCCACGACATCGGCAAGGTGGGCGTTCCGGATGCCGTGCTGCGGAAGCCGAGCCACCTCGATGCGCAGGAGCGCTTGCAGATCGAGGCGCACGTCACGATCGGCTACCACATGCTCGAATCGCTGCCCTTCCTGGGCGCGTCGCTCCCGTCGGTCCGGGGACATCACGAGCGGTGGGACGGCCTGGGTTATCCCGACAAGCTGGCGGGGCTGGACATCCATCCGCACGCGCGGCTGATGGCCGTGGCGGACAGCTACGATGCGATGACGTCTGCCCGTCCCTACCGTGCCGCGCTTCCGGCCGCCGAGGCGGCGCGCCGCCTGCGCGCCGACAGCGGCACGCAGTTCGATCCGGCGGTGATTGAGCTGTATGAGGCCGTGAAGGAAGAGTTCGCCGCGCTCCACGAGGAGCCCGACGCGGACGCCCAGCGCGCGCAGCTACTGCGGCCGGCCGGCTGACACCGGCGCCGCGCCGGCAATCAGCCACGCGTCGCCGGTCTTTTTCAGCGAAAACACATCGTGGTGGGAGGCATTGGTCTGCCGCCCTCCCGAGGTCGGTGTGCAGGTGTGGGTGCTGCGCACGTCGACCTGGGCGCTGTTCGGATCGGCCGCATCGAGCGCCACCTGCATATCCGCGAAAACCACTTCGTACACCAGGCAGTTCGCGAACGCCTGCTGCATCGTCCGCCTCGTGTCGGCGGGCAGCTCGGGAAACACCTTCACCACGCCCGCGAGATTCCGGTTGCGGTAGGCGCTCCGGTAGTCCGCCATCGCGGCCTCGATCCCGGGCCGCGCGACTTCCATTGGATCCTGCGGCGGCTGGTCGAACTGCCCCGAGAGATACGCGGCCGCCGCTGCGCCGATCGCGACGACGACCACGCCGACGCCGATGAGAAGCCCTTTCTTCGATGATGATTGGGCGCGCGCGGAACCCGCAACAGTGGCCGTGCGCCTGGTTGAGGGCAGAGACGGCGCGACCCCGATGTTGGCGGGTGGCGGTGGCGCGCTCCTCGGCGGCGCCGGCGCCGGTTTCTCGACAACCGGTGGAGTTGGAGCGATGGTCTCGCTTTTCAGCTTCAGCCCGGTGCCCACTGGAATAAACGGCACGGGAGTAGGCGCTGGGGGTAACTCTCTCAGGGTGCTCGGTGGGGCAGGCTGGCTTGTCGTGCGCGGCGCCGGCGCCAGCGAGCCGCCATAGCCGCCCGTCGCTGGACCCGCCGGCGCCGCCATCGGCGGATTCGTCTTTGGCCGCGCAACAATCACCGTCCGCTCATCCTCGACCGGCTGGACCGCCGGGGCCGCCGACTGCCTCCCGGCGGCATGCGCGTTGACGAGCGCCGTCCGCATGTCTGTGAGGTTCTGGTACCGCCGCCCGGGGTCCTTTTCCAGGGCCCGCATCACCACCTGCTCGATGGCCAGTGGAAGCGCGGGATAGATCTCCTTCAGCAGCGGCGGGTCCTCGTGCGGGAGGCGGTGCAGCAATCCGTCGTTGAGATTGCCCTTGAACGCCTGCTGGTAGCAGAGGAGCTCGTACGCGACCGACCCCACCGAGAAGATGTCGCTGCGCTGATCCACCGGCTTCCCGAGCATCTGCTCCGGTGACATGTAATTCAGGGAGCCCATCATCGTGCCGTCCTGCGTCATCGCCGAACCCTCGATGCGGGCGATGCCGAAGTCCAGGATCCGGACGACGCCTTCGCCGTCGATCATGATGTTGGCGGGCTTGACGTCGCGGTGCACGATGCCGGCCTTGTGCGCGAAGGCGAGGCCGGCGCAGAGCTGTTCCAGATACGACACCTTGTCGGCCAGCGGCAGGTTCTTGCGCTGCTTGATGATGTCCGCGAACGATTCGCCCTCGATGTACTCCATCGCGATGTAGGGCTTGTGATCCTGCTGGCCGCTCGCGAAGACGGTAATGATGTTGGCGTGGCGCAGCGCGGCGGCGGCGCGCGCCTCGCGGAAGAAGCGGTCGAGGACTTCCTGTTCGTGGACCTCCTCGCGGATCACCTTGATGGCGACCTGGCGATCGAGCTCCGGGTCGCGGCCGAGGTACACCGCGCCCATCCCGCCGGAGCCGATCTGCCGGATGACTTCGAAGGTGCCGATCTTCTCGGGAATGGCCACTACATCGCCTCTACCAGGACCGTTGTCGCGTTGTCCGGGCCGCCGCGCGCGTTGGCCTCGGCAATAATCGTCTTGCAGACTTCGTCGAGCGACCCGCCGTTCGCCGATACGAGCGAGGTGATCTCGGTGTCGGTCAGCACGCCGTGGATGCCGTCGGAACAAATCACCAGCCGATCGCCCGGCTTGATGTCGAGCTCGAGGACGTCGACCGCCATCCCCGCCTGGCCGGAGACCGCGCGCGTGACGACGTGGCGCAGGGGATGGGTGCGCGCCGCCTCTGAATCGATCAGCCCCTGGGCCACCTGCTCCGCAACGACCGAGTGGTCCTTCGTGATCTGCTGCAGCCGTCCCCCGCGCAGCAGGTACACGCGGCAGTCGCCGACGTTCGAGACCGCGATGCGGCTGTCGCCGTAGAGCGCGGCCGCCATCGTGGCGCCGCTGCCTTCGAGCGCCTGATCGGTCTGCGCCTTCGTGGCGAGCGTGCGGTTGGCGGCGCGGATCGCCACCTGCAGCCGGTTGGCCAGCACCGACAGGCGCGCATCAAGGCCGGCCGGCCAGGTCTTCTCGGAATCGCTGGCCGTTTCGCGAATGAAGGTCGTGACCGCTTCGGCGATGGTGGCCGACGCCAGCTCGCCGCCGGCATGTCCACCCATGCCGTCGACGACGGCAAAAAAGCCGAGGTCGCCGTCGGCGACGAAGCGATCTTCGTTGCGGGACCGCACGCGGCCGGGATCGGTCGCGGCCCCGAAGCGCAACTGCATCACGGGAGAATACTAGGGGGAAGGGGGCAGGGGGAAGGGCTGTCTCGGGATTCAGGCCTGTTGCCTTGGATAGCCC
>Ga0209640_10005545_pt1 | contig 11015 bp, 11 predicted proteins | sample RifCSP10_1_FD_184018 | JGI IMG/M metagenome (GOLD analysis project Ga0209640, IMG submission 184018) | Soil microbial communities from Rifle, Colorado - Rifle CSP2_sed 10_1 (SPAdes) (version 2) | ecosystem: Environmental > Terrestrial > Deep subsurface > Rock core/Sediment | place: Rifle...
GACCGCAGTCTGGATCGACGAGGCCGGGCGGATCGTCCGGCCCCCCGAGGTGGCGTTCGTGGACAACCGCTGGATCGAGTACACGAAGACCGACATGACACGCTACGTGGCCGGGCTCCGCGACTGGGTCGCGAGAGGGGCGGAGAGCGCCTTCGCGCTGGGCCAGGGCGAGGTGCGCCGGCGCCTGTCCCTGCCCACGGCCGCCCACGCGCTGGCGGCCGCGAACTTCCGCCTTGGTCAGTATCTCCACGCCCAGGGGCACCGGGAGGACGCGATCCCGTACTTCAAGCGGGCCCAGGCGCTCCGCCCGGAGAGCTGGTGCTACAAGCGGCAGGCCTGGGCCCTGTCCGACGCCGACCAATACTACGGGACGAACTTCAAAAAGGAGGTGGAGACGCTGGCGGGCAAGCCCTACTATGCGCCTCTCGATCTCCCAGGAGAAGCCGCATGAAAGTTGGCGTGTACATCTTTGCGACCGATTACGCGATCCGTGTGGATGAGCTGGCGCGGGCCGCGGAGGAACGAGGCTTCGAGTCGCTCTTCCTGCCCGAGCACACCCACATCCCCAAGAGCCGCAAGAGTCCGTGGCCGGGCGGCCCCAACCTGCCGAAGGAGTACTGGCACACCCTCGATCCATTCGTGGCGCTGGCCAGCGCCGCGGCCGCGACCACGCGCCTCAGGCTCGCGACGGGGATCTGCCTGGTCATCGAGCGCGACCCCATCACCCTCGCCAAGGAGGTTGCCAGCCTCGACCTGCTGTCGAGGGGGCGCTTCATCTTCGGGATCGGCGGGGGCTGGAACCGGGAGGAGATGGAAAACCACGGGACCGACTTCAAGCAGCGCTGGCGCCTGCTCCGCGAGCGCGTCCTCGCCATGAAGGAGATCTGGACGAAAGACGAGCCGGAGTTCCACGGCGAGTTCGTCGACTTCGACCCGATCTGGGCCTATCCCAAGCCGGTGCAGAAGCCGCACCCGCCGATCCTCCTGGGCAACAACACCGAGAACGCCCGCCAGCGCGTGGTGGACTTCTGCGACGGCTGGATGCCGATCGCCGCCCGCGCCGGCGACCTGGCGGCGGGCATCGCCGATCTCCGCGCGCGGGCCGAGAAGGCCGGGCGCGAGCCCGCGTCGATCTCCGTCTCCCTCTTCGGCGCCAAGCCCGAGGAGGCGGCGCTCCGCGCGTATCAGGGGATGGGCGTCGAGCGGGCGCTCCTAGCGCTGCCCTCGGCCGACCGCGACACGATCCTCCCGCTCCTGGACCGCTACGCCAAGCTCGCTCAGCTGGCTAGCCGATGACGGCAATGGCATCCATCTCGACAAGGTAGTCCGGGCTGGCGAGAGCCGTCACGCCGATCGCCACCGCCGCGGGCCAGTCCGGCCCGAAAAAGTCGTCACGGAGCTTGTCAAGCGCCGACTTCTGCCGCATATCGAGCAGGTAGAGGGTCACTCGGACCACGTGCTCGGGCTTGGCCCCGACGGCCTCAAGCGCAATCCGCGTATTCTCGAGGGCCTGTCTGAACTGGGCCTGAATGTCGTTCTTCACAATATGACCCTTCCTGTCTCTTCCCACGGCGCCTGAGACGAAGACCAGATTGCCGGCGCGAACGACTTGCGCGTACGGCGCCGATGGTGGGGGCAGGTCCTGATGATCTTTGATCGTGATCTTTGGCACCCGTGACCTCCCCTGCTAGCGGGAAATCGGGAAGACGTAGTGGAACTCCGGCCCCTGGAGGGTGTGAATCTCCTTGACCTTGTCGCTCACCGCGGTGAACGAGGTGACCCGATACATAAAGAGCCAGGGGGTTTCATCGAAGAGCCGCTTCTGCACGTCCGCATAAATGCTCTTGCGCTTGGCGTCGTCGAATGTCGAGGCGCCGGCCTCGATCAGGGTATCCACCTCTTTGTTGACGTACGCGCCGAGGTTCCAGGTTTGGCCGGCGCGCTTGGAGTGAAACAGGCTCTGAAGCACCTGGTCGGGGTCGCCCGTCGATCCCCCCCACCCCAGCATGTACAGGTTGAACTCCCGTTTCTTGATCGTATCGACATAGCCGGCCCAGTCGCCAATGACGCGTAGGTCGACGTTGAATCCTGCGGCCTTCAGGTAGCCCGACACGGCTTGCGACACCTGACTGTCGAGGAGATAACGGTTGTCGGGAGATATCAGAACGATTTTCGCGCCCGTTGCGTTGGCCTCCTTCACGAGCTGGCGTGCCCTGTCGGGATCGTACTTGTACGTCCCAACGGGCGTATGACCCCAGATCATGGCCTCGAGCACGGAGCGAGATGGGACGCCGGCCCCCAGCAACACGCGCTGAATGATCGTGCTCTTGTCCACCGCATGGTTGATCGCCTGCCTGACGCGGAGATCGTTCGTCGGCGCCAGCGCCATATTCATCTGATAAAAGATGTTCCTTCCTTCAATTCGGAGCAACCTCACTTTCGATCCCTCGAGCTGCTTGGCCTCGGCCGGGCCGAGCCGAAGGGCGATGTCGGCCTGGCCTCGCTGGACCATGAAGAGCCGCGTCGTCACTTCGGGGACAAACTGGAAGACAATCTGGTCATAGGTGGCCTTGGGGCCGTAGTAGGCGTCATTTCGCTGAAGGATGATCCGACTGCCCCGGGTCCATTCCTTGAAGGAGTATGGCCCGCAGCTCACCGGCTGAACGCCGTAGCGATCACCCAGCTGGGCGTCGGCCTTGGGGCTGACGAGGCCCGCGTTGGGGTGGGCCAGGCTGTTGCGCAGGCTCGGGAACGGCTTCTGCGTCGTGAGGACGATCGTGTCGTCGCCCTCGGCACGAATCTCGCTGATGGACTGAAAGAGCACCCGCTGTGAGCCGCCCTTCTTGCGCATGCGCTCGATCATGTACTTTACCGCTTCGGCGTTCACCGGGGTGCCGTCCTGGAAGGTCGCGCCGCGCCTCAGCCTGATCGTCCATGTTTTCTTGTCCGGGCTCAGGGTCTCCTGGACGAGCAAGTCCGGGACCGGTTCCATCTCGTCGTTGAAGGTATAGAGCCGGCAATAGACGTGGTACATGACCATCGTCTGATCGCCGCTGAGAATTTCGACCGGATCGAGATTCGAGAACTCGGACGGCAGCAGGACCGTCAGGGAGTCTGCGCCGGCGGTGGCGGCCAGGGCCGGCATCAGCACGAGCACGAGAACCAGCGAGAGAACTCTCAACGCACCCATCGCATACCTCCTCGGTGTGAAAGGGCCGTTACTCAAGTAGGACGCCACGCGCCCGGCGGGGATCGAGCGCCGAGCGCAGGCCGTCTCCGAACAGATTGATGCCGAGAATCGTCAGCATGATAGCAAGCCCGGGGTAAATGACAAGTTGGCCCTGCTGGAGCATGTAGCGGCGTCCCGTGTTCAGCATCGCTCCCCATTCCGGTGTTTCGGTGGGCACACCGACACCCAGGAACGAGAGCGTGGAACCGATGAGGATTGCCGTCGCCACCTGGAGCGCCCCGAGCACGAGCAGAGAGTTGATCAGCGCCGGCACGATATGGAGCCGTAGAATCCGGGCGGCAGACGCACCCAGAGCGCGCGCGGCCAGGACCGAGTCGTGTTCCCGGGCGACCAGCGTCGACGCGCGGGCCACCCGGGCAAAGACCGGGACGGCCCTGAGCCCGACGGCGAGCAGTACGTTGGCAACGCCCGTGCCTGCCACAGTGACCACCATCAGCGCGATCAGAACCCCCGGGAACGTGAGCAGCATATCCATGATTCGCATGAAGACAGCATCAATGGCCCCGCCCAGGTAGCCGCTCAGGACGCCGCTCGAGCCACCAAGGGCTAGGCCGAAGAGTGTCGCACCCAGCCCGATGAGGAGCGACAGCCGAGACCCGAAGACGAGACGGGCGAGCATGTCGCGCCCGAGCTGGTCGGTCCCGAGCCAATGGACGGTACTCGGTCCCTCGAGGGCCTGGGACAGATCCTGCGCGTACGGGTCCTGCGTGAGGCTCGGGCCGACGGCGGCCATCAGGACCAAGGCGGCGAGGATCCCGAGCCCGACTCGGCCGGTGAGCGACAGTCGCGGGCGCCTAGGCGTAGCGGACTCGCGGGTCGATGAGGCCATTGAGCACGTCCACGAGGAGATTGAGCACCGCAAAGAGCAGCGCGAAGGTCAGTACGATGCCCTGGATCATCGGGAAGTCACGGGTTGCGATGGCATCGACAAGCGCCTTTCCTGCGCCGGGCCACGCGAAGATCGTCTCCACGGCGATGATTCCGCCGAGCAGGCGGCCGAACTCGAGCCCGGCAAACGTGACGGGAGGAATCAGCGCGTTCCGCATGGCGTGGCGCCATAGCACATCCGTCCGCTTCGCGCCCTTGGCGATCGCCGTGCGAATGAAGTCCTCACCCAGCACTTCCAGAAGCGTCGAGCGCGAGAGACGCGCGAAGACCGCCAGGCTGTTCGGCATCAGCGTCGCCGCGGGAAGAATCAGGTGGTTCCACCCGTCGCTTCCCGCAACCGGGAGAACGGCCAGGTGAACGGCGAACACGAGCATCAGGAGCAGCCCGAGCCAGAATGTGGGGGCGGAGACGCCGAGGAGCGCCACGATGAGGAGCAGCACGTCCAGCCAGCGCCCCTCGCGCACGGCGGCCGCAACACCGAGCCCGAGCCCCGCGATGAATGCCAGGCCGATGGATGTGAATCCTAGGAGAAGCGTGGCAGGCAAGCGGCTGGCCACTTCCTCCGCGACCGGCTGTTTGCTCCGGATTGACCGGCCGAGATCTCCGGCGAGCACGTTCTTGAGATACAGGACGTACTGCACCAGGATGGGCTGATCGAGACCAAAGCGCGCGCGGATGTCGGCGACGATCTCCGGGCTCGCGTCTTGCCCGGCGAGCACGACTGCAGGATCACCCGGCATCAGGCGCAGCAAGATAAACACCACGGCGCTGATGAGCAGAAGCGTCGGGATGAGGTACGCGACTCGACGCAGCAGGTGCGTCAGCACTGCGGCGCCATGCTACTCGTGAATGGCGGTCGTGGTCTCATCGGCGCGAGCCTCCCAGAAGAGGAGTTTGCGCTGCACAAATTGGACGAGCTGACTGCCGAGAACGCCAATGAGGGCGAGGGTAAATAGCACCGCGAACATCGCGGCGACATCCAGATTCTGGGACGATGCCTGGATGAGATTGCCCAGGCCGCGCTGAGACGCGACGAACTCAGAGACCACGGCACCGATCAGGGCCAAGACGACGGAGATCTGAAGGCCCGCAAAGATGTGGCTGGCGGCGGACGGGAGTTTCACCTGAAAGAATACGTGGGTACGCGACGCTGAGAAGACACGCAGGAGATCGATGAGGTTCGGATCGGTGTGACGCAGGCCGACAATCGTGTTGATGAAAACCGGAAAGAAGCAAATCAACGCAACCATGACGATCTTCGAGCTAATGCCGAAGCCGAACCATACGATGATCAGGGGTGCGAGGGCGACTTTTGGCATCGATTGAAGTCCGACGACGTACGGATAAACGAAGCGCTCGAACATCTTGGAGGCCGCGACGAGGGCGCCGGACACGAACGCCAGGCCGCAGCCGATGAGATAGCCCAGGATGGTCGCCTGTAGAGTCGCGAGGAGATGGGGCCAGTAGAGGCCCTCCACATATCCGATCCTTAGTGCCTGGACGACGGCACGGGGAGTCGGAAGAATATAGTTTGGGATTGCGAACAAAGAAATTGAAGCGGTCCACAAAACAATGATGGCCAAGAAGGGGATAAGAGGAGTGAGTATGCGTTTCATCTGTCGAGCCTGATCATGCCCTCGAACAACGTCCGCAGTCTCGTACAGAGATCCCCAAAAACGTGGTCGGCCATGATGTGAAGACCTCGTGGTCGCGGTAGATTCACCGGGACCTCATCGATGACCCTGCCGGGGCGGGGCGAGAGCACGATAACGCGATCTGAAAGAAGCACGGCCTCCGGAATGCTATGGGTGATGAAGATCACCGACTTCCGAGCCGCCATCCAGATCCGCTGGAGCTCGACGGCCATGTGTTCCCGGGTCATGGCGTCGAGGGCGCCGAAGGGCTCGTCCATGAGGAGCACCCGTGGATCGTGGACCAGACACCGCGCCAGAGCGACGCGTTGTTGCATGCCTCCGGAGAGCTCCGCCGGATAATTGGGGGCGAATGCCTCCAATCCGCTGAGGCGGAGTAGCTCCAGCGCCCTGTGCCGAGACTGTTCTCTATCGAGCCCGAGGATGCGACTCGGCACCAGCACATTGTCGAGCACTGTCTTCCACGGCAACAGCGTCGGCTGTTGAAAAACGACGCCGACATCGCGGCGCGGTCCAACGATCGGGGTGCCGTTCAGTGTCATCCGGCCGCCAGTCGGCTGTAATAGTCCAGCAGCCAGCTTCAGAAAAGTCGATTTGCCGCAGCCTGAAGGGCCGATGAGAGCAACGAACTCCCCCAGACCGACATGGACGGAAAACTTCTCCAGCGCCGCGATCGGTTCTCGAGATGTCTTGTAGACGAGGGACACATTCTCTGCCACGAGCAGATGTCGGCCAGGGGAGGTCGTCGTCGCCATTCCGTCACTTGAGGGATTTGGCGGCTCGAATGATCATCGCCCTGTCGAACTTGTTGAACTCCGGGACAAGATGGTTGGTATAGAGCGTCTCAATGGGGATGTGCGGAGTGCTGATCTGCCCGGTCACATGCAGAACGTCCACGTATTCTTTCCACATTTGCAGCGGGAATTCTCCCAGGTCCTGCGGTGCCCCGGGCGCAAACGCAAGCATCTTCTCCAGGCGCGAGCGCAATACTTGGATGCCCTTACCGACCTTCTCTTCCTCGCTCCCCTGAGTGGGCTTCAACTCCGGATAAAACTGCCAGAATGTCCTCACGCAAGACGCGACATTGGCGTCGCACGCGACCGTGCCTTTGGCCATGGCGCGCCCGAACGCCGCGAGCATTTTGCTCTGGGTCTTGATGGTCTCCTCGTGGGCCAGCAGGCTGTTGCTGCCGAGGTTGACGAACTTTTCTTTCAGCGGCAGGCGGCGAATCTTCGTCCCGAGGGATTCCAAGTCGGCGTGTGGCACGTCGAAAAGGTTCAGCGCCCCGATCTGCCCCGAGGTCAACGCGTGATAGGCACCGGCCCCCTGGCCGACGGCGATCAATTCCACGTCCTTCCCGACTTCCAGCCCTTCTTCTTTGAACATGGCCTTCGTGATAGGGATATTGCCCCAGCTGAGGGCGCCGACACCGACCTTCTGACCCTTGAGGTCCGACAATCTCCGGACGGGACTTGTCTCGAGGACGACCACCTCATAGATCGAGGTGCGGGTCATGTTATAGAAAAACCTCAACGGAAGATAGTCGCGACCAGGTTGGCGAGCCTGGATGAGAACGTCGAGCGTCGGGAAGCCGATCGTAATGCTCCGGTTGACGATCTGAGGGATCAGGACCCCCGTACCCCCTCTGAAGGGCTGAACCTCGACATCCAGGCCCTCTTCCTTGAAGAAACCCATCCCCATCGCCATCGTGAGCGGAGCAGTCGTAAGGCTAATCGCGGATCCGGTGCCGAACCGCACTTTCTCTTGCGCTTCAGGAGTTCCGCCGCTGAGCAACACGATCGGGACGATCAAGGCCGCGAGCAAGCGCTTCATTGCTGTGCCTCCTCTGTGTCATCTGACTGGAACCGGGCGAAGATGGCGTGTGACCTCGCTAACGTTCTCGACTGATTCCAGGCGGTTGATGGTGTGGATGAGTTCCTGCACCGCCGTCTTGGCGATCGGGCTGGGCCCGGCATTCACACACCGGGTGAACTTCTCCAGCAGTTCATCCTCATCGAGCGGATTATCGGGATGGCCCTTGAGCACCTCGATGGTCTGGGCATAGCGCGACCCGTTGGTGGTCGTGATTTCCACCTCTACCGGGACAAACTCGTTTGGGCCGAGTGATGTGTCAACCTCCACGCTGACTCGTTTGACAACCTCTCGAATGCGCGGGTTGCTGATGGCCGGGAGGGTGAATTCTTCTAACGTGACTTTCTGATACACAAGCGCTGCCGCCACGGTGTATGGAATACTGAATTGGGCGGAGATGACCGGATTGTGACCAGGATTGAACGGACGTCCCGTGAGATCATAAACGATCTGGGGGACGACCACTCTGACGCCGGAGATATCGTCGACGCCGACCCGGTGCTTGTCTGTAAGCAATTTCACCGCCTCGATCGGCCCATGGGCGGCGCGGCAACAAGGAAATGGCTTGAGGCTGAGAGCGTCACCGTCAAACCGCTTCCCCAGGTCGTTCAGCAGGACGGCTCGGTCATAGCGATCGGCCTTATACAAGCGGAAAAAGCCGAACTTCCCCTCGAACACTTCTTGAACCCCCGTTGCTCCGCTGCCGGCCAGCAGGGCAGAGAGGACGCCCGCCTTCGACGCAAACCCCGATTGCATGTGCTTCGACAGTGGGGAATCGATGGCAGTCTGGGTCGTGCCGGCGGCTTGGCTCAGCACGATGCCGAGGGCGTGTCGAATACCGTTGTGGTCCAGCCTCAACACCTTGGCCGCCGCCGCCGCGGCGCCGAAGCAGCCGTAGACGGCAGTGCTTGTCCACCCAATCTTCTCCTGGCATGACGCTCCGATCCGAGCGATCAGATCCATTCCCAGGGCCACGGCCGTTATGAGCAGCCGACCGCCGGCATTCTGCGCTTCGGCTACGGCAAGCGCGGCAGGCAACACGCACGATGCGGTGTGAGCTCCGGATCCATCGTGAGTGTCGTCGAAATCCAGGGCCTGGATTATCGTTCCATTGATCAGCGCAGCCATTGGGGAAGGCGCTTTCAGGGCGTGCCCGATGATTGTGCTCTCGGGTCGCCCCTCCCAATGCCGCACCAGATCGATCAGCAGGAGGCATTCCTTCGCATGCGCGCCGGCCAGCGCGACCCCCAGGGAATCCAGGATCAAGCGCTTGGTGTTGTTGACAGTTCTCTCCGGCAGCCCCTCGAAATCCGTTCGCGCGATATTCTCGGCTAACGCGAATGCGGGGTCCATGGTGTCACGATGCTCCTCGAGGTGCCGCTAGGCCTTCTCCCATTCGACCCGGTTGCGAAGAGCGGGGTAGCCTTCGATCTGCACCTCCACGACGTCGCCCTCCTTCAGGAACTCCGGCGGCTTCTTGAGGATGCCGATTCCGAGGGTGGTGCCGGTCGTGATAACGTCCCCCGGGTTCAGGGTGATCCGGGCGGTGATGTACTCGATAACCTCCGCTACCGTGTGCACCATGTCGCTCGTGGAGAAGCGCTGCTTCTCGACCCCGTTCACCCGGCAGAGCAGCGTGAGCTTCTGGGGGTCGGGGATCTCCTTGGCCGGGATGAGCGTCGGCCCCATGGGCCCGAACGAGTCCGCCGCCTTCAGCGGAATGATAATGCTGCCCGACTCAACCGGGCGGGGGATGATCTTTGCCGTGACGTCGTTGACGGCCGTGTAACCCCCGACGTACTTCAGGGCATTCTTGGCCTGGACCCGTCGCGCCGTCCGCCCGATCACGACCCCCAGCTCCGCCTCGAAGTCGATCTTGTCGATCACGCGGGGCACTCGGATCGGGTGGTCGTGCCCCACGGCGCACCCGGGCATCTTGGCGAAGACCTCCGGGTGCTTGTTGAACGGGAGGCCCTCGTGCGTCGCGAGCTCCTTGTAGTTGTAGCCGAGTCCCAGGAAGACCTGGGGCGCGGTCGGCGAGAGAAACGCGACCTTGCCCGCCGGCTGTCCCTTGCCGGCCTTCAACGCCTGCTTGGCCAGCGTCTCCGCGCGCTTGAGCCCCCGCTCGCCCGCGGCCAGCAGGGCGGCGAGGCTCACGAACAGCGGATCAGGCTTGCGGGTGGCCTTCTGTTGGGCGACCTGCAGATCGACGACCTGCCCGTCCACGTAAGCGGCGACGTGACTCTCTCCTGAGCGATGACGAATCCGAGCGAGCTGCATCGGCGTCCTCCCCTGTGACCGCGAGGCACTGCCAGTACCGGCTTCCTACCGCCACTCCTTGAGCGTGACCACGAACCGATGTCGGTCCGCTCGGTAAAACGCGTCGCTGAAGATGATCGGGCGTCCCTGCGTATCAAAATACGTTCGTTCCCCCTCGAGCACGGGGGCGCCGATTTCGACCCCGAGGTGATCCGCAAACGCCGGATCGGCCAGGGTGGCGCCGATCGTTTGAAGGACGGAGTCGATCTGGATCGCGTATTTGTCCTGCAACAGTGAGCCGAGGGTGCTTCGTGTGAGAGCGGACTCGTCCGCGAGGACCTTCATGCCGAGTTCGTGCGGCAGATACGCCATGATGAAGATGATCGGCTCGTGGTCGACAATCCCCACCCGGTCGATGGCAACGACCAGGGACTCGGGTGCGAGGCGAAGGCGTTCGGCGATTCGCGGCGTCGCAGCGATGACCCGCTTGTTGACGACGCGGGTGTGTGCGCCTTCTCGGTGCTTGATGACGGATTCAAGGAGTTCGCTGGGCTTGGTTTCCGTTCGCTTGACACGCGGCCCGAGGTAAAACGTTCCCCGTCCCTGCTCCCGTCTGATTGTTCCCTCTTTTTCGATCAGCGACAACGCCTGCTGGATGGTGATCCGGCTTACCTTGAAGGCACGGCAGAGCTCGATTTCAGATGGCAGCCGGCTCCCGCGTGCGAACTCTCTTTCGAGGCGCGCGTCAATGATCGACTTGACGAGGAAGTACTTGGGTATAGGTGTCTTCACCGGTCCGATCTTATACGGTTGTCCGGTCGTTATGTCAATAGGGGCGGGGGAGAGGGTGGGCGGCTCACCCGATTGACAATCTCGCTGTCCTACGCAAGGATTCCAGGGGCTATATGGGGACCAAGTACATCGGGGCGGAGGTCAAGCGTCGGGAGGACCCGCGGCTGCTCCGCGGGCGGGGGACCTACGTGGACGACCTGAGGCTCCCCGGTCTCCTCCACGTCGCCGTGGTCAGGAGCCCGCACGCCCACGCGCGCCTCGGCGCCATCCGGGTTGACGCGGCGTTGCGGCTTCCGGGCGTT
>Ga0209640_10005547_pt1 | contig 11015 bp, 13 predicted proteins | sample RifCSP10_1_FD_184018 | JGI IMG/M metagenome (GOLD analysis project Ga0209640, IMG submission 184018) | Soil microbial communities from Rifle, Colorado - Rifle CSP2_sed 10_1 (SPAdes) (version 2) | ecosystem: Environmental > Terrestrial > Deep subsurface > Rock core/Sediment | place: Rifle...
TACGTTCCCGTCGGCGAGGCCATGGTGGTCGGGAGGATAGCCCCGCTCGATCTCCGCTCGAACCGAAGCCCAGCGGAGGTTTTGGTCACGACGCACCGGCCATGCGTAGGGGCGGGGCGTCACGCCCCCGCCCCTACGCGCACGTCAGTCGCGTCGGTTTCTGGCTCGGTTCTACGCCGGCGTCGTCGGCGTCTCCTCGCGGAACGTGATCCGCGACTTGTCCTGGACGAGCCGCCGATAGAAGAAGAGCAGAATGGAGATTGCGAGAACGGCGAGGCCGATGAGCACGTGCTTCGTCTCGGCCGCGTACGTCAGCCCCGGATCGGTGACTCCAACGTAGATGAACAGGGCGTTCGCCGCCGCCAGGACGATTGCGATCGGGACGAACAGCGACGACACCTTGATCGGGCGCGGCCAGCTGGGACGGTCGCGGCGCAACAGGACGAACGCCGTAAGCGCGAAGAAATGCGCGAGGACGTACCCCACGTTGCCCGTATACAGGATGGCAAGCGTGTTCCCGACGAAGAAGACGAGACCGAGGTTGACGATCATGTCCACCGTCATCGCTCGGGCCGGAACGTGGTGGCGATTGAGATGGGCGAGCTGCTTGATCGTCATGTCGTCTTTCGCGATGCCGTAGAGCGCACGAGAGCCGTCGGCGGTCGCCGTGTTCATCGACAGAAGCAGGCTTGCGATCAGCAGCACGACCATGATGTCCGACCCTCCGCCGAGGATCTGCTGGAAGGCGGGGACGTAGAATGCGACCGGGTTCTCGGCGATCGCCTCTTGCGACAGCACGCCCCCGATGCCAAGCGGAAGCAAGGCGTAGACCGCGAGCGAGAACAGCGCGGAGGAGCGGAGCGCGAGGTTCGTGTCGTTCACGGTGTCCTTGTACTCAGGCGCGAATACGGCACACGTCTCGACTCCGTACGCCGACCAGCCCATGACGAAGAGCCAGACGAGCGCGACCTTCCAGCCACCCCAGGGTTGACCCGGGTCGTCGAGAGTCCAGGTCATATTCGAGCTCGACCAGTCGCCGGTCAGATACGGAAGGGCCATAAAGACGGCGAGCGGGATCATGAGCATGGCGCCGGTGATGTAGGCGAGCCATACCGTCGGCCGGATGCCGAAGATGTTGACGAACCAGACCGCCACGATCGCGACGGCAGCGATGACGTGTGGCAGCCCGGCGTCGACCGGGCCCGTGTCGAACGTCCACGTCTCGCCGGGGAACCACTCCGCCTGGATCAGGCTGCCGATCACGATTCCGAAGAGGGCGAGCACGGAAGACCACGCGAACCAGTAACCGAAGGTCGCGACCGGCCCGACCAGCGAGAAGTACCTCCGCCAGCCCTCGTGGGCATAGAGCGAGATCCCTCCCGGCTTGTCCGGGAACATGGCCGCAGACTCCGAGTAGATGAAGTTCGAGAGGACGCCGATCGTCATCGAGACCGTCCAGAGAAACATCGCCGCCCAGCCTCCGAGGGCTCCTATCGAGTAGCCGAGGGATCCGAGCAAGAAGCCCGGGTTCGCGAGTGCGATGACGAACCCGTCGTACCAGCGAAGCGCCTTCAGCAGCTGACGCTCTTCGACGACCGCTCCTGCGTAGACAGCTTCGGACACTGAACACCTCCCGGAGAGCGAAGTCGGCGACGATCCGACTCGCCGATGGTGGCGACCGTAACACTCTCGGCGGCCAGACTCAACCTTCGGAGATCCCCAGTACGATCGGGGCGATGAAGGGGCCGCCGATCACGGTCTCGTGCCACTGTGGAAAGCTCGAGCACGTCCCGTACGGGGAGACATGGACGTGCGAGGAGTGCGGGCGCCGGTGGAACACGACTCAGATCCCGGCCGAGGAGTACTGGCGGATCATGCGCGGGATGCGGAACTACAGGCTGGCGGTCATCGGCATCGCCGTCGGGATCGCGGTGATCTTCGGCGCGCTCGCGCTCCTCGTCGCCCAGAGGCTCATCCTGCTTCTGCCCGTCGTGTTGACGGTCTGGTTCATCTGGTTCATGCCGTGGTGGCGACGTCGGATCAGACGCGCGGCGCGGAGCCTTCCACAGTGGCGGCTCACGCCCGAATGAGCTACGTTCTGTCGACCGCTCGGCAACACTGTTGACTAGGAGACAATAAAGTGGCAGACCGCAAGCGAGCGTCGTACGTGGTCGTCGGCGCCGGCATCCACGGTCTTTCGACCGCCTACCACCTCGCGACGGAGCTGTCGACGCGCGGGCTCGGCTCCGGCGCAGACGTCGTCGTTCTCGACAAGTCGGGGCCGGGTGCAGGCGCATCGGGAATCGCCTGCGGCGTCGTTCGAAACAACTACTTCCAACCCGCGATGAGCGAGCTCATGCAGGCGTGCGTCGAGGTGTGGGAGTCGGATCCCGAGACATACGCCTACAACCCTGTCGGCTACATCGCCCTCGGCGCGGCCGTTCAGGAGTCGGATCTCGCGGCGACCTACGAACGGCAGGAGCGGATCGGCTATCGCTCCGACCTCGTCCTCGGCGCGGCGGAGGTCGACGAGCACATGAAGACCCTCTTCCCCGATTGGCGCGCCAAGGGCGTGACGGTCTGCCTGCACGAGCATCAGGGCGGGTTCGCGTTCAACATGGACTCGGTCCACGGCCTCTACGGCAAGTGCCGAGAGGCCGGGGTCGCGGTGATGTCCGGCGTCGAGGTCCGAGGCTTCGAGGACGCGGCCGATGGATCGATCACGGCGGTCGAGACCGGCGCGGGCCGGATCGAGGTCGGCGAGCAGGTCGTGGTCGCGCCGGGGCCGTGGGCAAAGCGGTTCTGGGCGATGCTCGGGCTTCCCGACACGATCGACGTCCACACGCCCTCCGGAGACGTGGCCCGCGACCAGCCGATGTGGACGTACTGGAATCTCCAAGAGGGCGAGGTCGGAGTCGACCCGCTGCTGTTCGCGAAGGCGGACGGCGGAGCGCCGCCGGTGATCCATCTCGACACCGACGCCCCCCTCCACACCGACGACGGTGAGCTCGTGACCGACGAGCTCTGGGGTATCTACTTCAAGCGCGACCGCCATTCCGTGCAAGGCGGCGCGTCACCCCTCATCGTGGACGGCGACGTCGAGCTCGACCCCTACCCGCAGACGACGGACATAGACCCGAGCTTCCCCGACCTCTTCTGCGCTGCGCTCTCGCACGCGATGTCTCGTTTCGAGGGCTGCCGCCCGCTGTACAAGAAGGCGCGTTCGGGCGGCGTCGGCGCCTTCACGGTCGACAACTTCCCTCTGTTCGACTACTTCCGACCGAACCTGTACGCGATCCTCGACTCGAACCACGGCTACAAGATGATCGGCGTCGGAAAGGAGGTCGCGAACGTGCTGCTCGGAGGGCATTCGCGCCTGCTGTACCCGTTCCGTTTCGAGCGCTTCGCGACCGGCGACCTCCACCCCGTCTCGAGCTCGCCGTACCCCTGGTCCTAGTCGCCGGGGCCAGCTCGATCGAGGCGGGCGTGGCACAGCGCCGCCACCGAGAGCATCCCGATGAAGCGCTCGCCCTCCACGACGGGAAGCGCCTGCTCGCCCGTGTGCAGGAAGCGCTCGGCTGCGTGCGTCACGCTGTCGTCCCCGTCCAGCGGCTCCACCCTTCGCACGAAGTCGGTGGCTCGCCGGGTTCGGGCCTCCCACGCGCGCTCCTGCAGCGCGGTGGAGTCGTCCTCGAGAAAGGCGGTCTGGCGAAGCTCGGCGAGGTACGCGGGGAACACTGCCCGCAGGACATCGAGCTCCGAGAGGACGCCGACGACACGCTCTCCCGAGCCGAGAACCGCGATCGCCGGAACCTGGGCTTCGAACAGGCGGGCGACCGCTTCTCCGAACAACGCGCCGTCGGGCACGGACGCGTTCACGAGGGGGAGAGTACGGAGGTCCGGCATCAGAGCTGGAACAGGAGGAGATAGACGGTCGCGATGACGAGCGAAACGAGCGTGACCGGCACCCCGACGGCGAGGTAACGAGCGAACGAGATCGGCTCTCCGGCGCGCCCGAGGATGCCGGTGGCCGCGACGTTGGCGGCTGCGGCGATCACCGTCGCGTTTCCACCGAAGCAGGCTCCGAGCGCGAGCGCCCACCACAGCCCGTCGTCGAACTCGCCCCCTTGCACACTCTCAACGACGGGAATCATCGCAGCTGTGAACGGGATGTTGTCGACCGCCGCGGAGCCGGCCGCCGAGCCCCAGAGGATGATGAGCCCCTCGGCGGTTCGCGATCCGCCCGATGCGTCCGCGAGCCACTCGGCGATCCGATCGATGACTCCCTGCGCCTCGAGGCCGCCGACCATGACGAAGAGCCCGAGGAAGAAGAACAGCGTGGACCATTCGATTCGCTCCAACGCCGATTCGACGTCGTCGGCTGCGACGAGGAGCATCACGGTGGCGCCCGTGAGCGCGACGACCGCGGGCTCGAGGTGCAGGAGCGAGTGGAGGAAGAAGGCGAGGATCGTACCCAGGAGTACGGCGAGCGTCCTCCCGACGTACTTTGCTTCGCGCATGTCCCGCGCGGCATCGAGCCTGGCCACCTCCCGCGCGCGTTCGGGTTCGACCCGGAGGCGGGCTCGGTACACGAGCGCAAGCCCGCTCGTGACGACGAGCAGGGTGACGAGCGCGACGGGAGCGAGGTTCACGATGAAGTCGACGAACGAGAGCTCCGGTCGAGCCGTGCCGATCATGATGTTGGGCGGGTCGCCGATGAGCGTGGCCGTGCCACCGACGTTCGACGCGACGATCTCCACGAGCACGAGCGGAATGGGCGAGATTCGCAGCAGATCCGCGATCACCAGAGTGATCGGGACCACGAGCAGGATCGCCGTGAGGTTGTCGAGGAAGGCCGAGAGCACGCCCGTGACGAGGGCGAGCATGAAGACGAGCGCCACCGGCCGTCCCTTCGAGAGCTGCGCGACCCGGAGCGCGAGGAAGGTGAACACGCCGGTCGGCTCGGTCAGGCCGACGATCACCATCATTCCCGCGAGCAGTCCCAGGGTCGCCCAGTCGATCGATTCGATCGCACCGTCTTGATCGAGTACGCCCACGAGCACCATCAGCGCGGCGCCCGCCAGCGCGACCTTCGTCCTATGCACCCACTCGGCTGCGATGAGCGCGAGCGCTGCGACGAAGATAAGAGCGGCGAGCAAGTCCATGGCGCGAGCCGGAGCAGTATCTACGTAAACCGGCGAAGGTCGATCGCGCAAGTACGATATCGCCGTCCATGAGCGAGGCGGGCGTGCCGAGCGCCTGGGTCGTGCGTGGACGTCGTCCTACTGATTGCGCTTCTTCTAGGAGGACTCGCTCTCGCCATCGTCGCGAGTGACGTTGCCGTCGCGTATACGCGCTCGCTCGCGGCCGTTCTCGGTGCGCCTCCCTTCGTCGTGGGGGTCGTCCTTGTTGCGCTCGGCACGGATCTCCCGGAGATCGCCAACTCGATTTCCTCGCACCTTCAAGACGAAGGCGACGTCAACGTCGGCGACTCTATCGGCTCGACCCTGACGCAATACACGTTCGTGCTCGCGCTGTTCCCGCTGATCGTTGCGGTAGTCGCAATCTCTCGCCGGCAAGTCGGGCTGGTCACACTGCTGACGGTCGGCGGGCTCGGACTGACGGCTCTGTTCGTCGCCGACGGCTGGCTGGGGCGGCTCGAAGGCATCGTGCTCGTCGTCGCGTGGGCAGCTGCGATGCTTGCAGTGACACGGCTTCTGCCTCCGACGGCTCCCGAGGCTCCTCCTCGGGTGCGGGTGAATGGCCGCCTTCCGCAAGTCGGCGTGATCCTCGCCACGCTCGCCGTTGTGGGAGTCGGCGCCACGGTCGCCGTGCGAGCACTCGTCGAGTTGGCTGAAAAGCTCGGCGTGCCGGAGTTCCTGCTCGCATTCTTCGGCGCTTCGCTCGGAACCTCCGCACCAGAGATCGCCGTCGACGTCACCGCGCTCATGCGAGGTGCGCCGGCAATCGCGCTCGGCGACGTCCTGGGAAGCTCGCTGATCGACGCAACCCTTTCGATCGGGATCGGCCCGATCGTGAATCCTGCCGCCGTAACGGCCGACCTCTCAGTCGTCGCTTCGCTCTACACCGCGGCTGCGATTGCGGCGGTAGGACTGCTCCTGGTGGTGCGCCGAAGGCATGACCGCATCAGCGCACCGGTGCTGTTCGGGCTCTATCTCCTCTCGTATGTCGTGCTGATCGCTGCGAACTGAGTCGATTTTCATCCGGCGGGATCATCTTGAACGCCACCGCCTTCGATCTCGTCGGATTCGTTCGACAGCCTGCGCTCGAGCCATGACGCACCGACCGTGTCGGTCAGTCCGTGCGCGATGATCGAGGTCACGATCGTGAACGATGCGACATCGAAGATGAGTGAGCGATGGGATTCAGTCGACCCGAGAACGAGGAGCGCAAACAGGATCGATGCGACCCCTTTCGGGCCGAACCACGCTATGAACAGCTTGTTCGAGCGCGACTCGCGTACGCCTGTGAAGCTGGCGAGTACGGCCGCCGGTCGTGCAACGAGGAGCGCGAAGGCGACGAACAACACCAGCCGAGCAGCGCTCCCGTCCCAGCCCGTGGTCACCACAAGGGCACCGAATATGACGAAGACGGCTATCTGAAAAACCGTGCTCACCGACTCGTTGAACTCGGAAAAGGCATCCGGCATCTCGTGTCGGGAGACAGCCAACGCGATTCCGGCGACGAACGCCGCGATCAGACCGTTTCCCCAGCCCGTCGCCTCGGCCAGGCCGAAGCTGACGAACGCAATCGCAAGCGCGTAAACGCCCTCGAACTTCGGTGAGATGGCCTCCGCGCTGAGGTGAGCCAGCAGGCGTACAGCGAGCACGGCAACGGCAAGCCCCATGACGGCGCCGATACCCGCCTCGAACGCAAGGCGACCAGCCTCCGTGACAGGCTCTCCCGCGTCGGTTGCGAGAGCGATGAAGAACAAGACGAACGGAAGCGCCAAGCCGTCGTTGAGCCCGGACTCGAGGTTCAATGTGTGTCGAACGGTCGCTGGGATCCGCTCCGAGGTAACGACCGCGGACGTGACGACTGGATCCGTGGGAGAGAGCACCGCCCCGAGAAGCAGCGCTTCAGGCCACGTGAGCTGCGGGAAGAGCACTTTCCCCGCGATTCCGATGAGACCGAGGGTAATGGGCATCGCGAGGACGAGAGCTCGGGCCGCGGGTGTCCAGTGCGAAAGGAGCAGCTCGCGCTCGACGACGAGGCCGTCTGCAAAAAGCGTGAGAATGAGTGCCAGCTCGACGGCGATCACGACGACTTCGCTAGAGGGCGAGGGGTCGATTGCACCGGCCATCGCCAGCGCGATCCCGGCGACGACCGAGAGAACCGAGATCGAGAGCACCGCGCTCTGAAGCCACCCCGAGAGCGCGCCCGCCGCGCCGAGGAGCAGGCCGAGCAATAGGAGAGCCTCGGGAAAGTCGATACCCATGGAGCGGGAACTCTAGAGCCGGGTTCACGATCGGTTTCGAGCGGCGGGACTTGCGCGGCCTAGAGGACTCGTAGACGATCCCGAGCGTGCTCATCTTCCTCGTGCTCGGCGCCGCCCCCTTGCTGCTCCTGCTCACACTCGCGATCGTGCTGTGGCTGACGGTCGTCGAGCTGCTGGAGTGGCGGCCGCACTACCTCTGGTGGTTCTGGTGGCTCATCCTCGTCTTCCTCACGCACTTCATCGGCTATCTGTTCCTGAGGGCCTTCCGTGTCTACCAGCGCCGGCACGCCTGAAGCGGGTAACGGGCGGCCGCCGCCCGAGCCTGCGGCCCGCCGCGGACTCAGGGATCATCCGCTCGGTCGGATCCTCCTGCTCGCGGTCGTTCTACTCGCCGCGCTCGCGTTCGCCCGCACCTGTGGCTCTCGCGAGGATCAACTCTCCAAGGAGGAGGCGATCTCGATCGCCGAAAAGAACGCCAGCTACGTGCCCTGCGATGAGACTGGCTGCGTCGTCGTCCGCGCCGTGAACCAGGGGATACCCGTGCGCCTCTTCTGGATCGTGGGACTCGCCGAGAACATCGGCGCGAACGGCAAGCCCACACGCGTGGAGAACTTCCTCATCGACGCGGAGACGGGCGAGGTCACGCGTCGCTAGAAAGCGCCATGTGTCCGATCTCTACATAGAGCCGAGAGCAACGTCGGTACATGAGGACATGGAAACGGCATCCCAGGCTTCATACGGTCCCCGCGACGTCGACCGCGGTAGCTGACGCCCTGAGGAGGGTGGAATGATCTCGTCGCTGATCCCGACCTGGCTTGCGCAAACTCCGACGATCGAGGAGGTCGACGCCAAGGTCGCCCTCGACACGCAGATCCTGACGGAGCAGTTCTACTTCTGGACCGTCGTCATCATGTGGCTGATCCACGTCGGCTTCATGGCGTACGAGGGTGGAGCTTCTCGCCGCAAGAACCTCATGTCGACGGCGATGAAGAACATCCTCACGATCGCGGTCGTCACTCCGACGTTCTACTACTTCGGGTGGTACATCTACGGCTGCTTCCAGGAGGGTTGGCCGAAGTCGGGCCACGCCAGCCCCGACGTCTTCCCGGGCTTCTGCGGTGCAACCGCGCCCTGGTCTGCGGCGATGGGGCCGAACCTCCAAGACCACGTCAGCGCGGTCTTCTTCCTCGCATTCCTCCTCTTCTCGTGGACGACGGGCTCGATCATGTCGGGAGCCGTCATCGAGAGGATTCGGCTGTCGGCCTACCTGATCTTGACCGCCATCCTCGGCTCCGTCGTTTGGATCATGGACGCCGCCTGGGGCTGGAGCTCCGGCGGTTGGCTGACGACGCGGTTCGGCTTCCACGACGCGATCGCGTCGCTCGTCGTGCACGGCGTGGCCGGCGCGTTCGCGTTCGGCGTCCTCTTGAACCTCGGGCCACGCATAGGCAAGTACACGGCCGACGGCTTAGCCCGGTCGTTCCGCGGTCACAACACACACCTCACCCTGATGGGGCTCATGCTGATCTTTACGGGCTTCTACGGGTTCTACGCGGCCTGTCTCGTCATCCAGTCGACGATCTTCCCCGGCTGGCTCAATATCTACGGATCGCCAACGACACTCGGGGCGATCGCGTTCGTGATCACGATCGGCTTCGCCGGCGGATTCACAGGCGGATGGTTCGCGAGCAAGGGCGACCCGTTCTGGACTCTTTCCGGCGGCCTGGCCGGAGTGATCGCAGTCTCGGCAGGAGCGGATGTCTACCACCCGTCGCTGGCATACCTGCTCTCGATCTCCGGCGGCATGGTGGCAGTGTGGTCCGGTGGCTACATCGAGAAGAAGCTGCGCATCGACGATGCCGTCGGCGCCGTCGCGGTACACGGCGTGTGCGGCTTCTACGGCGTCTTCCTCGTCGGCATCTTCGCCGGCGGATACCCGACGGGCGTGAACAACATCGAGTCCTCGTTCGGGGGACAGCTGATGGGAATGATGGCGTTCCTGCCCCTCGCGTTCCTGCCGGGCTACGTCGTGAGTTGGATACTCAAGAAGATGAACCTCCTGCGAGTCCCCGCGGAGGTCGAGCTCGAAGGCCTCGACCTGGCCGAGTTCGGGCAGGACTTCTATCCCGAGTTCGAGCGGGTTCCCGAGATCATCATCGAGCCGGACGGCCGCGAGGTCGACAGCGCGCCCGTGCTGCTCGACGCGTACTGGCAGACCAACGGCAGACCAACAGCGCCCGCCGCCGTCGGCGAGGAAAGGAGCTAGGCGATGTTCGACGCTTTCCCGTTCAGCGAGTGGGGCGAGGACATCGCCGACTTCTGGACCTTCGGCGGCCACAACTCCACGGGCACGTGGATCATGACGGTACTGGGTTTCACCGTCATGCTCGTCGCGTTCTGGGGATTCGTGATCCTGGAGAACCGCAAGCTCACTGCGCAAGCGGATCGCCTCAAGGCGTCCGGCGCGCTCAACCGACCGTCCGCCACAACAGGCTCTGGGGCCTAGGAGGGAGGAACGATGGCAGGTAAGCAGATCGACTTCCCGCCAATGCAGAAGGAGGACGCGAGGATCGCTCCCTTCATGCTGGGGCTCTCGATCGTCTGCGCGGCGATCGTCGTCATCATCCTGCTGACGAGTTTCGACGGGTCGTTCATCGGCCCCTGGGGGTAGGTAGCCTGATCCAAAGCTGATGTCGAGGCTTTACCTCCGCTGCGCGATCTGCAGCAGGCAGCAGGCGGACGGGCTCATCTCGAGTGCGGCTTGGGGGCGACTGGAGTTGCCCCCCGGCACTGAGATCGAGCACCCGGCGCTCAAGGGCTCGATGTTTCGAGTCTGCCCTGTCTGCATCCAGCGGCACCCCCACTGGGAGCACGACCTGCTGACGTCGCTCGGGCTGGAATCGGAGCCGGCGCGCACACAGGCGGCTCGGTAGTTCCCCGGAGCTTCAACCCGTGCATCTCCCGATGCCCCGAGAGCGCACCCGGCTCGACGATCCGCGACGAACCGTGACCAAGGAGGTCCGATGAACATCTTGCTCGCGTACAACGACAGCGACGCGTCGAACCGCGCGCTCGAACGCGCGGCACAGCTCGCCAAGCTGTACGAAGCGAAGCTCGTCGTCACGAGCGTGACCCCGGTCCTCGTCGGGGCAGTGACGACCGGTGAGCCGGGGCCGGAGCTCATGCGCGCCGACGAGCGCCTGCGCGAGGTCGGGATCGAGGCGGAGCTGGTCGAGGCAGTCGGTGAGATCGGGCAAGCGATCGTAGAGGTCGCGGAGACTCGGAGTGTCGGGCTCATCGTCCTGGGCACCCGGGAGCCGAGCCAGGTCGAGCGTATGCTCGGGCACAGCGTGTCGGAGACCGTGCAGCGGATGGCTCACTGCGACGTGCTCATCGTGCACTAGCCGTTTTCCGGTCAGGGCGGAACGGCTAGAACAGACCGACGGTCTCGCCGCGATCGTCGATGTCGATCGCGAAAGCGGCGGGCGTCTTTCCGAGCCCCGGCATCGTCATCATCTCGCCGCACAGTGCGACGATCCAGCCCGCGCCCGTGTAG
>Ga0209640_10005549_pt1 | contig 11014 bp, 9 predicted proteins | sample RifCSP10_1_FD_184018 | JGI IMG/M metagenome (GOLD analysis project Ga0209640, IMG submission 184018) | Soil microbial communities from Rifle, Colorado - Rifle CSP2_sed 10_1 (SPAdes) (version 2) | ecosystem: Environmental > Terrestrial > Deep subsurface > Rock core/Sediment | place: Rifle...
CGTCCGCTCGATGAAGCCCCGGACGCGCGGGAAACCGGCGAAGTACGCGTCGATGAACGCCTGCGCGGCTTCCTTCGTGACCCCGATGTCCTTCGCCAGCGTGAACGCGGTCTTTCCATAGAGCAGCGCATAGTTGACGATCTTCGCCCGCCGCCGCAGTTCGTGCGGGTCGAGCCCGCTGTTCGGTCCGAACACCTTCATGGCAGTACGGTCGTGGATGTCTTCGCCGCTGCGGAACGCCTCGATCAGCGCCTCTTCTTCGGCGAGGTGCGCGAGCACGCGCAGCTCGATCTGGGAATAGTCGGCGGAGATCAGCACGTTCCCGGGCGCGGCCACGAAAGCCCGCCGGATCCGGCGGCCCAGCTCGGTGCGGATCGGAATGTTCTGCAGGTTGGGATCCGAGCTGCTCAGGCGACCGGTGGCGGCGACCGCCTGGTTGAAGCACGTATGCACGCGGCCGGTGCGCGGATGCACGAGCTGCGGCAGCGCATCGATGTACGTGCTTTTCAGCTTGTGCAGCCCGCGCCATTCGAGAATCAGGCGCGGCAGATCGTGGATGAGCGCGAGCTCCTCGAGCACGTCGACCGCCGTTGATGCAGAACGCGTCCCTCCCGTCTTCTTCAGCGACGGCAGCTGGAGCTTGTCAAACAGGATCTTGCCGAGCTGCTTTGGTGAATTGACGTTGAACTCCTCGCCGGCCAGCTCGAAGATGCGCGCAGAGCCGCGCGCCAGCTCGCTTTCGATGTGCTGCGACTGCGCCGCCAGCGCGGGGCCGTCGATGCGGATGCCCGCCCGCTCGATGTCGGCCAGGACCGGCAGCAGCGGCATTTCCATGTCGCGGAAGACCTCGTCGAGCCCGTCGGTTACGAGCAGCGGCGCAAGACGGTTCGACAGTTGCCGCGCCAGGTCCGCACGTTCCCCCGCAAAATTGAGCGCGTCCTCCGGCGCGACGCGCGACAGCGGCAGCGCCCTGGCGCCCCGGCCGCAGACGTCTTCCTCGGTCAGCGCCTTGTAGCCAAGGTGTTCGAGCGACGTTTCCTCGAGCGGATGGCCGGGCCGCGTGGCATCCAGCAGGTAGCTGGCGAGCATCGAATCGAACGCGAGTCCCCGCAGCACGATGCCGTGGTTCTGGAGGATGACGAGGTCGAACTTGAGGTCGTGGCCGGCCTTGCGCACCGCCTCGTCTTCGAACAGCGGCTTCAGCCGGTCGAGCGCCGCACGGCGGTTCACCTGCGCCGCGTCGGCGCCAGCCAGCAGGTCGCCACCGCCCGACGCCCCCTCATGGCCCATCGGGACGTACCGGGCCTGTCGATCGGCGGTTGAGAACGCGATGCCCACGATCTCGGCGGTCATGGACGTGGGGCGATCGGGGATCACCCGCAGAGCGAACTCGCCGGCGGCCCTGAGCTGGGCGATCAGCGTGTCGAGCTCCGTGAGCGCGCTGACGAGCGCGTAGTCCTTCTGGATCGAATCAGCGGTCGGCGCGTATTCGTTGACGAGCGTGCGGAACGCCAGGCGCGAGAACAGCTCGTAGCAGCGCTCTCGTGAGGCGCCGCGATAGCGCAGCGACTCGAGATCCACGTCGAGCGGCACGTCGCACCGGATGGTCACGAGCTCCCGGCTGCGAAGTGCGTCCTCGCGGTGCGCGAGCAGCGTCTCGCGGTACTTCTTCTGCGGCAGCTCGGCCGCCTTGTCCAGCAGCGCCTCGAGGCTTCCGTGCGCGCTGATCAGGTCGATCGCGCCCTTCTTCCCGACGCCGGGCACACCCGCGACGTTGTCGCTCGTGTCGCCGACCAGCGCGAGGACGTCGACGACCTGCCTGGGACCGACGCCGAATTTCTCGGCGACCGCGGCCTCGTCGAACCAGGCGCCGTCGTCTCGAGGGTCATAGACCCTTATGCCATCGTGCACGAGCTGAAAAAAATCCTTGTCGATCGAAACGATGGCCACCTCGAACCCTGCGTCCGCCGCGCGCTTCGCCAGCGTCCCAATCACATCGTCCGCCTCGTAGCCCTGTGCGGTGACGATCGGCACGCCCATGGCCTCGCACGCTTCATGAACCCAGTTGATCTGCTCGGCGAGGTCGTCCGGCATCGCGGCCCGATTGGCCTTGTAGTCGGCGACGAGCGCGTCGCGGAACGTGGGGCCTGCAAGGTCGAACGACGCAGCGATGTATCGCGGCTGGTGATCGTTCATGAGCTTGCGCAGCATCGTGACGAACACGTAGACCGCGTGGGTCGTGTGTCCTTCCTGGTTCGACAGTCCCCTCCCGCGGAACGCGTGGTACGCACGGTACATCTGGGAACTTCCGTCGATTAGGAACATTGTGGGGCGGGACATGGCGGGCGAGCAGCTTTGGTAAGGATATCATTGGGATTCATGCGCTTCAGTGCTTCTTCGCGCGCGCGATCGCTCGTGTGGCTCCTCGCGCTCTGCGCAATCGCCGCTGGCTGTTCAGGCCGCGGTGTCTTCACGCGCGAGTACGAGTACGAAGAAGAGCTGTACCTGGCGCTCGACGGGTCCGCGACGCTGAACGTGAACGCATCCGTTGCATCGCTCGTCGCGCTGCACGGCCTCGATCTCGATCCGGACCCGCGCGCTCGAGTCGATCGCGAGCGGGTGCGCGCGATGTTCGGGGGCGAGGGTGCGCGCGCCTCGGTAAGCCTCGCGCGGCGCGACTCCCGCCGCTTCGTCCACGTCAGCGTGAGGGTGGACGATGTGCGGGAGCTGCCGCGGCTTGCCCCGTTCGCATGGTCGTCGTATCGTGTCGACCGCCGGGGCGGCACGGTCGAATTCCGGCAGGCGGTCGGGCCGCCGGCTGCCGGGACAGCCGGCGCAACGAGCGGCGCGATTCAGTGGTCAGGCGACGAGGTTGTCGCGTTCCGCGTGCACCTGCCGAGCGAGGTCCTGTCGCACAACTCGCCGTCGGGGCGCATCGAGCGCGGCAACATTCTCGAGTGGGAGCAGCCCCTGAGCGATCGGCTGGCAGGGCGGACGCTGAACATCGTCGTCGATCTTGAACCCGAGTCGATTCTCTACACGACGCTGATCCTCTTCGGTTCCTCGATCGTGGCCGCGGCGGCGGCGCTGGCGCTGATTATCTGGTGGATTGCCCGTCGCGGACGGGAGAGCGAAGTCACGGAGGCGGCATGAACACCACGTCTGGATTCGGCGCCAAGCCGGCGATTCTCCGATGCGGCCGCTGCGGAAAGTTCGTCGACTGGCAGGATTCGCGGCTGCAGGTCGTCTGCGGGTGCCGTCCGCATCTCGAGCTGCCGCCCGTGCTCGTGCGCGAGGCCTCCGTTTCGGACCGCGTGAAGGCGCTCGAGCTGTTCAAGCGCGATTTCGGCCCGGCGCAGCTCGTCGCCTACGGTGAAGCCATTTCACTGGACAACGCCGCCGCGCTCGTGGCGGAAACCGACGGCGAGATCGCGGGCGCGTTGGCGTGGCGCCCATTCGATGGCGCGCTGCACATCCTCGCGCTGGCAACCGATCCCATGTGGCAGCGGGCTGGCGTTGGCGGGCACCTGGTGGCGGAAGCGGAGCTGCTGGCCCGCCGCCAGAACTGGCCGCGGGTGATCGTGACCATCACAAACGACAATCTCCCGGCGCTGTACTTTTACCAGCGCCGGGCCTATCGCGTCTCAGCGATCCTCCGGGATTCCATTGCGGCCCATACCCGCGACGAGAAAGCCGTTGGGTTCGCCGGGATTCCGATCCTTGACGAGATTCAGCTCGCCAAGGATCTCGTTTAGATCTTCTCGAGCTCCGCCTTCGCTTCGGCGTCGGTCTTCAGGTTGTTCGTCACCTCGAAGGCGTCGAACGAGCTGGCAATCGACCGTGCGATCATCCGGTCGATGTTGCTGTTGACGACCCCCTCGAGCGTGACGCGCCCGTTCTCCACGATGATGTGGATCGGCGGGTTCACCATCGACCCGTACCGCCAGAAGTTCGAGTTCCCGTAGAGCGCCCGCGAGATCCGGAACCGCAGCTCGTCATCGAACATCGACACCGGCAGCACGGTGATTTCGTTGTTCACCTGCTTCACACCGGCGACTTCGGCGACGCGCCGCTCGATGTCGTTCCGTTTGTACGGCATGGTGACCTTGCCGCTGAGCGTGACGACTCCTTCGACCACCTGGGCGTGAATGCTGTCGAAGATCGTGAACTGCGGATAGCGAAGCACCTGCTTCGACACGTCCTGGAAGATCTGGAAATCCCCGGGAGCCGCCGCCCAGGATGGCGCGCTCATCGCAAGCGTCACGATGACCGTGGCAACAACCCTGGCAAACATATCGTTCCTCCTGTCTTTGTCTCTGGGGCCTTGCCCCGCTGACTGAAATATCAAAGAATCTGCCAGCGGCAGGGACCGCAGAAGGCCTGGTTTTTGGCCTGATTCCGCGGGTTGTGGCGCGACTGTCCTCGCCGGTGAACAGCTACAGGACGAGCATCGTTGCGACCCCAGCGCCAATCAGCAGGATTTGCCGCATTGACGAGGCGTCGGTGCGTCCGCGATGGAGCCCTGGAATCAAATCGGCCATCGCCACGTAGAGGAAGCTCGCGGCGGCGAGTGCCAGGAAGTACGGCAGCATGCGCGGAAGAATATCGAATGCCACGAAAGCCGCAATCGCCCCCACGGCGCTGGCGGCCGACGAGAGGACGTTGAGCCAGAGCGCGCGCCCGCGCGAATAGCCGGCGTTCAGCAGGATGGCGAAGTCGCCGACCTCCTGGGGGATCTCATGCGCCGCCACGGCCACGGCCGTGGTGATCCCCAGCGGAATCGATGTCATCACGGCCGCGGCCACGACGGCGCCGTCCACGAAGTTATGGAACGCATCGCCGACGAGGACGGTGAGAACGCTCCCCTCGTGCACCTCGCAGTCGTGCGTGTGGCAGTGGCGCCAGAGCACGAGCTTTTCGAGGACGAAGAACAGGAGGATGCCGGCCAGCAGCGTGCTGAAGACGCGAGGCGGCGGCAGCTGCTCGAGCGTGGTTGGCAGCAGCGCCAGCATCGATACGCCCAGGAGCGCGCCAACGGCGTAGCTCACAAGCCACGGCACAAGCCTGGTTCGAACGGACTCCTTGACGAGAAGAATGCCGGAGGCCACGAGCAGTCCGCCCAGGCCCCCGACCAGGCTCAGGCCGACCGCGATGAAGAACGTCGACACGCAAAAGGATTTTACGCTGTGGCTTCTACGTTAGCGATCAGGACGCGACATAGCCCCTGCGTGCGCGCACCGCCAGGCGGCGATCTTTCACGTCCACCCGGATCGCGTGCCAGCGTCCGTCCTTCTTGCCGGTGCTGACGTAGCCGAGATAGTACTGTTTGCTCAATTCGTCGGCGATCCGCGCCGTCGCATTGTCGAGATCGCCGAAGCCGCGGACGATCTCCGTGCGGCCGCCGGTGTCGTCGGTAATCTGCCGGAGCGCATCCGGATTCACCCGCTCTGCGGGATTGGCGCGCTGGCTGGTGCCGCCTCCACCGATGATCGGTGGCAGTCTCTGCCCGGGGCGGCGGCCCGGGATCGGAAACGGGAACGGCATCGGCAACTGGATCGTCGGACCATTCCGGAACGTGGTTGCGGTGCCGTCGACGCCAAGCGCGTACACGAGCACTTCGCTTTCGCGAATGAGCTGACGCAGCTCGCCCACCGAAATGCTGCTGTTGGTGTCGTTGCCGTCCGAAATCACCAGGATCGCCTTCTTCGGATGTTTGCCCGCGCCCGCGATCGGAATCGCGTCGGCAACCGCGTCGTACATCGCCGTGCCGCCGGCGGGAGTGACCCGCGACACTGCGCGGCTGATCGCTCGCCGGTCGGTCGTCCAGTCCTGCACCAGATCGGGCCGGTTCGCGAACTCCATGAAGAACAGCTCGTCATTGGTGCCGAGCAGGTCGTAGACGAACCGATCGATCGCGGACCGTGCGGCCGACATCTTGTCCGGCGTCATGCTGCCGCTCGTGTCCAGCACGATGCCCAGGCTGACCGGCACGCGTTCGTTGCTGAAATGCGTGACGTCCTGCCGGACGCCGTCCTCGTAGAGCGTGAAGTCTTCCTTGCGCAGCCCCGACACGAACCGGCCGGCGTCATCAGTGACGGTCGCGGTGACGTTGATCAACTCCACGCCGCTGCGGAACGTGAATCCTTCCTGGTTCTGGGCGGTCAGCGTGACTGCCGTGGCGAGCGCGACGAGGAGGGCGAGAAGTGCGCGCATGGGAACCTCAGTTCGCGGAGGCCCGACCGGCTCCGCCAAGGTCGGGTCGCGTCGCGACCCGACTAGGCCGTGCTGGCTGGACGGTCCGCTCTGGCGGACCGTCCCGGCGGTCCGCCGAAGCTTTCAGCGAAGGCGGAAGGCCTCCGTCTACCGCAGCCCGCCGGTCAAGATGCCTCACGATCCCGGCGTCAGTTCGGAAGCTTACCCGATACCGCGCAACGCCGGCGACGTCGGGGATCTTCACAACGAAGGGGGATTCGTCGCCAGGCGCGAGGTTCGTAAAGTCGAGCCCGGCGCGCCCGCTGCCGACGAAGCCGCCGCTCCGATCGAAGGCGAACACGACCGCGGTGATGTGGGAACGCGGCGCTCCCTCGCGCGGGTTGCGCACGAGCCCCACCACGGTCAAGGAGCGGCCCTCGCGCGTGTGGTGCATCGAGACCAGCTCGAGCGCCGCCTCTTCCGCCGCCGGCAGGGCCGGCGCGGTATGGTCGCGATTCGCCATCGCCACGATCACGATGAACGCCGTCGCGAGGCCCGCGACGACGCCCATCCGTACCAGCGGACGCCCCTGGACCGATGCGCCAGGGGCCGTGGCAAACATCGACGTCACCGCGACCGGATGATTCGCAGGCGCCGCCGCCGCGAGCGGGTCAGACGCGTCGATGGCCGCCGACAGCGCCGCGACGCGCGCGGCAGAGCGCTGCGCCTCGTCGGCGCGTGCCCGCCACGCGCTGAAGCCAAAGGCCGCTGCAGCGGCGGCCGACGCACACGTGAGAACAATGAGCACTGTGTCCATATTTGCTACCGCAAAGTGAATTCCACGGCGACTTCGACGATCACGTCCACCGGCGTGCCTCGCAGGCGCGCCGGGTCGAAGCGCCATTGCCGGACCGCCGCAACCGCGCGTTGATCGAGCCCCTGTCCGAGGCCCCGCAGCACGTCGACGTCGCCCACGGACCCGTCGCGGCGCACGACGATCTCCAGCACGACGTCGCCCGTGATGGCGCGGCGCCTCGCTTCGTCCGTGTACTCCGCCTTCACTTCGCGCAGCAGGCGCGGCGCGGTGACGCCGCTGCCGGGACGATAGGGACCGCCGCCAATGCCGCCGCCCGCGCCGTCGCCAATGCCGCTGCCGTATCCTTCGCCGTTGCCGACGCCCTGGCCGGAGCCGGCGCCGCCGTTCGTGCCCGGGCCCTGGCTGGGCGGCGTCGGCGCGGGCTTCTCGATGACACCCGGTTGTTCCACCGGATCCGCCTTCGCGGTCACGATTGGCGCGACGATCGCGCGCGCCGGCAGCGGATCGGGCGGACGCTCAATCGGCTTCGGCTCTGGTGGCGGAGGCGTCACGTCGGGCACCGAGATGCGCGCGCGCTCGACGGCGCGGCGCTTCACCTGTGGCGGTGGAAGCGGATTGCGGAGCCCGCCGCCCCCGCCGCCGCCTCCCGGTCCCGGGCTCATGATGAAGACCAGTCGCGCCGGTTCCACCGGCGTGTCGTCGACGGCCGCCGTTCCGGTGCCGGCCGAAAACCAGAACGCCATGGCGAGGAGTGCCGCGTGAAAGGCGGATGAGACGAAGGCCGGAAGTCCGGCGCGCCGCTGCGCGGCGGGCCTTCTCGCGCTCAGGGCAAACAGCGACGCCGCCGGCAGCGGACGGCTCGCCGCCGCTGCACGAAGCTGGCGGCCCGCCCGGACGGCTTCTCCCACGGTGAAGTACTCCGTCCCGCGAACCGGCCGGATCTCACCGGCGGCGAGGCGTGCCTCAACGTCGCTCAGGGGCACGCCTGCGGCGCGCGCGAGCTCAGCAGCCGTAAATACTTGCTCGGAAAGAATTTGGGACATGAATCCGTGAAGCACTCAGGCAAAAGCCTTGCCTGTTTTTTCGCGCGGATTCAGCCCGGAAAATGGGGTCGGAGGTCATTTGTTGCGGACACTCGCGCGCGGGGCATCCCGCGCGAGTGTCCTCGTTAAATGACCTCCGACCCCATTTATTTGAGGCCTTCTGTGAAGCGATAGCCTTCGCGTTCGGCGAGCGGACGGGCCGCGCGGAAGCCAGCGGTCGTCAGAGCGGTGACCGTGACTGCGGGTTCGAGCACCCGGGGGCGCGGGCGCAGCAACCCGGCGAGCCCGCGCGGGCCGCCTTCGATGACGATCACGCGGCCGCCGCTGCGAAGCACGCGATAACCGTCGCGCAGCAGCGCGACGCCGGCCGGATCGGCGAGCGACGGCAGTGACCTGTCGCCGGCGTGCACGACGATCGCGTCGAAGCCATCCGCGGCGAAGGGCAGCGTGTCGAGCGGCGTCACCTGCACGTCGACGAGGACGCCCGCGTCCGCGCCCGCGCTGCGCGCCTGCGCCGCTTTGCCCTCGCTCGCGACGGCAAACGCCGCGCTGCCGCTCAATCCCACCTTCGCGGCGATGGCGCCCGCGAGCGATCGATCGTCGATCCCGATTTGAAGCGCGCGCTCGCCCATTCGCACGCCGCTCATCGCGACAGGCAACTGCTCGAGGCCCGACTTGCGTAGAAAAAACATCGATTTTCAGCATGATATAGTGGCCGATCGTGACTGCACCACTTCAAATTGCCCCAGCACGCGGCAAGCTCGGCGTGCTGCTCGTGGGCCTCGGCGCGGTCAGCACGACGACAATCGCCGGCGTCTGCGCGATTCGCAAGGGACTGGCTCTGCCGATCGGATCGCTGACGCAGATGGGGACGATTCGCCTCGGCAAGCGCACGGAGGCGCGGGCGCCCCGCATCAAAGACTTCGTACCGCTCGCCGACCTCAACGACATCGTCTTCGGCGGCTGGGACATCTTCGAGGCAGACTGCTACGCGGCCGCGCGGACCGCCGGGGTGCTCGAGCCGGCGCAGCTCGAGCAGGTGCGCGGCGAGCTCGAGGCGATCCGCCCGATGCCCGCCGTGTTCGATCGCAAGTACGTCAAGCGGCTCGACGGCCCGAACGTCAAGAAGGGCAAGAACAAGCGCGACCTCGCCGAGCAGGTCGTCGCCGACATCCGCGCGTTCAAGGAAAAGCACGGCTGCGATCGGCTCGTGATGGTCTGGTGCGGCAGCACCGAGGTCTACATGAAGCAGACGGCCGCGCACGCGACCGTCGCCTCATTCGAGAAGGCGCTCGGGCAGAGCGACGATGCGATCCCGTCGAGCATGATCTACGCGTACGCCGCGGTGCGCGACGGCATTCCGTTTGTCAACGCCGCGCCCAACCTGACCGCAGACATTCCGGCGATGCTGGAGCTCGCGGCGCGCACGAAAGCGCCGGTCGCCGGCAACGACATGAAGACCGGGCAGACGCTGATCAAGACGATCATCGCGCCCGGACTGAAGGCTCGGTTGCTCGGCGTGAAGGGTTGGTACTCGACGAACATCCTCGGCAACCGCGACGGCGAAGTCCTGGACGACCCCGAGTCGTTCAAGACCAAGGAAGAGAGCAAGAAATCAGCGCTCGACTACATCTTCCAGCCGCATCTTTATCCCGAGTTGTACAAGGACCTCTGTCACGTGGTCCGGATCAACTACTACCCGCCGCGCGGCGACAACAAGGAAGGGTGGGACAACATCGATCTCGTCGGCTGGCTCGGCTACCCGATGCAGCTGAAGATCAATTTCCTCTGCCGCGACAGCATCCTCGCGGCGCCGATCGTGCTCGACACGGCGCTCTTCCTCGATCTCGCGAAGCGCGCGGGGATGTCAGGCATCCAGGAATGGCTCTCGTTTTATTTCAAAGCGCCGATGCATGCGCCCGAGGTCTACCCGGAGCACGATCTCTTCATTCAGCTGATGAAGCTGAAGAACACCCTGCGCCACATGCAGGGCGAGCAGCTGATCACGCATCTCGGACGGGAGTATTACGACTAGGGGGAAGTGGGAAGGGGGCGAGGGGGAAGGGCTGTCTTAGGGATTAGGCGACAGGCCCTCAGGGATCGTGTAGGTGTTGCGTCGCGAGACCTAAGATAGGCTTAGTCAGACCAGCCAGAAGGACCACTGAGGCGTGGATGCGCCTGGAGACTGTTCCCTTCCGCCTTTTGCCTTAGACAGCCCTTCCCCCTTCCCCCCGCCCCCTTTCCCCCATCTATGCTGTGTGCGGAGTTGCACCTATGGCCGTTGATCGCAGCATCAAGACGAGCGAAGCGCAGATTGCTGTCCACTGGAAGGAAGAAGAGTACACCGCTCCTAACGCCAAATTCGTGGGACAGGCGAATCTATCGGATCCCGCCATCGTCGAACGGTTCAGCGAGAAACATTTCCCGGAATGCTTCAGAGAGTATGCCGACCTGCTGACCTGGGATCGCTACTGGCACACGACGCTGGACACGAGCAAGCCGCCCTTCTGGAAGTGGTTTGTCGGCGGAAAGCTCAATGCCTGTTACAACTGCGTCGATCGGCACCTGCCGACGTGGAAGAACAAGGCGGCACTGATCTTCGTCCCGGAACCCGAAGACGAGCCGATTTACACCCTCACGTACCAGGAACTCTACACCCGGGTGAACGAGGTGGCGGCAGTCTTCCGTGACTTCTGCGGGCTGAAAAAGGGCGACCGCGTCACCATTCACATGCCCATGATTCCGGAGCTGCCAATCACGATGTTGGCGTGCGCGCGGCTCGGGATCGTCCATTCCGTCGTGTTCGGGGGATTCAGCGGCGAGGCCGCGGGGCTCCGCGCCGCTGACTCTGGAAGCCGCGTGATGGTGTACGCAGACGCCTATTACCGGAACGGCAAGTTAATCGATCACAAATCGAGCGCGGACCTCGCGCTCGAAGCCGCGGGAACCGAGGGCACCACGG
>Ga0209640_10005550_pt1 | contig 11012 bp, 8 predicted proteins | sample RifCSP10_1_FD_184018 | JGI IMG/M metagenome (GOLD analysis project Ga0209640, IMG submission 184018) | Soil microbial communities from Rifle, Colorado - Rifle CSP2_sed 10_1 (SPAdes) (version 2) | ecosystem: Environmental > Terrestrial > Deep subsurface > Rock core/Sediment | place: Rifle...
GCGCCCTCGGCCGCACGCTCAACGTACAGGGAGTACGCCTCGCGTGCGGCCAGCGGGCGCCGCCTTGCATCTGGACCTTTTTGAGCAGCCTGCAAGTTTATTAGCAGGTGGCTGAGGCGGCTCCCCGCCAGAACAGCAGCCGGTCCGGCGTGAGCCTGATGATCACGACGGTCTCGGGGTCCAGGCCCATCGCGCGGTACTGGGCGTATTTCTCCCGCAGCAGGTCCACGGCGGCGGTGCGCTCGGCGCCCACGGTCACGATGTCCGCGCGCCCCTCGACGATCACCCAGGCGAGCCGCGACCACTCCTCGTCGTACCGGTCCACCACGAGCGACACGCGCGGGTTCGCCGCGATGTTGCGCACCCGCCTGAGCGACCGCGGCGGGACGCGCTTGGGCTTCGCGTCGATCGCCGAGAAGCAGCGGTGCCCGTCGAAGACGTAACAGATCGGCACGACGAGCGGCTGGCCCGCCGCGTCCGCCGTGCCGAGCCGCGCGACGCGGCTCTCCCGGAGGAGCGCCGCGGCCCACGCGGGAAGCTCGAGGCTCACCGGATCAGCTTGGCGTACCGGTCGAGCAGCGGGAGGATGACCTCCCGGGGCTCGGAAGGAAGCCGCAGGATCGCGCGCGTGATCCCGGCGCCGGCGTAGGTCGCGAGCGTCGCCTCGTCGGCCTTCGCCCCGAAGACCGACACCGAGATGGTCTTCATGTCGCGGCCGGCGCGGGCTGCGCGGGCCTTGAGGTCGGCGAGCCCCGGAAGAATCGCCTCCGCCGCGCGGCCGCGCGGGAACCAGCCGTCGCAGAAGTCCACGACCCGCTGGAGGGTGTGGCCGCTCTCGCCGCCGAGCAGGATGGGCGGGTGCGGCTTCTGGACCGGCTTCGGCCAGGACCAGATCGGGTCGAAGTTGACGAACTCGCCGTGGAACTCGGCGGCGTCCCGGGTCCAGATCGCCTGCATGGCGAGCACGCGCTCGCGCAGGAGCCGAAAGCGCGTCTTGAATGCGGTGCCGTGGTTCTCCATCTCCTCGGCGTTCCAGCCGCCCCCGATGCCGAAGAGGAAGCGCCCGTTCGACAGCAGGTCGAGGGTCGCGACCGACTTGGCCGTCACGATCGGGTCGTGCTCGATGATGAGGCAGATCCCCGTGCCCACCTTGAGCGTCCGTGTCGCCGCCGCGGCCGCCGTCAGCCCTACGAAGGGATCGAGCGTGTGCGAGTACTCCTTCGGGAGTTCGCCGCCGCCGGGGAACGGCGTGCGGCGGCTCGCCGGAATGTGCGTGTGCTCGGTGACGAAGAGCGACTCGAACCCGCGCTCCTCCGCCGCCCGCGCGAGCTCGTCGACCCGGATCGCGTACTCGGTCGGGAAGATCAAGACGCCGTAGTGCATGGCTCCTCCTCGGGAGCCATTGTAGCGAGATCCGCACATCTCTAACAGGCGCGGATGCCCGATTCGAGTACAATCATTTGGTGGCTCTTATAGGTTTTGAACAATCGCTAACTCATTGTGAAATGTGATGAATTCAAATCACGTATCACGTGAAACGTTACAAACCGAATCTTGTGATATGAAGAGGCCTGACATGAGCCGGTTCCCCGGGATCGGTCAGCGAGTCAAGGAACGACTCAAGGCTCTCGGCTACTGGAAGGACAGCCGTCCGGAGGTTGGACGCTTCTGCGACGATCGGGGCTACCGGCCCCAGTACCTCTACGCCTGGTTCCGCGACCGCATTCCCAGCTACGAGAACCTTGTCCGCCTCGCCCGGGATCTGGGGACGCCGCCCGAGTGGATTCTGTTCGGGACCGGGCCCGCGACCCGCCCGCAGGCGCCCGTGGAGCCGCGTCCCGGCGCCGCGGGGACGCGGCGGGGGCAGATCATCGACTTCGCCCGCCTGCGCGAGGTCACCGGCAAGCTTGTCCGGCTCGAGGCAGAGCTTCAGGCGATCGTCCACGCGTTCCCGGATCTCTATTTCTGGCTCGACGCCGAGGGGACGTTTCTCGCCCACGAGGGCGGGCGGGGCTCCGAGTTCCACGTCCCGCCGGACCAGGTCCTTGGCAAGCGGATCGCGGATGCGTTCCCGCCGGACGTGGGCCCGATGCTCGAGAAGGCCGCCCGCGAGTCCGGGGGCTCGGCGACGGTCGTGTCGGTCGAGTTCACGCTGGGACCGCGCAGCTATGAGGCCCGCTTCTTGCGCCTCGACGGCGCCCCGCCGACGAAGGCGCAGATCCTGATGATCGTCCGCGACATCACCGAGCGGAAGCAGGCCGAGGACGCGGCGGCCGCGCTGGCCCGGGTGAGCCACGAGCTCGCCGGAACGCTGGAGTTCGCGGAGGCGACCGAGCGCGTGGTGTCGACCGTGCTCGGGCTCTTCCGCGTCCGCCGCGCGAGCCTGTTCGAAGTCGACGCCGCCTCGGGCTCGCTCGTGTGCGTGGCCGTCGCCGGCGAGGGCGACCGCCGCGGGTGGGTGGGGCGGATCCTGCCGGCGGGCATGGGCGCGTCCGGCCTCGCGATGCGCGAGCGCGGCGTGGTCTGGTCGCGCGACGTCTCGGCCGACCCGCGGCTCGACATCCCAGAGTGGCTGCGCGAGCGCATCGTCGTCGAGGGGCACCGGTCGGCCGTCGCCGTCCCCCTCATCTCGAGCGGCGAGGTGCTGGGCGTGCTCACGTTGGCGTCGAGCTCGGAGCGAGCGTTCACGGAGGCGGAGCTCCACCTCCTCGCCGGGTTCGCCGACGCAGCCGCGCTCGCACTCCAGAACGCTCGGCTCTACGAGGGCGCGCGGCGGCGCCGGCGGGAGGCCGAAGTCGTGGCCGAGCTCGTGGGGCGGATCAGCGCCTCGCTCGATCTCGGCGACGTGCTGCAGGCCGTCGTGGAAGGAGGGCGGGAGCTCTGCGGGAGCGACCTCGCGACGATCTGTCTGCGCGAGGCGGACTCCGAGGCGCTCGTCATGCGCTACTGGGCGGGCTCCAGGAATCCGGACCTCGCCAGCGTCCGGATCGAGCCGGGAAAGGGGATCGGCGGCCTCGTGCTCACCACCGGCCGGCCGTTCAGGACCGACGACTACACCGGCGATCTCCGGTTCACGAAGGATTACCTCACGTTCGTCCAGGCGGACGAGATCGTCACGGCCCTCGTGGTCCCGATCCGGATCCATCAGAAGGTCGAGGGGCTGCTGTTCGTGCACAACCGCTCCAGGCGTGCCTTCACGGATCACGACGAGTCGATCCTCGGCCGGCTCGCCGACCACGCGGCCATCGCGATCCGGAACGCGGGGCTCTACGAGAGCAGCGAGCGGCGCCGCCGGGCGGCGGAGAGCCTCGCCGACGTCGGGCGGCTCATCTCGCAGTCGCTCGACCCCGACGTCGTCGCCCAGGGGATCGCCGACAGCGTCGTCACGCTCTTCGCCGCGCGCGCCTCCGCGATGCTCCAGCTCCAGCCGGGTCCGGGCGATCTGCTGGCGATCGCGGTCGCTGGCGAGCCCACGCCCGGCATCGAGCAGGGGCTGATCCTCCCGGCGGGCGTCGGGATCGCGAGCGTCGCGGTGCGCCAACGGCTCCCGGTCGTCACGCCCGACATCCTCGACGAGCCCGGCATCACGCTCTCACCCGAGCTGAGATCCACGTTCGCGGGCTCGGCGCATCGCGCCGCGCTCGCGGTGCCGCTGCTCGTGCGGGACGAGGCGACGGGCGCGCTCGTCGTGAGGGACCGGACCGGGCGCAGCTTCGGCGACGAGGACGTGCGGGTCCTCCAGGCCTTCGCCGACCAGGCGGCGCTCGCGCTCGACAACGCGCGCCGATTCCGCGACGCCGAGCGGCGCTTCCAGAGCCTGACCACGACCCCCGAGGGCGCGGCTACTTGAGCGCCGCCTGGTGGAGGTGGTGGTGAGGTCATAGCCTCCGCGAGACGGCGTCGCGCGCTGCTGGCCGCGGCCGCCTGTGCCGGCGCCATCGTGGCCTGGCCAACCGGCGCGCGCGCCCACGTCGGCGGCAGCGCCTTCATCCTCCTCCTGCCCACCCATCTGTACGTGATGGGTGGGGCCGTCGTCGTGGCCGCCTCCTTCTTGCTGGTCGCGCTGGCCCCGACGCGACTGCTGGCGCGCGCCGAGTCGCTGCGGGTCCGGCTGGGCGCGGCCAGCTTCCCCGGGCGCCGCGCCCTCTCCTCCGGCGCCAGCCTCCTGTCGCTCGCCGTCGTCGTCGCGCTCGTCGTCGCCGGCGTCCGGGGGAGCCGGGATCCGCTGGCGAACCCGCTCCCGCTGGTCGTGTGGACCGTGTGGTGGATCGGCTTCACCTACCTGCACGCCGCGTTCGGCAACCTGTGGGCCCACCTGAACCCGTGGAGCGGGCTCTACCGCGTGCTGACCTCGGCCGGACGCCTCCGGCGGTGGCGGGAGAGCCCTCCGCTCGCGTACCCGGAACGGGCCGGCCACTGGCCGGCCGTCGCCGGCTTCGCGCTGTTCGCGTGGTTCGAGCTGATCCATCCGGCGCCCAGCGATCCCGCCGTGCTCGCCGGCGCGGTGGCCGGGTATCTGCTCACCCACTTCGCGGGCGTGTTTGTCTTCGGAGAGCGCTGGCTTCGACAGGCGGAGCCGTTCTCGGTGTTCTTTCGCGTGGTCTCCTGGCTCGCGCCGCTCGGCATCGGCGCTCCCGCCAGGCGGGCTGCGGATGGCGCAGGGACGCGGGAGGCTCACCTCATGGTTCCCACGCTCAAACTCCTCGAGGTGGAAACGCCGGGCCTGAGCGGGGCCGCCTTCGTTCTGCTGGTGCTGGCCTCGGTCTCGTTCGACGGGCTCTCGCGGACGTTCGCCTGGCTGCATCTGCTGGACGTCAACCCGCTCGTGTATCCCGGCCGCACGGCGCTCATCGTGCCCAACACGCTCGGGCTCCTCGCCATGTTCGCCGTGCTCTGCCTCGTCTACCTCGTGGCGGTGCTGTTCGTGTCCCGGCTGGCGGCGGTGAGCGCGCCGGTGAGCCGGCTCGGCAGTCTCTTCGTCCTCTCCCTCGTGCCCATCGCCTGCGGTTACCACTTCGCGCACTACCTGCCGGTGTTCCTCGTCGACGTCCAGTATGCCGTCCGGGCCGCCTCGGACCCCTTCGCGCGCGGGTGGGACCTCGTGGGAGCCCGCGACCTCCACGTGGTGACCTCGTTCCTCTCGGATCCCGGGCGGATCTACGCGATCTGGCACACCCAGGTGGCTCTCATCGTCGGCGCGCACGTGGCGAGTGTGTTCGTCGCCCACGCGCTCGCGCTCCGGCTCACCGGACGGGCGGCGGTCGCGGCCCGCAGCCAGCTCCCGCTCGTGCTCCTGATGATCGGCTATACGGTCCTCGGCCTCTGGCTCCTGTCGACGCCCTTCCGTCGGGTAGCTCGCGACGGTTGAGTCCACGGCGTGGTCGTGCTATTCAAACGAGACGCGAGTCGCTCTCGCGCGGCGGGGCGGGACACCGAACGACCAGGAGGTCGGCCATGAGCCAGGACGGAGCGGCGACTATCTCCAGACGACACTTTCTGCAGGCGGGAGGCACCCTGGCGCTCGGCGCTCATCTGCCGGGCCCCTGGGTGGTGCGGGCGGCCGCCCAGGCGGGGCAGGGGCCCCTGCGTCTCGGGTTCCAGGTCCATCGAACGGGCATCGGCGCCGTCTATGGCCGCTGGTACGAGCGGACGACGACGGCGGCCGTGAAGCTGATCAACGAGAAGGGCGGCATCGGTGGACGGCCGGTCGAGATCGTCGCCGAGGACGACGGGACCGATCCCAAACGCGGCGCCGAAGTCGTCGAGAAGCTCGCCGTCCAGCACAAGGTGGATCTCATCTTCGGCACGCTGTTCTCGCACGTGGTGATCGCCTCGGCCCCGCGGGCGGGCGAGCTGAAGATTCCCTACCTCGTCGTGAGCGAGGGCTACCACGTGGCCTCGGGGCGGCTGAACCGGTACGTCTTCCAGCCCGGGATCACCGACGTGCGGGCCCAGGTCACGGCGGTCGCGCCCTGGATCCTCAAGAACCTCGGCAAGAAGGTCACGCTGATCTTTCCCGACTACGCCTTCGGCCACGATCACCGCGACTTCTTCAGCCGGGTGGCCACCGCCCAAGGCGGGACCATTCGGGCGCTGATCCCCATCCCGCCGACCGAGACGTCCTTCACGAAATACTTCCCGCGCGTGCCGGCTGATACCGAGGTGCTCTACCACGTGATGGTGGGCCCCGGCGTCCTCACCTTCGTCAAGGAGATGGGGGAGCACTTCGGCGCGCGCCGCCCGCAGATCTTCGGCTTCATTGATTCGCTGGAAGGGGTCGACCTGGCGAGCCCCGGGCTGGACTTCCTGGAGGGGACCTACTTCTGGGAGGCCTTCCCGCGCTACGCCGCGGCCAACATGCCCCAGCACGTGCGCTTCTACCGCGAGCGCGTCGGGATCAACGACAACGGCGCCGGCGTCAACGACCCCCGGGACGTCTCCACGTTCTCGCACATGTTCGGTTGCTGGGAGACGCTCTTCGTCATCAAGCGGGCGGTGGAGCAGAGCGGCTACAAGAAGCCCGGGGCCGCTGACTACAAGGCCTTCATCGAGACCCTGGAAGGCTTCCAGTCCTTCCCCGAGGGCACCGAGCATCCCCAGGGGCCGAAGAGGTTCGTCGGGCGGCTCCACCAGGTCTTCGGCCAGCAGGTCGTCTCCAAGGTGGAGAAACGCCGACTCAGCGTCGTCCATCGGACGGCGATCGAGGACTCGATGTATCCGCCCGAGGCTGATTATACGAAGCAGCCGCTCTGAATACATGGGGGGCTCCGGGCGCCCCCCAAGCCCCCCGGCGCTCAGGGCGCCCCGGCACAGCCGTGGCGCCCTTCGACAACGCAATTCGCGCGAAGCGCGCCAGTCGTGAGCCTCGAGGCGCATCTCTTCCTGGCGCTCCTGGAGGGCACGGTGGGCGCGCTCGTGCTGGCACTCACCGCGCTGGGCCTGTCGCTCGTCTTCGGCGTCATGCGCATCGTCAACGTCGCCCACGGGGCGTTCTTCATGCTGGGCGCGATCGTCACCTGGTATGTCTCCACGCTGCTCGGGAGCTTCCTGGTGGCGCTGGTCGTGGCTCCGCTCGTCGTGGGCGCCGTCGCCGTGGTGGCCGACCGGCTGGTGCTCCGGCCGATCGGGTACGAGCCGGAAAGCACCATCGTGGCGACGATCGGGCTCCTCTATATCCTCGAGCAGGCCGTCCTCATGACGTACGGGCCCTACGCCCGCCCGGTCACCGCGCCCATCTATTTCCGGGTCGACTTCCCGTGGTTCGGCTATTCCGGCTACAAGCTGATCGTCGGCCTCGTCGCCGCCATCCTGCTCGTCGCGACCTGGATCGCGCTCGCCCGGACGAAGCTCGGCCTCTACATGCGGGCGACCCAGCAGGACCGGGAGATGGCCCAGGCCTTCGCGGTGCCGGTCGGCCGGGTGTATACGACCGCCTTCGGAGCCGGCGCCGGGCTCGCCGCCGTCGCCGGGGCCCTGATCGTTCCCGTGCAGCAGGCCCACTACCTCATGGGCCTGGATGCCCTCCTCCTGTCCTTCGTGGTGGTAATCCTCGGGGGGCTCGGGAGCCTCCGCGGCACGCTGGTCGCGGCGTTCGTGGTGGGCCTGAGCGACGGCGCGGTCTCGGTCCTCTTCTCCCCGACGCTGGCCAAGATCGTGGCGACGCTGCTCGTGGCTCTCGTGCTGGCCGTGCGGGGGCGCGGGCTCTTCGGCGAGGAGATCGCGTGACGCTCGGGCTCCACCTGGGCGTCCTCGCCCTGCTCGCCGGGCTCCAGCTCGTTGTTCCGCCGTTTCACCACGGCATGCTGGCCCGCATCATGGTCCTCGCGGCCTATGCCGCCGGCTACAACCTGCTCCTCGGCTACGCCGGCCTCATGAGCCTCGGACACGCCATGTTCTTCTCGGCGGGCATGTACGGCACCGGGCTCGCCATCCACTACCTCGGCGTCGGAGTGGCCACCGGCTTCCTGCTCGGCGTCGTCGCGGGCCTGGCCGTCGCCGCCGCGGTCGGGCTGATCACGCTGCGGACGGCCGGCCCGGCCTTCCTGATCGTGACGATGATGCTCGCCCAGGCCTTCTACCTGGCCACGCTCTACTTCAACGAGATCACCGGGGGCGATCAGGGGTTCATCCTCTCGGGCCTCCACCTCGATCTCGGCGGGCGGCGCCTGGCGCTGGCCGATCCCGCCGTCAAGTACAACGTGGCGCTCGCCGTGTTCGCCGCCTGCCTCCTGCTGAACCTCTGGCTCGTTCGCTCGCCCATTGGCCGCATCTTGCTCGCGCTGCGCGAGAACGAGGAGCGCACCCGCCTGCTCGGCTACAACACCTCCCGCTACAAGCTCCTCGCGGTGACCGTCTCGGGCGTCATCTCGGCCGTGGCCGGCTCGGCCTACACGCTGCTCTTCTCGTACGTCGGGTCGACGTTCGCCGGGATCCTCTACTCGATCTACCCGCTGCTCTGGGCGCTGCTGGGCGGCGCCGGGACCACACTCGGCCCGCTGGTCGGCACGCTGGTGATGACCTATCTCGTGGACGTCACCAGCGGCCTCACGACGGCTTATCTGATCGTGGTCGGCGCCACGCTCGTCGCCACGATTCTGTGGGTCCCGGCCGGGATCGTGGGCGGGATCCGGGCGCGGTGGGCGCCATGGCTCCCGTGACCGCGCTCCTCGAGACGAAGGCGATCTCCAAGCGCTTCGGCGGGCTCGAGGCCGTGAGCGGTGTCGACCTCCGCCTCGACCGGGGCGAGGTGCGCGCGCTGATCGGGCCGAACGGCGCGGGCAAGACGACCCTGGTCAGCCTCATCAGCGGCCGACTGAATCCGACGTCGGGGCGCGTGCTCTTCGCCGGACGCGACGTCACCTCGCTCCGGGCCTGGGACCGCGTCGGCCTGGGCATCGTCTACACGTTTCAGATCACCAGCATCTACCGGGGCTTCTCCGTGTACGACAACGTGGCGCTGGCCGCCCAGCGCCGGCGTCTCCGGAAGCTGTCCGACTGGATCGCGCTCGACCGCCAGGCCGTGGCCCGCGACGTCGAGGCGGCCCTGGCGACGGTGGGGCTCTGGGCCCTGCGAGACCAGCCGGCTCGGGCCCTGGCGTATGGACACCAGCGTCTCCTGGAGGTCGCCATGGCGCTGGCGCTCAGACCCGAGCTGCTCATCCTGGACGAGCCGAGCCAGGGGCTCGCCGCCGCCGAGATCGACGGCCTCTGCGGCCTGGTGCGTGACATCGCTCGAGCCGCCACCGTGCTGGTCATCGAGCACAACATGGCGGTCGTCCTGGAGCTGGCGGGCCGGGTGACGGTCATGGACCAGGGGCGGATCATCGCCGAGGGCACGCCGCGTGAGATCGAGGCGCACGCGGAAGTGCAGAAGGCCTACCTGGGGCGATGAGACTCGCGCTCGAGGGCGTCAACTGCTCTTACGGGGAGGTCCAGATCCTGAAAGACGTCTCCCTCCACGTCGAGGCCGGAGAGATCGTGGGCCTGCTGGGCCGGAACGGCGCGGGCAAGACGACGACGCTCCGGGCGATCATGGGGCTCGTCCGCCCGCGATCGGGGACCATCACGCTCGACGGCACCGAGCTCGGCCGGCTTCGCCCCCACGAGATTCCCCGGCGCGGGATCGCCTATGTCCCTCAGGGCCGCCGGCTTTTCCCCTACCTCACTGTCGAGGAAAACCTCCGCATGGGGCTCCTCGTGCGCGGCGGCGGCGAGGACACCCTCGAGCCCGTCCTCGGTCTCTTCCCCATGCTCCGAGATCGGCTGCGCCAGCCGGCCGGCACGCTCTCGGGCGGCCAGCAACAGATGCTGGCCACCGCCCGGGCGCTCTGCGCCAGGCCTGAGTTCCTCCTGCTGGACGAGCCCAGCGAGGGGCTGATGCCCACCCTCGTGGGTCGCCTGCTCGACACGATCGTCGCGCTCAAGGCGCGCCAGGTCGGTATCCTGCTCGTGGAGCAGAAGGTCGACGCCGTCCTCAGGGTCGCCGATCGCGTCGCCCTCATCGAGAACGGCCGCATCGCGCGCCACGCCACCCCGGCCGAGCTCGTTGCCGAGCCCGAGGTCCTGCTGAGGTACGTCGGCGTGCGCCGATAGCGGCTGCTCGACATTCGGTGCCGGCCGGGGTTGGGCCGGCGCCTCGACGAGGACGCCGAGCTTGGATGCTGCGTGAGTTCAAGCGGGCGGCGTACCTTTACCGCAGCGAGCTTCCGGCGCCAGCTGACTACCTTGAATGGCTCGCTCTCGCAACACACTACGAGATGCCCTCACGACTTGTAGACTTCAGCTACACGTTTTGTGTGGCATCTTATTTTGCGTTTTCCGGCAAAAGGCGGGACAAACACGGGTTCATCCTGGCAATAAGTCTCAACAAGCTCAAGGAAGTAACGGAAGCCGAACTCCCTTCGTGGGGTCTTTCACCGCCCCCTCGGAGCCCTCAGGAGTGCTGGGACGCACCCCCGAGCGTGGAGCTTCCTCCGGGGAGCGCGGAACGATCAGCGACCGCCCAGCGGCATGCGGCGCCAGGAGGTCGTGATCTCTCAGCAAGTGCGTGTGCGGGGCGGGAACGAGAACGCATAGCTTCTCGATCCCTTCCCGCCGGCGGAAGCCGCATCGGTCACCGGGTTTGCGCCAGGATCCGGAGGAACTCTGCGGCCGTCACGATGGGGATCCCCTGATGGCTTTCCAGAGTCAGGAGGTCCTGGTCGCCCGAGACGATATAGTCCGCCCGCCCCTCGACGGCGCAGGCCAGGAACATGTTGTCGCTCGGGTCGCGTGTGATGACGTGGACCGCCAGGCGGCCCGGGGTCAGCTCGGCGTCCAGCAGGAGGCTCTCGATGAGCGCATTGATCTCGACGGCGGTGAGGCGGATGAGGCGCCGGAGGCGTGGCGAGCGGAGAACCCGGATGATTTCTTCGAGGATCGGCGGCGACAGGAGAAGGACGAACCGGTCTTCCCTCCAGGCGGCGAGTAGGCGGTCGGCGGTGCCGCCCGCCTTTATCGCCATGCTGACATAC
>Ga0209640_10005551_pt1 | contig 11012 bp, 10 predicted proteins | sample RifCSP10_1_FD_184018 | JGI IMG/M metagenome (GOLD analysis project Ga0209640, IMG submission 184018) | Soil microbial communities from Rifle, Colorado - Rifle CSP2_sed 10_1 (SPAdes) (version 2) | ecosystem: Environmental > Terrestrial > Deep subsurface > Rock core/Sediment | place: Rifle...
TCGCGCTGCGCGTCTTCGCCGCCGATGGTCATGGCCAACAGCTCGTCCCACAGGCCCTCGCGCTGCTGGCGCAGGGCGGGCAGTTCGGCTTCGGCCATTTCGCGCAGCTCGGCGTCGCGGCCGTCGATCATCTCCTGCGCTTCGTGTTTCTTATACTGTAATTGTAATAGAACCGCGAGTGCCTCTTCTTGCCAATCCGGTTTTGATTCCGCCTTTTTGGTCGTGGTATGTTTATCCTGAATCAAGCCGAATTTCGCAACCTTGCCCTGCAATTTGGCGATGATTTCTTTCGCCCGCTGTAAACCGATGCCCGGAAGCGTTTGTAAATACTTCAGGTCCCCTTCGTAAATGGCCCGTGTTATTTCAGAAATAGGCTGCTCCAACGCTTTGACCGCCGCCCGCGGGCCGATGCCCGAAACCTTGATGAACTGCTGAAAGAAATCGCTCTCGATCTCGTTCATAAATCCAATCAGGATCGGATGGCCGCTCGCCGGGCTGATCTGAAGATAATGATACGTGATCAAATGCACGTCGCCATTGGCGTCTTTCGTCTCTTCAATGCGTTCCAAGACCGGCTTGGGAACAATGATTTCATAGAACAATCCATGTACCTGAAGGACCACGGACTGATTTCTCTTTTCAATAAGCTTTCCGGCAATTCGTACGATCATCTTAAACGCCTGTTCATGCTCAAATGTCCTAAGGCCAATGCCAACGCGTCGCTGGCATCCAGCGTCAGTTTGTTGGCATCGATACGAAGAAGATCAGCAACCACCCGCTGCGTCTGGACCTTGGTCGCGTTGCCGTTTCCCGTCAACGCCTTTCGGATCCTTTTGACACTGTATTCGGCCAATTCGACGTTTCGCTGTGCCGTTATCAAACATATCGCGCCACGAACATGGCCTAACAATGAAGCCGTCGTGGGATGCTGGTGGTGCGCGTACAATTTCTCTAAAACAAGCAGTTGCGGCTTATATTGCGCCAATAGATCGTTCACAATACCGTAAATTCTCTCGATCCGTTTCCCTAAGGGGTCTTTCTGTTTGGGTTCGATCGTTCCCGTTTCCAGCAAGACGATCTTCCCGTCACTTTCTTCAACAAATCCGTATCCGGTCGCCTTAAGTCCGGGATCGATACCGACAACGCGCATTAAGCCCCTGCCGTTATTTTATCCAATTCTTCGTCGGGAATATCAAAGTTGGCATAAACGTTTTGCACGTCTTCATGCTCTTCCAAAGCTTCCATTAAAGATAAAAGGTTTTTAGCCTGATCCCCCGTTACTTTGATATAGGAACTTGGGACCATTGTCATTTCGGCCGAGACCGTAGGGATCTTTTTGGCTTCAAGCGCTTTTTTGACAGCCTCGAGATTAGAAACATCGCAGATAATTTCATAAAATTGGGCTCCGGTATTGATGTCTTCAGCACCGGCATCCAAAACAATCTCCATTAGCGCATCTTCGCTGACCTTATTTTTCTCGACAGAGATAAAGCCTTTTTTGGAAAATAAGAAAGAAGTGGCCCCGGCTCCGGCCATATTACCGTGTTTCTTGGAAAGGATGTTACGAATTTCCGCCGTTGTCCGGTTTTTATTATCCGTCAGACCGAGGATCATCATAGCGACACCACCGGGCCCATAGGCATCAAAAGAAAACTCTTCATAAACGACGCCGGGAAGCTCTCCTGTCCCTTTCTTGATAGCATTATCAACGTTGCTGGAGGGCATATTAATGCTTCTTGCCCGGTCCATAGCGGCCCTTAAACGCGAATTCGTATCAGGATTGCCTCCGCCGCTCTTGGCGGCCGCCGTGATCTCCCGCATCATTTTTGTAAAAGCAGCGCCTCGTTTAGCGTCCGCTGCTCCCTTTTTATGTTTAATACTTGCCCATTTTGAATGCCCTGACATAATACAACCTCCTTAAAGGTAAAGAATAATCGTTCATTGGATCAATAATAAATTGGTCACCGGGCTTAAGGAACCTAAATTCCTTAAGCCCGGTGTCTCATCCAAGCCAATAAGCCGAGTTTAGTGAACCCTAAAAAGGATCGATGGTTATTCGACTTACTCAAAGGATCGCTCCTTCGACTCTTGCAGCCTACCCGAGGGTATTAACGAACCGGATCAATTCGTTCCCGTTTGCTTCGCTTTGCGAAGCAAAGCGAACGGGATCTCCTCCTATTTGGCTTTGCTCCATGCAGAGATTGCTCGTTTCACCCTTATCCGCCACGATTTGTGGCGGACAGGTCTACGTTTCTCTGGCTCTGATCCTCGACACCCTCTTTAGAGGGCGCGGCCCAGCATTAGCTGGATGCATTATCCTTCGGAGCTCGGACTTTCCTCCCCGCCGGTTGGAAACAGCGAGGCAACCATCTTGGCTTGTTTTTTTAAAAGATCAGTCGCGATTTTATCCGCTTCTTTATTTTGTTCCCGAGGGATTTTCTCGATATCAACACGCTTAAATCCCCCGACCAAATGCTTGATCTGCTCAAACAAAAATCTTAGATTATCGTGTTTGACTTTATATTCGCCGATAACTTGCTTATACAAAAGCTCGCTATCCGTATAAACTTTTATTTCCTCAGCTTTCAACACCAATGCTTCCTGCAACGCAAAGATCAACGCGTAATATTCGGCAACGTTATTGGTCGTCGGCCCCAATGCCTTGGCGATCTCTTTAAAAAGTTTACCGTTTTTCTTGAGGACAACGCCGATCGATCCCTCGCCAGGGTTCCCGCTGCATGCCCCATCAATATATATTTCCAGCTTATCTTTCAAAGGTTGTCCTCAAGATATAAAATCCTCGAACAAGACTCGCATTCAATCAGATCCTGCCCCATTTTAATGGCATTGAAGGTTTGAGGGCGGATATTCAAGAAACAGCCGCCGCAGGAACTTCCAGTGATCGGGGCAAGCGCAAGCCCGTCTTTTTTATTTAAAATGGTTTCATAACGGGAAAGGATCACACTGTCGATATCGGGGGTCAATTGCTTACGTTGGCCCTGCAGCACTTTAATGCGGTCGTCGATCAGCTTCACCTCATCATCAACTTCCTTTTTCTTGGCTAAATATTTATTTTCTTCCCCGGCAACAACACCCTTTTCTTTATCAATCTCCTTCTGAAGCGCATCACCGTCGTCATACAGCTGTAGAATTTTTTCTTCGATAATGGATTTATCGGCCTTTAAGCTCTCGATTTCGCTCATTTTGGCCGTGTATTCCCGGTTCGTTTTGATCTCGTTCAAGGCCGAATTGGCTTTGACGATCAGCTGCTCTTTCGTCTGCAACTCTAGTTCCTGTTCTTTTCTTTTGAGCTGGACGGACTTGACCTTTTGCTCCAACTCGCTCAAACGCAACTTTTTGCTCTCAAATTGCCTTTTCAGCTCTTCCACCAAAGACGGTTTCTCAATGAGCGCTCTTTTCATTTCAAAGATCTGCGCATCAAGCTTTTGCACTTCGATGAGTTTCCGAACCTGATCCTTGATGGATATTTCCGGCACGTTCATTCCTTTTATTCAATGGGCGCAGAAGGGATCGAACCTTCGACCTTTGCCATGTGAGGGCAACACTCTAACCAGCTGAGCTATGCGCCCTAAACTCAACTTACCTGGGCCCTCCAGGACTCGAACCTGGGACCAATTGATTATGAGTCAACTGCTCTCACCGACTGAGCTAAGGGCCCTGATTGAGTCTCCCAAAATTTGTCAATCAGCATAACATAACACCTATGCATTTTCAACAGATTTCCCCTCGCAAGCTGTTTTGTTCAAAAGTGCTTGATTATCAAGGAGTTAACTAAAAATGGCCGTCCGTTCTATTATTTAAATAATAATATTAGTAATAAAAAAGGCCTGCTTTTAATAAGCAGGCCTTTTTTTAAACTTAAGATCGAGATGTTAAATGATCTCATCCTCTTTAGCAGCCATGTCTAGAAACTGCTTCATGCGCCGTGAACGTGTCGGATGGCGCAGCTTTCTTAAGGCCTTGGATTCGATCTGACGGACCCGCTCGCGGGTGACGTTAAATTCGCTGCCCACTTCTTCCAGCGTTCGGGTGGTCCCATCATGGATCCCAAAGCGCAGCTCAAGGATCTTGCGCTCCCTTTCATCCAAGGTATTAAGGACATGGCCAATTTCATCCTTAAGCATGGATTGCAAGGTCGCGTTGGCCGGGGAAATGGCCTTTTTATCTTCGATAAAATCGCCGAAATGCGTATCTCCTTCATCACCGATGGGTGTTTGCAATGAGATCGGTACCTGGGAGATCTTCAAGATCTCTTTGACCTTACTGACCGGGATGCGCATTTGCAGGGAGATTTCCTGCGCGGTCGGTTCGCGGCCGAATTCCTGAACAAACAAACGCGAAATCCGGATGATCTTATTGATCGTTTCCGTCATATGGACCGGGATGCGGATCGTGCGCGCCTGGTCCGCGATGGAACGCGTAATGGCCTGGCGGATCCACCACGTTGCGTACGTCGAGAATTTATACCCGCGCTTATATTCGAATTTTTCAACCGCCCGGATAAGCCCCATGTTGCCTTCCTGGATCAGATCCAAGAACGACAAACCGCGGTTGATATATTTTTTGGCGATACTAACGACGAGCCTTAAGTTGGCTTCCACCAAAAGCTTCTTGGCTTTGTTGAATTTGGATTGACGGATCTTAATGATCCGCAATTCTTCCTTGATCACTTTAAGTGGTTGCCCTAATTCTCTTACCAATTTAACCCGCTCTTTCTTCAACTGTTTGACATTCTCGGTCTTTCTTTTCCCCTTCAAAAGTTTATCGATTCTCTCAATACGTTCCAGGGTTTCCTGGATCTGGTCGGCAATAGCTTCATTGAAAGAAGCGGTCAACTTAAATTCAGCCAATATCTTAGCGGCTTTTTCGCTTCCCACCTTCGTTCGGCCGACGGCAGATCTGATCCGATTGAGCTCCTTGATCAATTTGGGCCGACGCTCAAGCTCGTCTTTGATCACATCTTCGACATTGATCTCTTCATTAAGGACCTTATTGACCGCCTTCAAGGCTTCCTTGCGCGCAAAAGCGGACTTGAATAAAGCTTCCGCAAACCTGATTTCAGCCTCCTCAATGCGCTTGGCCAAATTAATCTCATTCTCGCGAGATAAAAGGGGAATGGAGCCCATCTGTTTAAGATACATCTTGACCGGATCATCCAAGGGGATGAATTTATCCGAATACACCTCATCCTCGCGGTTTTCTTCGCGTACCCGGCGGATCTCTTGTTCGCGTGTTTCCGGCGCCCCATCGGAGCTCTCCACATCCTCTTCAACCTCTTCGACCTCTCCTTCGGGGATATCTTCGGACTCGATGATCTTAATATCCTTTCCGTCAAGAATATCAAACACTTTATCGATTTCTTCAGAGGAATCTACCGAAGAAGATAGCGCTTCATTGACCTCATCGTAAGTCAAGAAACCTTTCTTTTTACCCAACAGGACCAGTTTCTCAACGTCTTGCGCTAATTCATCTTTTTTATTTGGCTGTTTCATTTTAAAGTAGTCTCCCCGCGTTTTTACTTTTTAGTAAATTGGTTAAACTCCGTTTTCAATTCCTCCAACCGCTTCTGATCACCGTTTTGTTCGGCCTCACGAATCTGCTGAAGAAGTTCTTGCCTGAACCGCTTACGGCGATCTTCTTTAATCCGGACAATAATATCCCGGTGCATGCGATCCAAATCGCCCAGGACTTTTTCTTCTTCGGCCAAAAGCCGCGAGATGAGCCGGACAATGGACTCATCTTCAAAGCTATTCATCAAACGAACACTGGAAATCTCTTTGCCTTCTTCGAATAACTCAAAAATCTTTGAAATCACTTCACGGATCTTTTTATCCTGAAAATCCGCCAGCTCCATCACTTCTTTGGTCAGCGGGATAAAACGCTGATCCTCTAAAAGAAGTTGGAGCATGTTAAATTCGGCCGTCCGAAACTGCTCCTGCGCCGACTGTTCCCTCGCTTCCGGCGTTTTAGAAACACGCTTGGAGGCAACTTCCCTCACTTTCTTCAATTCCGTCATCAACGCTTCTTCGGGAACCAATAGCACTTTGGACAATCGCTGCAGATACCCTGTTTGCATCACGGCATTGTTGAACTTTTCTATCGTCGGAAGCATCTCACCGGCGATGACAGCCTTTCCTTCCACTGTCTTAACATCGCATTTATTCAATAACACCTGCAACTTATAATCAAAGAGCGTCTTGGCACTATTGATCTTCCCGGCGAATGCCTTGGCCCCGTACTTTTGGATATACGAATCCGGGTCTTCACCTTCCTCCAACGTGACCACTTTAACATTCAGGCCTTCTTCAATCAACATATCGAGACTGCGCAGCATCGCGGCCTCACCGGCGCGGTCCGTATCATAGAGCATGATCACATTTTTCGTGTACCGGCGGATCAAACGGATCTGTTCCAAAGTCAACGCCGTTCCCAACGAAGCAACGATGTTCCTGACCCCCGCCTGGTACGGCATGATGCAATCAACATACCCTTCGACCATAATCACAAAATCACTTTTCGTGATCGTTTCTTTCGCCAGATGAAATCCGTATAAATGATGACCCTTGGTATAAATGGAGGTTTCCGGCGAATTGATGTATTTAACCGGATTGTCTTCCTCCATGGTGCGTGCCCCGAAGGCCCGGCAATTTCCTTGCGTATCAAAGATCGGAAAAATGATCCGGTTACGAAAGCAATCAAAAAATCCTTCTTGCTTCTTATTCGCAATGATCAACCCGGCCTGTTCCATTAAGCGCAGGCTGACGTTCTTTTTCTCCAGGAACCGCAGCAACCCGTCCCAACGCTCCGACGCAAAACCTAACTTGAACGTATCAATAATTTCCTGGCTGATCTGCCGCTTCGCCAGATATTCCCTCGCCTTTTGGGCTTCGGGGTTGGTTTCAAGCAAATTGCTGTGATAATAATGAACGGCCGTCTCATTAAGGTTGAAAATCGCCTGGCGGATATTATCCGTTTTGGCGTTCGATTTGGATTCGGGGATAACCACCCCGACACGCTTGGCCAGAAAGCGGACGGCTTCCGGAAAATCCATGCGCTCCATCTTCATCACGAAGGTGATCACATTGCCGCCGATGCCGCTGCTGAAACAATGGAAGATCTGCTTGTCCGGACTGACAAAGAACGACGCCGTCTTCTCGTGATTGAACGGCGACAGGCCTTTAAAATTTCTACCAGCCTTTTTTAAAGGAACGTACGCGGAGATGACCTCAACGATATCACAACGATTTAAGGTCTCATCAATGATTTCTTGCGGAATCATGCCCATTACCGGCGTACTCTCCTAAAACCTGAACACGCAATGATGTCGAGTTTCCCTTTTTTCTCAATTTTATCCAATAACAAATTCATTCCCAGATTATCGCTGGCCATATGCCCGGCGATGACCAAATTCATGTGTTCGCTTTTTAATCTCTGGTAATGGCTGTCGGATAAATGCATGCCTAAATACGTCTTGACGCCCAGTTGGGACAACCGGCCATAGACATTCTCTGTTCCCTCGGTTCCACCGGTCATATCCACAAAAATTTTACCAGCTATATCTTTAGGCTGGCCCATCAATATCTTCGGCCCGGCCTTATTGACCATCGCATCCCGGTATTCAGGTTCCTTCAAAAGAATATCAACGACCTGCCGCAGTGTTTTCGGTTTCCTGGTATCCATAATCCGTTGAAGGTATCGGGCCACATGATTGTCCGCCGGCGTATGACAGCATAAAAGCGGAATCTCCAACAACCGCGCCGCATCCACCGCCCGCGTATGGTTCACGCCATGAATGCCGCGGGAAACCTTGTCGATGCGCTGTTCCATAAACTGCCCGGCGACTTCACTATCGACGCCCCAATTGGCCAGCACATCGGTTTGAAGAGCCATCACCTCATCCAAACCGGCCAAGGCAACGCCTTCAGGATGATGCGCCAGTACCAAATCAACCCGCTGCCCCTTACGCCATAGCTGATCGGCCAAAATTAATTCGCCGACTTCAATGTCAATGCCCACCATAACACGCTTGATGTCTCTATTAGGATCGCCGTATAAAATGCGCGTATCGGCGTAAGGATTGGTCAAACTTTCTTTATCAAAGAACTTCTTTAAAGACGACCTTAACTTGGTGCGTTCTTTTTTCTTGTCCCGCAAAAATTTCTGAATCTGACCCCTCGTGCGTAAATCCGCCTTGATACCTTCCCGGATGATGATGTCGTAAATTCCCTTTAATTTCATGAAGCAAAACTTTCTATCTGTCTTCTTGCATCAGCCGAAAAGCCTTTTGATTCAAAGGTTCTTCAGAGAAAAGATGACCAATAAAACCTGCATAAAAGGCACTATAAACGCTGAGGGACGTTTTCTTGAGGATGATAAAACTAAGCGACTGTCTGGAAGCGTTTTTAATCGGAGGGTGGCCTGAAATCACCAGAGCAAAAAGAACCAAGCCACACAGAAAATAACTTTTAATAATGGAAAAAATCAGCGCCCCCCAATTATCAACGTGGCGGTTTAAATGAATCTTTAAAATCACCAACCAACCGCCTTTGGCCAATAAAGTCAGCCCCAAAATCGTCCCTGCCAGAATGATAAAAGCTAAAACTTCCTGCGAGTCGGGCGGCAGGACAAAATTCTGATTAAGGACATGCCCCAGCCGCACATAATAATGTACGGACACACAATTCGCGAAAAGAACGCCTAAAAGAATAATCAGTTCCGTGAAAAAATCGCTTTTCCGGCCGCTATTTACACCAAGCCCGAAAAGTACGATCATGATAAGATCGACCCAATTAATTATCGTCATATTAGTATAAATATTTTAATTGGGAATAAACGCCCAAGTATAACACGCCCACCCTAGGACTGTCAAGGAAGCGCTTTCTTTGATTTGCTCTTGACAAGATTGGTGTAACTATATGTTATTAAATAAGTTATGCTTCTAAAAATTTTTGAGTAAAATAAATTCCCTTGACATCAATAAATTAAAGTGCTATCTTTCAACACATAAAGCAGAAAACGTTTTCCAAACATCTTTTAGCGTAAAGTTTTGGAATCAGCCAAGTTATAGAAATCTGAGCAATCCAACCATGGAAAATATCGAACAATTACAGCATAAACTTGAGCGGGCGCAAAGAGACTTTTCCATCCTCTATGAAATCAGCCATGCCATGCGTACCACTCTTGAACTAAACCATATTCTCTATATTATCTTAACAGGCGTAACCTCACACACAGGCTTAGGCTTTAACCGAGCCATTCTTTTTCTGGCCAATGACACTCTTACGCTCCTAGAACCTAAAATGGCCATCGGCCCGCGTTCAGGTGAACATGCGCAGGAAATTTGGAAACACATCGCCGCTTCCAATCAACAGTTAGAAGACTTAATCGAAAAAGATAACCTGGCACAAAACACCGACCCTGCCTCTTTATTCAAACTTGTCAAGGATCTGAGAATTCCTCTTGAGCCCAATGAACATAATGTCTTATCAGAAGCTTTCTACCAAGACAAGGCTCAACATCTTTTTAAAGAAGACATCCAAAAACGCTCCACCGATATTCTTTTTCAAACCTTTAAGACCGATGAGCTGGTTATTGTTCCCCTTAAGATTAAAGATAAAGCCATCGGCCTTATCGTTGCCGATAATATTTATACGCAGCGCCGGCCTTCCGAGGATGACCTTCGGATGTTTATGGTCCTGGCCAATCAGGCGGCCCTGGCGATTGAGAATTCACGCCTTTACGAAATGACCCGACAGAAAAGCCATACCGACCCGATCACAGGCCTTTGGAATCATGGGTTCTTTCAGCATAAATTATCAAGCCTTATCGAAGAATCCAGACAGTCCAAACAACCTTTAAGCCTCATTATCATCGACATCGATAATTTTAAAATGTTTAACGACACCTTCGGCCACCAAAAAGGAGACCAAATTCTCATAGAAATAGCGCATTTGTTGAACGATACAACCAGAGAAGTTGACTATGTCTGCCGCTACGGCGGTGAAGAGTTTTCTATTATCCTGCCTCAAACCACTAAACAAGCGGCGCTCATGATGGCCGAGCGGATTAGACAGCGCATCGAAGAACAAACTTTCAAAGGCGATGAGAAGCATCAAGGCCTTCAGTTAACGGTCAGCATCGGAGTGGCGAGCTTGGGCGACGACGGTACGACCAAAGAAGATTTGATCGATGCCGCCGATCAGGCGATGTATAAAGCCAAAAGAAGCGGAAAAAACCAGACCTGCATAGCCTAGACTACAGCCACTTCCTTTTCTTCCTTAGCTTCCTTCATCTTCACTGAAACAATACGGGAAATACCGGTTTCAGGCATCGTGATGCCGTACATGATATCGGATCCGGCGATGGTCTTTTTATTGTGCGTGATGACGATGAATTGCGCGATCTTGGCGAAATCTTTCAAAAGATAACTAAACCGCCCGACATTAGACTCGTCCAAGGCCGCATCAATTTCATCAAGTACACAAAACGGACTTGGATTGACTTTGAAAACACCGAAGATAAGGGCGATGGCGGTCAAGGTCTTTTCCCCACCGGAAAGCAGGCTGATGCTTTGAAGTTTCTTTCCCGGTGGCCGGGCGATGATTTCAATCCCGGATTCCAACACATTCTCCGGGTCCAACAAAATCAATTCGGCTTCGCCGCCGCCAAACAACATACGAAAATAAATGCGGAACTCCTCGCTCACTTTCGTGAAAGTGTCCATGAACATCTGCCGGGTGGAGCGGTTAATCTTCTGGATCGTTGCCATAAGTTGGGACTTGGCTTCCAGCAAATCCGATTGCTGCTTGGTCAAGAACTCAAAGCGTTGCTTTAATTCATCGTATTCTTCAATGGCCACCAGATTGACGTTCCCGTAGGACTCGCATCGTTTTCGCAACTTATCCAACTCCTCCTGCATCGCCTCGGGCGCTATGGCAACCGCAGGCGCTGGGCTTTCTTGATTTTCCTGCAACACCCCGGCCAGCTCTTGA
>Ga0209640_10005552_pt1 | contig 11011 bp, 6 predicted proteins | sample RifCSP10_1_FD_184018 | JGI IMG/M metagenome (GOLD analysis project Ga0209640, IMG submission 184018) | Soil microbial communities from Rifle, Colorado - Rifle CSP2_sed 10_1 (SPAdes) (version 2) | ecosystem: Environmental > Terrestrial > Deep subsurface > Rock core/Sediment | place: Rifle...
GGAGTCCTCAGTTCGTGCGACATATTGGCGAGAAACTGCGACTTTAGCTTATCCAGCTCTCTCAAACGTTGCGCTGTTTTGCGTTGTTCTTCAAATAGCTGGGCGTTTTCTATGGCGACGCCAACTTGTTGACCGATTGATCTCATTATGGTGAGGTTGATATCCGTTAATGTTTCCCCTGAAAGGCTGAAGGCGCATAAGGTCCCCAGTATTTTGCCTTTTGATTCCAGCGGGACGCCAAGGTACGATCTAAATCCCGTTCCCAGCAAGCTACCGGTGCCGCGATGGGTTACTTTCGAAAGATCTTCAAGCTGGACGACCGTCCCTCGGCGGTAGGTCTGTTCGCAAAGCGTCCCACGCAGCCCGGATTTTTCCATCTGGTGAATAATCGGCTCCGGTAATCCAGAATGGGCACTCAAACGGAGCATACCATCGTCTTGATTTGCAATGCTGATCAGCCCGCCATCGAAGGCCGTCGTGCTAAGCACTTGGCTTAGCGCTTCTTTGAGGATTTCTCCCAAATTGAGGGACCGGCTGGCTGCACTGGTGATCTTGTTCAGAACTGTCAGCTCTTCATTGCGGCGACGAGTCTCATCGAGGAGCCGGGCATTTTCGATGGCGATGGCAGCCTGGTTGCCAATCGAACTCAATAGATCCCGGTGGTTTTCATTGTACAGGCGTGGGGCACTTTCACTCTGCACGGTAATTACGCCGATAACCCGGTCACCAATCATCAACGGTACCCCTAACCAGGAGTTGACACCGCCGGTGCCGACCTCAATGTAATCAATGTGCTGCGCTGCTAACTGCTCGAAGACATTTTCCTGAACCAGAAGCGGTTCTTTTGAGCGGATCACGTGTCCGGTCAGGCCCGAAACTGGCTGCGTTGCGCTCCATGATTGCCATTCCGGATGGTCTTCAAGAACCCTCTCTCCATCTGCAATAACTAGCGGAAAGGAAATCTCATTCGATTCCTCATGGTAAAGGGCGACGTAAAAGTTATATGTGTCCATCAGGCGAGAGGTGTACAGGTAGATTTTTTCCAGCACTGCATCCACGCCCAAATTGGAAGAAAATGCTCGACTCATTTCGTTGAGTAGAGCCAGTTCCCTGGCCCGCGCCTGGGCATCAGCCAGGGCAGCCTGGGTTTGCCTGAAAAGCTCAGCGTTCTCAAGGGCGAGCGATAGCTGATCGACGACCTGGTCGACAAGGCGTTTCTCACCCTCACTCCAGGGATAACCGGCATTCTCGTTAATCACCTCGATGAGGCCTATGGGTGTATTTTCGACTTTTACCGGGATGGCGAGAGTTGTTTTGCCATTCATTTGGGTTTGGAGCGGTTTGCGCGAGGCATTGATTTCGCTGTCCGGTTCAGGTCCGGCGCGCCGGTCGAAGCGTTTTTCTCCTTCTGTCTGGATAACCTGGGTGAATCCCCTCCATGCACCCTGCCCGGAACCATTTGCCCCAGGCGTGCTCAGAAAGTTTACGCTTGTCGAGACCATCCTCCCGTCGCGGGTGATATAGCTGGCTTCAACAGCATGAGGAAAAGAACTAGACGCCATTTCCGCCTGAACCATGCGGGAAGACTCTACTGTTAATCGGAACTCGGCAAATGGCCTACCTACAAAATCCTCCGGTTTAATGCCTAATACCTTTTCTACCTCCGGGCTGCAACTCGTATAGTAGCCAATCTGATCGCATTCCCAGGCCCAGCCGGGCAGCGTTTGTTCGTCGACAACATCCGGGGTCGATGCTTCTTGCGCGATTTCAATGAAAAGATTTTCTAGCCGATCGTACAGTTCTTTTATCATGTTTAAGTCTCAACTGACGAGAACAACTCATTAGCATCATTCGACCGGAACCGGACTTTGATCTGATCCGAAGGGAAGGCGAGGCGCAGCTCATCGAGCGCGGTTTGCAGAATCTGATCCCGGTCATTGGAAGCCCGGATCCGCGTGGTTATTTCTCCAACTAACCGCTCCTGTTCAGCCTTAAGTTGGGCTTCTTCCAACAGACGGGAATTTTCCAAAGTTAGAGCAACCTGCCCAGTTAGGGTCTTGAGCAAGGTGATTTCTTCATCCGTCCAATTCAGAGCGGGATCCTGTCTCTCGAATTGAACAAAACCAATTGCTTGCCCATGTACCATGATGGGTGCGATGATGTAAGGTTCAGACCGGGGACCACCGTTCTTATTTTTGTCCGAAATAACGAGTTGTCCTCTGTTGAGCTGTTCTATTGCTTCGGAGCTCAAGTGCTTCTTATCTGCCTGGGAAACTTGCACGCGATCGTAGGCGAAAGCGACGGTCCTTCTTTGCGCGCTGATCTTCGACCAGGCTTCCCGGCTGTAAAGTTTGTAGAGATTTTCTGTTTCTCTTAAGTTGTTCTGCAGTTCCTGGAACAGGCGGGCATTATGGATGGCGACGGCTACCTGGTCGGCGAGGACCTGGAGGACCTCGATGTCTTCAGGACTAAAGGCGGATTCGATTTCGCTTTGAGCATCGATCACGCCCAGCAGCTCTTCACTGGCCACCAATGGAAGCGCCATCTCGGAGCGCGTGTGCGGCAGAGACGGATTCTGAAAATGGACGGCGTCCTCGCCCACATCCAGTGCAATGCGCGGTTTTTGAGTACCGGCGACGTAACCGACGATGCCTTGCTGACCTGCTCGCAATTTGTGTCCATTTGCGAGCATTTGCTGCCCACCCTGGCTGTTGGCGGCCTTCAAGACTGCATACTCCTGGGCATCATCGAGCAAGAAAATACCCACGTGATAGAAGTTGAATCGCTCGCTGATCAGGTGCGTCACCTGGTTGAGCAGTTCTTCGAGGTCGCGCAACGATGCGGCTGCATGTCCTACGTCTGCAGCAGCCTGCAGCTGACCGGCGCGCCGTTCCAGCTCCTTGGTCCGATCTGCGACACGCCCTTCCAGCTGGCTCACCAGATCGTGCAGCTGCCTGGTCATGCCGCCGAAGGCGCGCGCCAGCACCCCGATTTCATCATGCTGATTCTCCGGTAAATTCACTTCCCAGTTGCCTGATCCAATCTCTTCGGCTGCCGAAGCCAGCTTTCGGATGGGGTTCAGTATTTGGTTGGTAATTATTAAGCCCAGCAGGATGACCAACCCGTAGATTATGCCGCTCACCGGAAGGATGCGAGTGAACAGCAACGATCGGGTGCTCGACTCCATGTCTTGGTTAAGAGTATGGAGAGATTGAAGCACCTGGCCAACTTCAACTACGCTGGCCAGGCTCCATTTCGCACTTTGGACGGGAGAAAACGCAACAAAGAGTTCTTTATCACCAACCCGGATCGTCTTAAAGCCGGTTTCACCCGCTAACATCGCCTTGATAACTGGTTTAAAGGTGGCGTTTGAATTGGTCAAATCTGTGCCAAATTCATCTGGCTCCGGAGAGCGCCCGAGGATGTCGAGATAGCCTTGCGCCGGAAGCGCAAGCGCGCGTCCGGAGTCGTCTATGAGAAATGAATATCCACCCGGAAGGAACTCCTGCCCCTCAATGCTTGATTTCATCTCGGTAAGTGTGACATCGATGCCGACGACACCGATGATCTCGCCTTGGGAGTCTCTGGACGGCGCGGCTGCCGTGGTCACGACGCCGAGCCCCGTAGCATCCAGGTAGGCAGGCGTCCACCAGGCGTCGCGTCGAATGGCGCCCTTTTCCATTGTTCCGGCATACCATACTCGCCTGGTAGCCCGAAAATCCGCCGGCAGAACCGCGCCCAGATTTACATTCGGATAGTAGCGAACCACATCTCGAGGGGTCGCGAAATAAATTGCCTCAACATTGGGGTTACTTGCCAGAGTAGGTTTTAGAATCAGATCCAGGTAAGCGCTGATTTCTATGTCTCGAATGACTTCAGGAGTAATTTCTGTGGTGAAAGGAACGAAAACGCTGCTAGTATCCTCTGCTCCGTTGACAAATTGACCATCGGGACCTGTGCGCATATGTTCCCATATGGACCAGTAGACGGGGTTGTGAAAATCATCCGGGTCCGAGAAGATCTCTGCCGCGTAGGCTGCGATCTTTTCGGCATCTCTGGAGACTCTCTGGAGAATGAGATCGTTTTCTTTCGCGCTGCTTATGGTGATATTTATCAGGGTTTCCTCAGCCTGGTCTCGGAGCATGCGACCGCTCAGGCTTTGAGCGGTGTGGCTGGCGCTCTGGGCCGTGTCGACCGCGATTGCAGCGACAGTTGCCAAACCTAGCATAGCCATGCTGGAAAGAAGCACCATCAACTTGGTCCGGATACTTATGCCTGGCGTTATTGAAAACCACTTCATTCTTGCGTCTCCCCGGTCTCACCGGCGTCTTCCAAGCCGATCTGAATAAAAGCATTGGAGCTGCCCAATGCCAGTCCGAGCTCGCGCACGGTATTATGAAGGATGGTATCCAGGTCGATCGAACCGCGGATCCGGTTTGAGATCGCGCCGATTTTCTGTTCTCGGAAAGCCAGACGTTGGGCTTCCTCAAGCAAGCGAGCATTTTCCAATGATAGGGCTGCCTGATCCAAAATACCCGAAATGAAGGCGATTTCATCATCCGCAAATTCTGGATTGTCCGTTTCCAGCGTGAGTTCGCCGATCACCTGGTCCCTGAGCAGCATGGAAAAGCTGGTAACCTTCCCAGCGTGGGATTGTGAGGCGGGGATCTGTTCGTTTTCGTACGTATAGCTGATCTCTTTGCGGGAGTCGACAAGCTGAGTCCAGGCTTCAGCCAGGTAGCTGCGGTGCAATGATCTGATTTCCTGCAGGTTAGCCTGAGCCTGCTGATAGAGGCGAGCGTTTTCCAGGGCGGTTGCCAGGCTATCGGAGATTCCCTGAAGCACCGTGATATCGTCCTGGTCAAAGGCGCCTGCCTGATCCGATTGAATTGTGAGGGCGCCCAAAACATTATCACCGACCAGGAGCGGCAGGGCCAGCTCCGAACGGGTGAGCGGGAGGTGGGGGTTATTAAAGCGTATGGCTTCTTCACCCACATCCAGAGCTATCCGGGCGCGTCGTTCCGTGATTGCCCATCCCACCATGGAGGTCCGGTCGACGAGTAAGCGGTGTCCTTGGGCGAGCATGCTTTTTGCGGCATCTCCGGTGCCGGCACGCAGTATCGCAAATCGCTCAGAGTCGTCGAGCAAAAAGGCTCCTACGTAGTAAAGGTCAAAATGATCCCGTATAAGTTCTGCCAGCTGGGTCAACAGCGGATCCGGATCACGGATGCTGCTGATGGTTCGGGATATTTCTGCAGCGGTGCGAATCTGCGTCAACCGGCGGGCGAGATCTTGTGAACGATCCTCAATGGTTTTTTCCAGGTCTGCCTGATCGGCTCTGAGTTCCTGGTTGAGAGCTTGCTCGCTTTCGAGCCCACCTTTGAATACTCGAACAAAAAAAGTTGTGAATGTGATAATGGTTTTGGCAAGTCCATCAGGCAGCATTGGAGTCCTCTCGACCGGCAGATCCGGATGGCGGGGAGGCAAGAACGCGCGGATCGATGCTTAGGGTTGTCCGGTGCACCCCGGTTACCTTCCCGATTTCGGTAGCCGTTGTTTTCAAGATGGTTGGAATATCGACCGATCGCCGGATTCTGCTGGTTATCTCGAGCAGCAGCTGATGGCGCCTGGCGTGCGCGCGGGCGGCTTCGATCAGGCGCAAGTTGTGGATGGCGATAGCCACCTGGGAAGCCAGGGTGCTGAGGAGGCGCTGGTCATCTTCGTCAAATCGGTGTTCCCTTTCGAGATCCTGGACGATTATGGCTCCAATGATATCCCCGGCAACTATCAAAGGCACGCCCAGCCATGATTTTGCCGGAGCGCCAACCACTTTGGCTCCGAGCTGGTGCGACCTGGTCAAGGCATCTTCGACCAACATAAGGGGTTGCCGGGTGCGAATTACTATCGAGGTCAGACCTTCTCCAAGGGGAAATGGATCGATGCGGAGATATTCACCTTCCTCATATGCATAGGCGATCTCGATTCGATCCTGCTCGGCATGGTATAGCGCGATCATGAAATTGACTTCACCCAATACTTTAGCAATCTCAGCATGAATAAGATTGAAGAGGTTGGGTAAATTCGTTTCTACAGCGGTTGCCTGCCCGATTGCGTTCAAAGCCCGCAGTTCAGCAGTTCGCTTTTCGATAGCAATGATTGCTCGCTGGTTGCCATCCCTCAAATGAGCCACCTGTTGGCGCAGCGATTCGATTTCCACGGTCAGGACCGCCCCAGTCTTCTTCTCGACGCTCATCCATCATCTCCCGCTTGGCATGTAATCAGCCCAATTCCCAAACTCCCTCGCCATCCAGGATGCGGCGAATTTGATCCGGGAAGCGATCTGGATCGAGAGGCTTTCCCAGGAAGCCATCAAAATTGGCCTGTTTTGCCTTCGCCAGCTGTTCCTGGCTGGCCTCTGCCGTTACGGCAACCACCAGGGTATCCCTAAGTTTCGGATCCGAACGGATTTTTCGCAATGCGCCGTAACCATCTTCGTAGGGCAAGCGAATATCCATTAGGATCAAGTCCACCTGGGGCAGGGTATCGGCGTATTCCACGACCTCATATCCCGACGTTTTCCACTCACAATGGATGCCCATGTATCCCAACATCCGAGCAATGAGGACGAAGTTGGAGACATTGTCTTCGACCACCAGAACGATCGTATCCTTGAGCGAATGGGTTATGTGGGCCGGCTTATAGGTCCTGCTGGCCTCGCCTGTAATCTCCGGAGATGTCTCCGGTTGACTGTCAGAAAATATCTGCGCGTTCACTGCTCTCCTCCCCGTAAAAATCTAAGGATCTGTTGAGGCAGGCTGTCAACATCGATGGGCTTTTGAATATAACCATCGCACCCAGCTTGAAAGGTGCGTTCCCGGTCGCCTTTCATGACATTGGCGGTTAAAGCCACGATTGGAACATGCCGGAGGGCGGGAATGGATTTCAGGTGGCTGGTCAGCGTGTAACCATCCAGCTCCGGCATGTTGATGTCCATCAAGATCAGATCAGGTATTTGGTTTTGAACTGCCTGAAAGGCCTGGCTGGCGTTTTCGGCCTCGAGGATCTCAAAACCTTCCGCCTGAAGGACGCGGCGGATCAGGATGCGGTTCTCAAGGTTGTCTTCGACATATAAAACTTTGGTGCCATCACTCATAGCATTACCTCTGGAGAAGGCTTGCGCGAGCAGATTTCAGGTTATTTTAGCAGTTTATATTTACTAATTCCTTTCACAGGCATTACAAATTGCACAGGCAGAAATACAGTTCTGTAAGGTGGTCTTTAATGCGAAAAACCCGCCGGTGAAGGCGGGTTTACCTTGAGCGGGCGATGGGATTCGAACCCACGACATCCAGCTTGGGAAGCTGACGTTCTACCACTGAACTACACCCGCATGGAGGTTATTTTACTCGGCGTCGGTCTCGAAGTCAATGTCGCGGTTGGTTTTAAGGTTGGAAGATTGGCAGATTGGAAGGTTGGAAAATTGGAAGATGGGTAGATTAGTAAGCGCCCTCGCCTTTTAAGACCACCCAAATTGTTTTGAGCATGATCTGAATATCGAGCAGGATCGAGTAATTTTGTACGTAGTAAAGGTCCTCATCGGTGTTCAGGTGCATAGGTTTGTCGCTGCGCCCGTTGACCTGCCACCAGCCAGTCATCCCCTGGGGCACGGCGAAGCGTTTGCGCTGCCAGGGCTGGTAGCGCTCGACCAGATAGGGCAGCTCCGGGCGCGGGCCGACCAGGCTCATCTCGCCATTGAAGACATTGAACAGCTGCGGTAGTTCGTCCAGGCTCAAGCGGCGCAAGAAGCGCCCGATTGGCGTAATGCGGGGATCGTCAAAATGCTTGTGAATCAGCTGGCCCCGTTCGTCGTAATGCTCTACGGATTGGCGCAGGTCCTCGGCGTTGGCGACCATAGTGCGAAACTTGAGCATCTCGAACAGACGTCCATTTTCGCCGACGCGTTTCTGGCGGATGAGGATCGGACCGGGGCTCTCCAGCCGGATGAGAAAGGCGATTACCGCCATAACCGGCAGCGTAAAGATCAGGGTGATAACGCTGACCACAATATCAAACACACGTTTTACCAGACGCTGGTAGTCGTTCAGCGCCGGGGCGCGTAAATCTAGCATCGGTATGCCGGCGAAGTTGTCTACCGTGGCCTTGTGAAGGGCCAGAGAGAAGTAGTCGGGTATAACCCAGACCTTGACGGGAAGATCATGCAGTTCCGCCACCATCTGGTTTACCTGCTCGAAGGCCCAGATCGGGAGCGCCAATACGACATCATCAATTTGACGTTCCTGCACAATCGGGCGGGCCTGTTCCAAAGTTCCAATGACATCGGAGAATTTTCTACGCTTGGCTGGATCATCATCCAGGAATCCGGCGACCGCCAGACCGAGATTGTGAAAGGATTTGATTTGAGTTTCGAGCTCCCGGCCGATCTCACCGGCTCCGACAATCAATACGCGCTTAGGCTGTACGCCCTGGATCATCCCTGAACTGAAAGCCAGGCGGTAGAGCAGCCGCCAGGCGAGCAGCAGCAAGAAAGCGGCTATGGCAAATGTCAGGAAAAGCACACGGGAGACATCCCGGAAACTCAGGTAAAGGGTTCCGGCGAGGGCGACGATCGCCAGCAGGGAGGAAAGCGAAAGACCGGTAATTTCGTCTCCGATGCGCAGATTGCGGCGCCCGTCGTAAACCGAGCTTACGAATAAGATGATGACCCAGAGAACGGGAAAGATTGCATAGAGCGGCAGAGGAGTGCTTAGATCCTCCGGCACCTCCCTGACGAACGCCAGGTCGCTTAAGGATGGCCGGATGGCCGTGGCCAGGACAAGCGCGGCGGCGATCAGCAGTCCATCGAGGCACATGCTGAACACAGCAAAATCAATTGAAAATCTTCTCAGCATCTATTCCGCCATTAGCATAGCGCAGGGTTTATCATCCGATTCCGTCGCTATCATACTTTTATCAGCATAGGACGTCAAGACTCAGGCAATCTCAAAAACTTCAAAAAAACTTGACAACTCTGCAGAATTCTGGTATTTTTTGTACACCATCGTCGGCAACCTCAGGCTATCCGTTGTGGAAGGGAATGCGAGCCGGTATTGGTTCATGAACGCTGGTAAAAATCCCTCGTTCAATACTTCACGACCCAGGTGGTCATTATCTCCTTTAAGTGGATCTAGCGTATTCAGACGTTAGGTCCTTTTTTATATCCATTATCTCTGATCTTTTGGAAAGGAGGTGTTTGCTATCGAACGTCAACTCGAGTTGGTGTACCGCTGTTTTTGCTTTCACTGAACTACTAGCTACGAGGATAAATAAATGCGAAAAAAAATATTTAAGATTCTGATTCTTTTCATCGCCCTTGCGCTCATGGTCGCCCCGGTCAGCGCCAGTCCGCGCGGGGATGACCCGGCGGCTGCCCCCAAGGAGGCAATGAGCACGCCGTTGACGAGCGATGGCGCTATTCTCACCGAGAGCGACGGTGAGGAGGGCTCCGCTCCTAAGACTTCTCATCGCTTAATCGTTGAACTTGCCTCACCTGCGCTGGCGGTCTGGGCCCGCTCGACGGGCGCGGCGCTCCTGTCAAGCGGAAAACTGGATGTCAACGCTCCGGATGCCCAGGCGTATGTTGCTCAATTGAAAACCGAACAGGACGCTTTCGTCAGCAGCATGAAAAACGCGCTGCCGGGCGCAGCCGTGGGCCAGTATATCAATGAGGCCGGCGCCCGCGTTGATCTGACCTACCAGGTCACATTCAACGGCATGGCGATCGATGCTGGAACGACCGATCAGGAAGCGGCCCGCAAAACTCTGGCAAGACTGCCGGGCGTCAAAGCTGTTTACTTCGATTACGCCCACCAGCCGGACCTTTATGCCAGCCTTCCGTTGATTAATGCGGAAGCCGCCTGGAATCATGCGAGCATTGGCGGGATGGAAAACGCCGGCGAAGGCATCAAGGTCGCCTCCATGGATGGCGGTGTTCACCACGATGCCCCCATGTTTGATGGCACCGGTTACAGCTACCCAGCCGGCTATCCGCCCAATGGCCTGGGGAATACCGAAAATAACAATGGCAAAATTATCGCCTCGCGTGTTTATTTCCGCACGTGGGATCCCCCCTCAGCCGGTGACGAGAATCCATGGCCGGGGACTCAGGGAACGCCCCACGGCAATCACACTGCCAGCATCGCGGCGGGCGATGAGGTCGTGGCGGATTTCCTCGGTATCACCGAAACCATCAGCGGCGTGGCGCCCAAAGCCTGGGTGATGAGCTACCGGGTCTTCTACAACAGCATCACCAATGATGGCTCATTCTACACAGCTGAGGGGATCGCCGCCCTGGAAGATATTATGATGGATGGCGCCGATGTCCTGAACAACTCGTGGGGCGGCGGCCCGGGCAGCACCGGCGGCGCGTTTGACCCGCTGGATACAGCGCTGATCAACGTGGCCAATGCGGGCACCTTTGTCAGTATGTCGGCCGGGAACGCCGGGCCGGGCAATGGAACGACCGACCATCCCTCGGATGAGTACATCAGCGTCGCGGCGAGCACAACCGAGGGCACCCTGGCGGCAGGACGCCTGAACGTAACTGCGCCGCCGCCCGTGCCGGATACCTTGACAGACATGTCTTTCGGTGTTGCATTGTTTGGTGATCCGCTTCCCGTCGGCACGACGATCTCTTACACATTCATGACCTCGGCGAGCGTTGACCTGGCCAACATCGAAGGGTGCAACGCCTGGGCGGGGACGCCATTCACAGGCAACGCCGTGTTAGTCCAGCGCGGCACGTGCGAATTCTCCCAAAAAGTCTACTATGCCCAGCAAGGCGGCGCGGAGTTCGTCGTCGTTTATAACAATGCCGCGGGCGGGGATAGCATCCTTAACATGTCTCCCGGTGCCTTCGCCGACCTGGTCACGATCTCGTCCATATTCGTTGGCCAGACCAATGGCGAGGACATGGTGGACTGGTATGACACGAACGGCGCTGCTTCTGAATTGG
>Ga0209640_10005553_pt1 | contig 11011 bp, 11 predicted proteins | sample RifCSP10_1_FD_184018 | JGI IMG/M metagenome (GOLD analysis project Ga0209640, IMG submission 184018) | Soil microbial communities from Rifle, Colorado - Rifle CSP2_sed 10_1 (SPAdes) (version 2) | ecosystem: Environmental > Terrestrial > Deep subsurface > Rock core/Sediment | place: Rifle...
CCGAGCTCGGTTGCGCCCGGCAAGCGGCCGCGGCTCACGCCCAGTCCCGCGCTCGCGTTCAGGAACGGCAAGGTGCTGATGCCTTTCGGCACGCCCGGCGGCGACGTGCAGCCGCAGGCGATGCTGCAGGTATTCCTGAACGTCAACGTGTTCGGTATGGATGCGCAGAGCGCAATCGAGGCGCCGCGGTTTGCCAACTACAGCTATCCGGGCTCGTTCGAGCCGCACGATTATTTTCCGGGCCGGCTTTATCTCGAAGCGCGTATCCCGAAAGCAACCGGCGACGAACTCGCGCAACTCGGCCACAAGGTCTACTGGTGGGACGAGTGGACGTGGCTCGCCGGCGCGCCTTGCACGATCGTCGTTGACCACAAGACCGGCGTGTTGCATGGCGGCGCCGATCCGCGCAGGCCGGCTTACGTATTGGGGTGGTAATGCAAAAAACATATGAGGAGGCAATCAGATGACTGACAAACGAAATCGCAGGACACCGTGCTGGATTGCATGTGCCGGCGCGGGGCTGATGCTCGTTGCAATGGGTGCGGGCGCACAGCAGTATCCCACCAAGACGATCCGTTTCATCGTTCCCTATACGCCGGGCGGCGGCGCCGACATTCTCGCACGCGCAGTCGGGGCCAAGCTTACCGAGGCGTGGGGGCAGTCGGTGGTGGTCGAGAACCGGCCGGGCGCGGGCACCAATCTGGGCTCGGAGATCGCGGCGCGCTCGGCGCCCGACGGCTACACGCTGTTCATGCCGACGATCGCGAACGCGATCAATCCGACGCTCTACGGCAAGCTCACCTACGACCCGGTGAAAGATTTTGCCCACATCACCAACCTCGCCAAGGCGCCGGGCATCGTCGTCGTGCATCCCTCGGTGCCGGTAAAGAACGCCAAGGAACTTATCGCGCTCGCCAAGACACACCCGGATCAGTTGCGCCACGGCTCAACCGGGATCGGCAGCCCGCATCACCTAGCGGGCGAGCTGTTCAAAACCATGGCGGGCGTGAAGATGATCCATATACCGTACAAGGGCGCGTCGCCGGCGCTGGTTGACGTCGCGGCTGGCCACATCGAGGTCTATTTCGGCGCGATAGTATCGGTGCTGCCGCATGTGAGAAACGGACGGTTGCGCTCGCTCGCGGTAACCAGCATCAAACGCGCAGCCGTCGTTCCCAATCTGCCGACGCTCGACGAGCAGGGCTTGAAGGGCTTCGAAACCGGCTCGTGGTTCGGGGTGTCGGCGCCTGCGGGAACGCGGCGCGAAATCATCACGAAGCTCCACGGCGAGATCGTGCGCATCATTAAAATACCCGAGGTTACCGACCGCATCGCATCCGACGGCGCCGACTTTGTCGGCAACACGCCGGAGGAGTTCACCGATTTCATCAAGGCCGAAATCGTGAAATGGGGCAAGGTGGTGAAGATTTCGGGCGCGAAAGTGGACTGAGGAAAGCAGTGAAGGGTGAAGGGTGAAGGGGGGAAGCGTTAAGCCATGAAATCAAAAGCGTGCGTTGTGGCGTTGGCTTTAATTGGAATCGCGGGTATCGGCGCCGTCACGGCGCAGAGCTATCCCACCAAACCGGTGCGGCTGGTGGTGGGGTTTCCGCCCGGAGGTGCCGCCGACATTCTGGGACGTATCGCGGCGCAGCAACTCACGGCGAGTCTGGGCGAGCAGGTGGTGGTCGACAATCGCGGTGGCGCCGGGGGTCTGGTCGCAACCGAAATTACGGCGCGCTCTGTTCCCGACGGTTACACACTGTTGTTCACATCGATTCCGCACGTAATTAATCCGCACCTCTACCGGAAGGTCAGCTACGAGGCCGTCAGGGATTTCGACGCCGTGATCCAGTTCGTCGCGGTGCCGCTGATGCTGGCGACCAACACGGGCTTTCCGGCGAAGTCGGTAAAGGAACTGGCCGCACTTGCGAAAACCAGACCGGGACAAATCAACTACGCTTCGGCGGGCGCAGGCTCGTCGAGCCATCTCGCGATGGAGTTGTTCAAGTCGATGGCGGGCGTCGCTATGACGCACATACCTTACAAGGGCACGGGGCCGCTGCTGGTCGACCTGATTGCCGGGCAGGTCAGTGTAACCATCGCGAGCGCGGTGCCGTTGATTCCGCAGGTGAAGGCGGGCAAGCTGCGCGGACTCGCCGTGACCGGCGCCAGACGCTCGGGCGCGCTGCCGGAACTGCCGACCATCGGCGAGACCTTACCCGGCTATGAGGTGACGAACTGGTTCGGCATCATCGTCCCCAAGGGCACGCCGCGGACAGTCGTCGTCCGCATCAATGCGGATCTCAACAAGGCGCTGCAGGCACCCGACCTCAAGAGCCTGCTCAATGCGCAAGGCGCTGACGCCGCGGGCGGCACGCCTGAGGAATTCGCCGCGGTCATCAGGCAGGATTTCGCCAAGTGGGCGAAGGTGGTGAAGGACTCCGGCGCCAGAGTCGATTAGGGGAGGCGTGAGCGGTGACTCATGAATGCAACACTGTTACGTGCTTGCTACGTTCCTGCGTATTCGCCAGCAGCTGCTCTACGCCCGCGTCGAACGTAAGCAACTTCATCCCGCTGCGGATGGCGGCGGTCAGCAGCCATGCATCCGTGATTTGCCGGTGTCCGAGGATCCCGCCGGTGCAGGCGGCCCAAACATCGGCAAAGCCGAAATCCAGTGCTACCAGCCGGTGTTTGGGATGAGCCGTATTGCGTAACAGCAGTTCCGCCACTTCGCTGACAGCGATGGAGCGGCCTGAAAACGCCGGCTGGGAAACGATGCGGACGAAAGCTGATTGCGTGAATGCTGTGCTCGCCCATCCAGCGCGGGCATGTTGGCTGAACCAGCTGATCATGCGCGGGTGGTGCTCGTGTGTGGGCCAGCCCAGCGCTATCAAGGCGTTGGCATCGAGCAGGTGACTCATGCCGACTCGTCTAGCATCTGCTGCACTTGCCGTGCCGTCACGCGCGGGGAGTCGGACGGCAGGTCAAATACCCAGATGCCTTTTTCTTGTTTGATCGGCAGCTTCTCCGCGCTACCCCGGCGAATCAACTCCGACACAGCCTGCCCCAGCTTAAGCGCCCGCGCCCGGGCGTACGCTCTGGCTGCAGCAAACGCATCGTCTTCAATGGTGATGGTGGTGCGCATAATTGATACCTTTATATAGAATTGATGCAATTTATATAATAATGCATCACTCGTCAAGGGGGCGCCCCTGCGAGCCGCATCCTGCACTTACCGCATCGCGCCCGGGCCGCGGGCGGGGCGCAAAGTGCTGAGCTTGCAATACGCACCCAGCCGCGCGGCGCCGATTACACAACAACTGTGCGCCAACGCCCACGGCTTTAGCCTGCATGCGGGGGAGTTTACAGCCAGCCTTTGCGCTTGAGATAGAGGATCGGGCCGATCGCGACGATCAGCATCAGCACCAGCGCAAGCGGATAGCCGTAATACCACTCGAGTTCGGGCAGGTGGCGGAAATTCATGCCGTAGATACTCGCGATCAGCGTGGGTGGCATCAGTATCACCGACAGCACGGTGAAGATATTCAGACGCTTGTTCTGGGCGATGTTGATCATGCCGAGTGCGGCGTCCATCAGGAATTTCGTGCGCTCGGCGAGAAAACTCGAGTACGTCATCAGCGAATCGACGTCGAGCAGGATTTCGTTGATGGTTTCGGCCTGCGCGGCGGCTTCGCTGCTGCGCGACAGGCTGGCATAGGCGCGCTTGTTCTCGAGCAGCCCGAGCCGCGCCTTGCCGTTGATGTCCTCGATACGCGCCAGCGACTCGAGCACGCGTGGCATGGTTTGCGATTTGCTCCGGAAGATGGACAGGCTTACCGGCTCGAGTTCCGACTCCAGGTGCTCGTAGGTGTCCGCCATCATGCCGACGCGGGCGGCGATGATGCCGACCAGGATCGCGATCGCGCTGTCGCCCAGTTCGGGATTCTTGGCGGCCTGGCTGTAGAAAGAGCGGAATTCGGGGAGTTCGTCGCTGCGCAGCGTATAAAGACGCCCGTTGTTGACGGTAAAGCCGACGTCGACGTTACGCGTGATCTCGTTGCCGGTCAGCAGAAAATACAGGTGCAGATGCAGGCCGTGTTCGTCGCGGTAAAAGCGCTCGCTCGCCTCGATTTCGCCGAGTTCCTCGATGAACTGCAGCTCCTGGCCATAAGCCTGCTTGATCCATTGCCGATCCTGCTCGGTCGGATCGACGAGGTCCAGCCACAACATCTCGGGCGTGAGGTCCGAATGCTGATTGACATGGACTTTGTTGAGCGTGCCGTTCGTGGTGGTGTATGCAGTCAGCATGGCGTGGTTTCAAGCCGTAGCGGCGATAGCGGGTTCCGTGGCATCGAATTCTAGCTTTTCCCGGCCGGTCCGGGCGTAATATTTCGCCTGGTAGTGTGTTATGTTCTCCATCCACCATGTCGGACGATTTACCATACCAGGATCTCACGCCCGATCTGATACTCGACGCCGTCGAGACCTGCGGCTGGCGCTGTGACGGCCGGCAGTTTGCGCTGAACAGCTATGAGAACCGGGTCTACCAGGTGGGGGTCGAGGACGGGGCGGCGCTGATCGCCAAGTTCTACCGCCCGCAGCGCTGGAGCAATGACGCGATACTCGAAGAGCACAATTTTGCGATCGAGCTTGCCGCGCGCGAAATTCCGGTGGTGGCGCCGCTTGCCACAGCCGACGGCACGACGCTGCACGAGCATCGCGGTTTCCGTTTTGCCTTGTTTCCGAAGCGGCCCGGGCGCGCGCCCGAGCTCGAAAACCCGGACACGCTGCGCTGGCTCGGGCGCTTCCTCGGCCGCACCCACGCGGTCGGCGCATTGCAGCCGTTCCTCCACCGTCCGGCACTCGACATCGCGAGCTTCGGCGAGGAGCCGGCGCGTTTTGTCATCGAGCACGACTTCGTGCCGGTGGATCTCGAAACAGCTTATCAAACCATTGCGCATGATGCGCTGCAACGCGTCGCGCAGTGTTATCAGCGCGCCGGCGCGGTGCGCAATATCCGCCTGCATGGCGACTGCCACGCCGGTAACATCTTGTGGACCGACGGCGGGCCGCATTTCGTGGACCTCGACGACTGCCGCAGCGGTCCGGCGATGCAGGACTTATGGATGCTGCTGTCGGGAAACCGCGCGGCGATGAGCGTGCAGCTCGGGCACGTGGTCGCGGGCTACCGCGAATTCCACGATTTCAACCGCGGCGAGCTGGCGCTGATCGAGGCGCTGCGCACGCTGCGCATGATCCATTACGCCGGGTGGCTCGCGCGGCGCTGGCATGATCCGGCGTTCCCGGCGAGCTTTCCGTGGTTCAATACCCAACGCTATTGGCAGGATCAGATCCTCGCGCTGCGCGAACAATGCGCGGCAATGGACGAGCCGCCGCTCGAGCTGCCAGATTAGGATGCGCGGCGTGCTGAACATTCTGATTACGGCTGTCACCGTCTACGCGGTGATCCTGCTGCTGGTGTTCCTGTTCCAGGCGCGGCTGGTCTATTTCCCGGAGGTCGAGCGCGCGCTGGTTGCGACGCCGCGCGCAGTCGGCCTTGATTTCGAGGAAGTGCGGCTCGCAGCCGACGGCGCGACGCTGCATGGCTGGTGGGTGCCCGCGAAGGCGGCGCGCAGCGCAGTGCTGGTCTTGCACGGCAACGCCGGCAACATTTCCCACCGGCTCGAGTACCTGGCGATGTTCAACCGCCTCGGCTACGCCGTGCTGATCGTCGATTACCGCGGCTATGGCAAGAGCAGCGGCACACCGTCGGAGGACGGCACCTATCGCGACGGCGAGGCGGCGTGGCGGCATTTGGTCGAAGCACGCAAACTCGAGCCGCAGGACATCGTGTTGTTCGGCGAGTCCCTCGGCGGCGGCGTGGCGACGTGGCTCGCACTGCAGCATCCGCCGCGGGCGTTAGTGCTCGCCTCGACGTTCACCTCGGTGCCCGATCTCGGCGCGCAGGTCTATCCGTGGCTGCCGGTGCGGTGGCTGGCGCGCATCGAATACGGTAATCGCGCGCGCATCGGGCAGATCGCGGCGCCGGTGCTGATTGCGCACAGCCGCAACGACGACATCATTCCGTTCAGCCACGGTCAGGCGTTGTTCGCTGCCGCCAATGCGCCGAAACGGTTCCTGGAGATGCGCGGCGGCCACAACGACGGCTTTATTTTCATGCGCGAGGAATGGGTGCGCGAGCTCGGCACGTTTCTCGAGCGCGCTGAAAAACGGTGATTAGTGATTCGTGATTGGTGATATCAGTTCCTGAACGTAAGCGCCAATCGCGAGCGATGACGTGAGTCCCGGCGATTCAATCCCGTAGAGGGCGATGAGGCCCTTCACCCCGTGGTCGCGTTCGCCCTGGATCACGAAGTCGGTGACGGGTTTGCTCGGGCCGCCGATCTTGGGGCGGATGCCGGTGTAGCCGGGCTGCAGCGCGCCGTCCTTCAGGCCGGGGTAATAGTGGCGGATCGCGGCGTAGAAGTGCGCCTCGCGGCTTGCATCGAAGCGGTAATCGACGCGGTCGATCCATTCGAAGTCGGGTCCGAACTTGCAGCGGCCGCCGAGATCCACCGTGACGTGGACGCCGTGCCAATCCGCCCGCGCGATCGGATAGACGTGGCGGCTGAACGGCGATTGACCGGTCAGCGTGTAGTAATGCCCGATCGCGTAAAACGTGGGCGGGATCGTCGCCACGGGGACGCCTTCGATCCGGCGCGACACGTCCTGCGCGTAAAGCCCCGCGGCATTGATCACCGTATTGCATACCACCGTCAGTGGTTCCGTGCCGCCGACGTTGAGCAGGATGCCGTCGCCGGTTACGCGGCCGGACTCGACACGGCTGTTGAGCGCCAGCGAGGCACCGCGGTTTTCGGCATCGCCGAGATAGGCGAGCATCAACGCATGGCTGTCGACGATGCCGGTGGAAGGCGACAGGAAACCCGCCACCGCGGAAACTTCGGGCTCCATCTGCCGCAGTTCCTCGCGCGTGAGCATCTGCAAATCGTTCACGCCGTTGGCTTCCGCCTGCTGCTTGTATTTGCCGAGTTCGGCAACCTGGGCGTCGACGGTGGCAACGATGATTTTAGTGATGCGCTGGTGCGTAATTCCGCGCTCGGCGCAGTAACGGTACATGCGCTGCTTGCCCTCGACGCACAGGCGCGCCTTGAGCGAATCTGGCGCGTAAAAGATTCCGGCGTGGATCACCTCGGAATTGCGCGAGCTGGTATGGGTGCCGATCGCATCCTCGGCTTCGAGGATCACTACTTCGCGGCCCGCCAGCGCCAGCTCGCGCGCGATCGCGAGGCCGACCACGCCGGCGCCGATCACTGCACAGTCGATTTTTTCAGGCATCGTTTAAAGCTGAACCGCAAAGGACGCGAAGGACGCAAAGCAAAACGCAAAGGAAAACCGAAATTATTCTTGGCGTAATATTAACATCCATCCGACTGATTCGTGTTCGATTATGTCCAAAACCTGGGATCCTGATTTTGCCGGGCGCTCGCCGATGTTCGAGCCGCTGCGCGCGGCGGCGTGCGGGCTGCGCGGCCCGTATTGGCCCGGCTGCGATGAACTGAATCGCGTCATCGCGTCGCGCCGCGAGAGCATTGCGAACGCGGCGGGCCGGCCGCTGCGCTTTGTCGGGCAGCAGCCGCGCCAGAAAACATTCGAGGACAAATACGAGCCACGCATCTTCCTGCGCGGCGAAGTGCAGTTGCGTTCCTGCAACTGGCACGATTTATTCAATGCGCTGGTGTGGCTGACGTTTCCGGCCGCCAAGGCAGCGCTCAATCAGCGCCATTACCGGGAATTCGAACGGCAGCGGGCGAGCGGCGCGCAAGACCGCGGCCCGGCACAGGACGCACTGACGTTATTCGACGAGGGCGGGGTGGTCGTTGCCGCGAGCGATCCCGTCCTCGCGTCGCTGTTGACCGGTTTTGAGTGGAAGTCATTGTTCTGGCAACGCCGTAACGAGGTGCTGCAACGCATGCGTTTTTACCTGTTCGGGCACGCGCTCTATGAAAAGGCGCTTGCGCCGTTTACTGGCGTGACCGGCAGAGGCGTGATATTCGAGGTCGAGGACGCGTTTTTCGCGTTGCCCCTCGACGCGCAGCTCACCGCGCTGGACGCGCGGCTCGCCGCACGTATCGGGGATGCAGCGCGATTTGAAGCGACACGCGAGCTTACCCCGGTGCCTATCCTCGGCGTTCCGGGCTGGTGCGAGGACAATGCACGCGAGCAGTATTACGACAACCTGGATTATTTCCGGCCAGCACGCACCGGGGGCCTGGGGCCTTCAACGCCATGACGCACGTGGGTGTTCGCTGCGCCGGAATCGTGCCAGCGTATCACGTGTTTCATTATGTTAGGGGCTCTAAGTTTACGCTGGAAGTTTTTCCTGTGGCAGATCGCCGTTCGCGGACGTGCGGTTGCGGCCGCCTTTCTTGCTGCTGTAAAGCGCTTGATCGGCACAGTTCATGACCGTCGCGAGGTCTTTGCCATGCTCGGGGTATGTCGCCACCCCCAAGCTCACCGTCGTGGACACCTTGGAGCCGCGGGTAGTAAGCGGAGTCGACTCGATGGTTTTGCGCACGCGCTCGGCGAGCGTGAACGCGCCGTTCGTCCCGGTTTGCGGCAGCATCAGCACAAACTCATCGCCGCCGTAGCGCGCCAGCACGTCGGGCTTGCGCAGCCCTTGCTGGATGCAGGTCACCGTCAGTTTGAGCAGTTGATTGCCGGCCTCGTGTCCGAAGCCGTCGTTGACTTTTTTCAGGCTGTCCGAGTCGACCATCACGATGCTGTAGGGTTGCCGGTAGCGCACCGATTGCTTGTGGTAGTGATTGGCAAGCGCGGTGAATGCGCGCACGTTGTAGATTCCCGTCAGCTCATCGGTCTCGGAAACCGCCTTGATGCGCGACATTGCGCCGCGCATGTCGCTCGACAGCATGGTGGTGATATAGGCGACCAGCAGCATCGGCGCAAGCTGGGTCGCGAAGTCGCCCGCGCCGCGGTTCGAAGTCGACGATTCCATGCTGCCCGCATACCAGAGAAATACGTAGCACGCGGCGATCAGCGCCACCTCGAGCAACGCGCTCAGCGTGCTGAGTGTGAGCGCGCTGATAACGATGGTCAGCAGATAAAGGCTGACGAGCGGACTTTCGATGCCCCCGGAGTGATAGAGGACCCAGGTGATGAAAGCGATCATCACCCAGGTCTCGACCGCGATCTTCCAGCGCGATTCATTGCGGAACAGACTGACGTAGCGAAAGACGACGACGAAAATGCAGTATCCCGTCAGGCCAAGATAGACCGCGGTGGTGCTTTCATCATCGCGCCCCTGCACGATTTGGTACAGCAGCACCAGGATCACGAGCAGCCATTGGATTTCGGCAATCGTGCGCGAGAAACCTTTCAGCTCGTCGGCTTCGTGACTCTCGGGCGCGTCCCGTCTCCGGGACATGGAGATCTCGTTCATGTTTTCCCCTCGCGGCGATTTCGCCTCCAGCCCCCGTGAAACATCGTCTGGAGCGGAATCAGGTCATGTCGTCGCACGCATCTTAACGCATGTGCCCGGAAATATCACGGTGCGACACGGCCTGCCCTCGAGGCGCGAAAAACGTCCTGGTTTCGAAGACCGCCGGCGCCAGCCGCTTGCCGTTGACCCGGAGACACCGTTTAAGCACGAAGTCGAAAAGCAGGGGGTTGTGCTGCCGGATCTCGGTGAGCAGCGGCGCCATTGCCGGTTCGATGTATTTGAGCTCCACGAGGTAGTTGACCGAGTAGAGCGGCATGATGCCGGGCAGCGGATAATCCGAGCCGTTGAGCAGTCGTGCCTGCCACTCGCTGCGCTCGACGATGGCCGCGAGCGCAGGCCCGGCGCGATTGCGTTGCGTGATCGCCGACAAGTCGCCGAACAGGCGGCCCTCGAAGCGCGGATCGTCCATCAGGCGCGCAAACAGCCCGAAGCTGGCGACGACCGGACCGTTGGCACCGCGATCAATGTCGCGGTCTTCTCCCATCGAAGCACAATGCGCGACCACCACGCGCACGCCGTGTTCGAGCGCACGCCGCAACAGGAGCGGATTGCCGAGTTCCTGATTGCGGGTATTGACCGCGCGCTCCATGCCGCCATGGGTGAGCAGCGGCAGGCCGAGCCGGACGAGCGCCGCGTAGAACGCATCGCAGCGCGGTGACGCCGGATCGATGCCCATTGCCGCCGGCAGCCATTTGACCGCGCGCGTGCCATCGCGCGCTGCCTGTTCGAGCACGGCGACGCAGTCCGCGCGATAGGGGTGGATGGAGGCGGCCCATTCGAAATACGCGGGATAGCTGTGCGCGATGCGCCGGGCGTAATCATTGGGCGTGTAAAACGGGCTGGCCGCGAGCGCCACGGTGCCATCCTCCCGGTAGCTGTGGTCGAACGCGAGCAGCAGCAGCTTGACGCCCGGCCGCATACCGTCGACGAGGTTGTGCATGCGCTCGATGTAGCTCTGGTCGACGCGCTCCGGCGCCTGGTGCGCGCAACCGGCATTGAGATAAAACTGCCGTTGGGCGTACTGCAGTGGATGCAGCAGGCTTTCCATTTCGGGATTGGTCCAGACGCCGCTGCCGGAGTCGCCGCTGCCAAGCAGGTGCACGTGGCAGTCCCACACGCTCGCCGCGTCAATGTCCGACCACGCCGCCTGCACCAATTCGTGATTCGCGAGGCGCGGCGGCAGCGCACCGCGGCACGGATTGGCAATGCCCTGTTCCGGCCACAGCCGCCACACGGCTGCAGCACCAATGCCGGCGCCGATGCCGGCGAGCATCAATCGTCGCTTGTTTTTCTTTGCCGGATGCATGTCGGTCCCGCCTGTTATGATAATCCGGTAATGCAATCCCGAGGGGAGGGGAATGACGCAAACGGTTGCGCTGCCGTTATGGCTGTTCGTGATCCTGCTCGTGCTCGCGGCGCTGGCGGCACTCGAGTGGCTGCTGCTGCCTGGGGTGCGCTGGTATTTCCGGCGCA
>Ga0209640_10005555_pt1 | contig 11010 bp, 11 predicted proteins | sample RifCSP10_1_FD_184018 | JGI IMG/M metagenome (GOLD analysis project Ga0209640, IMG submission 184018) | Soil microbial communities from Rifle, Colorado - Rifle CSP2_sed 10_1 (SPAdes) (version 2) | ecosystem: Environmental > Terrestrial > Deep subsurface > Rock core/Sediment | place: Rifle...
GAGCCGACGCCGGCTCGATGCCCTGGCCGTCGAGATCCGGGCCGAGCACCGCAACAAGCTGGAACAGGTCCGCAAACAGATGACGGCCGACGCGGAAGCCGTGTTGGATGCCAAACAGAAGGAACTGCAGGCCAAGCTGCGCGCCGGCGAACTGGCGATCATGGAGGAGTATTCCTACCCGATCCTCAACCTGCGGCTGCGCGCAGAGGTGGCCGGGCTGCGCTCAGAGGATGAAGCGCGGCAGATCTTCCGACAGATTCAGCTGCTGCAGAGCGAGCGCGAGGCGCGAATCGCGGATCTGCGGGCCTCGCTGGGTGAAGAGTTTGAAGCGTTCAGCACGACCAAGGAGGCCGAGGTGAACGACCGGTTGAAGGCGCTCCAGGAGATGCTCAGCAAAGAATTCCAGGAACGCATGGAGGCCGAGCAGACGAAACTCGCGACCGAACTGGCCACGATGGCGGCCCAACGGCAGGCCCAATTCCAGCGGCAGATGGATGAACGGCGCCAGCGGCTGATCACGACGGCGGAATCCCAGCTCCGCAGCCAGCAGCGGGCCATCGTCAGCGAGCTGACCGAGCGCGTCCAGCGGCTGCAGGCCCAGCGCGCCGCGTTGCTCGAACAGCGCCAGCGGCTGGAGGATGCGATGCTGGCCGACATCCAGATCGAGGTGGCGTCGCTGGCCGCGCAGCAGGGGATCGATACGGTGCTTACGCGACTGGTCGTGAACATCAGCGCCCGCGACCTCACGGCCAGTGTCGTCCAGCGACTGAAGCAGCGGTGAGGCAGATGCGGATTCTTTCTGTCCTCGTGAGCATCGCGGCCCTGACTGTGCTGGCCGCCGGATGCACCGGGCCACGTGTGGCCGTGGTCGATTCCGATCGGGTGTTGAATGAAAGCGTGCTGGCGCTGGCATTTCAAAAGCAGCTCAGTGAGCGCGAGCGGCTGATGGCAGAGGACCTCCGGCTGCTCGGGCCGCAGCTGTCTGCCCAGGAAATCGAGGCCCGCCGGCAGATCTACACGCGCGAACTCCAGAAGATGAAAGACGAGTTGGAGCGGCGGTTGAGCACACGGGTCCGCGAGGTGGTCGCGGAGGTGGCGAAGGAGCGGCGGCTCAAGCTGGTCCTCGTGAAGGACGCGACCCCGTACGGCGGCATGGATGTCACTGCGGACGTGATTGCCAAGCTCAAGTAAGCCCCCCATCTAGGAGTCGGCATGAAGTTGCGTGAGCTCGCGGCGCTCGTGGACGGGCGCATCGTCGGAGACGGCGAGGTCGACGTGACGCACGTGGCCGAACCGGGCCCCGCCGGCCCGGGGGCGTTGGTCATGGCGCGCAGCCGCCGCGACGTGGAGGCCGCCGACGGAAGCCACGCGTCGGCCCTCCTTCTTCCCGCGGACATTCCTCCCGGCCCTCTGCCGGCCATCATTGCCGCCAACGTGCGCCTCGCCTTTGCGCTGGCGATCGCCAGCCTCCATCCGCCGGCCCCGGTGGCGCCGGGGGTGCATGACACGGCCGTGATCGGCCGCGGCGTGGCACTCGGTGCCGACGTCGCGATCGGGCCCCACGTGGTCATCGGGGAGGGCACCACGATTGCAGACGGCGTCGTCATCTCCGCGCTGTGCGCGATCGGGCGGGACGTAACGGTCGGCGCCGGGTCGTTCGTCCACCCGCTGGTGACCATCTACGACCGGTCCATCATCGGCCGGCGGGTCATTGTGCACGCGGGCGCCGTGATCGGCGCGGACGGCTTTGGGTACGTCCACGACGGCCAGCGGCACGTGAAGATTCCGCAGGTCGGCCGCGTGGTCATCGAAGACGACGTCGAGATCGGTGCGAACACGGCGATCGACCGTGCCACGCTCGGCGAGACCCGGATCGGGGCAGGCACGAAGATCGACAATCTCGTTCAGGTCGCGCACAACGTGGACATCGGCCGGCAGGTGATCGTGGCCGGCCAGAGCGGCATTGCCGGCAGCGCCACCATCGGCGACGGCGCGATTCTCGCCGGTCAGGCCGGGGTGGTCGACCACGTGTCGGTCGGAGCCGGGGCCGTGCTGCTGGCGCGAGCGGCCGTCCAGACCGACGTCCCGCCGGGCGCGGTGCTGTCGGGATCGCCGGCGTTCGATCACCGAGAAGAGCTCAAGGCCACGGCGATTATGCGGCGTCTGCCGGAAATCCTCGAGCGGCTGCGCATTCTCGAACAGGCTGTCGGCGTCCCGCCGCGGCACCGAAGGAAGCCCGCCGACACCCCTCCGTGACCACAGGTCCTGAGCGAGCGCAGCGAGTCGAAGGATTGATCCGGTGGCTGGCCATCGGCCTCGCCGTGGGCCTCGCCGCTGCTTCCGCTGGCATTGGCACGGCCGGACCGTTGCCGCCGCCGGTGTCCGTAGCCGCCCGGACGCGGGGGGCGGACGTGATCGTCAACGGACGCGTCGTCATCAGCCTGGCAGGTCCATCCGCCTCCACGCTGGCCGCCGCCGCGGCTCAGCGGTTGTCGGCGCTGCGCGGGCCGGCCCCGCCGTCCATCGCGGTCGACGTCGCCGGCGGTGCCGCCACCCTGCGGGTCAATGGCGCAGTCATCATCTCGGTTGATCCGGCGCTGGCCGCCCTGCGGGGGGTCGCTCCACGCCCGCTGGCAGCGGCGTGGGGCCGAAGGATTCGGGAGGCGATCTCCCACCACCGCATGGCGATGGCCTCCCCTGTGGCGGTCCTCAGTCCTGGTGATCGCGTCGGCGTCGCCGTCGAGGTCTTTCCGCGAGTCGGAATCGTCCCCTCGGGGTACGATCGGCGCGTCATCCGCGTCGGGCCGTCGCCCGGCGGGATTACGATCTTCGGCCTGGCACGCGGAAGCACCCAGGTGCGCCTGCGTGCCGGGACGGCGACGGTGGTGCTCCCCGTTGCCGTCCGCCCGCCTGCGGCCCGCCTCCCCCAGCGCGTCGAGGTGTCGGTCACCGGGAATCCGGCCGATCCCGAGTTCATCCGTGAAGCCATCCGTCAGGCGATCCTGACCTCCACGTCATTGACGCCCGGGTCGGTGATCAGCATCGGCCGGGTGTCCACACCACCACCGGGACCCGGTGAACGTTCCTGGGTCCGTGTCCCCGTCACCGTGCGCAACCCGTCGGCCGCTCCGGTGTCCGGAGTGGTCTTGGCGACGGTCGAGAACCTGCCGCTGGAGCCGGTCGTGCCCGCGCGGTTGCTGGTCAGCAACCGGCCCGAAACCGTCACCGCGAACGGCGTCTTGTTCGAGGAATCGCTGCAGGCCGGCCAGGCCGTGCGGCTGTTGTACCATCACCGCAACGGGGCGGCCACAAGCAAGGTGATCACGGTCACGCTGGCCAACCGGTCCGGCGACCCCGCGAGCGTGTTCCTCACGGGCGCGACGGCCGGTCCGTCCTCCGACGTCATGTATGCCGGCCACATCGCCGCCGGCCGCTTCGTCAGCCGCATCACGGCGCAGCAGGGATTCGTGCTGGAGATTCCGCGCCGGAGCGCCCACACGTTCTCGGTCGTCGACATCCCCCCCGGCACGCTGGTGACCGGGTTGCTGCAGGCGCAGCTGCTCCGCGGCACGGAGCTGGCGGTGACCGTGCACATCCGGGCGCCGTGGCTGCTCGCGCGGACGGTGACCACCGAGGTGAACCAGGTCGCCGTCGCCCATCCGCGGGGGGTGTTCCACACGGCGGAGGTCCGCATCGCACGCAGCGTGTCGGTCGGGGAGCGCATTCTTCTCACGGACCTCGGATTTGCCGCCACCCCGACGGACCCGGCGACCGGCGAAGTGCTCCGGGGCGACTACGGGATCCTCTACCGGCTCACCGTGGAGCTCAGGAATCCGGGTGATCGACCGGCGATCTTCGAAATTGCCGCCCGGGCCGTCAACGGGCCGGCCCGCGGGATGCTGTTCATCGCCGGAACGGTCGCCGACTTCGGGTTCCTGCGGGCGGGGGAAGAGCGGTTCGTGGCCGCGATCGAACTCGCGGCCGGCGAGACGCGGCTGGTCGACATGCTGACGATGCCCGCGGCCGCGTCGTTCTATCCGGTCCGCCTGAGCGTGCAGGGAACGTCCCGGTGACCGCCGTTCGACAGCGCACCATCGCGCGGCCGTGTGTCATCGAAGGCCGCGGGCTGCACTCGGGCACGCCGTCTCGGATTCGATGCCTGCCCGCCGGGGCGGACACCGGGATCATCTTCACGCCGGCGTCTGGTCCCCAGATCCCGGCGGGGCTCGACAGTGTGGTGGACACCAGGCGCGGGGTGACGCTGGGACGCGGCGGTTACGTCGTACGGACGGTCGAACATTTCCTGGCGGCGGCCCAGGCCCTGCGGATCGCCAACGTGCACGTCGAGGTCGACGGCGAGGAACTCCCCGCGCTGGACGGGAGCGCCCTGCCGTACGCCCACGCCCTGCAGGACGCCGGAGATCAGCCCCAGGACGCGCCGTGGGCCCCCCGCGCACCGGCGGCGCCGATCTGGGTGACTCAGGGGGCCGCCTCGATCCTGCTCCTGCCGGCCTCTATCCCGCGGATCAGTTACGTCGTGCCGACGGGGGTGGATGCCCTGGGCGTGCAGTCCGTGGATTTCGTCGACCCCACCCACGCATTCTTGGAGGAGATCGCTCCGGCGCGCACGTGGGGGTTCGCGGACGAGCTCGACAGGCTGCGCGCAGAAGGCCTCGCGTTCGGCGCGTCAGAAGAGAACACTCTGGGCCTGGGGCCCAGCGGCTACCTGTGGCCGCCTCGGTTTCCCGACGAGCCGGCCCGGCACAAAGTCCTCGATCTCCTCGGCGATCTGGCCCTGCTGGGGCGGCCGGTGAGGGCCCATGTCATCGCGGTGGCGGCGGGGCATGCGCTGCATGTGGAACTGGCGCGCCGCATTGCGGCGGGAACCGCTAACCGGTAACCGCAAACCGTGACCAGCGAAATGAGACTGGGCGGTTTCCGACGAGGAGCCTGACATGGTCCTTGAGCGGGAAGAGATCGAACGCATCATTCCGCACCGGCCGCCGTTCTTGTTCGTCGACCGCATCCTCGAAATTGACGACGCGCACGGGCGGATCGTCGGCGAGCTCCAGGTCCGCGGTGACGAGTGGTTCTTCGCCGGGCATTTCCCCGGCGCGCCGATCATGCCGGGCGTGTTGATCGTCGAAGCCATCGCGCAGACCGCAGCCTGCATGTTCCTCCGCGCGCCGCAGTTTGCCGGACGCATGCCGTATTTCGCGCGGATCGAGCATGCCCGCTTCCGGCGGCCGGTAACCCCCGGTGACCGCCTGATCCTGGAAGTCTCTCTCCTCTGGTTGAAGGGGCGCGTGGGGCGGGCGTCGGGCCGCGCCACCGTCGACGGGGCAGTCGTGGCGGAACTGGAGTTCACCTGCGCGGGCGGGGATACTACGGTATGACCGTCTCCGTCCATCCCACCGCGGTCATCGATGCGTCCGCCGAGCTCGACGACGGCGTGGCGGTCGGCCCCTACGCGGTGATCGGTCCGCGCGTCGTCGTGGGCGCCGGCACGACCGTTGGGCCGCATGCCGTGCTCGTTCAAGACGTCAGGATCGGCCGGGCCAATCTGGTCGATGCCGGCGCGGTCATCGGAGGAGCGCCGCAGCACCGGAAGTACGCGGGGGAGCGCGCGTCGGTGCGGATCGGCGACCGCAACGTCATCCGCGAGCACGTGACCATCCACCGCGGGTTCGGGGAGGGAACGGCCACGGAGATCGGCGATGACAACATCCTGATGGCATCCGTGCACGTGGGACACAACTGCCGCATCGGCGCCCAGGCGGCGATCGTCAACGGATCGATGCTGGCCGGGTTTGTCGTCGTCGACGATCAGGCCAACGTCAGCGGACTCGTGGGCGTGCATCAGTACGTACGGATCGGACGGCTGGCGATGGTCGGACCGGTGTCCATCGTGCGACAGGATGTGCCGCCGTTCGTCGTGACGGCCGGATCGACCGCGCGGGCCTACGGACTCAATACGGTGGGCCTGACGCGCGCGGGTATCGACGCCCCCCACCGGGAGGCGATCAAACAGGCATTTGCGCTGCTGTACCGGCAGCGGCTGGCCGTGCCGACGGCGCTGGCCCGCATGGACGCCGAATTGGGAGCCGACCCGTACGTGCGGGAGATGCTCGAGTTCCTCAGCGGCGGAACGCACCGCCGCGGAATCGTGCCGTGGTCGCGCCAGGCGCCGTCGGACTGATCGCCGGGTCCGGCCGGCTGCCGGAACTGCTGGCCGAGGCCGTCAAGACCCAAGGACGATTCCTCGTTGTCCTCACGCTGGAGGGCACCTCGTCGGCCGCCGCACGGTTGGCCGACCACAGCCATCGCGTGGGGGCGGATGATCTCCAGCACATGCTGGCCCTCCTCGGCGAGCATCAGGTGCGCGAGCTCGTCTTCGCGGGAAATGTGCCGCGCATCACGCCGATCGATCGCGTCGCCGCCTCCTTCCGCACGATGGCCGCGGCGGGGTCCCAGGCGTCGGGCCAGCGGCTGTTCCAGCGCGGGATCGCCCTCCTGGCAGAGCGGGGGATCACGGTCCGCGGCCCGCTGGATGTCCGGCCCGACCTCGCGACTCCCCCCGGCGTCCTGACAACGCGCGGGCCGGCCCCCGAAGAGTGGGACGATATCCGCCGCGGGCTGGCGGTCGCCCGCCTCGTGGCGGGAGAGGAGATCGGACAGACCGTCGCGCTCAGGCGCGGCGTGGTGGTTGCCGTTGAGGCCGCCGAGGGCACCGACGCGGCGATTCACCGCGCCGGCACTCAGACCGGTGGCGCGGTGATTGTGAAAGCCGCCCGGCCGCAGCAAGATCTGAGATTCGATCTGCCCACCGCTGGACCCGACACCATCGACGTGATGCGGGCGGCCGGGGCTTCCGCGCTCGCCCTGGAAGCCGGACGCACACTGCTGCTCGATCGCGAGGCGGCCATCGCCGCCGCGGACGCAGCCGGTATGGCGATCGTCGGTGTGGAGTGACGGTGTTTTTCGTCGCCGGAGAAGTCTCCGGCGACATCCAGGCCGCCCTGCTGAGCCGCGAACTCCGGCGCAGGAATCCGGCGATTGAGTTGTTGGGCGTCGGCGGGGACCGGATGGCCGCCGCGGGGGTGGCCCTCCTCTTGGACAGTGCCGACTGGGGTGTGATCGGACACATCACGCCGCTGCTCCGGGCGCGGCAGTACTTGAGGCGGCTCCGCGACGTCCAGGCGGCCATCAGGCGGGTGCGCCCGGATCTGCTCGTGCTCGTGGACTTTCCCGGTTTCAACCTGGCGCTGGCGTCGGCGTTGCGGGGGACCGTGCCGGTGCTCTACTATTTCCCGCCGATGGTCTCGGTGCGCCGCGGACACCGGGCGCGATCCGTCGCCGCGTTGGGCATGCGGCTGCTGGCCACCTTACCCTTTGAGGCCGACGCGTACGCAGCGGCCGGCGCCGACGTGACGTTCGTCGGTCACCCGGCCGTGGATACGGTCCGGCCGGTCTGGGACCCGGCCGTTCGGCGCGCGCGTCTCGGTCTGTCCCCGGGCAGCCGCGCGGTCGGCCTGCTGCCGGGCAGCCGCGCCCAGGAGATTGCCGCCCTCCTGCCACCGATGCTCGACGCGGCCAGGCAGCTGCGAGAGCGCCACCGCGGCCTCGAATTCGTCGTGCCGGTTCCCGCCGCGCGTCTCCGTCCCGCCGTCGACCGGACCATTGCCCGCGCGGGCCTGCCGGTGCATGTCACCGCGGACGTGTACGACGTCATGGCGGAGGCGGCGGCGCTGGTGATTGCCAGCGGTACCGCAACGCTGGAAGCCGCGATCCTTGGCGCGCCGATGGTCGTGGTCTACCGGCTGCCGGTCCTGAGCGCGCTGATCGCCGCGGCGCTTCTGTCGACCCGTCTGGTGTCCCTGCCGAATCTGCTGGCCGGCCGCCAGATTGTGCCCGAACTGCTGCAGTACCGGATGACTCCCCGGCGCATTGCCGGACACGTGGACACCCTGCTGCACTCGGGGGCGCGCCGCAGCACGATGACGGCCGACCTCCGCGCTGCGGCGTCCCGCCTCGGCCCCCCCGGCGCGGTGGAACGCGCCGCTACTGAAGTGCTCACGATGCTCGACCACCCGCGCGGGCGACGATAAGATGAGTGCGGGATGATGCGCTGGTTTCCGCTTGTCTGGCTGGTGGTGGGCATCGTGATCGGTGTCGCGGCATTTCGGATCTGGCAGGGCGCCCCCGCCGCCGACGTCGTGCCCCCACCGCCCGCCACGCGGCCGCCGTCTGGGCCCCCCGCGCCGGCCGTCCCACCCACTGAGCCGGCGGAGGCCCCGCCCCTGCCGCAGATCACCCTCGAGCAGGGCAAGCTCACCGGCACGGACGAGACCGGGCAGCGGCAGTGGGAGCTGGCGACGGGCAGCCTGTCCGTTCAGGAAGCGCAGCAGCGTGTCGTGCTCGGGCGCGTGACGGGACGCTTCTTCAAGCAGGGCGTCCCCCAGGTGACCGTCGCCGCCGCGCGCGCGGTGTATTTCCTCACGAGCAAGGATCTCGAACTCACCGGCGGCGTGACGGCGCAGACGACCGACGGCCGCACGCTCCGCGCTCCCCGGGTTCGGTGGGAGGCGGGACGGAAGCGTCTCGTGGCATCGGGAGGCGTCGTGCTCACGCAGCGCGGGATGGTCATCCGCGCCGATCAGGTGATTTCCAACATCGATCTCAAGAACACGACCTTTAGCGGCAACGTCGTGGTCACGGTGTCCGGTCCGTGACATCGTCACCCCGGTGGGCCGCCACACTCGCGGCCATCGTTGTACTGGTGAATCTCCCTCATCCTGCCACCGGGCAGGCCGCACCGATTGAGGTCACCGGCGCCACGCGCGTCGAGATCGACGAGGGGTCGGGGCTGTGGCGGTTGAGCGGATCCCCCGTGACCATCCGCCGCGGCGCGGTCGTGCTGCGGGCGCCGCGCATCACCTACCACACCACCCAGCAGGTGGTCGAGGCCAGCGGCGGCGTCACCTACGCCGACCCGACCGCTGCGCTCACCTCAGCCGCCGCGACGGTGTGGCTGGCCGAAGAGCGCCTCGTCGCCACCGGTGGAGTCGAGGGGACCTTCAGGACCGAGGACGGCGACACGCGTCTGAAGGCGGACCGGGTCGAGGCGTGGCGGAAGGAACGGCGGATCGTCGCCACGGGCTCGGTGACGCTGGCCCGTGCGGCCATGACGCTGACGGGAGAACGCATCGAGTACGATGACGCGCGCCGGCAGGCGGTGGCCACCGGGCGCCCGACCGTCACCGCGTCCGGAGCCACGTTGACCGCCGACCGGATCGAGGCGGCCTTGGCCACCGAGGAATTGACGGCGGCCGGCGGCGTGCAGATCAGGAAAGGCGACATCGAGGCCGCCGCGCCCAACGCGGTCGTACGAAACCGGGACGGGCTCGCGACGCTGACCGGCGGCGTCACCGTCCGGCAGGGCCAGATCGTGGCGACCGCACCGACCGTCGTCATCAACTTGAGGACCAACACGGTCACCGCGACGGGCGGGGCGACCCTGACGCTCCCTCCGCCACCGTAGTCCCCGGATGCTGGAAGCCATCGATCTCGTGAAGCACTACGGGTCCCGGACCGTCGTCGACGGCGTCTCGCTGCGCGCCGAACGGGGAGAGATCGTCGGCCTCCTGGGGCCCAACGGTGCCGGCAAGACGACGACCTTTTACATGATCGTGGGCCTGGTGCGCCCGGACCGCGGCCAGGTCACGCTCGACGGGCGGCCGCTCACGGCACTGCCGGTGTACCAGCGGGCCCGTGGCGGGATCGGCTACCTGGCCCAGGAACCGTCAGTCTTCCGGGGACTCACCGTCGAGCAGAACATCCGGATGGTCCTCGAGGCCACCAGGCGCCGGGACGGCGAATCGGTCCTCGACGCGCTCCTCGACGAGTTTGGTTTGCGCCGGCTCCGGCGGCAGCTCGGCATCAGCCTCTCGGGGGGTGAGCGCCGCCGCGTGGAGATCGCGCGGGTGATGGCGATGGCCCCGGATTACCTCCTGCTCGATGAGCCGTTCACGGGCATCGACCCGCTGTCGGTCGCCGACATCCAGGACATGATCGGGCAGCTCCGCGATCGGGGCCTGGGCATCGTCATTACCGACCACAATGTGCGGGACACCCTCGCGATTACCAACCGGGCCATCATCATCAACGAAGGGCAGACGCTGCGGACCGGCACGGCGGAGCAGATTCTCGCGGACCCCGAAGTGCGGCGCGTCTTTCTGGGAGAGCGGTTCAACTTATGAGGACCTGGTAGGAACATGGGCCTGCTCGACCGCTACATCTGGAAGCAGCTCCGCGGGGTGTTCGCGTTCGGCGTGGCGTTCTTCACGTCGTTTCTGCTGGTCAACCACCTGTTCTTGCTGGCGCGGCTGAGCCGCGACGGCGGATTCTCACTTGCCGTGCTGCAGCTGGCCGCGTATCGCCTGCCGTACTTCATCGTCTACAGCCTGCCCATGGCGACGCTGCTCGCCGTGCTGCTGGCCGTCGGCCGCCTCAGCGACGGGCAGGAGATCACGGCCATGCGCACCAGTGGCATCAGCCTCCGCCGCATCGCCGTACCGCTGATCCTCGCGGGCCTGGCGATCAGCGCGGCGGCGATTCTCGCCGGCGAGTTCGTCGTGCCGCGGGCCGAGGAGGCCTACCGGCAGGCCCTGGCCCGGACGTTTCGCAGCCAGCGGACCGTCCAGCGGCTGCTGTTTCGCGACGTCGCCGACGGCGTGGAGTCGGCGTACTTTGTGCGGCGATTCCGTGTGGCCGACGGCACGATGGAAGACGTGGTGGTGAACCAGTTCGAGGGGGGCAAACTCAAGCGCGTCATCGAGGCGGCACGGGCGTCCTATCAGGGCGGGGAGTGGGTCTTCGAGGACGGGACGCTCCATGCCTTTGACATCCGCAGTGACGCCGGCGGGGCCGAGCGCGTTGAAACGACCGTCACGAGCCGGTTTGACCGGCTCCGCCTGCGGCTCTCGCGTACGCCGAGGGAAATAGCCGCCG
>Ga0209640_10005556_pt1 | contig 11010 bp, 3 predicted proteins | sample RifCSP10_1_FD_184018 | JGI IMG/M metagenome (GOLD analysis project Ga0209640, IMG submission 184018) | Soil microbial communities from Rifle, Colorado - Rifle CSP2_sed 10_1 (SPAdes) (version 2) | ecosystem: Environmental > Terrestrial > Deep subsurface > Rock core/Sediment | place: Rifle...
CCCTTCCCCCTATCCCCTTCCCCCTTACTTGACCTGAATCACCGCCGTCCCCGTCCTGCCGAAGACCTCGGGCTCGTACATCTCCTCTGCCCGGGCAGGCGCCGTCCGGAACGATCCCGCGGTGGTGGCCCGGACGATGTAGCTGAACTCGTGGAAGCCTTCGCTGAGTCTGGTGGCGAAGAGCTGGATCCGGTCGTCGTGCCGCTCGACGCGATCGAATCCGCTGTGCCGCCACCAGTTGCGCCAGTCGGCTGCGTCGCCGCCGTCGTTGGTCTGGCGATCCTGCTGCGACGCCACGTCTCGAGCCGTCGTGGCAAACCACGACTCGACGGCCTCGAACCCGGCCGGAAGCGGGTCGGTGACGGCGACGAAGCGGCGCTCTTTGGTGAGCTGGAACCTCAGCGTCACGCGCACCATGTCGCCGGCCGCGAAGGTCGTGGACGAGGGCCTGCTGCCGTTTTCGACGTAGGGCTCGAATCGGCGCTCGATGTGGAACCCGGAGTCGAGTCCGTCCTGGAAGAGGCTGTCCACGGCGTACCGCAGGCGCGTGGCATAGAAGAGCGTCCCGTTCCCCTCGCGCGTGAATGTCAACGGGACCGCGGTGCCCGATGAACCCGCCGCCAGGACCTGTGCCAGCGGAATGCTCGTGGTCGAGGCCTCGGTCGAGCGGCCGCGGAAATCGTCGCGCGCCAGCTCCCGTGCGCCGAGCGACACGACGGCGCGGAAGTCAGGCACCGTCGACTCGTACCTGCGGTAGTAGGCGACGAGCGACTCCATCGCGTGCGCGTTCTCCTGCGTATTCCCCCAGCGGCCGTACTTCCGGGCGGCCATCATCCAGCGGACGATCGGCCGCATGGGCGCGTCGGTCACACCGCCCGCGACGAGGGAGCCCAACACGATGGCCGTCGAGCGCACGTTCGAGTTCCAGAACCAGAGCAGGTAGGGATCGGCCAGCTCCTCGACGTGCGCGCTGCCCCCCTCCGGAAGGATCGCGTTCGACATCCGTGTCCGCAGATCCGCGACGCGATTGCCGGTCGTCTCGCCTCTGGCCATCAGGGCGTCGTGCAGATACGCCAGCGCGAACACGGGCATGCGATCGCGATAGCCGTACAGACGCGTGAGGTGCGAGTCCTGGTTGCGCCCGCCTTCGGCGAGCACCTTCACGGCAAAGGCCTGCCATGCCGTGTAGGCCGGCCACCAGCCCTCGTTGACGTCGGGCGGCGTGGCGGCGAGCTCGCGCTGCAGGTAGTCGTATCCGCGATCGCGCACACCGCGATCGATGTCGTACTCGAGGTCAACTGCCTTTTTGAACACGTGAAGGATGTACGCCGTGAGGTACGGCGACGTGGTCCAGCAGGCGCCGGGCCAGTACGCGAAGCCGCCGTTGCCGCACTGAAACGTCTCGAGCTCCTTCAGCGTGCGCTGGGCGGACGGCCGCATGCGTGCCGGATCCATCCCGGGCAGCGAGAAGGCATCGCCCAGATCCGCCGCCAGGACGAGGGCAAGCGACGCGGACGCCTTCTGCTCAGCGCAGCCGTACGGATACTCGACGAGGTACCGCGCGCCTTCACCGAGGCCCACCATGGCCGTGGACGACACCTCGACGTCCAGGCCGCCGAAGCCGGGAACGACGCCTGACGGAATGGTGACGGTCTCCCTCGCAACCCTGTTCGCGTCCGCCGCTTCGCCGTAGGCCGACACGGTTTCCGGGGAGGCGAGCACCTCGATGGGGATCACGTCCTCGAAGGCGTCATTCTCGTTGCCAATCTGAGCCCGCATCTGCACGCGCGCTCGGCCGATCGCCTTGGCCGAACCAGAGAAGCGCACTTCGACCGATCCGCCCGCGTTGACCCTGACGCGCTGCTCGGCGCCGCCAGTGATCTCGAGCACGCGCGGGTCGAGCGACCTCATCGAGACGACTGCCGTCCCGTCCGCCTGGAGCTGACTGCCGACCACGGCGCCGAAGCGCGCCGTGTCGCCGACCGCCAGGAACCGGGGGAAGGCTGGCTTGAGGGTCAGCGGCTTGTTGGTGCGAACCTCGGTGTTGCCGGATCCAAAGCGCGAGCCGCGATCCGCTGCCACGGCCATGATGCGGTACGTCGTCAGCGACTCGGGCAGCGTGACGTCCACGCTCGCCCGGCCGTCGGTCCCCGTCGTCACCGACCCGAGCCAGAACGCCAGCACGCGGAAGTCCTTCCGGAGCGTGCCGGCGCCGGCATCGTCGCCGCCGCCTCCGCCGTCGGTCTCGCCCTTCGGCGTCAGCACGCGGCGCGACACGATCCGCTGGCGGTTGTCGGAGTTGAACACCTGCAGCGACTTGCGGGCGTAGACCGATCCGGCCACGTCGGGTGCGCGATAGCCGGTGAGCGACAGCACGCCGTAGTCCACGGCCCACAGCGTCACCTCGCTGGCGGCGCCTCGCCCCTCGAGGTCCTTGACGTCGAGGCGCAGGCTGGCCTTGGAGGCGGGCCGGTACTCCTCACGGTCGGATGAGACGGTCACGCCGAGACGCTTGGTTCGATCTTCGACCTTCAGCTCGACGTACCCCAGCCTGAAGGACGGTTTTCCCGGATCGCTGGTGTCTTCGCTGGTCGTCGTCGCCGCCGCGTTCGCGGGCGCAGGATTGGTGCGTCCCTTCACGAGCAGCACCGAGACGAAGACGTTGGGGATGTCGCTATCGGAGGTCGGAATCGAGACCGACTGCTGCGTGGACGTGAGCGCGAACTGTCTGTGGCTGCGGATGCCTTCCCGCTCCGTGGTGACGAGCGCCGTCGCCTGCTCCCACGGCGACTGAATCATGATCCGCGCCGTGTCGCCGGGTTTGTACGTCTGGCGCTCGGGAACCAGATCGATGCGGTTGTGATCGAACCTGGCCCAGGCCGTGTAGCCTTCGCCGAGGACGTAGAACGAGGTTCGCGTGACGGAGAAGCGGCCCGCGTCCGCACGACTCCGGGCCTCGAGGACGTAGTAGCCACCGCTCTTGAACGGGATCCGGAGCGGCACGGGCTCGGCCGTCGTGGTCACGTTCCACTTGCCGGCCTGGATTTCCCGGCGCTCGGTGTCCCAGGTGTAGAACCCGTTGCCCTCGGCGCGCCGCACGCTCGTCCACTGCACCTGCGTCAGCGTGACGTCCACCGGCACGCCTGGCGCCACGGTACCGTCGAGGCCGACCGTGACGACCTCTGTCGTGAGCCCTGCTTTCTGCTCCAGGAAGTAGGACGGCCGCCGGAGGCCGACGTAATACGGCGCCGGGTGCACGGTCAGGCTCGCGCGGTTGGCGATGTGCTGCCGCGACACGTCCTCGACGTCGCCTTCGAGCGAGTAGATGTAGGGAACGCCCGCATCGCGGCGCGTGTCGAGCGACAGCGGGAGATCTCCAGTGTTTTGAAGCGTCGTCTCTTCGCGACGGATGTCGCCGGTCTCCGGGCGTTCCTCCCGGTCGGACCAGCCGACGAACACCCACCTGTCGTCGCCAAACTTCTCGGTGATGGCTGCGGGCGCGGTGTAGCCGGGCGACTTCGTATACCGCCACGTCACGGGCCGCGCGCCCATCGACGCGCCGAACAGGTACCGTGCCGTCACGACGCCCTTCAAGGGATCACCGGCGACGGGGTTGTTGCCGCTGAGCGAGACGTCGACACGGAAATCGGGACGCCGGTAGGCCGCCACCAGAAACGATCCACGCACCGTTTTCTCGTATGGCACGAACTCGTCGTCTCGAGGGCTGGGCGTGACACCAGGGCGCCGCTCCTCGGGCGTTTTCGGCTTGGGGCCGTCGCTCTCGAGCACGGCGCGCAGCGAGTAGCTGCCCAGCGCCCCGTCTTCCGGCAGGGTCAGTGTCCACTCCGCACTGCTCCACGGCGTGAGGCGTACGACGCGTTCGTCGATCAACCGGTTCTGCGTGTCGCGCACGCTCATCAGCACGGCAGTGCCCTCGGGGAGCAGGCGGATGCCGGCGGGCGTGTTGTGCCGCAGGATGGCCTTGAATTGGACCTGCTCGCCGAGGCGATAGACGCCGCGATCGGTGAAGACGCTCCCGCGCAGGAGGGGCTCGCGTTCGCGAAGGTTGACTCCGGTGCCGAAGTCCCACGGCATGATGCCTTCGTTCCAGTCGCTGCCGACGTAGGCGATGTCGCCGTCTTTCTCGGCTGTGACGACGAAGGCGAACTGCCACCAGTCTTCGGGATCACGAAGCGGCGTCTCCGGCGCCACCGCGACGCCGTCCACGCCTGTCGTCCCGCGCCAGAACGTGCTGTTGTCCAGCCGCACGATCGACACGTTGGCGCCGGCGACCGGGGCGCCGGTGTCCAGGCGCGTGACGAACACCAGTGTGTTCTGCGGGCTGTCTTTCACGGTGATGCCGAGGTTGGTCACCTGGACGACGGAGGCCCGGGTACGCGGTCCATCGCCGAAGCGCCGCGTGCGAGGTAGAAGCTCACCCTCGCGCACGGCCGTCCAGACCAGGCCGGTTCCCCCGGGACGCAGCGCGCCGGACAGGTTGAGCCCGTGCGACTGCACACGATCCGGCGTAACCGTGAGCCGGCGATTGACGCCGTCGCCAGGAGGCGAGATGTTGAAGCGGCTCTTCTGCAGCTCGAGCAGCCGCGGCATCAGCTCGGCCGGGTCGAGCGCCGACGCCCATTGCCTCACGTCGCGCAGGTTGCGCGCGTAGAACGGCAACTGCGGCCCGCCGTCCTTCTCCCAGACGCCGTGGCCATCGCCGAAGCTGGTGAGCGCCCGCATGTGCCAGTTGTCCACGATGCCCAGCCAGGGATAGCCGAGCGTCTGGCCGTCGGCAGCCTCGAGCGTTGCTGGAGCCGTGACCACGTACCTCCGGTCGGGTGGCTGCGCCGCAAAGCCGGCGTCTTCGAGCGTCAGATAGTCGCTGGCGTCGGGCTCGTAGGCGGGCCGGGGACGTGGCGCTGCGGGCTTGCGCACCGGCTGCTCGCCGGAGGTGATGTCGGTTGCGCGGAGAGCGGCGGCGAAGGCCGCCACCTTGACAGGTGTGCGGACTCGCAGCGGATTCCAGCGGTCGGCATCGCATTCCAGCGTGCAGCGGAAATCGTCGATGAAGAACGCGTTCTCGGCCTCGATGGTGTAGGTCTGCGTCTCGCGCGGCGTGGCCGGTCCGACCGGCGATGGCAGAGCCGTGTCGAGCACGAGCTTCACCCAGCTTTCGGGCCGGACGACGGTAGTCGTTTCGAACGCGACGAGATCGGGCGAGCGTGGGAAGCGTTTCAGGTCCCAGTCGTTCGTCAGCCGCAGGACAACGGTTCCCCCGCCCGCCGCCACCCGGCGCGTGGCGTCGACCTTCCCGGTAAACGAGTTGACCGCCGAGGGATCCAGCGCCCGGAGCCTCTGCAGCTCTTCGGGAGTGAACGAGGGCGGATTCCACTCGTGCCGCTCGAGCGACGCGGTGAGGTGGGCTGCCACATCCTGCGCCGTCACACGCTGGTTGAATCGGAGCAGCACCACCATCGGGCTCCCGATCGTTCCGTCGCGGCGGTACCAGTTGGTCTGCAGCAGCCGCACGGTTGGCGTGGTGAACCGGAACGTCTCGGGCCGTGCCAGCCTTCGCCCGCTGACCGCCGTCGCGCTGGCGTCGACGGTGACGTCGTAGGAAGTGGCATACGGCAGCGGACGTTTTGGGTCGGGCGTGAGGATCAGAATCGTCGTTCCCGACCACCGGAACGTCCCGGGTATGGCCGGAGTGATCCGGACGAAGGGCGCGTCCACCTGCGCCGGAATTCGTCCCAGCGTCACCATCGGTTCCGAGAAGACGATCCGGATCTCGTTGGCCTGCGCGTGGCTGTCGAGCGGCCCCTGAGGGCCGGTGTTGACGATGGTGAGTGGGGTCTGCTGTGCCGCGACAGTGGCAGCAAGCAGCAGTGCAGCAAGACCGGATGCCAGGACGGATCCAGCACGCGTCATCGCGGCCCTTTCATCGGGGGGAGAAGGAAGGGTACTGAATTGGACACCATCTGGGATTTTCGGCTCTCGAGCGTCCGGACTTTGAGGCAGCCACAGCGCACGTCATCCCACCATCGCGCTGATGACCCAGCGCGCTATACTGGCGCACCTCAGCCAGCCAAGGGCTCCGCCCTTGATATCCCGGCAGAGCCCTGGGCTGGTTGCCAGTATCTCTTGGCGCGCTCCGCGCGCCGTGGACCGCTCTGCGGAGCACAATGAGTACGAAATTCGCGCAACGAGCCGCATAGCGGTCCAAAGGAGAACGAAGTTGACCAGAACCTCTGTCGCGTCGATCGTCGTCGCGTCGGCTGTCTTCCTGGCATTGGCGGCCGGCAGTCCGATCGCGCAGCAACAGCCACCGGCGCCGGGCACTCCCGGTCAGCCGGGTGCGGCGGCGCCCCAGGCGCCGGGACCGGAAGGAGCCCGGGGACGAGGTCGTGGTCAGGGTCGCGGGCGCGGTGCGCCGGCCGTTGACACTTTGGGCGCCGGTCCCTGGGATCTCGGCGCGGGCCGGGGACGAATCCACGTCAGCGTGGTGACGAAAGGCGTCGATCATCCGTGGGGCATCGCATTCCTCCCCGATGGAGACATGCTCGTCACAGAGCGGCCCGGCCGCCTGCGGGTCATTCGGAAGGGCGTGCTCGACCCGACGCCAATTGGTCCGATGCCAGAGATGCTCGCAACGGGACTTGGCGGTCTCCTCGACGTGTCACTGCATCCGCGGTTCGCCCAGAATCGCCTGATCTACATGACCTACTCGAAGCCCGGTCCGGGTGCGGGGAATGCCACCACGGCCGTGCTGCGCGCGCGGTGGGACGGCGGTTCGACGCTCGCAGACGTCAAGGACATCCTCGTCGCCGATGCGTATCACGGCGGTCCGGGATCGCCGCAAGGCCTCGGCCCTGCCAGCGGCAGCTACGGCTCGCGGCTGGCGTGGGACAGAACCGGATTCCTCTACGTCTCGCTCGGCGATCGCAACTACCCGCCGGCATCACAGAACCCGGCGTCGCATATCGGCAAGATCCTGCGGATCCGCGACGACGGCAGCGTGCCGGCCGACAACCCGTTCGCCAGCAGGCCGGGATACAAGCCCGAGATCTACTCGCTCGGTCATCGCAATCCGCTCGGGCTGGCCTTTCATCCAGTGACCGGCGACCTCTGGTCCACGGAAGAGGGTCCGCAGGGCGGCGACGAGCTGAACAAGATCGAGATGGGCAAGAACTACGGCTGGCCGCGCACGTCCCTCGGCCGCAACTACGACGGCACACGCGTCGGCGAAGGCTTCAGCGCGCCGGGACTCGAAGACCCGGTGGTGTTCTGGGTGCCCGCGATTGCCATCTCCGGTCTGTCGTTCTACGACGGCGACAAGTTCCCCGCGTGGAAGGGCAACGCGCTCGTCGGCGCAATGCGCAACAACACGGGTCAGCACATCCAGCGCGTGCAGTTCAATGCGAAGGGCGAGCCCACGGGACGCGAGATCTTGCTCTCGGAGCTCAAACAGCGCATCCGCGAAGTGAAGCCGGGGCCCGATGGGTTCATCTACGCGCTGACCGACGAGACCTTCGGCGCGGTGCTCAAAATCGAACCGCAATAGATCAATTGTTGATCTTTGAATTGGGGATTATTGATTCGTTGGTGATTGATGATTGGAGATTGTCGATCTATTTGCGATTGACTGCTGATTGTTGATTGGTCCTGGCCGTTTCGCGGGAGCGGCCCGCAATGCAAAAGCAATGCGGAGCGCGTCGGGTGCCAATCGACAACCAACAGCAATCCCGCCCAATCATGCAATAAATCACCAATCACCAATCGAGAATCACCAACGAATCAACAATCAAAGATCGCAAAATCTCCAATTGAAGGATTTGCGCTATAGTCAGCGCGCTTCGGACCCGTTGATGCCGCTTACCCCCGGAACCCGTCTTGGCGCCTATGAAATCGTCGGCCTGATCGGCGCCGGCGGCATGGGCGAGGTCTACAAGGCTCGCGACGGCCGTCTCGAGCGGGACGTGGCCGTCAAGATCCTCCCGCTGCACGTCGCCTCGGACGTGAACCTGAAGCAGCGGTTCGAGCGGGAAGCCAGGACGCTCGCCACGCTCAGTCACCCTCACATCTGCTCGGTGTTCGACGTCGGCCACGCGACGACCGATCAAGGCGCAATCGACTTCCTCGTGATCGAGTACCTCGAGGGCGAGACGCTCGCCGCGCGCCTCGCTCGAGGCCGGCTGCCATCGGCCGAGGCGCTCAGGTACGCCGGCGAGATTGCCGACGCGCTCGACGCGGCACATCGAAAGGGTGTGGTCCACCGCGATCTGAAGCCCGGCAACATCATGCTGACAACAGGAGGTTCGAAGCTGGTCGATTTCGGCCTGGCGAAGACGACGGCATCGACGACCCGCGGCGACCTCACGACCGCGCCAACAATCAGCTCCCCTGTTACGGGCGCCGGCTCCATCGTCGGCACGTTTCAGTACATGTCGCCAGAACAGCTCGAAGGCGAGGAGGCCGACGCGCGTTCAGACATCTTCGCGTTCGGCGCCGTGCTCTACGAGATGCTGACGGGGAAGAAGGCGTTCGAGGGCAAGAGCCAGGCGAGCCTGATTGGAGCGATCCTCGAACGGGAGCCGGCGCCCGTGTCGGCGCTCGAACCGACCTCGCCGTCGGCACTCGACCAGATCGTGAAGACGTGCCTCGCGAAGAACCCGGGCAACCGCTGGCAGTCCGCGGGCGACATCGGCCTTCAGTTGAAATGGATTCGTGATGGCGCGACGCCATCGACTGCCGGAGCGCCAGCTCCCTCGTTGCCGTTACGCGTCCGTCGCCCGTGGCTGTTCCCCGCCCTGGCCGCTGCAATCGTCGCGGTTGCGGCCGTTGGAGTGGCCATCTGGGCGCTCACGCGCTCGACCCCGGCGGCTCCCGTCACGGTGTCACGTCTCCTGCTCGCGCCGGCAGCCACTGCGCCACTCGTGAGCGTGGGCGGCTACGACGTGGCGATCTCGCCCGACGGGACGAAGATCGTGTACCTGGGCGAGACGCCGCAGGGACGCGCGTTGTATTTGAGAGAGCTGGGTGGTCTCGAGCCCCAGATCATCCGCGGCACCGAGGTTCCAGCGGATTTTGCCAACGTCAATCCCTTCTTCTCGTGGGACGGCGCGTCGATTGGGTTCAGATCCCCCGGAAAGGGCATCCTGAGGGTCGAGCTGGCAGGAGGGCCGCCCGTCAAGATCGCGGACGACGAGACGGGCTTTGTCGGAGCGGCGTGGGGACCGGACGACAGCGTGATCATGGCGCTCGGCCGAGGTGGTGTGACCGGTAAGGGCAACGGCCTGTACCGCGCATCTGCCGGCGGCGGCGCCGCCCTCGAGCGCGTAGCCGGGACGGATGAACCGGGCGTCTTCTACGCCGCTCCTTCAATGCTGCCTGGCGGCAAGGCCGTGCTCTTCTACTTGATTGGAGCGCAGACACAGACCGAGACCGTGGCGGTTCTCGATCTCGGGACGCGCAAGCAGAGGACTCTGGCGGAGGGCGGCGCGAACCCGATGTATGCGCCATCCGGGCACCTCGTGTTCGCGCGGGGCACGACGCTCATGGCCGCCCGCTTCGATCCCGATCGTCTCGAGATGACCGGCACACCAGTCGCCGTGCTGCCCGGGGTTCGGCATCCTGGCCTTGTGACAGCCGCCGACTATGGGATCGCGAGGAGCGGCACGTTGATCTACGTGCCGGGGCCGGAGTCAGCAGGCACGGGCGAAAGCGTCATCCCGGTGTGGGTCGATCGCACCGGTCGTGAGATCGGTCCCGCTCTGAACGTCTCCTTGCAGCTCCCTCGAAGCCTCCGATTGTCACCGGACGGTAGACGGCTTCTGCTCGTATCAGGTCCGCCGGCCGATGGCGACGTGTCGATCTTCGATCTCGGCGGACGCCCCCCGCTCCCGCTCGTAGACGCGGGGAACAACGCTGCGTCCATCTGGTCGCCCGATGGGACTCGGGTCTTGTTCACAGGATCGCGTGGAGCCGCGTGGGGGCTTTACTCGATTCCATCCGACGGCAGCGCACTCCAGCCCCAGCCGGTTTCCATCGACAGTGGAAGCGGCGACCCCTTCTCGGACATCCTTCCCAAGCCACCGCTCGCGTGGATGCCGGACGGCCGGCTGATCTTCGCGGTCGGCCGCGCGACCGGCGGCGGCTCCGATCTGCTGACGATGCCGGCCGGCGGGGGCAAGGCAGAGGACCTCGTCACAACGGAGTTCAGCGAGGACTCGGCGCGTGTCTCACCCGGCGGGCGCTGGCTGGCCTATCGCTCCAATCGATCGGGGCGATCCGAGATCTGGGTTCGCGCCACGGGCGGCTCGGCGCCGGTTCGCGTCTCGCAGGATGGCGGGCGCGAGCCCGTCTGGTCGCGCGACGGACGCGAGCTGTTCTACCTCCAGGGCAACAAGATGATCGCGCTCGCGGTGAAAGGTGGACAGCAGTTCTCGTTTGCGCCGCCAGTGCTTGTGTTCGATCGGCCGTATTTCCACTTTGACGATCCAACTGGATTAACTTTCGCCGGCAGCTACGACGTCGCGGCAGACGGGCGGTTCCTGATGATTCCCGAGGCAGGCGGCGATCCGAATCGAGCCGCCGCCCCCGCAACGGGCATCGTTGTCGTGCAGAACTGGGTGGAGGAGATCAAGCAGCGGGTGCCCTGAATCTCAATCAATCATTTATTGATCTTTGATTGGTGATTATTGATTCGTTGTTGATTAGCGATTCTTGATTGGTGATTTATTTGCGATTTGTTGATTGGTGATTGGCCCTTGCTGTTTCGCGCGAGCGGACCAGGATGCGCGTCAGTTCGTCCGCCTCGGTCCAGAGCGGCGCCGTCGCACGCGCCATGCCAATCAAGAATGTTCAGTGATCCGTCTCAATCTCGAAATAAATCACCAATCACCAATCAATAATCACCAACGAATCAACAATCAAAGATCGCAAAATCTCCAATCAGAGATCGAGCTCCTGCGCCTCCTCGGCCCTCTCCATGATGAACCGGAAGCGCGC
>Ga0209640_10005558_pt1 | contig 11007 bp, 9 predicted proteins | sample RifCSP10_1_FD_184018 | JGI IMG/M metagenome (GOLD analysis project Ga0209640, IMG submission 184018) | Soil microbial communities from Rifle, Colorado - Rifle CSP2_sed 10_1 (SPAdes) (version 2) | ecosystem: Environmental > Terrestrial > Deep subsurface > Rock core/Sediment | place: Rifle...
GGGAGCGGGGTGGTCGGGACGGCGGCGGGAGCGGGGTGGTCGGGACGGCGGCGGGAGCGGGGTGGTCGGGATGGCGGCGGCAGCATGGCGGTCGGGACGGCGGCGGGAGCGGGGTGGTCGGGATGGCGGCGGCAGCATGGCGGTCGGGACGGCAGCGAGAGCATAGTTAATCTGCAAAGGGAGACCATGAAACATGAAGATTTAGGAAGCGATGGTAAAGCATGAAGAACCATGAACCTGGTTTGGATCCAAAGTTTGCGACCGATCAATAGGGCGGAACCGTCTATGCTGTCCGAAGGCCACGCTCCCAAAAATTTTAAGGACATCCTGTCCAACCTTTACACTCTGGTCGACAGGCTGACTTTCGGAAACCTGAGCATCTTTCGGTTTGCCGTGCGAAGGTTCATAGAAGAACGTGGCGCCGAGGCGGCTGCGAGCGTTGCCTTTTTTACGATATTTTCTTTTTTTCCATTGCTGCTCGTCCTGATTGGAATCGGCAGCCTGATCCTCAGAAGCCAGCAGATCCAAAACCAGATTATCCAACTTGTGCGTTTAACCTTCCCAAATCCGGAACTGGTGGTCAACAACCTGCAGGCAGTGCTGGAAGAACGCCAGGCTATTGGGGTGCTGGGCGTAATCGGGCTGGCCTGGTCGGCGACCGGCGCGCTCACCATTCTTTCGAGGACGATCAACCGGGCATGGCCGGCCTCGAAGCAGCGCAATTTTATTGAAAGCAGAGTGATCGCCTTAATCATGATCGCAGCATTAATGGGTTTGCTTACACTCTCCGCGATAACCACTACCGTTCTAAGAGTCTTATCTCAATTTAGCGAACCGCTGTTTGGAACCGATATCTTTAGCGCCGTACCGCTTTTCAACTTCCTCACCAACCTGATCCCATTTATCATCGGGTTGCTCATCTTTCTGGGTTTGTATCGCTGGGTTCCGAACACGGATGTGCCCTGGAAAGCGGCCTTCCGGGCAGCATTTTTCGCTGCTCTGGTCTGGACGATATTTACAAACTTGTTCTCCTACTACTTAAGCTTCGGTTTAGAACAATACCAGCTGATCTACGGCGGGCTCGGCGCGACCGTCGCATTCATGCTCTGGATTTATCTGAACTACCTGATTGTTATTTTTGGGGCGCACCTGGCAGCCGCCATCGCACACTACGGCAGGATTAAACAATGATCAATACCGGCATGCTGCATTTTGCTGGGCCTCCCGTTGTTGGTGGCGTCGAGAGCACGATATACCACCATGCCCGCCTGCTCGCCGAAGCGGGCCACCGGGTGACGGTGGTCGCGGGCCGCGGTGAGAAGTTTCAGCCCGAGGTCGCCTTCCACCATATCCCGGAGATCAGCTCCCGGCATCCTGATGTGCTGTCCGCGGGCAACTGCCTGGCACGCGGGGAGGTCACCGAAGAATTTGAGCAGCTACGCGAACAGCTGGCCCAGAAGCTAAAACCCATTCTTGGTGAGTTGGATGTCTGCATCGTCCACAACGCCATCACGCTTCATAAGAACCTGCCCCTGACCGCAGCCCTGCGCTGTCTATCCGATGAAGGTGTAACCCGCTTGATCGCCTGGTGCCATGATTTTGCCTGGCAGGACCGGCTGTATACTTCTGATTTGCACCCTGGTTATCCCTGGGATCTGCTGCGCACTCCCTGGCCGGACGTTCGCTACGTCGTCGTATCCAATCATCGACGTGTACGCCTGGCGCGACTCCTTGGACTTGCCGAAGCGCAGATCCGGGTGGTGACCCCTGGCGTGGATGTCGACCAATTCCTTAAGCTGGAACCCCTTACCCACCAGCTGGTGGAATCAAATAACCTGCTGGACGCCAAGCCACTAATGCTGCTGCCGGCGCGTATTACCCGGCGGAAGAACATCCAGTTCGCCATCCGCATCACCGCCGCGCTCAAGAACCAGTATCCCGGCGTCGCCCTGGTGGTCACCGGTCCGCCGGGACCGCATAACCCCAAGAACATCGCCTATTTGCAGGAGCTCAAAGATTTACGCCAGGAACTCGAGGTCGACCAGAAAGTGCATTTCCTCTTCGAGCAAGGGGCAAGCGGCCGGCCGCTGCACGTGCCCGATGCAGTCATTGCGGATCTATACAGCCTGGCGGACCTGTTGCTCTTCCCCAGCCGGCGGGAAGGTTTTGGGATTCCGATCCTGGAAGCCGGGCTGGCGCGCCTGCCGGTGTTCGCCGCTGATATCGCCCCGGTGCGCGAGAGCGCCGGGCAATTAGCGCAGGTGTTTGATCCCGATGGAGATCCTGCCGCCGTCGCCAACGCCATCAGCGGGTATTTAGAAAACGATCGGGCATACAAGTTGAGAAAAAGGGTATTAAACCAATTCACCTGGCGTTCGATTGTCAGGCATAAACTGATTCCGATCATAGAAGAGGGTCCGAGAGCATAATGGATGATAGACCAAGAAGAAAAGAAATACGAACGGAGACATCCCCGCCGCAGCCATACCGGATTCTGCTGCCGCTGAGCAGCCTGGAGGAAGCCCGCATTTTGCTTCCCCTTGCGGAGATGGTCGTCCAGGCCCGCCAGGGACAATTGACCATTCTGCAAGTGATCGGCGTACCAGAAGGCGAAGCGGTGAGTGAAGCCGCCCGCCAGGCCAGCCGTTTTCGTGAGGAATTGGGGAGTTTATTATCCGACCAGCTGACCATCACTGCCCAGATGAAGACGCTGGTGCGGCACGAGGCAGAGGTATGGGACGGAATCTGGGACACGGTCAAGCAAGAAAAGATCGATTTGTTGCTGCTGGGCTGGAGTAACCATACCCTGCCGGAGACCGCCGGTAACGAACTGAAGGACGCCAGCCTGGTGGCTCCTTTCTGTGATGTAGTCGCCGTTCGACCGGCAGCCCAGATAAGCGGCCCACAAGGCTGGTACAAAATTCGGAAGATCCTTCTGCCGGTGCGCGGTGGACGCCACGCTGGTCTGGCGCTGCGGATCGCCAATACCCTGGCTCAAGCTTCAGCGGCGACGATCACGCTGCTACATGCCACCGACGAAGCGCCCCGCGAAGCGGAGCAGCAGTTGCTCCAGGCTTTTGGACCGGCCCTGCGCGGCCTGGAGCGGCTGAAGCGCTCGATGACGGTCGTGGTGGACGACGTCTCGGAAGCCATCATCCAGGAGTCCACCGACCACCAAGTGGTGGTGATGGGCGCACCGACCACACAGGTCCATGCCGGAGAATGGGGCAGCCCGCTGATCGACTCGGTGATCGCCGGCACAAACATCACATTGATTATTGTCAAAGAAGCCACCGAAACCGCTGAAGAGGAGAGCAGCGTAGCGGGAGAATTGGCGCGCAAGCCGCGCGCGCAAAGCGAAAAGGTTCGTCGAGCAGACCGGCCGGTCGCGGTGGTGGTAGATGAATGGTTCGCCGAGAACACTTATCACAGTCGCGAGTTCGCCGATCTCGAGCGCCTGCTGACATTGAAGGAAGTACAGGGGACAACCATCAGCCTCGGTCTGCCCGCCCTAAACGAGGCTGCGACTGTAGGAAATGTCATCCGGACGCTCAAAACTGCCTTGATGGAAGAGATCCCGCTCCTCGATGAGATCGTGCTTATCGACTCCGGCTCGGTCGATTACACCCGGGAAATCGCGAGCGACCTGGGCATTCCTGTATACATTCACCAGGAAATCCTGCCTCAACACGGAAGCTACGTTGGCAAAGGGGAGGCCCTGTGGAAAAGCCTTCACGTGCTAACGGGCGACATCATTGCCTGGGTCGATACGGACATAAAAAACATCCATCCGCGCTTCGTGTACGGTATCCTCGGACCGCTGCTGCGCGATCCAGAGATTCAGTATGTGAAAGGGTTTTATCGCCGGCCCTTGCGAGAAGGCGATAAGCTGGTGGCTGGCGGGGGCGGGCGGGTAACCGAGCTGACCGCGCGGCCCTTCATCAACTTGTTCTACCCAGAGCTTTCCGGTCTCATCCAGCCGCTCTCGGGTGAATACGCCGGGCGCCGGTCAGCGCTTGAACGCATGCCTTTCTTTACCGGCTACGGCGTAGAAACGGGATTATTGATCGATATTCTCAATGACTATGGATTGAGAGGTATCGCCCAGGTCGACCTGCTCGAGCGCATCCACCACAACCAACCCCTCCCATCCCTCTCGAAAATGTCCTTTGCCATCATGCAGGTGGTCTTCAGCCGGTTGGAGCAGCGTCATAACATTCGCTTGCTCGACGAAGCAAATCTCACCATGAACCTGGTGCGCTATGGGCCCCGGCGTTACTTCCTTGAAACGGTCGAGATTCGTGAACACGAGCGAAAGCCAGCTGTCAGGCTGCGAGAATACCGGGAAAAGCGCGGGCTCCCGCTCATTCGCGAGGGTGAAAGGGACCGCAGATCTCTAATCTACCGCGAGAGCGCACCATGAGGCGGCTGATCCTTATCCGCCATGGGGAGACGGACTGGAACGTGGAGGGTCGCTACCAGGGCCAGGCCGATCCGCCGCTAAACGACAAAGGCTTCGCTCAGGCTCAGCAGCTAGCGGAGGGGCTAGCCGGGGTGGGATTAGAGGTGATATACGCCAGCCCTCTGCTGCGCGCCAGGCAAACGGCCGAAGTCGTCGCCGAGCGCCTGGGTGTGGACCTCCACGTCGAGCCCCGCTTGATGGAAATCCATCAAGGGGATTGGCAAACCCGGCTGCGATCAGAGATCCAAAATCTTTACCCGGAGCTGTTTTACCGCTGGGAAACACAGCCGTGGGAGGTGACGCCACCGCAGGGCGAGCACCTCAAGCAGGTGCAGCAGCGGGTGAACGCAGCTGTAGACGAAATCCTGGCGCGTCACCCGGACCGGACTGTCGGGATCGTGTCGCACCGCATCCCGATTGCGTTGATTAAAGTGCGATTCCAGGGAATGGACCCGGATATCGTCCGGACGCTGCATCTGCCGAATATCTATTGGGAGGAGATTTCGGTCGAGTAGGGAATCGGGTAAAGAGGTAGATTGGTATATAGGTACACAGGTAAACAGGTAAACAGGTAAACGGGCGATCAGGCACTAAGGGATGGCGATTGAAGGCGATCGCTCGGTCAATGGCGATTGAAGACAATCGCTCAGACATGGCGATGCGAGAAAGGAGCTGAGCAGTGCGATTGACTGAGGAGGAGCGGATCAAGGGGCATTTGCGATTTCTATACGGCCAGGGAACAAGCGAACAGATTTGGCCCCGCCTCCAGGCCCTGATGAAAGCGTTCGCCCGGCGCAATCCCGCCTCGAGAGAAGCCGCCAAGGGTCCAATGGAGCGCCTGACTGAGCGGGATGCCATCCTGATCACGTACGCCGACCAGTTTCAGGAACCAGACCGCTCATCCCTGGCGACCTTGCATGACTTCATGTTGGCGCACGCCCGCGCAGCCATCAACGGGATTCACATCCTGCCCTTCTTCCCGTATTCCTCGGACGACGGCTTCTCAGTAATCGATTACCGGGAGGTAAACCCGGAGATGGGGTCGTGGGAAGATATCGCCCGCCTGGATGAAGATTTCCGACTTATGTTTGACGCAGTGATCAACCACATCTCCCGCAAAAGTGAGTGGTTCCACGGCTTTCTCGAAGGACAAGAACCCTACCGGGACTACTTTATAACCGTGGATCCAGAGACAGACCTCTCCATGGTCGTACGGCCGCGGGCGCTGCCCTTGTTGACCAAAGTGAAAACCGGGGAGGGCAGCAAGCACGTGTGGACGACCTTCAGCGATGACCAGATCGACCTCAACTTCGCCGACCCGGAAGTATTGCTGGAAATTGTCGATCTGCTGCTGTTCTACGTGGAAAAAGGCGCCGAGGTCATCCGCTTGGACGCCATCGCTTACCTGTGGAAAGAGCCAGGCACAACCTCGATTCACCAGCCCGAGACCCACCAGGTGGTTAAGCTATTTCGGGCAGTGTTGGACGTTGTCGCACCAGAGGTGATTCTGATCACCGAGACAAACGTGCCGCACGCAGAAAACATCAGCTATTTTGGAGACCCGCTCGGAGATCACGAAGAAGCAGAACAGGGCGACGAAGCTCAAATGGTCTACCAGTTTCCGCTGGCTCCGCTGGTGATTCACGCCTTTAACACCGGGAATGCCCGCAAGCTGACCGGCTGGGCAGCCAGCCTGGAGATACCCTTCCGGGCGGCGACTTTCTTCAACTTTATCGCCTCGCATGACGGTATTGGGGTGCGCCCCGCAGAAGGGTTGCTGAGCCGGCAGGAAATCCAGGCGTTGGTGGATCTCACGAAGGCGCATGGCGGTGAAGTCTCATACAAGACCAACAAGGATGGCTCTAAGAGCATCTATGAACTAAATATCACCCTGTACGACGCCCTGAATGACCCGAACCATCCCAATCAGCCGGTGGATGTCCGCCGCTTCCTGGCCTCCCAGGTCGTAATGCTGTCGCTGGCCGGCGTCCCAGGGATTTATGCGCACAGCCTGTTTGGATCGCGCAACTGCTCCCCGTGTCTGGAAGAGACCGGAAGAGCGCGCTCGATTAACCGGGAGAAGTTTCAGCGGGAGGAATTGGAAGCACGGCTCAAAGATACGAGCTCCATCGCCTCCCAGGTGTTTTCCGGCTGCACACACCTGCTTCGCCTGCGCCGGAGGCATCCGGCTTTTCATCCCAACGGCGGGCAGGAGATCCTGGACCTGGGAGAAGCAGTATTTGCATTAACGCGCACCTCGCTGGATGGGGAAGAAAACATCTTGTGCGTGGTCAACGTTACACCAGGGGTGCAGAGAGTTGAAGTAGAATGGACGCATAGCGGACTTCCTAAGATTAAGAACGTAGAGGACATCCTCGCAGGAAGATCCTATCCGCTGGATGGTGGCCGGCTAGGCCTGGAGCTGGCGGGATATCAATCCGTATGGCTGGCCATAAAGAAGTAAACAGTAACCAGTATTCGGAGTCCAGTGAAGTGGTTACTGCATATCCATGGGAGGCGGGGTTGCCCTCGACTTCACCCTGAATTGCCCTCAGATGGTAGACAAACTGGTCCTGGTGGACAGCTACGGCCTGGCTCAGCACGGCGTCGAAACCAAGCGGTTCGCGGCAAACATAAGGTGCTCACGTACACCGCCCAACGTGGTTTCGATACTGGCAGCGAAATACGCTGCTCGGCAAAGAACGCCGCCAAACTCAACCAACGTTGGGCTGGAGCACAACCGCGAGCGCTGGTTGAGTAGGTGTAATTAGGAAATGGATCCACAGGTTTTCCGAACAAAATCCTTGGATGCAATTAGAGGAGGAGAAAAAGTGCGCCGTATCCTGGCGGCGGCGGTGGAGGCGGTTGAGCCGGCCGGGGCGGTGCGACGGAACGTGCAGCGGGATGGGGACCGCCTGTCCATCGGCGGGCGCGACTACGATTTGGGCAAGATCAGGCGGGTGCTGGTGGTGGGAGCTGGCAAAGCCGGGGTGCCGATGGCCGAGGCGGTGGCGGAAATCCTGGGTGACCGGTTGACCAGTGGGATAGTCCTGGTTAAGGAGGGGTATGTTGGCAGCGACAGCCACGCGAAGGTCTCGGAATCCTGGCGAGGCCTGAGGATTCTGGAGGCTGGTCATCCGGTGCCCGACCAGCGCGGGATCGAGGGAGCGAACCAGATTATCGAACTGTTGAAGGAAGCCCAGGAAGACGACCTGGTGATCTGCCTGATATCCGGCGGCGGTTCGGCGTTGATGACCTGTCCGGAAGACCCTGTAGGCCTGGAAGACTTACGAGCGCTCACCGAAGCGCTGTTGGCCAGCGGCGCGAACATCAATGAAATCAACGCCCTGCGCAAGCACCTGGAAGGGCTCAAAGGCGGCAAACTGGCGCGCCTGGCTGCTCCAGCTCACACGGCGGCGCTGATCCTCTCCGATGTAGTCGGTGATCCGCTCGATGTGATCGCCTCCGGCCCCACCGTGCCGGATGCTTCAACGCTTGAAGATGCCTTCCGGGTGCTGGAGCGCTATGGCCTCCTGGAGAAAGCGCCGAAAGCGGTCATCGCCCGCCTCCAGAAGGGCATGCAGGGCAAATTCGCTGAAAACCCTAAGCCCGAAGACCCCATCTTCCAAAAAGTGCACAACGTCGTTGTAGCGAGCAACATCCTGGCGGCGCGCGCCGCCGTAGAACAGGCTCGCCGGGAGGGTTTCCACGCCATGCTACTGACCACTTACTTACAAGGAGAAGCCCGCCAGGCCGGGCGCATGCTGGCAGCGATTGCCAGGCAAATCGCAGCCAGCGGCGAGCCGCTGGAAAGACCAGCCTGCGTGGTAATCGGCGGCGAGACCACCGTGAGGCTCCAGGGGCATGGGCTCGGCGGGCGCAACCAGGAGATGGCCCTGGGTGCAGTAAGGGATATGGCCGGATTGCAGGGTGCCACACTCATCTGCCTGGCGACGGATGGGGACGATGGACCCACGGAGGCGGCCGGTGCAGTGGTCACCGGAGATACGCTACACCGGGCCAGCCAGCGTGGGCTGGAGCCCGCCGACTTTCTGGAGCGCAACGACGCCTTTCACTTCTTCGATCCGCTTGGGGATTTATTGAAGACCGGCCCGACGCGGACCAATGTAAATGATCTGGCGTTCGTGTTTGCTTTCTAGCGCCTTGCGGTCTTTGCGCCGGGCGACTTTACGCTAAAAAACTGGATTTTTAACACGAAGGGCACAAAGTACGCACAAAGGCCACAGAAAATTTATAAAAAACCCTTGTTGTCCTTCGTGCAAACCCTTTGTGTTCTTTGTGTTAAAAATTGATCAGCAGAGGAAAAATCTCATGAATGTGGCACAGGATTTGCCCCTGGTTTTGGTGACGCACACGCTACCAGATGCGTGGCTGGACACATTGAGTGGCAAGGTCAGGATGGTTGTGGGACCCAAGGATGCGACAAGCCTGGATCCTGAGCTGCAGACGCGCCTGGGCGAGGCCGAAGGGCTGTATACACTACTCACCATACCCGTCACCGAGGAACTCCTGGAACGGGCGCCACGCCTGCGAGTGGTGAGCAATATGGCCGTGGGGGTAGACAACATTGATCTCGAGGCCTGCACGCGGCGAGGTATCGCGGTGGGCCACACGCCCGGGGTGCTGACCGACGGCACCGCCGACCTGGCTATGGCGCTTCTATTGGCCATCGCCCGGCGCATCCCGGAGGCCAGCCGGGACGCCCGGGAGGGGCGTTGGACGACCTGGTCGCCGACTGGCTGGCTGGGCGCGGACCTGAAAGGCGCAACGCTGGGCATCATCGGAATGGGCAAGATCGGCAGCGCTGTGGCAGAGCGGGCCAAAGGCTTTGGGCTGCACATCGTATACACCGATAACAACGCTCATGCGGAGATCGAAGAGCGATTGGGTACGCGGCGTTTGAGCCTCGAGACGCTGCTGCGAGAGAGCGACTTCGTCAGCCTGCACGTGCCGCTGACCGAGGAGACGCGCGGCATGATCGGCGAGTGGGCGCTGCGCACCATGAAACCGACAGCGATCCTGGTAAACACGGCGCGGGGGCCGGTGGTGGATGTGCAGGCGCTCACGCTGGCCCTGGAGAAAGGTTGGATCCGGGCGGCGGCCCTGGACGTAACCGATCCGGAGCCGCTGCCACCGGAACACCGGCTGTACCAGTTGGAGAATTGCCTGATCGTGCCGCATATTGGATCTGCGACCCACAACACTCGCCGGCGGATGGCAGAAAGAGCTTGCGAGAATCTCTTGGCCGGTCTGGAGGGCGAGCGACTGCCGTATTGCGCGAACCCGGAGGTGTATGGGGAGCAATAGGCAATGGCGATTGAAGACAATGGCGATTGAAGACAATCGCTTAGGCGATTGAAGACAATCGCTTAGGCGATTGAAGACAATCGCTTAGGCGATTGAAGACAATCGCTTGGACAATTAGGTGGCGCAGGTTGACGAGAGCATTGCGATTGTTACGTTTCGGGCTGGTGGCGTTGGTGGTCGCTTACCTGGCGGTGAACGCTGCGCTGGGCTGGGTGTATGTGTATGTCTTAACCCATCCCGCCTGCCCCGCGATACCCACGCCTGATTTGGATTTACCTGTGCCGGAAGAGCATCAAATTACGACCAGCGACGGCGAAACCCTGCGGGCCTGGTACTACCCATCTGAAAATGGCGCAGCTGTGCTGGCGTTAGGCGGGCTGCAAGGCGCCCTGGGCGCCAATTTGCCTCCCGTCGCTTTTTTGGTGGCGCACGGTTACGGCGTTTTGCAGATCGACAGCCGTATGTGCGGTAAGCCACCGCGAGCTGTAACCCTGGGATTTGCTGAAGTGCAGGATGCAGCTGCCGGCCTGGCGTTTCTTATGCAACGACCCGAGGTGAATCCAGCGCGCATCGCCGCCACAGGTTTCTCGATGGGCGCAGTGAGCGCCATCCGGGCTGCTGCCCGGCACCAAGAAATTGCCGCGGTAGTAGCAGAGGGTGGCTACCATAACCTGGGAAGTGATATCCTTGAATCCGGACATCCGACTTCTCTATTTCACCAGGTTTTGCTCCACGGTGTTGCCGGCGCTTACTGGCTTCAAATTGGGGAGAATCCATGGCGCGTGAGCCCTATAAGTGACCTGTCGCAGATCAGCCCGCGAGCGGTACTTTTGATCTACGGGGAGCACGAACTGAACGGCGCCAGGGCAGAGCAGCAATATCAGGCGGCGAGAGAGCCTAAGGAACTGTGGATCGTGCCGGGCGGGAAGCACGGAGGCAATTATGCGATCGCAAAAGAGGAATACGAGCAAAGGGTATTAGCATTCTTGGAGAAAAACTTACGATAATGATTATGACCCCAGGGGTTTCAGGCCGGCGATGTTGGATTACGGATCTTTGGCAGCGCGTCGCGCTGGAAGAGCGGGGAACCGGATGTGTCCGCAGTACGTAAAGTAAATAGGGTATCATATAGAAAGATGACGGAAATTATCCAATTAAGTTATGGGCATATTTGAACAACTTCCCGAATTATCCCCTGATGTAGAGTGGATGCTGCA
>Ga0209640_10005559_pt1 | contig 11005 bp, 10 predicted proteins | sample RifCSP10_1_FD_184018 | JGI IMG/M metagenome (GOLD analysis project Ga0209640, IMG submission 184018) | Soil microbial communities from Rifle, Colorado - Rifle CSP2_sed 10_1 (SPAdes) (version 2) | ecosystem: Environmental > Terrestrial > Deep subsurface > Rock core/Sediment | place: Rifle...
TCGCTGTCCGTCCCAATCCACGACCTCCTCAGAGGTCGTAAGCTTAGGGGGACATTTCTATCGAGTCGGCGAGGGGACATTATCAAAGAGTCACAACAGAACGGCGAATCCGTCTTGAGAGACTCGCGGGCGACGTATTCGTGAGCTCCTTGCGGGCTAATTCAGACGGGCGGACCGCCCTGCTGGAGTGGCAGGACCCTCGAGTCGCCACCCGCACGTGCTGGCGACGAGACGTGCGAGCTCGTGGAAGCCCTGGACGGAGAATTCCGTGGTGACGGGCGTGACGTTGTACGGGGTGAAGCCGAACCGCATCCGCTGCGCGCGCGCCAGCCGCCGGGCGAGTGTGAGGCCATCCGGCGCAAAGAGCTCCTGGCCGCTCTCCGAATCGGACCACTGCTGGACCACTTCCGGGTCGTCGTCTATCTGAAGGCGCACGGTGTGGCTGCCGGCCTGCGACTCGATACTCGCAGCCGACCCGATGGCCACGAAGACCTCGGTGCTGCGGGAGACACATCGGACGACGAGACGCGGCCGCACGCGCGTCATCCAGGCCGCGACGTCGCTTGTCGCCTGCAACTCGAACGAAATCGTCTTCGATCCGTCACGGGCCCATGTGGCCTGCCGGCGGCCGACCCACGTCGGTGCAGGCCCGGACTGCACGGCGGGTGACGAAGCGGATGACGGAGAAGCGAGGCGCCCGGTCTCGGCCGACTGATTGGACCCCGGAGCCTGCAGCCAACCGAGCACGATGATCATGGTGATGCCGGCGAGGACGGCCGCCAGGCCGAGCACGGCCAACCGCCATCGCGCGAACGTCTCCCGCTGATCGTCGCTCGGCGCCTCGGCGGGCGGCGGATGCGGCGCGTTTGTACTGGTCGCTTCCGATTCGGATTCCGGTAGCTCGGTAGACACGGTCCCACCCAGCGTCGGCAATTCACATGCCAGCCGGAATCACGCCGAACTTCGCGGCGTGCGGGTAACCGACGTTACAAAATGGTGAATGGCCCCCCAACTCTGAGGGGCTGAATTACAGTTCTTCTTCGGCCACCGGCTTGAGCACCATCTCGCCGGCGTACTGCTGGATGATCGACAGGAGCCCGGTGTAGAAGAAGCCGACCTGGAAGAGCACCAGGAACGGCAGCGTGCCGTAGATGCCATTGGCCAGCGCGTAGAAGACCGTGGCCGTGAAGTAGAGGCCGAGCGCCAGCTCGATCATCGGCTGCACGACGAAGCTCTGGCGGTACTTCTTGCTGATCCACTCGTCGGCGGCCGCTTCGATGCGGTACTTCGGCGTGCGCGTGAACTCGCTCTGCCGGTCGAAGAGCGCCTCGAACACGGCCCGCGTGTTGTTCACGGTCAGCCCGATCCCAATCGACATCAGAAACGGCAGGTACCGGATCCGGGTGACCCAGTCGTCGTGCAGCTCGCGCTGGCAGACGAGGTAGAAATTGGCCACCGACGCCGTCGCGGCGAAAAACAGCGGCACGTCGATGAGCAGCATCTCGTACCAGCCCATGTTGTAGCGGATGACCATGGCCGGCGCCATCAGCACGGACAACACGCACATGAGCGGGTAGTTGAAGTTTGCCGTCAGGTGGAAGAAGGCTTCGGCCTTCACGCCGAGCGGAAGCGGGGATCGCAGGATGCGCGGCAGCAGCTTCCGGCAGGTCTGGACCGAGCCCTTCGCCCAGCGGTGCTGCTGGGACTTGAAGGCGTTCATCTCCACCGGCACTTCGGCCGGCGATACCAGGTCCGGCAGGAACACGAACTTCCACCCGCGAAGCTGAGCCCGGTAGCTGAGATCGAGATCTTCGGTCAGCGTGTCGTGCTGCCAGCCGCCGGCGTCCACGATGGCGGTGCGGCGCCAGATGCCGGCCGTACCGTTGAAGTTGAAGAAGAGCCCGGAGCGGTTGCGGCCGCCATGCTCGAGGACGAAATGGCCGTCGAGCAGGATGGCCTGGATCTTCGTGAGCAGCGAGTAGTCCTGGTTGATATGCCCCCACCGCGCCTGCACCATCGCAATCGCCGGATCGGCGAAGAACGGGACCGTGCGCATCAGGAAGTCGGGCGTCGGAATGAAGTCGGCGTCGAAAATGGCGATGAAGTCGCCCTTGGCGACCTTCATGCCGGCGTCGAGCGCGCCGGCCTTGTATCCAGTCCGATCGGAACGGTGGAGGTAGGTGATGTCGATGCCGCGGGCCGCATTCCGTCGGACGGCCTGCTCGGCCACACCACAGGTCTCGTCGGTCGAGTCGTCCAGGACCTGGATCTCCAGCAGCTCCCGCGGGTAGGCCAGTTGACAGACCGCATCGATCAACCGATCGGCGACGTACATCTCGTTGTAGATCGGGAGCTGGATCGTGACGGGCGGAAGCACGTCCATCGGCCCCGCCGGGAGCGGCTGATTCCGTTTGTTTTTCATGTACAGATAGACAAGGTAGTACCGGTGCCATCCGTACACGGCCAGAATGACCAGAACGAAAAAGTATGTGCCGAGAATCAGCGTTTCAGCGGCGGTCATGGGACAGGAGCGTGCCGACGAGGCACGCTAGCGATTATATTGTCGTGCCTCCCAAAGTCAAAGAACCCGGCCGCGCGTGGCGGGTCTCTCCCGGATCCCGAGTCCCGGATCCCGGATCCCGAGTCCCGGATCCCGGATCCCGAGTCCCGGATCCCGAGTCCCGAGTCCCGAGTCCCGAGAGAGATTACTTGCGCCAGGCGTGCCTGTCCTGCCACTCGGTCGCGCGGCGATAGGCCTCTGCCAAACTCATCGAGGCCATTGTGATGCAACTCGACTCATGGGGTCTGACCCTCAAGGCGATGGGCTTCGCGTTGCCGCTATACTCGAAGAACGGCTGGAGCCCGTTCACCAGGTAGCGGTCCTATTGAGCACTGACGCCACCACGCCGCGGTCGCGCCCTGCTGGCAGCGCCGCGGCGCTCGATTCCCCCGTTCAGTCGCCGGTCGTCGCGCAGGGCACCGCCATTGGCATCCTTGCCGCGATCAGCCTGTGCCACGGCCTGAACGACTTGATGCAGTCGGTGCTGCCGGCCGTGTATCCCATCCTCAAGGAGGCCTACCGGCTCGATTTCGGCCAGATCGGCCTCATCACGTTCGCGAACCAGGCGACGGCCTCCCTGCTCCAGCCCGTCATCGGCGCGTTCACGGATGCGCGGCCGAAGCCCTATTCGCTGCCAACCGGCATGGCCTTCACGCTGATGGGGCTGCTGCTGCTCTCGGTGGCGCCGACCTTCGGCGTCGTCCTCGTGGCCGTCGCGTTCGTCGGCATCGGATCGTCGGTGTTCCATCCCGAGTCGTCTCGTGTTGCGCGACTGGCGTCGGGGGGACGTCACGGCTTCGCGCAGGCGTTCTTCCAGGTGGGCGGGAATCTCGGCTCATCGACCGGTCCGCTGCTTGCCGCCTTCATCGTGCTGCCCTACGGCCAGCGAAGCATCGCCTGGTTCGGCGTCACGGCGCTCTGCGCCATGGCGATTCTGATTCGTGTCGGATCCTGGTATCGACAGCATCTGCTCACCGGCACGAAGTCGGCCGGCTCGAGCGTCCGCGCCGCGCTTCCCGCCCGCGTCTGGATGGCGCTCGGCATCCTGGTGCTGCTCGTCTTCTCCAAGAACGTGTATCTGGCGAGCCTGAGCAGCTTCTACACCTTTTATCTGATTCAGAAGTTCCAGGTGTCGGTGCAGAGCGCGCAGATCCATCTCTTCGTGCTGCTCGGCGCCGTGGCCGCCGGGACCTTCATCGGCGGTCCCGTGGGCGATCGCATCGGCCGCAAGTACGTCATCTGGGTCTCGATCCTCGGCGCCCTGCCGTTCACGCTGCTGCTTCCCTATGCGAGTCTCTTCTGGACCGAGATCCTCACGGTCGTCATCGGCTTGATTCTGGCCTCCGCCTTTTCTGCGATCGTCGTCTTTGCGCAGGAGCTCGTGCCGGGACGCATCGGCGCGGTGTCCGGCGTGTTCTTCGGCTTCGCGTTCGGGGCCGGAGGGCTGGGCGCGGCGCTGCTCGGGCAGCTCGCCGATGCGACGAGCATCGACCTCGTCTTCAAGGTGTGTTCGTTTCTCCCCGCCATCGGGCTGCTGACCTGGTTTTTGCCTACTATCGAGCCCTCGAAAAGAGGATGATTGTCAGCGAGCGCGACCCGACCATGTCCCTGACAGCGCTGGCCAGGCGCATTCGACGCGCGGTCCTGGAGCAGTCGAAACGCGCGGGCGTCGGGCACATCGGGTCGGCGTTGTCGATCGTCGAGATCATCTCGGCGCTCTACGGACAGGTCATGCGCGTGTCCGATCCGGACGATCCTGACCGCGACCGCTTCATTCTCTCCAAAGGGCATGCGGCATTGGCGCTCTACGCCGCGTTGCGGGCTCGTGGCTGGATGGATGACGACACGCTGTCCACCTATTGCAGCGACCGAAGTCTGCTGGGCACGCATCCCGACTACCGGCTCTCCGGCATCGACTTCTCCACGGGGTCGCTGGGGCAGGGGCTGTCTTTTGGCGCCGGAGCCGCCCTCGCGGCACGGCTCCAGCACTCCGACCGGCGCGTCTTCGTTCTGGTCAGCGATGCGGAGTGCAACGAGGGGAGCGTGTGGGAGTCCGTCATGTTCGCGGCGCAGCACCAGTTGGCAAACCTGGTGGCGATCGTCGACGTCAACGGACAGCAGGCGCTCGACCACACGCATCGTGTGCTCGATCTGTCGCCGCTGGAGACGCGATGGGCTGCGTTCGGCTGGCGTACGCACCTCGTCAACGGCCATCATCTCGACGAGCTGTTGCACGCGCTCGACCAACCCACCGCATCTGGAGCGCCGCACGTCGTCGTCGCGCGCACCGTGTTCGGCAAGGGCGTCTCGTTCATGGAAGGCCAGGTCAGGTGGCACTACATGCCGATGGACGACGACGAGTACCTGCAGGCGCTGCGAGAGGTGGACCGGTAGCATGAGGCGCGCGTTCATCCGGACGCTCGTCGATCTGGCCGACAGCGACGAGCGGATCCTGCTGCTGACGGGCGATCTCGGTTTCACCGTCGTCGAGCCGTTCGCGGACCGTTTCCCCGGGCGGTTCTTCAATGTCGGTGTGGCGGAACAGAATCTCGTGGGGCTCGCCACCGGCTTGTCCGAGTCCGGACTGCTTCCGTTCGTCTACTCGATCGCGACGTTCGTCGTCATGAGGGCCTACGAGTTCATTCGCAACGGACCGCTCGCCCACGGCCTGCCCGTCCGGATCATCGGCGTCGGCGGAGGATTCGAGTACTCATACGCCGGCGTCACACACTACGGCGTCGACGATATCGGGGTGATGCGCGTGCAGCCGGGCCTCAGGATCATTGCTCCCGCCGATCACGAACAGGCCGCCTCCGCCTTGAAAGCGACGTGGCAGATCGCCGAGCCAATCTATTACCGTCTCGGCAAGGACGACGTGAACGCCGTTCCTGGCTTGAACGGACGATTCGAGCTCGACCGGGCGCAGACCCTCGGGAGTGGCGACGATCTGCTCGTGCTCGCGCTCGGCTCCGTCGCGCGTCAGGCCGCCGAAGCCGTGGGACGCCTTGCCGCCCAGGGTGTGTCGGCCGGCCTGATCGTCGTCGACACGGTGAATCCGCCGCCGGTCGATCAGCTCCGGCGCGCCCTCGGCGCCGTGCCGGTCGCGATGACGGTGGAGGCGCACTATCTGATCGGCGGTCTCGGGTCGCTCGTCTCCGAGATCGTCGCCGAGCATGGGCTGCGCTGTCGCGTCGTGCGGTGCGGCGTCGGGACGATGCCGGTCGGCAGGATTGGAAGCGACGCCTGCATGTCCGCTCAATACGGGTTGTCGACGGAAGGCCTCGTCGAATCGGCCCTTCGCGCGCTGTCGTGATATCTCAATCGACCCCCTGGGTTTCAGTCGTTCTCCCCGTACACAACCAGGCGGGGCATATTGCCGCCCTTGTGCGCACCTACACAGAGGCACTTGCGCAGATCGGCCGATCGTGCGAGTTCATCCTGGCGGTGAACGGATGTCGAGACAACTCGCTCGAGGTCTGCGAGGCGCTCGCCCGGACGTCTCCAGACGTCCGCGTGATCTCCGATTCCCGCGCGGGATGGGGCCGGGCCGTCAGAGCCGGACTCGACGCCGCTCGAGGCGAGGTGCTCTGTTATACGAATTCGGCCCGCACGAGCGCTGCAGATCTTCGGCAGTTGATCCTCGCCGGGATTGCGAACCCGACGTCGGTGATCAAGGCGAGCCGCCGGGTGCGCGACAACTGGCGGCGGCGAATCGGGTCGATGTTGTATAACCTGGAGTGTCGCGTGCTGTTCGGCTTGTCCGTCTGGGACATCAATGCGACGCCGAAGGTGTTCTCCAGGGCGCATGCCGCTTTGCTGACGTTGAAAGAGGACGGCGACCTGCTCGATGCGGAGTTCGCGATCACGTGTCATCGGCACGGGTACCCAGTGCTCGAGATTCCGATCTTCGCGAACAGACGGCAAGGCGGCTCGACGACGACCAACTACAGATCCGCCGTTGGCATGTACCTGGGCGCCTACCGTCTCTGGCGCGCCTCCGGTGCCCGGAACGCATGAGACGATCTCGTGTCGCGGCCGCGGTATCCGCCGATGAGGCGTGGCGCAATCCAGCACAGGTCGTCGGCTGCTGGAATGGCGCAGGCGATCCGGACCCCGCACTTCTTCGATTCCGAGCGAGCGGATCGTGGTGGGAGTGCCTCGAGGCCTCGGGTGTCACGCTGCTCGTCACGCGCGAGTACGAGCATCTCGTGATGGCTGTGAGCGCCGCACAGGGCCAACCGCTGGTGTCCTATCTCCCCCTGCCGCATCCGTCCGGGCTGGCCGTGGACCGGCGCCGCCGCGTCGTTCACATCGCCAGCACACGGAACCCCAACCAAATCTATGATCTCGCGCCGGTGACCGATCTGCTGCCGCGACTGGACGGGTCCCGCGGCCGTGTCGCGAAGCCAACGCTCGTGCCGATGCGGGCCAGGATGCTGCCGGGCTCCCTGTACACGCACGACCTGGCGCTGGTCGGGGGCCGACTGCATGCGAACGCCGTCGGGCACAACGCCGTCGTTCGAATTACCGAGGGCGGCTTCGAGTACGCATGGTGGCCGCGTTGTGTCGAGAGCGCGGCCGGCATGCTGGTTCAGCGAAACCACCTGCAACTCAATTCCATTGCGGCCGGCGCAACCCTCGCGTCTTCGTACTTCACGGCGTCGACGGACAGAGTCTCCCGTCGACGGCCAGGCCACGTGAATTTCCCCGTCGACGGCCGCGGTGTCGTGTTCTCGGGCGCCACTGGCGAGCCGATCGCGTTCGGGCTGACGCGGCCACATTCCGCGCGCCTGCGAGGTGGGCGAATCTGGGTCCTCAACAGCGGGTACGGCGAGTACGGATTCATCGAGGGGGCGCGGTTCCAGCGAGTCGCTGCGCTGCCGGGCTGGACGCGCGGTCTCTGTTTTCACGAACGAGTGGCTTTTGTCGGCACGTCGCGCATCCTTCCGCGCTTTCGCCACTACGCGCCGGGTCTCAGGATGGACCAGGCCGTGTGCGGCGTGCACGCACTCGATGCGGACTCAGGGCGAGTGCTGGGCGGCCTGACGTGGCCCGGCGGCGACCAGACTTTCGCCGTCGATTGGGTGCCGCTCGGTGTCGCCGAATCGCTTCCATTCGTCATGGGCGCGCCCGCCGCGGCGGAGTCGCTCTTCTACGCCTATCATCCACCGGGAGTACGGTTGCCGCGGCGGCGCACGACCGGGCGCCGGAATCAGCCTGCGCGGCCGCGCGAGGACCACTCGAAACCATGAGCGACTTCAGACTCCTGATGCTGTCGGCCATGTACGAGAACGGCGGGAACGTGACACACCGCTTTCTCGATGGTCATCCCGACATGTTCGTGTACCCCTTCGAGTCGCAACTCGGGACGGCGCTGGTGCAGGACCCGCTGACGTCGATGTTTCCCGTGAAGTACAGGTGGCCCGTCTTCGATCTCTCGGCCTCGCCGGAGCAGGACTTCCACGCCATCATCGACGAGGAGTGCAGGGTCCGGATCAGAACCCCCCACGTCAGCAAGTTCCGGCACGTGCAGTTCGACCTGTCCGATAGCGAGCGGGCCGAACACTACGCGGCGCGCGTGCGCGCATCGGGTCGATCCACCGGCCACAACGTCGCCGCGTTCTTTGGCGCGACGATGGAGGCATGGAAGAACTATCACGGCCGGCGCGACGCCGCCGTCTGCGTCGGCTACAGTCCGATCGTCGTCGTGGACGCAGCCCGAATCCTTCAGGATCTCCCGCACGCCCACATCGTGCACGTCGTCCGGAATCCCTGGTCGGCGTACGCCGATACGAAGAAGCGCCCGCAGCCGATGCCTCTGGCCGATTACATCACCGCGTGGTCGACGGTCCAGTATCACGCCGTGGTCAGCCGTCACCTGCGCCCCGGGCGTGTGCAGATTGTCAGGGCGGAAGACGTGATGAGAGATCCGGTGGAGACGCTTGGTGGCGTATGCCGTGAAGTCGGCGTCGGCGCCGACACGGCGTTGTCGACGATGACGTGGAACGGCGAGACGCTGGCCGAGGCCTACCCCTGGGGGACGATTCGGCGTGCGACGCCCGAATCGAACCTTGCCACGGCTCGTGAATTGACGGCGGGCGAGCGTGACGAGATCACGGTCCGCGCCGCGCAGTATCTGGACGCCTTCGACTACCAGGCTATCCGCCGACAGCTGGTATGAAGCGGGTCGTCGTGACCGGCGGCACGGGCTTCGTCGGGGCGAACCTCGTCCGGCGTCTCATCGGCGCCGGACATCGGCCAGACCTTCTCGTTCGACCCGGTTTCACCTCCTGGCGGATCGACGCGATACGAGATGACGTCACGATTCACGAAGTGAACCTGGGTGACCGTACGAGCCTGACGGCGACTCTCGACCAGGTCCGGCCGACCTGGATATTTCATCTCGCGACACACGGCGCGTACTCCTGGGAAACCGACCCTGCCGAGATGATTCGGACCAACGTCGTCGGCACGGCCAATCTGCTCGCCGCGGGGCTGACCGCTGGTGTCGAGGTCTTCGTCAACAGCGGGTCTTCGCTGGAGTACGGGCGTCAGGATCACGCCCCGGCCGAGACCGAGCCAGGCTGTCCGGATACACCGTACGGAATCACGAAGGCGGCCGCGACGGCGCTCTGCGTGAACGCCTCGCGGTCGTGCCCGGCCAGGATTCGCACGCTTCGTCTGTACAGCGCGTACGGACCATTCGAGGATCCTCGCCGGTTCGTTCCGTCGCTGATCGTGCACGGCGGCCGGGGTGTCTTTCCCCCGCTGGTCGATCACCGCATCGCCCGCGACTACGTCTTCGTCGAGGACGTCGTCGACGCGTATCTGCGGGCCGCAGAGGATACCAGCGCCGAGGCGGGCGCGATCTACAACGTCGGCACCGGTGTCCAGACGACCGTGGGCGAGGCTGTGGAGATCGCCCGTCGCGTGCTGGGCATCGCGGGTCGACCCACCTGGGGAACCATGCCGCCGCGTGCCTGGGACACGCACTCGTGGATCGCCGATGTCCGAAAGGCCCGCGTCGTTCTCGGCTGGACTGCCAACCGCTCGTTCGAGGACGGATTCACGAGGACGGTCGCCTGGCTGACGGGAGACCGTGCCCTGCGCGAGCGGTATGAAGCCGCGTGGCCGCGGGCCGCGGACGGTCAGTGACCTGGCCTGTCAAAGCCGTTGACTATACTGGTGGCGTGACTGCCGGTCGTCCCCACGCTGAATGACGAACCTCGAGGAAGATCTCGCCGCCCTGCGCATCGAGCGCGCACCCGAACGCCCGCGTACAGGCCGATGGATCGTGGGGGGCGGTCTGCTGATTCTGTCGGCCGCGCTGAGCCTCGCGGGATGGAGGTGGGCGACCCGCGAGCGTCCCGTGGAAGTGCAAGTCGCCACCGTCACCGAGCGCGCCGCCGGCGAGCAGGCAGCCGTGCTGAATGCCTCCGGGTATGTCACGGCACGGCGTCGCGCCACGGTCTCGTCGAAGATCACCGGGAAGGTGGTCGAGATCAACGTCGAGGAAGGGATGATGGTGCGCGAAGGCGACGTGCTGGCGCGCCTCGACGACTCCTCGGCGAAGGCGTCGCTGGCGCTGGCCGAGGCGCAGGCGGAGGCGGCTCGCCGGGCATTGCGGGAGAACGAAGTCCGGCTCGACCAGGCGCGGCTGACCCAGCGCCGGACGCTGCAGCTCTTCAAGGAGCGCATCGTCACCCAGGCGGAGGTGGACCAGGCCACCTCTGAGGTGGACGCGCTCGACGCCCGTATCGCCGCGGCGAGGGAACAGATCAGGGTCGCCGAGCGTCAGATCGACGTGCAGCGCACCGATCTGGACAACACCGTGATTCGTGCGCCGTTCAGCGGCGTGGCGGTCTCGAAGGATGCCCAGCCCGGCGAGATGGTGTCGCCCGTGTCCGCCGGCGGCGGCTTCACGCGCACCGGGATCTGCACGATCGTCGACATGAAGTCGCTCGAGGTCGAAGTGGACGTGAACGAGAGCTACATCAATCGCGTGACGACGGGACAATCGGTGACGGCGGTGCTGGACGCGTACCCCGACTGGCAGATTCCCGCCCGCGTCATCACGCTCGTGCCGACCGCCGATCGCCAAAAGGCGACGATTCTCGTGCGCATCGGGTTCGTCGAGCTGGAGCCGCGGATTCTCCCGGACATGGCGATCAAGGTGACGTTCCTCCGGTCCTCCGATGACGCGTCGGCTTCACCACCCGAGCGCCCGACCGCGCTCGTCCCGAAGGCGGCCGTCGCGCAGGTCGGCCAGGACACGGTCGCCTTCGTGGTGCGGGGCGACAGCGTCGAGCGGCGGGCCGTCAAGGTCGGGGGCGCCGACGGCGATCGCGTGGAAGTGCTGGCGGGGCTGCAGGCGGGCGACCGCGTCGTGCTCTCGCCTCAGGGGCTGGGCGACGGCGCACGGGTCGTCGTCAGATAGACAGGTCG
>Ga0209640_10005560_pt1 | contig 11005 bp, 12 predicted proteins | sample RifCSP10_1_FD_184018 | JGI IMG/M metagenome (GOLD analysis project Ga0209640, IMG submission 184018) | Soil microbial communities from Rifle, Colorado - Rifle CSP2_sed 10_1 (SPAdes) (version 2) | ecosystem: Environmental > Terrestrial > Deep subsurface > Rock core/Sediment | place: Rifle...
CGCCTTTGTTCCGCGGCGCGAACCACGCCGCTTTCCTCGTTCGCAATCTTGCGCGTGCCTGAAAGCTGGATGCCGTGCAGGTCGGCGATCAGCTTTTTCATCCCGTCGGACAGCGCGTCGTAGGCGGCGTACATATTCGCGAACAGGGTGTCGCCGCCGACCTCGGGCACCGCATAGCAGCGCAGCAACGAGCCGAGCGAGGGCACGGTGGTGAACGACATGTCCGAATGCCATTGCCGACCGGTGTAGCGCGTATCGGACGGACTGCCGTCGGGATTGGGTTCGTTGGTGACCATCAGCAGTTCCGGGTGGTCCGCGCGGCGGTCACGCGGCAGCGAGTCATGCCGGTCCAGCTCGCCGAAGCGCCGACTGAAATTGATATGCTCCTCGCGCGTGATGTTCTGGTTGCGGAAGAGCAGAATGCCGTGCTGCAGGAACGCGTGGTAGATCTCGCCGAATTGCGCTTCGCCCATCGGTTTCGAGACGTCGATGTCGCACACTTCCGCGCCGAGCGCGTAGGAAAGCCTGCGAAGCTTGAGTGCCATGATTCCTCCTCCCCGGAACGTCCCGACGCGGCATTATAAGGCGTTGCGGCCAGCCCTCGCATCGCGGACTGGCCGGCGCTGCACTGGCGGTTGGCGCCACCTACGCGTGGGCGGCGGACACCTATCCTGTCAAGCCGATAAGACCGATATTGGGATTCCCACCGGCGGGCGCCAACGACCTCGCGGCGCGCATCGTGGGAGCACGGAGCACGAGCGCGCGCCAGCCATGTGGTCGGGACAGGCGCACACCCGGGTCTCCTGGAGACTACTTCGGCGCCGGCGCGTACTTGCCGGTGAGCTGCGGGGTGGTCGGCACTTCCATCTTCTTCTCCTGGCGCTGGAGGCGCGTCTCCCGCGCCCAGGTGCGCTTCAAGTCGTCGCGCACGTTGAAGCGCAGGCGCCCGAGACCCTCGACCTCGAGTTCGACCTTGTCGCCGTCCATGAAGGGATTCAGCCCCCGATGGTTGGTGCCGGTGGCGAGGATGTCGCCCGCTTCGAGTGCGTGGATCGAGGTTATCCACTCGATGCAGCGCGGAATCTTGTGCGCCATATCGCTGGTGTTGAAGTTCTGCATGAGCGTGCCGTTCACCGACAGCCTGATCTGGAGCTTGTCCGGATCGGCGATCTCGTCCTTGGTGACGATCCACGGCCCGATCGGGGCGAACGTGTCGCGTGACTTCATCTGGTAGAACACATTGCCGGGCGGCAGCACGCCGCGCGCCGAGCCATCGATGAAGTTCATGTAGCCGAAGACGTAATCCATGGCGTTGGCCGCCTTGACGTGCGAGGCACGCTTGCTGATGATGACCGCCATTTCGGCCTCGCCCTCGAAGATCGTGGCGGGAATGTCGGGCAGCACCATGGTATCGCCGGGGCCGATGATCGAGCTGGGCGACTTGTGGAACGCGTTGATCGGCGCCGGTTCCTTGCGCGTGCCGTCCTCCATGTAGTTCACCGCCATGCAGTCGATGTTGACCGGCTTCGGAAGCGGCGGGCGGATCCTCACCTGCCCGAGCGGCACGCCGCTGCCCTTGGCCGCTGCGTCTTCCAGCCGCTTGCGGTAGTCGCCGAAGCGCTCGATCAGCCCGTTGATGAGATTGTGCGGTCCGGTGTGGGGAATGTCGCGCACTACCTGCGACACATCGACCACGGCGTCGCCCTTCAGGATGCCCAGCTTGAAATCGTCAAAAAACAGAATCTTCATCGCAATCTCCCTTATTGGTGAGCTTCCATTACACCCCCACCCTGGCCCTCCCCCATCAAGGGGGAGGGAGGTTCAGCGGGGCTTGAGTTTCAGAAGTTTAGCCGCATTGACGCCGATGATCGCGTCCTTCTGCGCGATCGTGCGCGGGTCGCCGTAACGCGCCATCTGGTCCACGCCCGGAGCCGTCGCCTGCTTTGCGAGTTCATCGGCGGCGGGCGTGTGGATGTGGCAGTGGAGGTCCACGGCGAGGCTTTTCCGGCCACGCTTGACGACCTTGCGGCTCGCGGGCCGCACCGCTGCCGCCGAGTGCGGCTTACAGGTAAACAGCATGCTTTCTTCCTGTGGGAAGGGGCGATGTTATTGCAAACAGCGCGTTTGCTCAAACCCGCCCAGTCCCCGATAAACCAGCAGCCGTTTGCCGTCTTACCAAAGGGATTTAAGCCTGCCACCGTCGAGATTGAGCGAGACGCCGGTGATGTAGCTCGCGCGCTCCGAGCACAGGAACACGATCGCGTTTGCCAGTTCCTCGGGCCGGCCGAAGCGGTTGAGGGAGTTCTTCCGCGCCGCGCGGCGCCGCGCCTCCTCCTCGGACTCCGCGCCGAGTTCCGCGGCAAGCCCCAGCGCGTTGCGGCGCCACAGGTTGGTGTCGACCCAGCCGGGGCAGACCGCGTTTACCAGAACGTTGTCCTCGCCGAACTCGGTGGAGAGCGACTTCGTGATGTTGAGCAGCCCGCTGTTGGCGATGCCGCTGCCGAACATGTAGGGGTCCGGTTCCTTCCCCGCGCCGCCGATCAGGTTGACGATGCGGCCCCAGCGCTGCGCCTTCATCATGGGATAGACCAGCCGGATCGCCCGCATGAAGCCGAAGATCTTGGTCTCGAACTGCTCCTTCAGTCCCGCATCCGTCATCACGGCGAAGCGGCCGGAATACATCTGGCCGGCGTTGTTCACGAGGATGTCCACCTTGCCGAAGCGCTGCTTCGCGCCCTCGACGAGGCGCGCGATATCGGCCTCCTTCATCGTATCCGCCACCACCGCGTGGATGTCGCCGCCGGTCGCCTGCGCGAGTTCCGCGCGCGCGCGCTCGAGCGTCTCCGCGTTGCGCCCGCAGATCGTGACCCGCACGCCCTCTTCCAGGAACTGCCGCGCCGTCTCGCGGCCGATCCCGCGGCTGCCGCCGGTCACGATTGCCGATCTGCCCCTTATTCCGAGGTCCATTTTTCGTTCCTTACAGGTGAATGCGTAAAGGGTGAATGCGTGAAGGGTAGACGCGATTGTAATGCATGCGAACCGGATGCCGGAGATTGCGCTATCCTCCCCTGCGAAAGTACCGCGATAATGTCAGACGAGGATGTGCCGCACGCCGGCAGGAGGAGACATGGCACTGGGACAGCACCGGATCGAATACGAAGTCATCGAAGGCTGGGAACAGATGCCGGAGGGCTGGGCGTTTGTCGAGGTCGCAGGCGTGGCGTGCGATTCGCAGGATCGCGTCTACGTGTTCAACCGTGGGACGCACCCCATGATCGTCTTCGACAAGGAGGGGAAATTTCTCAACGCCTGGGGCGAACCGGGGCGCGGGCCGGGACAGTTCATCCTGCCCCACGGCATCGCGCTCGACGGCGCGGGACAAGTGTACGTCGCGGACCGCGAGAACTCGCGGGTGCAGATCTTTTCCCCTGCGGGCGAATACCTGCGCGAGTGGACGTTCCTCAATCGCCCGTACGACATCTTCATTGACGATCAGGACATGCTCCACATCGCCGAGGGCGGATTCCTCAACTACATGCACAAGCGGCACGAGGGGCCGCTCCCCGGCCACGACCAGACCATGATCTACCCGCCCTGCGGCCACTCGCCGATCGCGCGCGTGACGGTTTGCGACCCGGACGGCAGGATCGCCTCGCAGATCGGCGGCGAGAATCCGGTGCTGCCCGGCAACTTCGTGGCGCCCCACGGCATCTGGGCCGACAGGCGCGGCGATCTCTACGTCGGCGAAGTCGTGGTGCAGGCCGGGGCGGTAAAGCGCATGGCGCCATTGAGACCGGCGGCATTCCAGAAATTCCGCCGCCGCGCGGGGTGAGAAAAGCAAGGATGAAGGCGGAAGGATGAAGGCGCGGCGCGCTGACATTCTTCGAGGAACATAGGCTATGGCGGCCCAAGAAAAGAATGCAGCGGGAGTAGAAATCAAGCTGTTCTCGTCCGGGAGCACCGCGGGCGCATTGCGCGAACTCATCCCGCAGTTCGAGCGCGCGACGGGCCACCGGGTGACGGTCAGCAACGAACCCGGCAAAATCATGCTGGAACGCATCACGCGTGGAGACACCGGCGATGTGCTGCTCACGGGTTCCACGGTGATCGACGAGCTGACCCAACAGGGTCATGTCGTGGCGGGCAGCAAGCGCGAACTGGCGCGCTGTGGGGCCGGCGTCGCGGTGCGTGCCGGAGTACCCAAGCCCGATATCAGCAGCGTGGAGGCGTTCAAGCGTGCGTTGCTCGATGCGAAATCGGTCGCCCACACCACCAGCGGCGCGAGCGGGATGCATCTCATGCGCGTGGTCGAGCGCCTGGGCATTGCACAGCAGGTGAAAGACAAGGCCAGGACGCAACCGGGCGGCCTCGTCGGAGAAATACTCGCGCGGGGAGAGGCGGACCTCGCCGTGCAGCAGATTCCCGAACTGCTTGCCGTTCCCGGCCTCGACTACGTGGGTCCGCTGCCGCCCGAACTGCAGATTACCTCGATCGTTTCGGCGGCCATCTTCTCCCGCGCCGCGCAACCGGAGGCGGCCCGCGCGCTGCTCCAGTTTCTCGCGACGCCCGCCGCCGCGCGCGTGCTCAAGGCGAGCGGGCTCGATCCGCTCTGACGGCGCCGTAAAAGCTTTTCGCAGGAGCACCGCGTACCTGCTGGCGAGCGAATTACGGGGGCGCCGCGCCCCGTGGTGGAACGCATCGACGTTGAGATCAACCGCTGACCAGACGCCCGGAGTTGAGCGAGGCGTTTTCCGACCCAAGTCCGACAGGCCGCTTATTTCCCGCCTTATGCGCGCTGGCGAACAGACGGCATCAAGGCAAGGCGGCAACATGCGTGCATCGATGGACGCCCCCGAGGTGAATGCGTGCGCGTCGCGTCGGTTGATTGTCAGCGTTCTTACAAGGAGTCGGCGATGCGGAAATTGATGAGTGCGATGGTTGCGACGGCGGCTGCGGCGACGGTACTGGGTTGCACCCAGGCACCGCAGGGAGCCGCTTTGGTGATCGAGGACAAAGTCTACACGGTGACGCCGCCTTCGGTGACCGTGACGGCCGGGATCGTGACGGGTGAGGTCTCGGAGCTGAAAGTGGCCGAGCGGGTGGAAAAGGGGTCAGGCCGGGTTGACTCGCCCGCGAAGCTCACCGGGAAACTCAAGCTGACGAACAGTTCAACGGACCAGACCGTCCGCCTCATCGGCGGCAAGATTCTTTACATAGACGACCAGGGGCAGATCATCAAGATCGGCGAGGCGCGGACCGAACCGACCCTGAAGTTCTCCTCCTCGTACGACACCACCGACCGACTCGATCCCGGCCAGGACATGACCCAGTCCGTGGAAGTGGACTTCCCCGCCGCAGCCCTGCAGGCGAAGAAACTGAAGGAAATCCGCATCGAGCTCGCCTACATTCCGTCAGCGTACAAGCTGCAGACGGCCAGCTTCGGCGTGTCGATCGGCGGCCAGTAACCCAGCCATCTTGATTTGGCGATCACCACAGGAGTAATGGAAATGACCGCAGCCGAAGAGCAGCAGATGCTCACGAGCCTTTCCGCGATTGCGCGGGACGTCAATTTGCTGGTGACGCTCGTCAAGGAACTCACCCTGCAGCAGGAAAAAGCGGATCAACAATCCCATCGGACGCTGTCCCAGATCGCGCACAAGCGGTGACGGTCACTCCATTTGGGCCGCCGTCGCGCTCCGGGGCAGGTTTGCTCGCAGCAAAACGGCCCCGGAGGGCCGTTTTGTTCGATCCGCTGCGCCACCCGCTATGCCCGCGGCTCGCCCTGTTCGTTGACGGTAACCGTGGATCCGGGCGGAGCGGTCATCTGCACGCGATGCTCCTGGCCCCGGAAGTTGTAGGTTACATCCCAGTAGTCCGGCCGCGCCGACCCGGGCACGTTCTCGCAACGCTGGACGTCCTGGGTCTGCGCCTGCTGCCCACCGCGACCGACATTGGCGCCTACCGCGGCCCCGGCAACAGCGCCGCCGGCGGTGGCGATATCCTGGCCGCTTCCGCTGCCGACTTGGTGACCGAGGATGCCGCCGATGATGGCGCCCGCGATCGCCCCGGGAACGTTGAGCTTGCTTCGTTCCTGAGGGACTTGTTCCTGCGCGATCCAGCACCGCTGCTGGGGCGTTCCGACCACCGCGCGGACTGAAGTGACGTTCGCCTCGTACACCCGCTCGTTGCTGCGGCGACGAAAGTCCCGGCCGTCCCGGCCCGCGACCGGAGCCGGCGCGTAGCGATTGTCATCGAAGCGCGCGGTCGCGCTCACGGCCCGCACCGATGAGACGCGGTCGTTCAAGCCCATCGAGGCGAGCGAGGCATATCTGCCCGGCCGCAAGATGACGCATCGTCCGCCGAACCGGACGTCCTCGCAGGCTTCCCAGCGGTCGCCGAGAACATCCACTGACGAGGCGCGATCATTGAAGCCAAAGCGGGCAAAGTTGCCGACCTGCTTGCCGGTCGTGAACGACCGGCCCTGAAAGCCTTCACGCTCGTAGAAGGTGACCCGTGCCGCCGCCGGAGCGGGCGCATAGCGGTTGTCATCGATGCGCGCGTTCGCACTCACGGCCCGTACCGACGAAACACGATCGTTCAAACCCATAGCGGCCAGCGACGGATACCGGCCCGGACGCAACACGACGCATCGTCCGCCGAACCTGACGTCCTCGCAAACCTCCCAGCGGTCGCGCACCACCACGACCGACGAGGCGCGGTCATTGAAGCCAAAGCGCTCGAAGTTGGCGATCCGTTTCTGCGTGGTGAAAGACCGGCCTTCAAAGCCTTGACGTTCGTAAAAAGTGACCTCAGCGGCCGCGTGCGCGGCAATGGCCACTCCGGCCACCGCCAACACGGTTCTCAATATCGCATTCATTGATGTCTCCTGTAAGAAAGCAATTGTGTGCACCGAAGCCAAACCCCGCCCAACCCTGCCGGCGTCCGGTCGAGCCACCCAACAAGGCAGTGACTATGGCGAACCGTCGAACCGGTGTCTGTGCGGAGTCGTACATAACGAGACCATGACTCACGGTCCCGGGAACGGCGTTACCAGTTGGCGATCTCGGAGATGAACTTCATCAATTCCTTTTCCACGAACTCGCAGTCGACCCGCGACAGCTTGTATTCGCCACGCGAACCGGAACCGGCTTCTGAATTCGGCCTCGAATTGCGGCCGTGCAGCCCGATGGTTTTTGTATATGGAGCGCCGTAAAAGGAAAGGGTGGGAAACCAGTCGTAAGGGTGGATGGACTTGCTGACGCCCGCAGGCACGATATGAATCGAGATTTTCCCGCCCTGCTCTTCAGAGATGTTGAATTCGTGCCCGCGTTCTTCGAGCATGTTGCCGATGGCCGCGAACACCGGCCTGATAACCGACAGTTTCAGGTTTGCAAAGTCCCTGTGAAAGGTGTCTTCGGGGGATTCGCCCAGCCGGTCCCGGTCCGTGCCGGTGGGATGCTTCTGGGTGAACCTATCCAGCGCTGTTCCAAGTTCATTGTTCAGATTGTCGGCCATGACTGACACTCCATTTCCTGATCCGTTTGAACTTTTCGCGCCGCCGTGGTGATCGGGCGGGTTTTTCGAGTCGAATTCCACCCTGCGTGGTGCTGGACGTCCTTGACGATCTGGTAACACTTGCAGGAAGCTGCTTCGAGACCCTTCTCGTCGAGAATCGTGATATTGCCGCGGCTGTAACGGAGCAGTTTCCGCTGCTGCAGGGCGCTGGCGGCCTTGGTCACGCCGACCCGCCGCACACCGAGCATGTGCGCGAGAAATTCCTGTGTCAGATAAAACTGGTTTGCGCGTACACGGTCGCGGGTCATCAGCAGCCAACGGGCGAGGCGCGCCTCCACCACATGGAAGCGGTTGCACGCGGCGGTTTGCGTGACCTGGGCCATCAATGCATGGATGTAGCGGTACAACGCCCGTTGCAATGGCGGGCAGCGACGGAATTCCTTATGAAAGCGCGCTGCTGTCATGCGCATGGCGGTCCCGCTTCCCTGAACCAGGGCGCGGACGGCCGAAACGTTGATTCCCAGGGACATGGGCGTACCGACCATGCCTTCATAGCCGACCATCCCGACCTCAAGAGCCAGGTGCCCGTCCGCCAGCGTCAGCAAAGACACGAGGGAGTCGTTGGGAAAGTAGACGTGCCGAATCGGGTCCCCGGGCTCATAGAGCACTTTCCCGTACGTGAGCCTGACCGGCTCGAGGCCGGCAAGCAGGCGCTGATAATCCTTGCGGGGCAAAGCGGCAAGCAGGCTGTTTGCGGCGGGCTCTCGGTTTACGGCGAGCATCGGACTCTCCTGGTTTGTTCGCGTGCTACTGGGAAACCCAGCAGACGGCATGAGGAGAGGGGTAAGCACAGACCCGATGTCGAAAGCTGACTGCTGATTGTTCGGGAGCGCGATTACACGATGCTTTTCAAGGCAGGATAACGGCGCTGCGGCATGACGCGAAGGTTACGGCAAGTACCCTGCATCGTCTGTTCGCTGGCGCACAGACCCGCCCGGGGTGAGGCGGATAATTCAAGTCACCCGCGCGCCAGCAGACCTGATTCGCATGAAATGACTCCGAACGAGTGAACCCCGAAAGAAAATTGGCTCACAGGCTGCTGGAGGAATGGCCGCTGTCGATGAACCTGGCCACCACGCTGGTGTTCCTCGTCTTCGGCCAGAGTCTGCTAGCCGACCTTTCTCACCCGGTATGGTTCACGCTCATACTGACGTGGCTGTTGCTCATCATCCTGTTGTCGGTCTTCGCAGTTGTGAGGCATGCGGAAACCCTGGCGGGGAAACTCGGCGAACCGCTGGGCACATTGGTGTTGACGTTGTCCGTCACCGGTATCGAGGTGATGATCATCGTCGCCACGATGTCCACCGGCCAGGGCAGCCCGACGCTCGCCCGCGATGCGATGTTCGCGGTGATCATGATCGTTCTGAACGGCATGGTCGGGTTGACGTTGCTGATCGGCGCCCTGAGGTACCACGAGCAGGACTACAACCTCCAGGGCGCCAATGCCTTCCTGGCCGTCATCCTGCCGCTCGCCGTGATCGGCCTTGTGGTGCCCAACTATACGCACTCGTCGCCTGACCAGACATTCTCTCCCGTCCAAGCAGCCTTCCTGACGCTGGTTTCCGTAGCCCTGTATGGCGTCTTTCTCTCGATCCAGATCGGACGCCATCGTGCGTATTTCCGGACCTCACGTCCGACAACGGAAGCGAGGAATGCGAAACGCCGGCGGCTGATCGTCCACGAGGTCTACTCGGTTCCGTATCACGTGGTGGTGCTGCTGGCATACATGGGGCCGCTGGTGATCCTCTCCCAGCAGCTCGCCGTGCCGATTGATTTTACGATTCGCGTGCTGGGCGCGCCGGTCGCGCTGGCAGGTTTGCTGGTCGCCATGCTGGTGCTCGCCCCCGAGTCGCTCGCGGCCGTGCGCGCCGCATTGGTCAACGACCTGCAACGATCAGTGAACATCCTGCTGGGGTCGGCGCTCGCCACGATCGGGCTGACGATTCCCGCGGTTCTCACGTTCGGGCTGTTGGCCCGCAAACCCATCATCCTCGGTCTGGACGGCGTCGATATTACGTTGCTGGCGTTGACCCTGGTGTTGAGCAACATGACATTTTCGAGCAGCCGCACCAACGTTCTTCTCGGCGCCGTCCACTTATTGGTGTTTTTCGCCTATCTGCTGCTCATCTTCCAGAGATGACTGAAAAAACAGGCCCCCCATGCCTTCCGCGTCGTTATGTACGCCAGCGCACGGTGCGCTGTCGCGGAGCGGAGGAGAATTGCCGTGGATGGCTTTCTGAAGAAAGCCGCCATCGCGCGCAACGAAGCAGCGTAACGCTCTTGAGTTGGCGCGACTGTCTGCACTGAACACCTGACCAGGAGATGCACCATGTTTAAGAGAATTCTTGCGACACTGATGCTGTTGGGCATGCTGGGCACGATCGCGGGCTGCAACACCATGCAAGGCCTTGGAGCGGACATCGAGCGGGGCGGCGAAAAGATTCAGGACAAGGCTGCACGTTAAGAGAAAGCGTCGTGAGCGACAGCCAGCATCGTGGCTGAACGCGCCGCGAAGTGTCGTGACACGGGTAACTGGTTGTGAAATCGATGTTTTTTTCAGGCGTATTCGACCTTCCCTGGTGGGGCTGCGTTGTCGTCGCCCTGGTTCTGACGCACATCACCATCGTCGCGGTGACGGTGTTCCTGCACCGCCACCAGGCGCACCATGCGCTCGATCTGCACCCGGTCGTGAGTCATTTCTTCCGGCTGTGGCTGTGGCTGACGACCGGCATGGTGACGAAGGAGTGGGCCGCGATCCACCGCAAGCATCATGCGAAAGTCGAGACCCCGGAGGACCCGCACAGTCCACAGGTGCTGGGCATCAACCGCGTGCTGTGGGGCGGGGTCATCCTGTACGTCAAAGAAACTCGCAACCGTGCAACCATCGAGCGCTACGGTCACGGCACCCCCGACGACTGGCTCGAGCGCCATGTTTACTCCAGGTACCTGAAACTTGGCCTGACGCTGATGGGGCTGGCCGATGTCATCCTCTTCGGCATCGTACCCGGGACATTGATTTTCCTGACGCAGATCGTCTGGATCCCCTTCTGGGCGGCCGGAGTCATCAACGGGATCGGCCATTACTGGGGTTACCGCAACTGGTCCACGGGGGATGCCAGCACCAACATCGTGCCGTGGGGCATCCTCATCGGCGGCGAGGAACTGCACAACAACCATCATGCCTTTGTCACGTCGGCGAAGCTGTCGAACAAGTGGTATGAGTTCGATATCGGCTGGATGTACATCCGGGTGCTGGAGGCGTTCGGCCTTGCACACGTGATAAGAATCGCGCCGACGCCACGCTTCACCGCAGCCAGGCCGGCGGTCGATCTGGACACGCTGCAAGCGGTGATCATTCATCGCTACGACGTGCTTGCCAGGTACGCGAAGTCGGTGCGGGCGACCTACGCGGAAGAGATTGCCCGGTTGC
>Ga0209640_10005561_pt1 | contig 11000 bp, 8 predicted proteins | sample RifCSP10_1_FD_184018 | JGI IMG/M metagenome (GOLD analysis project Ga0209640, IMG submission 184018) | Soil microbial communities from Rifle, Colorado - Rifle CSP2_sed 10_1 (SPAdes) (version 2) | ecosystem: Environmental > Terrestrial > Deep subsurface > Rock core/Sediment | place: Rifle...
CAAGTCGGGATTTGCCTCCTGGAGCCAGGTGTGCACCTTGTGGAAGATGTTGTCGCTGGTGAACACCACACCTTCCTCCTTGATGCAGATCGCCGCCTGGTACGCGGTGTGGCCCGGCATGTGGATCATCTCGAAGGTGTGGTTGCCCACGCTTCACTCCTCCCGGGAATACGCCACCGCCCCCGATTGCAGTAGAGTAGTCAAGCGGGAGGGTATTATCAAGGTAGAGCCGCGCAGGTATGCCGCAAGGAACGTTTCATCGAACAGGGAGCAAAACATCATGGCAACAGGAATGACGCCGATCCGGCGCGTCGTGACCGGCAACGACGAGCGCGGCCGATCGAAAGTGGTCTGGGACGGTCCGTCCCCGCAGGTTCACGAGACGAAGATGAGCGGGCGGGGACACACCGATTTCTGGGTCTGGGAGAAGACGCCCGCGCCGCTTTCGGGGGATCGGGACGACGGCCTGTTGCCCGACGACTTCCCGGGCCCGCGCGGCGGCGGGCACCTGCGCGTCGTGCACTGGCTCGGACAGAACGACCCTGGGTCGAAGGGTGTGCAGGAAGTGCCGTTCCACGAACCGAAGGAGCGCGCGCGCGGAAGGACGTGGGATCGCGGCGGCGGCAACGAAGCCTACAGTTCCGCGATGCACAAGACCGAATCGGTCGATTACGGCATCATGCTTTCCGGCGAGCGCAAGATCATCCTGGACGACGCCGAGCTCACGATGCAGCCCGGCGACATCGTGATCCAGGTCGGCGCGTGGCACCAGTGGAACAGCGCCCGGCTGGGTTGCCTCATGGCCTTCGACATGATATCGGCGCAATTTGTCGATGGGCCTGCTGGCACAGCGCAGGGCAAGGACGTGCCGATGCGCGCCGATCCGAACCGCAAGCTGCCGGCCGGCGTGAAGCCTGCGCGGCGGATCGTCACCATAGACCGGGAAGCAGGCAAGTCATCGTTGGTGGGCGATGGCCCGTCGCCCGACGTGCGCACCGATCCCGCACGCCCGGGCTTCGCCTGGCAGCGCATGTGGGTGACCGACAGCGCGCCCGCAAAGATCGTCTACGAGACGCTCCACCTACCTCATGTGCTCGAGCCGCCAGCCAACGGGTCAGTGCTGAGCGTCGCCACGTTTCCGCCGGACAAGACGTGGAAGGGCAAAGTGAGCGAAGCCGAAGTGAAAGCGTTCTTCCGCGACATGGGCGCGCCGGGCGCTTCGACCTACGCGCCGCGGGCGCCGCACCCCTACATGCAGAAAACGCGCACGCTCGATTTCTGCTGCATCCTCGAAGGCGAGATCACGCTGGCGCTGGATACGCAGGAGGTGCAACTGAAGGCAGGGGAAATCGTGGTACAGCGGGGCACCAACCACGCCTGGAGCAACCGCTCGGACAAGCCCGCCATCATCGCGATCGCCTCACACGATGGGAAACACTAAACGTGCTGGCGCAGGTTTCGCCGTCCGCTCTATTTTTTCTTTGCCGGAGCGCCTTTCGACTCCAGGTATGTTATCCCCCAGGGCCCATTCCCGTGAAGTTGCGCAACCACCTCGCTGTCCTTCGAGAAGGCGAACATCGGCTTACCCTGCCCGATCGAAAAATAGCTGCCGGGGCCAAATGCCTTGGCCAGTTTGGGATCGAACTTATCGCCTGCGGCAAAGTACAGAGTGCCTGACAGGACCGTGACGTTTTCATTAGCCGGGTGGGTATGCAGTTTTATTGTTGTCTTCGGCGGGAGCCTGAGACGCATCACGAATGGTCCGGACGACTTGGGATCACCGTCGATGACGGCGGTTTTGGCACCCGGGCCGATGGACGGGGCATCTTGCCATTTGATGTCCTTCCGCATTACAGCGGTATACTCCGCGGCCGATACCGGGGCTGCCATAATCCCGCCCAGTCCCAATGCAAGACCGACTGCCGCAATCTTGACCGTGTTCATAAACACCCTCCTTGGTTTAAGTTGCTCGACTCACAACGCTTACTGAATGATAGACCTGCAGCGGCATTTCCCATTCGTGTAGCCGGAATCCGGTGTTTCCATGCAAGCTCGGCCACGCCGGATTAAGTTACCCCTGCGCTATGGCAATGTCAAACGACCGCGGACAACGCACCAGACGAATCGGGATAGGCGAAAGTCTGCTTCTCGCCGCTGCCGGTAAGCGACCGTCAGACGACGAGCGTGAACCGACCGAAAGGAGACAGCCGCACCGCGCGGCGAGAAACCGCCGTCGCTCCTCCGAATTGACTATGCCGACCAGCCCCGGGATACTTCCACAAATGCCGTTGAATTCCCCGAAGACAGAGGCGATGCGATGACCGATCTGGAACTGCTGGAAGAATTGAAGAAGATCGATACGCCGACCATAACCAACGTGGTCGCGACTTATCCGGGACGGCCGCTTTGCCTGGAAATCTACAATCCCTGGACCGAGAACTGGTACACGAACAACACGCTCTCGTGCTGGTATCCGGAGATGGGGCCGATCGCGGGGTATGCCGTGACTTGCACTTACGGTCTGCCCGATCCGACCTTCAAGAGCCTGTCCCTGATGAATGTGCTGGAAGCCATGGACAAGCTCGGCAAGCCGTCCATCTTCTGTTTCCAGCAGAAGTTTCCCGGCGACATCGCCGACAAGGTGGGCCTGTCCGGTGGCAACATGACCTCTTCGATGCGCGCTTGCGGCGCCATCGGTGCGGTATCCGACGGCCCCTCGCGCGACATACACGAGATCCGGCCCATGAATTTCCAGTATCTCACCCGCGGGATTTGCGCGGGCCATGGGCCGCAGGCCGTACATGCCGTGCAGGTGCCGGTGAGCATCGCCGGCATGGATGTGGCGCCCGGCGAGATCATCCACATGGACGAGAACGGCGCGGTGAAATTTCCCGCCGACCGGCTGGAAGAGGTGGTGCGTAATGCCAAAGCACTGCTCGCCGAAGAAGATGAACGAGTCGGACAACTTCTCAAGGCGCGGGGGCTGCAAGCGGTCAAGGCGATCATGGGTGGTCATCAGTACATGAAGAAGTGAAGCCGCCGTTCAACAACCCGTTTGGTACGGCTGGAACTGACTAGGAGGAGGAATGGCATGAGTACGATTCGATTGTTGGGCGCATTCGTGGGTCTCATCGTGTTCGCGAGCGGCACGGCGTGGTCGCAGGCATACCCGGCGAAGCCGGTGCGGGTGGTCGTCGTGTTTCCTGCCGGCGGCGGCACCGATACCGTAGCGCGGCTCGTGTTTCAGAAAGTGGGCGAGCAGTTGAACCAGCAGTTCCCGATCGACAACCGGGCCGGCGCCTCCGGGATGATCGGCGGCGCAATCGTGGCGAAAAGCCCGCCCGACGGGTATACCATCATGGTGTATTCGCAGACGCTCCTCGTCAATGCGCACGTCTACCAAAAGATGCAGTATGACGTGCTCAAGGACTTCACCGGGATATCGATGCTCACGCGGCTGGTGGGCATGCTCGGCGTACACCCATCGGTGCCGGTGCGCACGACGAAAGACCTGATCGCCCTGGCGAAAGCGCGGCCCGGTGAATTGCTGTACGGCACAGCGGGAGTCGGCGCCTACCAGCATCTTTCCACGAGCGTTTTCGCCAACATGGCCGGCCTGAAGATGACCCATGTACCCTTCAAGGGCGGCGCTCCGGCGGTCGTTGCGCTGATGGGCGGCGAGATACACATGATCATCACACCCATCGCGGAACTCTTCCCCCACATCAACTCGGGCCGCGTGCGGGCCATCGCGGTGACTTCGGACAAGCGCAACGCCCAGTTTCCCGCGATTCCCGCCATCGCGGAAACCGTGAAAGGTTACGAATTCACCTCGTGGTTCGGCTGTTTTGCGCCGGCCGGCACGCCGAAGGCTATCGTGGACCGGCTCAGCGCCGAGATCAAGCAGGCAGTGGCCGATCCCGATGTCGCCGCGAAGCTTACGGCTCAGGGGCTCGATCCCATGCACATGACCCCCGAGGCGTTCGCCAAACACGTGAGGCTCGAGTACGACAGGCTCAGAGAAGTCGTTAAGCTTTCGGGCGCCCGCATCGAATAGACGCGGCGGCCCGCCGGTTGCAATAAGATTTGCCATCCCATGCCGTGAAAGAGGAGTCGCCCGATGAATACGCCGGACTGGAAAGCGTTGCGCGAGGAATTTCCCACGCTGCGCAACTGGATCTACCTTGATTCTGCGCGCAAGAGCATACCGCCGCGCTGTCAGGCGCTGGCAATGGAAGCCTACACGCGCGACGTGTACGAGAACGCGGGTGCCGACGCATGGGCTGCGACCAACGTCGCCGAATCGCGCGCGCTCCTGGCTGAGGTTCTTGGCGCGCAGCCCGGCGAAATCGCCTTTACCCGGAACACCACTGACGGCCTGAACATCGCCGCCCACGGCTTCGAACTGAAGCCCGGCGACAACATCGTGCTCACGGATATGGAGCACATGGCGAACGTGTGGGTGTGGAAGCACTGGGAAGCAAAGGGCGTCGAGATACGCTACGCCCGGAACCGGGGCGGCCGCCTTCCGCTTGAAGCGTTCCGCGAACGGATCGATGGGCGCACCCGCGTCGTCTCCACGGCGTACGTGACGTACGGAAACGGCTGCCGGGTTGACCTGCCTGAGCTGGGGGCGCTATGCCGGAGCCGCGGAATTCGCCTGGTCGTGGACGGCGTTCAGGGAGCGGGCATCCTCGCGGCGCCGCTGTCCGCGCTCAATGCGGATGTGGTCGCGATTGGCGGCCACAAGGGTCTTTTCGGATTGACCGGATCGGGGATCGTCTATTGCCGCGAGGATCTCGTCAACGAGTTGAAGTCGTCCTTCGTGAGACCGCCCGAAGCTGCGAATGCGCCGAGGGCGAAGGCCCACGCCATCAGCCAGTTCGACTACGTGCGCACGGCGCACCGCTTCGAGGCCGGCAATCCCAATTTCCTCGGCATCCGGGTGCTGCGCGCAGGGGCCGAGTTCCTGCGGTCGATCGGCCTGCAGCACATCGAAAACCGGGTGCGGGATCTGACCAGCGCGTGCTTGAGACTGCTCGATGCCGCGGGGCTCGAGACGCGCACGCCGGCCGAGTGGCGGGAACGCGCGCAGATCGTGAACGTCGTGGTGCCGGATGCCGCCGGGCTCATGGATCGCCTGCGTGAAAAGCACCGCGTCGTCGTCAATGTCAAGGACGATGCCTTGCGCTTGTCCGTATCCTTTTGCAACACCGAGGAGGACATCGAGAAGGCCGTATCCGCGATACGGGCAGAGATGAGCCATCGCACCGCCGCGGCGGCGTGACGCATCCCACCGCACTTCTTCGGCGTTACTGCTGCTGGATTCCGGCGTCCTTGACGACGCCCACCCAGCGCTTGATCTCGCGGGCGATCATGGCGCGAAACTCATCGGGCGTGTTGGGAGCCGGTTCCAGAGCGCTCGCGGCAAGCCGCGGGCGCATGTCCGGCGATGCGATGGCGCGGGCGATTTCCGCGTGGAGGCGCTTGATCACCGGCTGCGGTGTTCCGCCCACGGACATGATGCTGTACCAGTTCGACACGTCGATTCCCGGCAGTCCGTTTTCGGCGAACGTCGGCACCTCCGGCAGCAGCGCGCTGCGCTTCTGCGCCGCGGCCGCCAGGATTCTGAGGCGGCCCGCCTTGACGAGAGGCAGCGACGTGGGCGGAGTCGAGAACGTCGCCGGAATCTGGCCCCCGACCACGTCCGCCATGGCAGGCCCGACGCTCTTGTAGGGCACGTGCGTCATCGTAATGCCGGCGCGCAGGCGGAAAAGTTCGCCCGTCATGTGCGTGCCGCTGCCGCTGCCCGCGGAACCGAGACTGAGCTTGCCGGGCTGCGCCTTTGCCGCGGCGATGAACTCCTTCAGACTCCTGGCGTAGGGCAACTGGGGATTGACCACCAGTATGTAGGGAGTCGCCGCGATGACCGACACCGGCGCGAAGTCCTTGAACGCGTCGTACTTCGGGTCCTTGAAGAACGCGATGTTGATCGTGAAGCCGGCATCCGCGAGCAGCAGGGTGTAGCCGTCCGGCGCGCCGCGCGCGGCGATCTGGGTGCCGACGAGCGAGGCCGCACCGGGGCGGTTGTCGACCACGACTTGCTGGCCCAACTGCTCCGTCAGTTTCTGGCCGATCAGCCGGCCGGCGAAGTCGGAGCCGCCGCCCGGCGCGAATGGCACGATGAGGCGGATCGGCCGATTCGGGTAATCCTGTGCATTCGCCCCGCGGTACGGGGTGAACGCCGCGGACAGGATCGCGCACGCCAACAGCGCACGCCGCAAGAAAAGCTGGATTGTCATGGCGCAGTCCCTCCTCCGGAAATGCTAACACACACGCCGGGCGCCGATCGGACGAAAATCCCGGAAGTAACAGCCGGGGCATGGGAAGGCGCTTGCCGCGCCCTGGCGGTTCGAATAGATTGCTCATGGAAAGGAAACCAATGTCCGCACCGCTGCTGCTCCAGGGGGTCAGGATTCTCACTTTGGAGCAGGTCCATGCCTTGCCCTGGGGCACCGCCTTCCTCGCGGACCTGGGCGCCCAGGTCATTCGCATCGAAAGCGTGGAGCACCTCCAGGATCGCAAGGCGGGGCCTTTCCCGAACGGCAAGGCCGGGGCGGAGTGGTGGAACGAGGGTGGACACCTGGTGTATTACGGCACGCGCAATAAGCAGAGTCTCTGTCTGGAAGTGACCCACCCCGCGGGGAAGGAGGTCTTCCTCAAGCTGGTGAAGAATTGCGACGTGGTGACCGACAACTTCAGGCCAGGCACGATGCGCCGTCTCGGCTTCGACCACGAAAGCCTGGCCCGGATCAACCCGCGCATCATCACGTTGAGCAGCACGGCGTACGGCTACACCGGCCCATGGCGCAGCGCCGGTTCCCGCGCCCGCACCGTGGACGCCGCGTGCGGCATGTCCTATCTCACCGGTTACGAGGGCGGCCCATCGGTGCGGGCGAGCAACAACTACATGGATCACTCCACCGGCAACAACGTGGCCTTTGCCCTTTTGCTGGCGCTATACCGCCGGCAGAAAACCGGCAAAGGGATGCGCATCGACCTGACCATGCAGGAGACCGGGGTCTCCTGCATTGGCCCCGCCATCCTGGAGGCTCAGCACGGCATCAAGCGCCCGCGGCTGGGCTGCGGGCACCTATGGAAATCTCCCCACAACGTGTATCCGTGCGCGGGCCGCGATCGCTGGATCGCCATCGCGGTATCCAACGACGCCGAGTGGGTCGCCTTGAAGCAGATCATGGGCGCTCCTCCGTGGGCGCAGGACCCACGCTACGACTCGGCGCAAGGCCGCTGGGAAAATCGCCATGAGCTGGACCAGAAAGTGGCGGACTGGACCGCGACGCAGGACGACAAGGAGTTGATACGGCTGCTGCAGGCGCATGGAGTTTGCGCCGGCGCCGCTTTGACCGCGGAGGATCTCGTCAACGACCCGCATCTTAGGCAGCGGGAATTCCTTCAGGAGTTCGAACGTTCCCCTGCGGTCGGTCGCCGGACGTTTGCCGGACGGCCCTTCCGCATACCTCAACTGCCTATGGCAATCCGGCACGTCGCCGGGCTGGGGGAGCACAACGAGGTAGTACTGCGGGAGGTGGCCGGGCTGTCCCAGGAGGAGATCCGGGCGCTGGCGGCGGACGGTGTGATCTCCCACAGGCCGCGAGCTGAAGAGCGCGCGCCGTAGATAAGATCGGAAATGCAACGGCTCACCCCTAATAGAGAACCGGAATGGACGGAATACTTTCCGAGGTGAAGGTGCTGGAGCTGGCCCACGCTCCATCCGGGGCATTTTGCGCCAAGCTGCTGGCGGACCAGGGCGCTGACACCATCAAGGTGGAACCTCCGGGTCGAGGGGACCCAGCCCGCCATGAACCTCCGTTTATCGGTGGCGAGCCTCACCCTGACCGGAGCACCGCCTTCCTGGCGCTGAATACCAACAAGCGTGGAATTACCCTGGACGTGGAGCAGGCGGCGGGCCGATCATTGTTCCTCCGGCTGGCGTCCGCCGCCGACGTGATTATCGAAAGCTTTCAGCCAGGGCGCCTCACTCGCCTGGGGCTGGGGTACGAGGCGCTGCGGGCCGAAAACTCCAATGCAATCCTGCTCTCCATTTCGTACTTCGGGCAGCACGGCCCTTACGCCAACTACAAGGGAGACGACCTGATCGCCCAGGCCATGGGGGGATACCTCTACGCGGTCACGGGGTCGGCGGACCGGCCACCGATGGGTACGGCTCTCCAGCAGATGGAACTCACCGCCGGCCGCAACGGTGTCATCGCCATCATGGCTGCCCTCCTGCACCGGGAGCAGACGGGAGAGGGCAGCCACATAGACCTGTCTGTGATGGAGGCGGCGATCAGCACGCCCTCAGGGCTCATACACCCTTACAGCTACACGGGACGCAGCCCGCGGCGGGGAAGCATGGACCGAAACGTCATGGACGGGATGCACCTGCCCACCCGGGACGGTGAAGTGACGCTGACCACCGCCGGCACCGGCGGTCGGCCCATGGAGGTCTGGGCGGAGTTCCTGGGGGAACCCCGGCTGCTGGACGCCAGGTTCGCCACCCGTCAGTCGAGGACGGACAACTGGGAGCAGTTGCGTGAACTGGTCGCCCCCAAGCTCGCCCAGTGGAACAATCTGGACCTGATGCGGGAGACCATGGCCAAGGGCCTGGTGATCGGGCTGGTGCAAAGTCCCGAGCAGGTGGTGGATTCACCGCACCTGGCGGAACGAGGTTACTTCGTCGAGCTCGACCACCCGGCGGCGGGAACGCTCAAGTATCCTGGGCCGGGGTTCTTCTTCGATGGAGCCAACCCGATGCAGTCGACCCGCGGGGCGCCTCAGTTGGGGGAACATAACGCCCAGGTCTACTGTGGCCGATTGGGGCTTTCGAACGAGGAGCTGGACCGGCTACGAGCGGCCCGGGTGGTTTAGCTGCAAGCGCTTAGGGGACAGACCACTAAGCTGAAGTTCCTGCTGCGCAGAACGTGATTGTCGTGTTGGGCTGCGGAGTTAGGCAACCTGGGCGTGTCGGCTTTCTGTCTACAAAATGATGGTCTGGAGTAGGTCCAAGGCGCGTTTCTGCTGTGCGTTCGGCGTGGTGATCACTTGGAAGGTCGGCGCATCGCTGCTGGCGCCGGGCGTACGGCAGGTATTGCGCACGATGGTGGAGAGTTCTTCAAGGAGAGTGCGAAAGCTGTGCACCGCGCTGCCATCAGGCAGTGTATGGGTGAGCGCCTTGCGTTCGGCCTGGGCTGAGCGCTTCGCGGGGGCGACGGGATCACGATGTTTCTTGGCCTGTTGATCCTCGTCGGCAAACTGGAGCGGGCGCCAAGCCTCGCGCATGTGCCACTCGAGGTAGTAGGCGAGCATGCACAGAAAGATGTGGCTTCGCACACGATCGGCGAGGCGGTGGTGGATGGGGCGCACCTGGAGGTCCACTGTCTTCAGGCAGCGAAAGGCGCGTTCGACGTCGCTGAGCGACTTGTAGCTGCGCACCACCTCGGCTGCATCCATCTTCTTTGCCGGAAGCGGGGTTCGCAGGATATAGATGCCATCGAGCGCGGCTTCCTTGGCCACTTCCTCCTCGCGGATGCGAAAGGCGAAGCGCTGCGCTTCGATGGTGAGATCGAAATGCTTGGCCATCTTGTACTTGTTCACCACGCGCCCCACGCGCACGCCGATCCGGTCAGCACCGCGCAAGCGCTTGTGCTCGACCATCGAGCGCACCTTGTCCAGCTCCACCACGGTCGCTTGGAGAAGCGCACGCCGCTTGTGTGCCCGCAGCGCGGCCAATTGGGGATTGCGGCAGGCCACCAGCCGCTCGCCGGGGAAATCGCCGTGGGTAAACTCGAACAGATTGCGCTCATCGAATAACCCCAGTTGCAAGCTTCCGTACTCCATGAGCGAGCGGATCTGCGCGCTCTTAAGCGCGGTGATCCAAGCCACCGCCCCCAGGCTGCGCAGCGCCTCGATCGCCTTCTGCGAAATCATTCCGCGGTCACCCACGATCGTCAGCGTGTCGATACCGAAGTCTTCGCGCGCACGCGCGACCTGTGGCAGCAGCGTCTTGGCATCCGCCGTGTTGCCCTCGAATACCGAGATGGCTACCGGACAGCCGCCCGGGGCGCTGACCAGGCCGTAGTTCACCTGGAGCTTCCCCTTCTTGCCGTCACGGTTGTGGCCGATGCGCCCGAGCGGGCAGCAGCTCCCCTCGAAGTAGCTCGAGGACAGGTCATAGAGCACCAGCCCGCCGGCACGCAGATGGCGCGCAGCCAACTTCTTCTCGATGTGCGGTTGACGCTCGAGCAGCCAGTCCATGGCCGCATACAGCTCGTCCTCGTTGGCATCGGCCACCCCGAACTCATCGGCCAGCGTCGTGCTGTGCCACCAGCGGGTGGTCGCGAGCTTGGTGTGGGGCGAGAGCACCCGCGCGGCCACCATCGCGCACACCAGAGCGCGTTGTCGACTCGGGCGCGAAGCCACCAGCGATTCCAACTCCACGCCTCGCATGGCGACGCGCACCGCCTCCACATGGCCGTGGGCGCGCGAGCCAATCGCCTCGAAGTGTTGCGCCACCGCGCCCAGGCGCTCCCCGCGCAGCACGGCGCGCAGGGCCGAGATTTGTTCGTCGGAGAGCGCGGACAGGTTGGCAAGCGTGCGCTTGCGCACGCGATGACCCTCGCGGAAGGACTCCCGCAGCAGATAGGCAGGGCGTGCGCCACGGTTCGGGACGACATCGATGTGCATGGCTACATCATACACATCTTACCAGATAAATCAACTACACTACATGGCTACATCTTGCATCACTGAAAACACCGCTAAACCGCTGAACTCATTCAGCTTCGGTTACCCAACTATGATCGAATCCGAAGGAACTTCGGTCTAGAAAACTCATATACGAGATTCGCCGCTCCGCCGCGGGCCGAAGTCCGGAGAACTGTCACGCCGATCCCGACGACTTCCCGATATCGACTTGCGGC
>Ga0209640_10005563_pt1 | contig 10996 bp, 11 predicted proteins | sample RifCSP10_1_FD_184018 | JGI IMG/M metagenome (GOLD analysis project Ga0209640, IMG submission 184018) | Soil microbial communities from Rifle, Colorado - Rifle CSP2_sed 10_1 (SPAdes) (version 2) | ecosystem: Environmental > Terrestrial > Deep subsurface > Rock core/Sediment | place: Rifle...
TGGCGGCGCAAGAAGGTGGCGCACGCGAAATTTCAGGACAGCGTCCTCGGCGCCGCAGCGGTGACCGCGGGCGCGGCCGACCTCGCCGCACCCACAGGCGGCCCGGGCGCCGCCGCGCCCGATTCGTCGCAGTCCTCGGTAAGCTCGCCGCCCGGCGGCATGCAGGCCGAAGAGGTCGATCCGATCGCCGAGGCCGACGTCTACATGGCCTACGGGCGCGACGCGCAGGCCGAAGAGATCCTCAAGGAGGCGCTGCAGAAGGACGCCAGCCGCGTCACGGTGCACGCCAAGCTGCTCGAGATCTATGCCAATCGCAAGGACAGCAAGTCTTTCGAGCAGGCTGCGCTGAAGCTGAAGGGAATCACGAACGGCGCCGGGCCCGAGTGGGACAAGGCGGCGGCGCTTGGACGTTCCATCGACCCGCAGAACGGCCTGTATGCGGGCGCGGGCGGCGGCGCGGCGGCGGCCCCGGCCGCGGCGCCGGCTGCGCCGGCCCCGGCGATCGACTTCGATCTCGGCGGCGGAGGCGGCCAGGCGGGCGCATCGGCGCCCGACATCCCGCTCGACGAACCCGCCAAGGAAGCGTCGTCGCCGTCGATCGATTTCGACCTCGGCGGCACCACCGCCGCCATACCCACCCCGGGCAAGGATGTTTCGCACGACGAGACCGTCGTCGCCGTGGACACGAAAAAGGCGGATTCCGCCCCCGCCTCGATGGACTTCAATCTCGATCTGGGCGGCACGGAGACCAAGGCCGAGGCGCCGGCTGCGCCCGCCGCCATGGACTTTTCGGCCATCAGCCTGGACCTCGGCGGCACCGGCGACCAAACGGCCGCGGTGCCGCAGTCCAGCACCGACCCGAAATGGCAGGAAGTCGCCACCAAGCTCGACCTCGCGAAAGCCTACGAGGAGATGGGCGACAAGGACGGCGCGCGCGAGCTGCTCAACGAAGTCATGAAGGACGGCGACGCGGCGCAGAAGGGCCAGGCTCAGGCGCTGCTCGGCAAGCTGGGCTAGCCGCGACGCGCATCGCCATAGGACTGGAGTACGACGGCAGCCGTTTCCTCGGCTGGCAGACGCAGCCGGGCGGCGGCACCGTGCAGGACGCAGTCGAGGCGGCGCTCGGCGTCATTGCCGGCACGCCCGTCGCCACCACCTGCGCCGGCAGGACCGACAGCGGGGTCCATGCCACCGAGCAGATCGCGCATTTCGACACCGATGCCGAGCGTCCCGCCAGCGCCTGGGTGCGCGGCGTGAACGCGTCCCTGCCCGAATCGGTCGCGGTGCTCTGGGCGCAGCCCGTAGACCCCGCATTCCATGCCCGCTACAGCGCTGTCTCGCGCACCTACCGGTACCGCCTGCTCACCCGCGCGGTGCGGCCGGCGCTTGCGGCGCGGCAGGTCGGCTGGTTTCATGCGCCGCTCGAGATCGAGGACATGCGCGAGGCGGCGGCGCTTCTCCTGGGCGAGCACGACTTTTCCGCCTTCCGTTCCGCCGAGTGCCAGGCGAAATCCCCGGTACGCAAGATTCATGAATTTCAAGTGGAAGAAAAACCGGAGGGACGCATTGACTTCGTGGTGCGCGCGAACGCGTTCCTGCACCACATGGTGCGCAATATCGTCGGCACGCTGATTTACGTCGGCAAAGGCAAGCATCCGCCCCGCTGGGTCGGGGAACTCCTGCTGTCGAAGGACCGCGGGCGGGCAGCCCCCACCTTCGGTCCGGAAGGACTGGTCCTGGAAAAGGTTTCCTACGAGGCGAAGTGGGGACTGCCGCAGTGAGGACGCGCGTCAAGATCTGCGGCATCACGCGCCCCGCTGACGCGGTCGCGGCCGCCCAAGCCGGCGCCGACGCCATCGGCCTGGTGTTCTATCCGCACAGCCCGCGCTACCTCTCCGCCGAACGCGCGCTCGCCATCCGCGACGCGCTGCCGCCGTACGTGCAGAGCGTGGCGCTGTTCGTCAATCCGGACGCCGCGCAGGTGGCGCAGGTGATCGGCCGCGTGCGGCCGGCGATGCTGCAATTCCACGGTGAGGAGACGGCGCAGTTCTGCGCGCAATTCGGCACGCCGTACGTCAAGGCCTGCAGGGTGAAAAGCGGGCTCGGTGCGGGGGTCGATTTGCTAGAATACCTGCGCCCGTTTGCAGGCGCGGCGGGATGGCTGCTCGACAGCTTTGTCGAGGAATACGGCGGCGTGGGAGAGCGCTTCGACTGGTCCCTGGTGCCCGCCAAGCGCGACAAGCCCCTGATCCTTTCCGGCGGACTGGCGCTCGGCAACGTCGCCGACGCGGTGCGGCGGGTGCGCCCCTGGGGCGTGGACGTGTCGAGCGGAGTCGAGTCGGCCAAAGGAATCAAGGACGCCGCGAAAATCGCCGCCTTCATCGCAGAGGTCAGGAATGCGGATGTATGACTTGCCCGACTCGCGCGGCCATTTCGGCCCTTACGGCGGAGTGTTCGTCGCCGAGACGCTGAGCCAGGCGCTCGACGAGCTGCTCGAGGCCTACCGCAGCGCGCGCGCCGATCCCGCGTTCGAGGTGGAGTTCCGCTACGAGCTCAAGCACTACGTCGGCCGGCCGAGCCCGATCTACCACGCGAAAAGGCTTTCCGATCACTGCGGCGGCGCGCAGATCTACATCAAGCGCGAGGATCTGAACCACACCGGCGCGCACAAGATCAACAACACCATCGGCCAGGCGCTGCTCGCGCGCCGCATGCGCAAGCCGCGCGTCATCGCGGAGACCGGCGCCGGCATGCACGGCGTCGCGGCCGCGACGGTCGCCGCGCGCTACGGCATGGAGTGCGTGGTGTACATGGGCACCGAGGACGTGAAGCGCCAGGTGCAGAACGTCTACCGGATGAAGCTCCTCGGCGCATCCGTGGTGCCGGTCGACTCGGGCTCGAGGACCCTCAAGGACGCGCTCAACGAAGCGATGCGCGACTGGGTCACCAACGTCGAGCGCACTTTCTACATCATCGGCACGGTCGCGGGCCCGCATCCCTACCCGATGATGGTGCGCGACTTCCAGTCGGTGATCGGCGAGGAATGCCTGGTGCAGATGATCGAAATGGCGGGCCGCCAGCCCGACGCGATCATCGCCTGCGTCGGCGGCGGCTCCAACGCGATGGGCGTGTTCTATCCCTACATCGCGCATCCGCGGGTGAGCTTGATCGGGGTGGAAGCCGCCGGCGAAGGCCTCGAGACCGGCCGGCATGCCGCTTCGCTGTGCGCCGGCAGGCCCGGCGTGCTGCACGGCAACCGGACCTACCTGTTGCAGGATGCGAACGGGCAGATCACCGAGACCCACTCGATCTCGGCCGGGCTGGACTACCCCGGCGTAGGGCCGGAGCACGCCTGGCTGAAAGACAGCGGCCGTGCGCAATACGTCGCCGTCACCGACGACGAGGCGCTCAAGGCATTCCACGAACTGTGCCGGCGCGAAGGCATCATCCCCGCGCTGGAATCGGCGCACGCGGTCGCGCACGCCATGAAGATCGCCCCCGGCATGCCGAAAGACGCGATCCTGCTGGTGAACCTTTCGGGCCGCGGCGACAAGGACATGCACACCGTCGCCGAGCGCTCGGGGATCAAGTTCTGATGAGCAGGATCCCGGCACGCTTCGAGTCGCTGCGCAAGGCCGGGCGCAAGGGTCTGATCCCCTACATTACGGCGGGCGACCCAAAGCCTTCGCTCACCGTGCCGCTGTTGCACGCGCTGGTCGAGGCGGGGGCCGACATCGTCGAGCTCGGCGTGCCGTTCTCCGATCCCATGGCCGATGGACCGGTGATCCAGCGGGCCGGTGAGCGCGCGCTGAAAAATGGGGTGGGTCTCAAGGACGTTCTGCAGATGGTGGTTCGATTCAGGGAGGATGACCGGACCACCCCCGTCGTGCTGATGGGCTACGCCAACCCGATCGAAGCGATGGGGGTCGAAAGCTTCGTCGCCGCGGCGCAAGCCGCCGGCGTGGACGGCGTCATCGTGGTCGACTATCCGCCCGAGGAATGCGCGGAATTCTCCGCCCTGCTGAAGAAAAACGGCATCGACCCGGTGTTCCTGCTTGCGCCGACCTCGACGGCGAAGAGAATCGACGAGGTGGCCCGTATCGGCAGCGGCTACCTCTACTATGTGTCCTTGCGCGGAGTGACGGGGGCAGGGCACATCGATCTTTCAGAGATTTCTGCAAAAATTCCAATGATTCGAGCGGCAACGCGGCTTCCGATCGGCGTCGGCTTCGGCATCCGCGACGCCGAGTCCGCACGGCGTATCGCTGAAACCGCCGACGCGGTGGTGATCGGCAGTCGCATCATCCAGGAAATCGAGGCCGCGGGGCCCGAACAGGCCGTCAGCAGGGTCGGCGCCTTTCTTCGACCCATCCGGCAAGCGCTCGACGCATGAGCTGGCTGCAAAAGCTGCTGCCTCCCAAAATCCAGCGCACCGAGGGCGGCGCGCGCAAGACCATGCCCGAGGGGTTGTGGACCAAGTGCGCGGGCTGCGACGCGACCCTTTACAGCACCGATCTCGAGAAGAACCTGAACGTGTGCCCCAAATGCGGTCACCACGAGCGGCTCGGCGCGCGTCCGCGCCTGGACGCGCTGCTCGATCCCGACGGCCGCTTCGAGATCGGCGCCGAAGTGCTGCCGGTCGATCCGCTCAAGTTCAAGGATTCGCGCCGCTACACCGAGCGGCTGACGGAAGGCCAGGAGCAGACCGGGGAGGGCGATGCCCTGGTCGTGATGCAGGGCTCCATCAAGGCCCTCGGCGTGGTTTGCGCCGCGTTCGAGTTCGATTTCATGGGCGGCTCGATGGGCTCGGTCGTCGGCGAGCGTTTTGTGCGGGGCGTGTGGGTGGCGATCGAGCAGAAGCAGCCGTTCATCTGCGTCACCGCCTCCGGCGGCGCACGCATGCAGGAAGGCGCGCTGTCGCTGCTGCAGATGGCCAAGACCACGGCGGCCCTCACCGAGCTTGCCGAGCGCAAGCTGCCGTTCATCTCGGTGCTGTCCGACCCGACCATGGGCGGCGTTTCGGCGAGCTTCGCCATGATCGGCGACGTGGTGATCGCCGAGCCGAAGGCGCTGATCGGCTTCGCCGGGCCGCGCGTCATCGAGCAGACCGTCCGCCAGAAGCTCCCCGAGGGCTTTCAGCGCGCCGAATTCCTGCTGGAGAAGGGGGCGATCGACATGATCGTCGACCGGCGCCAGCTGCGCGACAGGCTGCACGGACTTCTTTCCCTCCTGCAGGGACTGCCCTCCGACGCGGCGGCGTGAAAAAGCTGCAGGACTGGCTGCAGTTCATCGAGTCGCAGCACCCGAAGAGCATCGCGCTCGGCCTCGACCGGGTTTCGCAGGTTTTCGCCAATCTGGGAATCAGTCTGGGCCTTCCGGTGATCACCGTAGGCGGGACCAACGGCAAGGGATCCACCTGCGCGATGCTCGAATCGATCCTGGGCGCCGCAGGCTACCGCACCGGCCTGTACACCTCGCCGCACCTCCTGCGCTACAACGAGCGCGTGCGGATTGCGGGTCGCGAGGCCGACGACGCGGTGCTGTGCGAGGCTTTTGCCGCGGTCGAGAGCGCCAGAAAAGATACTCCTCTGACCTATTTCGAGTTCGGGACGCTTGCCGCCTTCTGGACTTTCGCCTCAACCAGGATCGACGCGGCCGTCCTCGAGGTCGGCCTCGGCGGCCGGCTGGATGCGGTGAACCTGCTGGACGCGGACTGCGCCGTGTTGACGAGCGTGGGCATCGACCACGTGGACTATCTCGGGCCGGATCGCGAGTCGATAGGGCGGGAGAAAGCCGGCATCTTCCGCCCCGGGCGCCCGGCGGTGGTGGCCGATCCCGATCCGCCCTTTTCAGTATTGAATTCCCAAAAAGATCTTTTGTTGATCAACCGGGACTTCGGCTATGTCGCCGAAACTGGCCAGTGGACCTACTGGGGGCCCGCGGGCAAGCGCCCGGGGCTCGCGCATCCGGCGCTGCGCGGGGAGATCCAGCTGCGCAACGCTTGCGCGGCGATCTGCGCGCTGGATAGCCTGCGCGAGCGGCTGCCGCTCGCGGCGCAGGAGGTGCGCCGCGGCCTGGCCGAGGTGGAGCTGCCCGGGCGTTTTCAGGTGCTTCCCGGCCGGCCGCAGGTGATCCTCGACGTCGCGCACAACGTGCAGGCGGCAAAAACCCTCGCGCGCAATCTCGGCGCGTCGGCCTTCGCGCCGCAAACCATCGCGGTATGCGGCATGCTGCGCGACAAGGACATTGCGGGCGTGCTGCGCGAGCTCGCGCCGCGCATCACGCGATGGCATCTCGCTTCGTTGCCCGGACCTCGCGGCGCCTCCGCGGATGAACTGGCCGCCCATGTGAAGAGCTTCAAACTGCATGCGTCGCCGGCTGCCGCGTTCGCCGCGGCGCGAGTCGAAGCGAGCGAGGATGATAAGATCGTCGTGTTCGGTTCCTTTCTCACCGTCGGTGAAGTGATCTCATGGCTGAACCACAACAAGACGTCGATGCGCTGAAGCGGCGCGGCCGCAGGCGCCTGGTCGGCGCCGTGGCGCTGGTGCTCGCCGCGGTGATCGTGCTGCCGATGGTGTTCGATTCCGAGCCGCGCACTTCGGCGCCGCCGGTCAGCGTGCGCATCCCGGGGGAGGACGACGCCCCGTTCACGCCGAAGCTGCCCGCCAAGGCACCCGAGAAGAAAGTGGTGGCGGCAAAACCGCCAGAGAAAGAAACTCCCAAGATTGTCGAGAAGAAGCTGGTGGCCCCCTCCGCGGCCGAGCGTGCGCGCGCCGAGGCCGCCCTGGCCGGCCAGCAATTCTTCGTTCCGGTGGGCGCGTTCGCCAATCCCCAGAGCGTCATCGCCAGGCTGGCCGAGGCGAAGCTGCCGTATTACACGGAGGAGCTCGCCATCGCCAAGGGCAAGGTGACCCGCGTGCGCGCGGGACCGTTCGCGAGCAGGGATGCCGCCGACAAGGCGGCGGAAAGACTGAAGGGCCTCGGCCTGAAGCCGGGGAACGTGGCCGCGAAGTCCTGATGACCTGGTTCGACTACGCCGTTCTCGGCGTGCTGGCCCTGTCGATCGCGTGGGGCGTATGGCGCGGGCTGGTGCGCGAAGTGCTCTCGCTCGCGGGCTGGGTGATCGCTTTTCTCGCCGCCAACCTGCTCGCCGCACCCCTGAGCGAGTCCATCACCTCGGTCATGCAGCCCGAGCTGCGCCTGCTGTTCTCCTGGCTGGGCATCTTCGCCGTGGTGCTGATGGCCGCCAGCCTGGGCGCGATGCTGCTCGCCAAGGTCATCAAGGCGGCCGGTCTCGCCTCGACCGACCGCTGGCTGGGGGCGCTGTTCGGGCTGGCGCGTGGGCTGCTGATCGCCCTGGCGTTCGCTCTCGTCGCCGGGCTGACGCGCTTTCCCGCGCACCCCGCGTGGAAGCAATCGGTGTTTGGTGCGCCGCTCGCCAACACCGTCGTCCAGCTCAAGGCGTGGCTGCCGCCGACGCTGGCGCAGCGCTTGCGCTATCATTAGCCGTTAACCACACCGGGAATTCACCTCCTCCCATGTGCGGGATACTCGGAATCGTCGCTCGCGCCCCCGTCAACCAGCTGCTCTACGACGGGTTGCTGCTGCTCCAGCACCGCGGCCAGGACGCCGCCGGCATCGTCACCAGCGAGCACAACTCGTTCCACATGCACAAGGCGCCGGGCATGGTGAGCGAAGTGTTCCGCACCCGCAACATGCGCTCCCTGTCGGGCAACGTCGGCATAGCGCATTGCCGCTACCCGACCGCGGGGTCGGCGTTCAGCTCCGCGGAGGCACAGCCCTTCTATGTGAACTCGCCGTTCGGCATCGTCCTCGGCCATAACGGCAACCTGACCAACTCCGAGCAGCTCAAGGAAGAGATGTTCCGCACCGACCGGCGGCACATCAACACCGGATCGGATTCCGAGGTGCTGGTCAACGTTCTGGCCTACGAGCTGGAGAAGGCTTCGGTGAAGCTGCGCCTGGAGCCGCAGACCATCTTTGCGGCGGTGGCCAACGTCCACCGCCGCGTGAGGGGAGCGTATGCCGTGGTGGCGATGATCGCGGGCTACGGCGTGCTCGCCTTCCGTGATCCTTTCGGCATCCGCCCGGCAGTGATCGGCTACAACGAGACCCCTGCGGGCACCGAGTACATGGTGGCCTCGGAATCCGTGGCGGTGGATGCGCTCGGCTTCCGCGTGCTGCGCGACATCGGGCCCGGGGAGGCGGTGCTGATCGACGAGGCCGGAGACTTCCACAGCCAGCAGTGCGCCCGCAGCGCCAGCCTCAACCCCTGCATCTTCGAGTACGTCTATCTGGCGCGCCCCGATTCCGTGATCGACGGCGCCTCGGTCTACGAGACGCGCCTCAACATGGGGGCCAAGCTCGCCGCGAAGATCCGCCGCGACCACGGCGATCTCGCGGTCGACGTGGTGATCCCGATTCCCGATTCGAGCCGCCCCTCGGCGCTGCAGCTCGCCGCCGGCCTGCGCGTGCCGTACCGCGAGGGCTTCGTCAAGAACCGCTACATCGGGCGCACCTTCATCATGCCCGGCCAGGCGGTGCGCTCGCGCTCGGTGCGCCAGAAGCTGAATCCCATGTCGATGGAGTTCTCCGGCAAGAACGTGCTGCTGGTGGACGACTCCATCGTGCGCGGCACCACCAGCCGGGAAATCGTGCAGATGGCGCGCGAGTCGGGCGCGCGCAAGGTATTTTTCGCCTCCGCCGCGCCGCCGGTGCGCTTTCCGAACGTCTATGGCATCGACATGCCGACCCGCGCCGAGCTGATCGCCGCCCACCGCAGCGAGGAGGAGGTGGCGCGCGAGATCGGCGCCGATGCGCTCATCTACCAGGACCTCGAAGAGCTGAAGGACGCCGTGCGCCGCGCCAATCCCCGCCTGTCGAACTTCGAGACCTCGTGCTTCGACGGCATCTACGTCACCGGCGACGTCACCACCGACTACCTGCGGGCCATCGAAATCCAGCGCAACGCCTCCCGCGATGCGGGCGACGACGCCGAGTCCGCGCAACTCGACCTGAACTTGGCAGCCTGATATACTGAGCTTCTGTCGCGCCGATTTGAGCCACAGCTTGCGGGCGCGTAATAAATGCCGCTAAAGCGTGCCGAGGAAACCCGGTCCGCTTAATCAGAGAGGCCGGGTTTTTTTATGGACAAGAAGCTGCAGATTGCAACGCAGGGCGTGCGCGCCGGCCAGGTGCGCAGCCAGTTCAACGAGCATTCCGAGGCGCTGTACCTCACTTCGAGCTACGTCTTCGACAACGCCGCGCAGGCCGCGGAGCGCTTCGGCGGCGGCGGGGGCATGGTGTACACGCGCTACACCAACCCCACGGTCGCCATGTTCCAGGATCGCCTGGCCGCGCTCGAGGGCGCGGAAAGCTGCGTCGCGACCGGCTCCGGGATGGCCGCGATCCTCGCCACCGCCATGGTGCACCTGAAAAGCGGCGACCACGTGGTGTGCTCGAACGCGGTGTTCGGCGCGACCATCCAGCTCTTCAGCACGCTGCTCGGGCGCTTCGGCATCGAGACGAGCTATGTTTCTCCAACAAAAATAAACGAATGGGAACAAGCCGTCCGCAAAAACACACGGCTCCTCTTCCTCGAGACGCCCTCGAATCCGCTGACCGAAATTTCGGATCTGGAAAAATTATCAAGGGTCGCAAAGCAGGCTGGCGCGCTGCTCGCCGTGGACAACGTCTTCTGTACGCCGGTGCTGCAGAAGCCGCTCGAGCTGGGCGCCGACATCGTGGTGCATTCCGCGACCAAGTACCTCGACGGGCAGGGGCGCGTCATGGGGGGTGCGGTCATCGGATCGAAGGCGCTGGTCGGCGACCCGATGACCATCTTCCTGCGCACCGCCGGCCCGACGCTTTCGCCGTTCAATGCCTGGGTGCTGCTGAAGGGACTTGAAACGCTCGATCTGCGCATCCGCGCCCAGTCCGCCGCGGCGCTCGAGCTTGCGCGCTGGCTCGAAGGTCAAGCGGCGGTGGAGCGCGTCTACTATCCTGGCCTTACCTCCCACCCGCAGCACGAGCTCGCGAAGCGGCAGCAGCGAGGCAGCGGCGCCATCGTCTCGTTCGACGTGAAGGGCGGCCGGGCCGCCGCGTGGCGGGTCATCGACTCGACGCGGCTGGTCTCGATCACCGGCAACCTCGGCGACGTGAAGACCACCATCACGCACCCCGGCAGCACCACGCACGGGCGCATCTCGCCCGAAGCGCGCGCCGCGGCCGGGATCAGCGAGGGACTGATCCGGCTCTCGGTCGGGCTCGAAGCGGTGGAAGACCTGAAGGAAGACCTGGAGCGCGGGCTGAAGCAGGCCGGCTAGGTTCCGAATCCCGGTTCAACGCCGGCACGGCCACATGGTGCGCTACTACGGGCAGTACTCGAGCCGCGCGCGTGGCGCGGAGCGCGAGCGCCCGGAGAGAGAAGAGCCCGAAGCTGAAATCCAGCATCAGGCGCGCCAGGCCGCGAAAGCCGCCTGGGCGAAGCTGATCCGCAAGGTCTACGAAGTCGATCCGCTTCTTTGCCCGAAGTGCGGCATGCAGATGCGCGTCATCGCGCTGATCGAGGATCCGGCCGTGATCGAGCGCATCCTCAGCTGGCTTGGGCTCTGGCAGCCGCTGCCGGCCTGCGGACCTTCACCGCCTGGCGAGCGCGGGAGCCTCCCGCTCACCTACTATCCCGTCCCCGGCGTCGCCTGAGGCCAGCCCCAAGCGGCGCTCGCAGTCCTCGCTGTTTCCGAATTTGCCAAAACGCGCAAAAGGGGCGCAGTATTTTCCATAAGGCCCCTTGCACGCGCGACTTGAAGCTACCAGGACGTTCGATCGTATCGAGCAACGCGGCTCAATGATCGAAATGCGCCGCCGCCGACCGCATCTCGCGGCGCAAGCAGGAAGGAATTTCCTATCCTTTCGCGCACAACCCGCCGGCCGTGCACATCTACACCGAGAACGAGGACGGCATCGGGGCTATGGA
>Ga0209640_10005564_pt1 | contig 10995 bp, 9 predicted proteins | sample RifCSP10_1_FD_184018 | JGI IMG/M metagenome (GOLD analysis project Ga0209640, IMG submission 184018) | Soil microbial communities from Rifle, Colorado - Rifle CSP2_sed 10_1 (SPAdes) (version 2) | ecosystem: Environmental > Terrestrial > Deep subsurface > Rock core/Sediment | place: Rifle...
GTCTGCTTAGGGCAAGATGACATCACCGATGCTTATTACCCGTACGGTCAGAACAACATGCTGGAGGTGGCCTTCTTGGCCTCGCATCTACTGTGGATGACCGGCCGGGAGGATATGGAATCGCTCTATGACATGGTGACCGTCGAGGCGGCTCGAGCTATGGGAATCACCAACCACCGCTTGGAAGTCGGTGCGCCGGCCAATCTGGTCGTGCTCGAGGGCTCAAACGTGCTGGAGGCTCTCCGGTTTCACCGAGCCCCGCGGGTGGTGATTCGCAACGGACGGTTGATCGATGAACGCGCCGATTGAGGCGGCCAGCAGGAGATGATAGATGCGGCGGATCGGACTGTGCTGCAGGGAACCCTGATTGCGCCGCATGCGGTTGAATGGCTTGCCCAGGCCCGGCGTCCTAGAGTCCACAGCCTGTACCGGCAATCGCTCAACCTTATCGATCGGCGGGGGGAGTTGTTCTCGCTGGTGCTTCCGGCGGTCGGACCCGGGCCATTCGCATTGGTCGTTCAGCCGATCCAGGGAAATCGCTGGCCCGCCGGCGGGTTCGCCGGCCGGCTGAGGATCGATTCGCCCGTGCGCTTGAGAACCGAGGCGATAGCAGTGGGCCCACTGCAAATACGGCTCTCGGATTTGGAGAGGTGGCAGCCCACCCCAGACTGGGACCGCTTAGGCAGCGAGTTCACGCTTGAGCATCTCGAACGTCTGGACCAGTTGCTGCAGCACTACGCGCCGGCGGGGAGCCTGGCGCCCCTGGCAGACCGCGCGGTGCGCGCATTGTGGTCCGAAAGTGGATCCCGCGGAGATCTGGGATCTGCACTGTTGCACACGATTGCGGGCCTGGCGGACCAATTGGTGAATGGCCTGATTCGATCCGATAGAGGCCAAATTCAGGGAGCAGCCTCGAAGTTGGCCGGGCTGGGGGGCGGCGTCACTCCGGCAGGCGACGATTTCATGCTCGGCGCGATCCACGCCCTCTGGGCCGCGGGCGAAATGGATCGGGCGCCTGATCTAGGAAGGGCAGTGGTGGAAGCGGCCGGAACGCGCACCAACGCCGTCTCGCTTGCCTGGCTGCGGGCCGCGGCCCGAGGCGAAGCCGGCAATGAGTGGCACGCCCTGTTTGAGGCCATTCTGGCCGGCCGCCCAATCGATGAGCTAGCGAGGGGGGTTATCCGGCGCGGCCACACTTCCGGAGCGGATGCGCTGGCGGGATTCGTAGCTGCCGGTGGGGCACTCGTGGCCGGCGCAGAGGCCAGGCGGCCCAGCGCGCTGCCGAGCTGAGGTTGCGGTGGGTGGTTCCAGTGAAAACAAGAGCGGCCGTCGAAGCGGCCGCTCTTCATGTAATTCAAATGGGTATCGAGCTCAGCGCAGAACCTGATTCCTGGTCTCAACCGGAACCGGGCTGAGCCGCAGTCCGCCGGGTCCACCCCTCCTGCCTCTACTTTCGCGGGGTTGCGCGGAGGGTTCGTCATCCGGAACGAGAGGATAAGGACTCATCCGGAGTATGTTGATTGGCTGGCGCGGTTGCTTCTGGATTCTTGCCAGGAGATCGATTAGCCCCCAAAGCAGTCCCCCCAGCAAGAGGGTCGAGAAGCTGTAACCGAGCAGATCAGGGAGGGTCATTGCTACATCCTTTCCGGCTGCGACCGAAGTCGCATTACAGGTCCGGATGCGATTATTGCATGGCTGTCTTGCGAGGAGGGCCCACTGTAAGGGGAGTGTAAGCTGCACCGACGGGGAGGGCGAAAGCCCTCACCGTCGGTTGTTTACTTGCAGGTTGTAGCAGTCTTGCCGAGTCTAGTCTGAGGCGGTTCCCATCTCCATGGCCCGCGCTTGCTCCGGTGGAGCGAAGACGAGGAAGACCGCGTTCATCAGGATGCCGAGCACGGCAGCGGTCGCGATCGACGGCAGGCCACTGGGGAAGAGGGTTCCGACCGGGATCGGTATGAAACCGCCCGTGGCTGCGTAGCCGATGTTGCCTCCGATGCCGACGACCATGATCACCGCGCCCACGGCCAGGTTGCGCGGATTGAACATGCTGACCTTGTTCTCCTGCATCAGGGCGATGCCCTGCATGCCGATCACCCCAAAGAGGTAGATCGCCAGGCCTCCGCTTACCGCCAGCGGAACAGTGCCAACCAGGGCTGCCAGCTTGCCGACGAAGGCCAAGAGGATCGCGATGACCCCAGCGGCGAGCAGCGCCGGGCCGGAGTAGTTGCGGGTGATGGCCATCAGCGAGTTGTTCTCGCCGTAGTTCGTTCCCGCGGTTGCCCCGACGAGGCCATGCAGAAAGTCGCCGACACCGTCCAGGATCAGGTTGAAGCCGATGTTCCGATCCAGGTGCAGTTTCTCGCGCCCGGTCTCTTCGGCGAAGCGATCAACGTACAGGCTGATCTGGTACAGATGGGCGGTCGATTCGGGGATTGTGGCGATCGCCATGATCGCGATGCTGACGACCGCGGTCGCCAAGAGCGGGCCGCTGAAGAGCGGAGTGGTCACGTGGGGCACTGCGAAGAGTGGTGCGGCTGTCACAGGCGCCAGGTTGACCGATCCCGCATCGACCACTCCCGAGAGGATGTAGCCGACGATGCCTCCGAGGAGGATGGGAAGCATGCCGATGAAGCCCCGGGTTTGAAGGTAGACGGAGAACATTACCGTCACCAGCAAGGTGATGAGCGCCACCGTGAAGTTGGCGCTGGCCAAGTTCCCCAAGGCGGCGAAGGCCAGGCCGAAGCCGATGATGGCGGCGACCGAACCGGTGACCACTGGGGGCAGAACTTTGTCTACGTTCGCCTTGCCAACGGCCCGGATCAGGAAGCCGACGAGGATGTTCAATAGGCCAGTGACCACGATGCCGGCCTGCATCGTTCGGATTACATTATCTGGAGCCGGCACGCCGAAGACCGGAGGCGCGCCCGTCATTTGGGTTACGATCCCCACGTAGGCCGCAATGTAGCTGAAGCTGGAGCCGTAGTAGAGGGGGATGAACTTGCCGATGCCCCGCTTGGACAGCAGCAGCGCTACGATGGTCGAGATCCCTGAGCCCAGCAGCACTGTCCCAACGTGGAAGCCCGTCAAGAGCGCCACGAAAACCGTGGCGGGAAACATCGTCAGAATGTGCTGGAAGCCGAGCAGGATGAGCTGCCCCGTCGGGGGCGTGTCATTGGGGAGATATCCCATTACTTTTCTTGCTGTCGCCACTTTTTTTCCTCCAAATGAGATTAAGTCACTTCAACGGTGAATTCGCTGGCTTTACTCCGACCCGCTCACCTCCTTATCCTTCCAGCAAGAAAGCTGGCAACAAAAAAGCCTCCGCTTAATCTCCGGAGGCCGTCGTCTGTCGCCCGCGGTCTGAATCATGAACTCAGAAACGAGGGAAGCCACCATCCAGGTCGCCGCGGGAATGCTCTGGCCCAATGCGTTCTGTCTCACTGGGAATAACCCCGAACGGGGCATGGGGGCGCGCTCCGCAATGCCGCCAAAGCGGCGCCGGCAGGCCCGGCCCCAAGGTCCGCCGTACGGCTCAAAGCGGACAACGCCCGAACCGGCTGCGGCGGAGTGTGTGTTTATGTCAATTGAACGGGGGGGGGTACCGTGAAACGGAGCGGTTCTAAATCTCGACTGTAACCTTGGCCACCAGCTGTTCAACCTCCGGCCCTTGGATTCTCAGCAAATCGTCTTGGACTTTCAGCAGCGCGCCCAGGGTGTCGTTGACCACTTCGGGATCCAGCTGCTCGCGATCCAGCGCCCAGAGGGCTTCAGCCCAATCGAGGGTCTCGGCCACCCCCGGGGTCTTGTACAGGTCGGCCCGGCGCAGCTCCTGGACGAAGGCCGTGACCTGCCGGCTCAGTTTCTGCGGCAGCTGCGGCAGTTTGAGAGTCAGGATCTCCAGTTCCCGTTCGAAGCTTGGGAAGTCGATCCAATGATAGAGGCAGCGGCGCTTCAGCGCGTCATGAACTTCCCGGGTACGGTTGGATGTCAACACCACAATGGGCGGCTGCTGGGCCCGCAGGGTGCCGATCTCCGGGATAGTGACTTGGAAATCGGACAGGATCTCCAGCAGGTAAGCCTCGAACTCCTCATCGCTCCGGTCTAGTTCGTCGATCAGTAAGACCGGCGGCCGCTCACCCGCCCACTCGATCGCCTGCAGCAGCGGTCGGCGCAGCAGGAATTGCGGCCCGAACAGGTCCTGCTCCTGGGGTCGCTCGCCACCGGCCTCGAGCATCCGGATGTGAAGGATCTGGCGGGAGTAATTCCACTCGTAGACGGCTTGGTGCACATCGAGTCCTTCGTAGCACTGCAGCCGGATCAGCTGGGTCTTGAGCATTCCAGCCAGGGCCTTGGCAACCTCGGTCTTGCCGACCCCGGCCTCCCCTTCCAGGAACAGCGGGCGCGGGAGCTTCAGGGCGAGGAAGATGGCGGTGGCCAGGCCGCGGTCGGCCAAATAGAGTTGCTCGCGCAGCTGGACTTGCAGTTCGTCGATAGAAGTGACCACGGGGACCAAGTATAGCCGAGCCCTTACAGTACAATGGCGACCATGGCGGAGATCCCGGTGATTATCACGGTCGATCTGCCCGATCGGCTGCTCGATCGGCTGCGGTCGGTTTCGCCGCAGTTGAAAATCAGGCTGCACCCCACCGGCGAGGCCTCCGAGATCCCCGAAGAGCAGCTCGCCGAAGTGGAGATCCTGTACACCCGCCGGGCGCTGCCGGAGCCGGAGCAAGTTCCGAACCTGCGCTGGATTCAGTTTCACTGGTCGGGGATCGATCCATTCGTCGAGAACAGCTTGCTGCGCTCGGAAGTGATGGTCACCACCTTGAGCGGAGCGGCGGTCCCCCAGATGGCCGAATTCGCCTTGACCATGATGATGGCCGCCGGTCATCATCTCCCTGAAATGATCGAGCATCGCAGAAACAAGAGCTGGGCGGAGGACCGCTTCACCCGCTTTCGCCCGCTGGAGCTGCGGGGGAACACGGTCGGGATCGTGGGCTATGGCAGCATCGGACGAGAGATCGGCCGTCTGTGCGTCGCATTCGGGGCCCGGGTATTGGTGACCAAGCGGGATCTCAAGGTTCTCGAGCAGCAGGGTTACCAGCCAGAGGGGTTGGGCGATCCGCAAGCCGAGCTGCCCACCCGCATCTACCCACCCCAAGCGCTGGCTTCGATGGCATCGGAGTGCGATTTCCTGGTGATCACGCTCCCACTGACTCCGGAGACCCGGGGCCTGGTCGGTGAACAGGTGCTGCGGCGGATGAAACCCACCGCCTATCTGATAGACGTCTCCCGGGGTGGGGTTGTGGATCATGGCGCATTGGTCGAGGCCCTGGGAAACAATTGGATCGCGGGGGCCGCGCTGGATGTCTTTCCGGTGGAGCCGCTGCCGCAGAGCAGTCCGCTTTGGGAGCTTCCGAACCTCATCCTTTCCCCACACGTCGCGGGCACCTCCGGGCTCTATCTGGAGCGGGCCGCCGAGCTCTTCGCTGAAAACCTTCGGCGTTATCTGGCGAACGAGGAGCTGCTCAACCGATTCGACCCCAAGCTCGGCTACTGAAGGCGAACAGGCAAGCCGGATCGGATATGCAGCCGCGACCGAGTCCGGCCGGGTTCAAGCTGGAGGGTGGGCCGGTGGGGGTGCTCATGATCCATGGCTATACCGGATCGCCGGCCGAGATGCGCTTGATCGCAGAATACTTGAACGGGCGCGGACTGCGAATATCGGCCCCTCTGCTGCCCGGGCATGGGACTGTCCCAGCGGACCTGAACCGGGTGGCCTGGACCGACTGGACCCGAAGCGCGGAGCAGGCGCTCGCCGAGCTGAGCGACCAATGTAAGACGGTCTTCGTCGTCGGGCTGTCGCTGGGCGCCTTGCTCGCCTTGTATTTGGCAGGCAACCATCCAGGCCTTCCGGGCGTGGTCGGGTACTCGCCGGCATTGATTGTGGCCAACCGGCTGGTCCAACTCGCGCCGCTGGGCAAATTTCTCATCGCGATGTTCCCCAAGCAGAAAGCGCACTTCACGGACCCGCAGGCCAGCCGCCGGATCTGGAGCTACGACCGATACCCGACGTTCGGCGTCCACGAGACCGGGAAGCTCATCCGAGAGGTGAAACGGCTGCTGCCGCGGATCGTCAGCCCGTTGCTGATCGTGCACAGCAGGCTGGATCGGAGAATCCGCCCCGAGAGCGCACAGTTCGTTTACGACCGGGTCGGGTCCACGGACAAAGAAGTGCTGATGGTTGACAATTCGGGACACGTGCTCACCGTGGACAGCGAGTGGGAGCGGGTAGCGGAGAAGACCTACCAATTCATCCAGGCTCAGCTTCCGAAGCTGGAATAGAACTGCCAAGGGCGGCAACAGATGTTGAAGGTGATCCATGGAAACCGTGCTTGAGTTCGGTCTGGATCTGATCGAGGCGATTCAAACCGTTCGAACGCCGGCGCTTGATGCGCTGTTCTCGGCATTTACCTTCATGGGCAACGCCGAGTTCTATCTGCTGTTGGCCCCGGCGATCATCTGGTGTGTTGACTACGGGGTCGGGGCCCGACTGGGAATCTTGGTTCTGCTCTCGGCTACCCTCAATGTCGCTATGAAGGATGTGCTCATGCAACCGCGGCCCTGCGCCATCCGGCCGGAGATCTGCCTCAACGATGCGGCGGGGTATGGCCTCCCCAGCGGACACTCCCAGAACGCGGTCGTCTTCTGGGGACTCCCCGCCCACTGGCTGCGCAGCGGTTGGGTCTGGGCGGGGGCAATTGCGCTGATGTTCCTGATCGGACTTTCGCGAATCTATCTGGGCGTCCATTTCCCGACCGATGTGCTTGGAGGATGGGCGATTGGAGCCCTGATCCTGGTGTTGTACCTGAGCACCCGGTCCGGGATGGAGGGCTGGCTCGCTTCGCTCGGAATCGGACCCCAGGTCCTGCTTGCCCTGGCGGTCCCGGCGGTCTTCCTGGTCATCGATCCCAACCGCGAGATGGTCCAGGCCACTTCGGCCTTCGCCGGATTCGGGTCGGGACTGGCCCTGACTCATCGGTATCTCCACTTCAACCCGAGCGGTCCGATCTGGCAACGGACCGTGCGCTTCCTGGTCGGTGTCGTGATCGTGGCTGTCCTCTACGCCGGTCTAAGTGCGGTGTTTCCGCGGGAAGGGGAGGCCTACTACCTGCCCTTCCGGATTCTGCGCTACGGATCGATCGGGCTGTGGATCAGCTTCGGCGCCCCGTGGCTATTCAACCTGCTGCACTTGACTAGCGGGTCCGGAACCCCGGCTCGGAGGTCAAGCTGAACCTGCTCGTTATCGGTCTGGCGATCGGTGGCTACCTGCTCGGATCGATCCCGATCGCCTGGATCGTCACCCGGCTGGTGACCGGCGAAGACCTGCGATCCTTGGGCAGCGGGAATGTGGGAGTGATGAACGTGGCACTGAGTACTACCCGCTGGGCGGGCCTGGTTGTGTTCGTGGGCGAGGCGGCCAAAGGGCTGCTGGCCGTGATGCTGGCCCGCAGGGTCAGTGACAGTCCGCTGGCCATCGGGATCACTGTCTTGGCCACCGTGATTGGCACCCGCTGGATGGTGTGGCTTGGGTTTGCCGGCGGGCGCGGCAACACCGCCGGACTGGCCGCGATGGCCCTGCTATCCTGGCAAACTCTCCTGATTGGGATCGGGATTTGGGCCCTCGTACGCCTGATCACTCGGAGCTCTTTTTGGGCTACTCGGATCAGCCTGATATGCTGGCCATTCGTCTTCGGGTGGCTGACCCAATCCTTGACCTACCTCATCTTCGGGCTGGCGCTCAGTGGAATCTACCTGACTACCCATCGCGCCGTCAGCGACGATCACACGATCATCAAGGAACGCTGGCCCAGTTTGTGGGCTTTCCTGACCGGTCCGAAGCGGGAGCGGCCATCTTGAGCTCACGCCGTTGACAAGCCAATTGATTCGGAGATAATCCCCGATGGGCGAGGCTCCCGTCCCTTGGAGGGCGGGAGTTTTGATTCTAGAATGCAACAGATGATAGATCAGCTAGCCCAGATCGAGCGGGAGGCGCTGGCCCAGTTGGGGGCAATTCGCACTTCGGCGGATCTGCAGTCCTGGAAGGTGAGCCACCTCGGTCGCTCGGCGCCGCTGGCGGTGATTCTGGACGGGCTCCGCGAGCTGCCCAAGGATCAACGACCGGCAGTCGGCCGGCGGGCGAATGAGGTCAAAGCCGGACTGGAGCACGCCTTTGCGGCGCGGGAAGAGACGCTGCGGCGGGAGGAACTTGATCGGTCGCTCGCCGAGCAGCGGATCGATGTCACCCTGCCGGGCCGGCGTCCAAACCGAGGCCGGATCCATCCGGCCAATCGGACCGTGCGTGAAATCATCCACATCTGGGCCGAGATGGGGTTCCAGGTCTACCGCTCCCGCGAGGTCGAGACCGACGACTACAACTTCGGCCTGCTCAACATGCCGCGCCACCACCCGGCCCGCGAAATGCAGGACACCTTCTACACCACCGACCCGGAAGTGCTGCTGCGCACCCACACTTCGCCGGGCCAGATCCGGGTGATGCGCGAGCGGGCTCCGGAGCCGATTCGGGTGGTGCTGCCGGGAATGTGCTTCCGGTACGAACAGATCACGGTTCGCTCGGAGATCCAGTTCAATCAGATCGAGGGATTGGCGGTCGGCCACCACATCACGATGGCCGATTTGAAGGGCACCCTCAGCGCCTTCGCTCGACGCACCTTCGGACAGAACGTGCGCACCCGGTTTCGGGCCTCGTATTTCCCTTTCACCGAGCCGTCCGCCGAGATGGATGTTGAGTGTTTCGTGTGCGGCGGCGCCGGCTGCCCGGTCTGCAAGCGAACCGGCTGGCTGGAAATCCTGGGAAGCGGCATGGTGCACCCGACGGTCTTGCAGAACGGCGGCTACGACCCGGAACTCTTCTCGGGATTCGCGTTCGGGATGGGACCGGAGCGGATCACGATGCTGAAACACGGAATCGAAGACGTCCGCCATTTCTGGGGCAACGACCTGCGCTTTCTGGCGCAGTTCTAGCTGAGCAGCGAGGCATGAAGGTCCCTCTCTCTTGGTTGCGCGAGTTCGTCGAGATTGAGATCTCGATCATGGAGCTCGCCCAGCGCCTGACCGTGGCCGGGCTGGAAGTGGAAGAGATCCGCCACGTCGGATTGCCTTTCGAGGGAGCTTCCCCCGCATCCCGGCAGGAGACCCGGGTCTCCGGATTGGCCTGGGATCCGGAGCGGATCGTGGTCGGCGAGATTCGGGAGGTAATGCCCCACCCCAACGCCGATCGGTTGGTGTTGACCCGGCTCTACGATGGCGAGCAAGAACACACGGTCCTGACCGGAGCGCCGAACCTGTTCGGGTTCAAAGGAACCGGGCCCCTGGAACGGCCCTTGAAAGTGGCCTACGCGAAGGCAGGTGCGGAAATTTACGACGGCAAGCAGGCCGGCTGGGAGAAGATGATCCTGAAGCCGGCCAAGATCCGGGGAGTCGAGTCGTCGTCGATGGCGTGCTCAGAAAAGGAGTTGGGCATCTCGGATGACCATGAGGGGATCATCTTCCTGGACGCGGACGCGGTGCCCGGGACTCCGTTGGCCGGCTATATGGGAGATGCGGTCCTCGACATTGCAATCCTGCCCAACATCGCCCGGGCGGCCAACGTCCTGGGTGTCGCCCGAGAGGTGGCGGCTCTGTTCGCAGTGCCGCTTAAGGAGCCGTCCTATGCGGTGGACTGGCAGGGGCCGGCGATCGAGGGCCGGGTCAAATTAGAAATCCGGGAGCCGGAGCTGAACCCACGCTTCGTGCTCGGCTTGGTTGAGGGGGTGCAGATCGGGCCGAGCCCCTACTGGCTGCAGCGCCGGCTGCGGCTGGCAGGGATGCGGCCGATCAACAACATCGTGGACGCCACCAACTACGCAATGCTCGAGATCGGTGAGCCGCTGCACGCTTTTGACTTTGACGTTCTAATTCAGCGGGCGGGAGGTAAACCGCCGACCATCATCACCCGGTTGCCCGAACAAGGAGAATCGCTTACGACGCTGGATGGGGTGCAGCGCAGGCTGGACGATTTCACCATCCTGGTGGCCGACTCCGCCGGGGCGCTCTCGATTGGCGGCATTATGGGGGGCGCCGAATCGGAAGTGAGCACCAGCACGACCCGAGTGCTGCTGGAGGGCGCGGCCTGGAACTTCATCAACATTCGGCGAACCGCGGCGGCCCAAGGCCTCTCCTCCGAGGCCGCCTATCGCTTCGAGCGAGGGGTCCATCCGGCAATGGCCGAGCGAGGGGTGCGGCGCGGGCTTGAACTCATGCGTCGGTTGAGCGGAGGCATCGCGGCCCAGGGTCTGATCGACCTCTACCCCCGTCCGCCCGGAGTGGAGCCGGTGACCATCTCGCCGGCCGATACCGAACGCTGGTTGGGAATCCGGCTGGGGACTGATGAGATGGCCAAGATCCTCGGTCGGCTCGGATTCGCGGTGGATACCTCCTCCGATTCCGTCCGGGCGATCGCGCCGGATCACCGGCTCGATATCGGGGCGGGGGTGGTGGGACAGGCCGATTTGATGGAAGAGCTGGCCCGAGTGTACGGATACGATCGGATCCCCGAGACCCAAATCGAGGATCGAATCCCGCCTCAGTACGGGAATCCGGAGCTCGAAGCCGAAGAGCGGGCCCGCGATTTGCTGATCGGGATGGGACTGCAGGAGGTGGTCACCTATCGATTCAGCTCACCGGAGCGGGAGGCTGCCTATCTGCCGGGCTCACCGGCCAGCGTGCACTTGCTGAACCCGATATCCCAGGATCGGTCAATCCTGAGGAAGAGTCTGCTGGACGGAGTGCTGGAGGTGGTGCAGCGCAATGACCGGGTAAGCGACCGGCTCGCATTTTTCGAAATTGGGCCGGTGTTCCTACCGGTCGAGGGATCCCAGCTTCCCGACGAACCGGCCCGGCTCGGGATCGCGCTGCGCGGCCCAAGCCGTGAGC
>Ga0209640_10005565_pt1 | contig 10995 bp, 8 predicted proteins | sample RifCSP10_1_FD_184018 | JGI IMG/M metagenome (GOLD analysis project Ga0209640, IMG submission 184018) | Soil microbial communities from Rifle, Colorado - Rifle CSP2_sed 10_1 (SPAdes) (version 2) | ecosystem: Environmental > Terrestrial > Deep subsurface > Rock core/Sediment | place: Rifle...
TAAGAAAACATACTGCTTTAAAAATTGTTTTTTAATAACACGGCAGATTGATATATTTCTGTAATAAAGATCTGGTTATTGATTTCAATTACTTTATTATGATGTTCTCATTCAGATTAAGAATAACCGTTTTGTTTCTCATCCTTTTTTTTCTCTCCCCGTCTATTTTTTCACAGCATAAAGTAAATGTATCGGGAATTGTTACGGACATTAAGTCGGGGGAAGCATTGGTCGGCGCAAATGTATTAATATACAGAGACAGCACAAAACAGGGCGAGATGATTAGAGGAACAGCAACAAACAGATATGGTTTTTTTTCTTTACCATCAGTTGATGCAGGAGAGTATTTTATTTTTATATCGAGCATAGGGTATCAAACAGTTTATAAGAGAGTAGTTCTACAGGATAGTATTAATTCAATAAGAATTGATTTTCAATTAACAGGGAAGCCATACCTGCTTGAGGAAATAGTTGTTGAAGATAGAAGAGAAACGGATTTCTCGCGAACTACAAGCACCATAGAAGTCGATCCTGCCGTAGTTCAGGAATTACCGTCGCTCGGCGGCGAGCCTGATATTTTCCGGGCACTTCAGTTATTGCCGGGAGTAACTGCAGCAACGGAAATATCATCAGGTCTTTATGTACGTGGCGGTTCTCCAGATCAGAACCTCACCTTAATAGACGGTGTCGTGGTTTACAACCCATCACACCTGGGAGGTTTTGCAAGCACTTTCAATTCCGATGTTTTAAGAAATATAAAATTAATTAAAGGTGGTTTCCCCGCAGAGTACGGAGGTAGGTTATCGAGTGTGCTTGATATCGCGATGCGTGAAGGAACCAAAGAAAAATTTTTAGGTTCTGCAAATCTGAATACTATAAGCTCAAGAATTACAATGGAAGGACCTTTAGACACCAATGCAACTTATATTTTATCCGGGAGGATAATGTACCTGGATAAAATTCTTTCACTGTCCGGGAAACTTAATTCAATACCCAGGTACCATTTTATTGATTTTAACGGGAAAGTGAATTATACATTATCGGAGAAAGATAAAATTTTTATAAGCGGTTTTTATAGTAAGGATAATATAATTGAAGCTCCCGACAGCAAAGACGTAGGGTTTGATATAAGCTGGAGAAATGCAACTGTTAATCTTACATGGACGAATTTCACGTCGTCCACTTCATTCAGCAATACGTCTTTAATGTATACAAATTATTTTTTCTCAACACTTATTAAAGATAAACAGCCTGTTCGTGAGCCGCTTGATTTTTTTACTTCTTCCGAGATACATGACTTTCGCCTGAAAAGAGAAATGCAATTATTTTTAAGCGATGATCATACAGTAAAAACAGGAGTTGAAATTGTTTATCACGATTTTACAACCACAACCAGCGATTTTTTTATTCCGGAACTCAGGTATAAACCTATATCCGGCAGTGAAATAGATAATTTTGAAGCGTCATTCTACCTTCAGGATGAGTGGACATTGACTACCGATCTTAGAAGTAATATTGGCGGAAGATTTTATTATTTCCAGCCGGCAAAACTTTTTACGGTAGAACCAAGGATATCTCTTACTTATTATATTCTTGACAGGCTCGTATTGAGAGGAGCCTTTGCCGTAGCCAATCAAACTTTGCATTTACTGAGCCGTAACGATGTTTATCTCCCGACTGATGTTTGGTATCCTTCCGGTTCTTATATAAAGCCGTCAAAATCAGTTCAGGGAGCTTTAGGGTTTGAAGTTACTTCCGTGGACAGGTCATTTCTTTTCTCTGCAGAGGGATATTATAAGGATTTAAAGAATTTATATGAATATATAAACAATCCTGATTTTTCTTTCGGAGCTGATATCGGGGAGCAATTGACTAAAGGCAGGGGAGAAGCATATGGCTTTGAATTCTTTCTTAATAAAAGAATTGGAAAGTTCAGCGGATGGATAGGCTACACGCTGGCTTGGACAAAAAGATATTTTGATGATTTGAACAGCGGAATGTTTTTTTATCCCCGCTATGACAGAAGGCATGATATTTCAATTGTGTTTGGCTATGATGTGAACCCCTCACTTAATTTTGGTGCCACATGGACGTATGGAACAGGACAAGCATTTTTTCTTCCCATAGGACAATACCAAATTGCAGGGTTTAATAGCCCCGGCAACAATGCAAGCTCAATATATTTTGAAAACTCCGGCAGGGATGCTTTCAGGCTTCCTCAATTTCATAAACTTGACGTTAGTTGCAGATATAAGATATTTATTTCCGATAAGGCGCTCGAACTGAATTTTAACATTTATAATGTTTACAACAGGTTTAATGTATTTTCGAAGTATATAGGTTTTAAAACTGATGAAGCCACGGGTGAGAGATATCCCATACTTAAACAATTTACACTATTTCCATTTCTTCCGACTGTCGGTGTAACATTTGAGTTTTAAGGAATGAGAAAAACATTTTTGTTTCCGAATTTACTTTTCGCACTAATACTTTTCAGTAGTTGTGAACAACCGCTTGAGGAAAAGGATTTTCCATATGAGCTGAAGCTGGTGATAAGGGGCATCCTGAAACCAGACAAATTAATTGATTCAGTTTATATCGGGAGAACTTTACCTATCGGTGTTCCCTTCGATGAAGATTTTGCAAATTTAAACGATGCTGTTGGCGCAGTAATTTCAGACGGAGTTTTTTATCCTTTAAGGTATACAGCTAACGGTATCTATACAACCGACTCTCTTATCGCAAGAAGGGGAGAAAAATATTATCTCCTTGTTCAATGGCAGGATAAATCTGCTTCTGCCGAAACTTATATTCCACAAGCCGGAAAACTTTTAAATTCCGGAATTGTTAAAGTTAATGAAATAGACACATCTTATTCTGTAATTGAATGCACAATAGATCCGGTTGAAAGTGAAGCATATGCGGTTACATGGGTTCTGAAATATTTTGGCGGGCAGGTAATAGATGAAAGTGAAAGTTTCGCCGAAGTAGTAAGATCAACTTCAAACGAGATAATCAAAGTCAGGTCCGATCCTATTCCGGACGATGTATTAACCAGCATAAACACACTCGGTGTTGGAATTTATATTTACGACAGGGTATTTTATGATTTTTATTTGAGCCAGGAAGTTAACAAAATACCAACAGGAATTTTTGGATATCCTGCAACTAATGCAAAATGGAATATAAAAGGGGATGGTATTGGGTTGTTCATTGGAAGGGTTGATATGATTGTTGATTTATAACGTAATGTTTACTCTGTTTGACCCCAATATTTAACAAGACCTTCGCAGCTCATCCATTTATCACCATTCAAATCAACTGTGAATGAATTAATATTATTTGCAGGAAGTAAGGAATTGGATGTGTTATAAATTCTCCATCTTTGTCCTTCGAGTTTTGCTACTCCGTTATTTGTTGAAATCCAAATACCTTCTTTTAAGTCTAATGCGATATCAGTTACAATTGAACCGGGCAATTCACTTTGAGAATAGTTATAATCTGTAAAATCTGTCCCGTCATATTTAGTTAATCCGCCTGGTAAAGTTTCAGTTCCCGAACCTATCCAGATGTTCCCTTCACGGTCGCCAATTATTTTTGTTATGTAAGAATTTATTAACTCGCTTGAAAAAGAATTATAAACGTTCCAGTTTTCACCGTCAAAAGTCGCAATACCTTCTCCACGGGTTCCAATCCATAATAAATTAGAATGATCAATTGCAAGAGCGCTGATATAATCAGAAGGTATTCCCGAATTGGAGTAATTATAAACTGTAACTTCCACCCCGTCAAATTTTATCAGACCGCCATTCAAAGTTCCGATCCAGAAAATCCCATTTAAATCTTTGATGATAGTTGTTGTATAGTCATCGGGAATATTTAAGTTGTCAGAATTATAAGTTATCCAGTTAGCGCCATCAAATTTTGAGAAGCCTTTGCCGGTTGCAACCCAGGTATTATTATTATCGATATAAATATCATTAATGAAATCGTTCTGAATCCCGGAGTTGGATTTATTATAAACAGTAAAATTTGATCCGTCAAAATTTAACAAACCGCTTCCCGCTGTTCCTATCCATATATTATATGTGTTATCAGCTTTAATCCTGGTAATACTATTTGTCGGTATCTGAGAATTTGATGTATTGTATGTTTTCCACCAGTAAGCAGGAATTTCTTTCATTTCAATTAATATTGTATCATTTACATTGCGGTTAAGTATGTAATAAATAGTTGAATCATAATAAAAAGGGTTAATCAGGTCAATCTTGTAAAACCCGGGGTCGAGGTCATCAATAACATAAGGAGTTAATACATTAAGTTCACTGTGGTTTAATTTTATCGAACTGCTGTCCGGAATGGTTATTAGAGCAATCTTACTTTTTATTAATCCCGGTAAAACAGGTGGTCCATCTTCGCACGCATTTAATAAACAGAGTAATAAAAGTGAACAGGCAAGTAAAATATTTTTCATGGATTTTTATGTTAGCTCTTTCAAAAAATAAATAATTCGCCGGGTAATTAAAAATGCTTTAAAAAAGTATACCCGGGCTCTTAATTACAATCCTGAATTTTATGTAAATTTACAAGTACAGATATGAAATACTTTTTAAACTGATTACAGGAGAGATAATGACAACTATAGTAGATGTATTTGCAAGAGAAATTTTAGATTCGAGAGGCAACCCGACTCTTGAAGCAGAAGTTGAACTTGAAAGCGGAGCGATAGGAAGAGCAGCAGTTCCGAGCGGGGCTTCAACGGGTGAACATGAAGCAGTTGAACTAAGAGATGGGGATAAATCAAGATATCTTGGTAAAGGGGTTCTCAAAGCTGTCGAAAATGTTAATGAAAAAATTTGCAGTGAACTTGTAGAGCTCGATGCTGCCGACCAGGCTTCGATAGATTCCTTGCTGATTGAACTCGATGGGACTAAGAATAAAGGTAACCTCGGTGCTAACGCTATGCTTGGTGTTTCACTTGCCTGCGCAAGAGCCGTTGCACAAACTCTGGGAATGCCTCTCTACCGTTATATCGGCGGAACTAATGCTAAAACTTTACCTGTTCCGATGATGAATATATTAAACGGTGGAAAGCATGCAGACAATAACGTTGACTTCCAGGAATTTATGATTATGCCGGTTGGTGCACCGAATTTTGCCGAAGCCTTAAGAATGGGTTCCGAAACTTTTCATGCTCTAAAATCTGTTTTAAGTAAAAAAGGATACAATACAGCAGTAGGTGACGAAGGCGGCTTTGCACCGAATCTGAAATCTAACGAAGAAGCGATTGATGTTATCCTTGAAGCAGTAAATAAAGCTGGTTATAAAATTAAAGATGAAATCGCAATTGCTCTGGATCCAGCAGCAAGTGAGTTCTATATAAAAGATAAAGATGCTTATCATTTATTTAAATCCGCACCGGATAAAATAATTCCAAAAGAAAAAATGGTAGATTTCTGGGCTGATTGGGCTTCGAAGTATCCTATTGTTTCTATTGAAGATGGTCTTGCAGAAGATGATTGGGACGGCTGGCTTTTGTTGACACAGAAGCTCGGAGATAAAATCCAGCTGGTTGGCGATGATCTTTTTGTAACAAATACTGAAAGACTTTCTGAAGGAATAGAGAAGGGGATTGCAAATTCCATCCTGATAAAAGTAAACCAGATCGGGACATTGACCGAAACTCTTGATGCAATTGAAATGGCTAAGAAAGCCGGATACACTAATGTAATAAGTCATCGCTCCGGTGAAACAGAAGATACGACAATTGCCGATATTGCTGTTGCTACTAATGCAGGACAGATTAAAACAGGTTCACTTTCAAGAACAGATAGAATTGCAAAATATAATCAGCTTTTAAGAATTGAAGAAGAACTTGGCGATGCCGCCGGATTTCCCGGGATTGATGCGATAAATTGTACGACCTGACTCGATCATAGCTAAAAACTTTAACCACTAAGAAACCTGATCGTAAAGAACGGCTGTGTGTCTTAGTGGTTTTTTATATTAAAATTCAGGTAATGTTAAATGCCTTATGTTGGTGAACTAAGTGCTTTGCTGACGGCTTTCCTATGGTCGGGCACCTCGTTTGCTTTTTCCTCTGCCGCTGTAAAAATCGGCTCTCTTCAATTAAATATTAATAGGATGCTTCTCGCATCCGTATTACTTTATGCAACGATATTAATCGGAGGATTCGGTTTTACACTTTCTTCAAGCCAGGTTATAAATCTTATAATAAGTGGAATAATAGGATTAGTAATAGGAGACTCGTTTCTATTTAAAGCTTTCCAGAGTATAGGAGCGCGTGTAAGCATGCTTTTGATGGCATCCTCTCCCGCAATGAGTTCTGTACTTGCATATTTTTTCCTTGGTGAGAGCCTCTCTATTTTCGGTTTCATCGGCATAGCTGTAACGATATTTGGAATTGGTCTCGTTGTGCTTGACAGAAGTGAAATTCCCGATGCCAGATTTAAAATAAACAAGATTGGAGTAATCTATGGTTTGCTCGGTGCTTTAGGACAAGCTGCAGGTTTAATCTTTGCTAAGTTTGCCTTTGAAGAAGGGGAAGTTGATAAGATGGTAGCAACATTCATCAGGATAATTTCTTCGGTTTTAATCTTGTTGATTGCTGCACTTTTAGCTAAACGTTATAAAAATCCTGTTAAGCTTTATAAAGAATATCCGAGAGCGCTTGGGGCTACAATTATTGGGACGATACTTGGTCCCTATCTTGGAATTACTTTCAGCCTTGTTGCAATTGCGCATACTAAAGTAGGTATAGCAGCAACACTGATGTCGACAATGCCTATCATTATGCTTCCGTACGTAAGATATGTTTATAAAGAACGTTTAAGCTGGAGAGCGATTGCCGGAGCTTTTATTGCAGTAGCCGGGGTAACAATTTTGTTCATAAGATAAACAAGTTATTTTTGTTTTTGATAGCCCCGACATTTAGGGTCTGTTGCATAACTCGAAAAATAAAATTTGTTAATCCTCTACGAGGATTTATTCTTTTTTGATTTATTTTCTTTACAATAATTTGACCCTGCCTTGCCGTCAGGCAGGCTCTACGAGGTCAAAAACTATTATGGAACATCGTAGATGCCTGTCTGCCGCCAGGCAGGTTCAATTTTTGTAAATACAATTAGGAACAAAGTAAAGCAGATCCTCGTAGAGGATCAACAAAGAAAACTTCTTGAGATAAGTCAATCAATGATGGATTATTTTTCCACTACCTAAAGGTCGTGGCTATTAACCCCTTGTTTAAGATTACAAGATATTTTTATACACATCATAAGTCTTATCGTCAAAGCAAACAAAAATTACTTTTTCAATTGAAGGATTTTTATCAAGAAAATCTTTTACTTCTTTAACTGCAATTTTTGAAGCTCTTTCAACAGGAAACCTGTAAACTCCTGTACTGATTGAAGGGAAAGCAATAGTTTTTATATTGTTTTCAAAAGCGATTCTTAAAGAATTTCTGTAGCAGTTTGCCAGCAGTTCGTCTTCATTTCTGTTTCCTCCATTCCACACTGGTCCGACTGTGCTTATAACATGCTTTGCCGGTAAATTAAACCCAGGAGAAATTCTTGCTTCACCTGTAGGACAGCCGCCAAGTTTTTTGTTGTATTCCAGTAATTTCGGTCCCGCCGCTCTATGAATTGCACCATCGACCCCGCCGCCGCCAAGCAATGATGTGTTTGCAGCATTTACAATTGCATCAACACTTAGCTTTGTAATATCCCCTTTATGTATTTCAATTTTATTTCCCATAATTGTCTCTCTATGTCATTCCGGGCTTGACCCGGAATCTTATTAGTTAAATTATAAAAATTTATTAAGTAACGTCGTGCTATGTAGTGATGATTTTGTAAATATTTGCTACAGGAAATTGATCTAAATTAGTGATTTTTTTTAAAAGAAGATTAGGTTAAAAAAAGTATTATTTGTAAATTTACATACCCGGTATTAAGCCGGATTTTTTTTCTTATTATTTTTTAGAGGTTCTTTTGAGTACTAAATTATTTGTGGGATCGCTCCCCTGGTCTGTAGACGACAAAACATTGCAAACCGCTTTTGAGGAACATGGTACAGTTGTTTCTGCAAAAGTAGTTAAAGATCGCGATACCGGACGGTCAAGAGGTTTCGGTTTTGTTGAGATGGAGAATGCCACAGATGCGAAGAATGCCATCTCCGCATTGAACAACTCGGAATTAAAAGGTAGAAATATCGTAGTTAATGAAGCTAAACCGCGCAACTAAGTTTTTCTAAAGAGATTTCCGACGAAGGCGCTAAAAGGCGCCTTTGTTATTTTAAATTATTAGGATATTTTTTTGTTGAAAGAAAATTTTACAGTATTAAAATGAAAGGAATAATTAAACCTCTCTTAATTTTATTTATAGTTGCTTTTTGTAGTTACCCGCAGAGTATTGATGAAAGCTGGAAACTTTATTCCGATAACTCTGTTGCACGGGTCGATATTTCTATCGATCCTGCTTCTCTCCAGTGGATGTATGATAATGTTGAAAGTGATTCTGAACATTTTGCGACTATGCATTTTAAGAATAACTTTATTGATGAATCAGTCGATTCCATAGGTTTTCGTCTGAGGGGCAATACCTCAAGATTCTCGCAAAAAAAATCATTTAAAATTTCTTTTAACACTTTTGTTAAAGGAAGAGAATTCTATAATGTGGACAAGCTCGATCTGAACGGGGAACACAACGATCCTTCAATAATCAGAAGCAAGCTTTGTTTCGATTTATTTAAGGATATTGGTCTGGCAGCAAGCAAGGCAATTCATACACAGGTTTATATTAACGGGCAGTATTACGGTTTATATATTTCCATAGAACATATTGATGATGAATTTCTCGATAAGAACTTTCAGGATCCTTCCGGGAATTTGTGGAAATGTTTATATCCTGCAGACCTTACTTATCTAGGAGATGATCCTGCCGATTACCAGGTTGTTTCAGGCGAAAGACCTGTTTATGAACTGACAACCAATAAGGATGTAAATGATTATTCACAGTTTGCACGGCTTGTTAAAATTATTAACAACACACCGGGTAACCTCTTTCCTGATTCACTTGAAAAAGTTTTAGAAGTTCCGGAAGTGTTAAAATATTTTGCAATGAATATTCTAACAGGTAGCTGGGATGATTACTGGTCATTAATGAATAACTACTATTTATATCACAATCCCGCCGAAGATAAATTCCACTGGATACCATACGATTATGATAATACTTTTGGAGTGGATTGGTCCGGCAATGATTGGTCGAATTCAAATCCTTATAACTTTCCTATGGTTGTTTCCGGCTCACGACCTCTTGCTGCAAAGTTAATGGCAAACCCGCAATACAAAAATCTCTATACGCATTTTCTTGAGTTTTACAGGGAGAATGTTTTTAAACTGAGTCTCTGGGAAAACAGGATAGACAGTATAAAGAATCTTATCACTCCTTATGCTGAAGAAGATACTTACCGAACGATGGATTATGGGTTTACAATGGATGATTTTAATCAATCATATTCTGCAACAGGATATTTTAATAAGCATGTAAAAAAAGGATTGAAAGAATTTGTTAATGAACGTTATAACAGTTTACCTGCACAATTAAGTTATGTAACAAACTCTCCGCCAATTGTATATGATATTGATTGGACTCCTGAAATCCCGGCAGCAAACGATTCTGTTTATGTTACTGTTGCTACCTTCAGTCATGAAGGATTTGATGAAGTTTCAATTCACTTTACTCCGGCTGGTTCAGGTACAGCGCAAATTTACCCGATGACATTTCAACCTGTTGATCAAACAAAGAAAGTTGAGGAAGCCGACAGGTGGGTCGGCGTGATTCCGCCTCTGGGAGAAGGGAGTTCGGGTTCGTTCAAAATTTTTGTTAAAGATATAAACCAGGATAGTGTTTTATACCCGCGCCACAAATCTATTTTTATTTCGTCCCCCGTTATTACCACGAGCGATCTTGTCATAAATGAATTATGTGCCGACAATGATAATGTAATTCAGGACAATGCGGGCGATTACAATGACTGGATTGAAATCTATAATCCTACTATGAGCGAGATTCTTTTAAGCGGGAAATATTTAACCGACAAACCGGATAATTTAACCAAGTGGCAAATCCCGTCAGATATTATAATCGGTGCAGGGGAGTATCTTCTCGTTTGGTGTGATGAAGAACAGGAAGAGGGTAATCTTCATACTAATTTTTCTTTAAGTGCAAACGGCGAGTTTATTGCTTTAACTTCTTCCGATGGCATTACAATTATTGATTCAATTTCCTTCGGGCTGCAGTTAACAGATGTTTCTTACGGGCGTTTTCCCGATGCAACTTCAAGCTGGCAGTTTTTTGATTCACCGACTCCCGGTAGCTCCAATCTTATAACAGGTGTTGAAGACCCGCACATTCCATTGAAGTACGATTTAACTGCTTATCCCAATCCTTTTAATCCATCGACAAGAATAAGGTATTCAATTCCTTCTTCGAGCCATGTTAATTTAACTGTATTTGATATTCTCGGTAACAAATTAGTAACGCTTGTAAATGAAGAAAAACTGGCAGGGGTTTATGAAGCTGAATTTTCCGCCAAAGGCGGATCCGCCTCCGGCGGAAATGCTTATAATCTTGCAAGCGGTATATATTTTTACAGGCTGGAAACCGCAGGATTTATCTCGACAAAGAAGTTGATTTTGTTGAAGTAAATTATTGGTTGCACAAGAAATACAAAGGCGTCCTATAAAGACGCCTTTCTTATTTTAAAGAGAAAGTAATCTCAACTAAGGAATAAAATAGTTAATTCCTATAAAAAGACTGGGATTTTTTTCAAGATTAGATTTAGCACTACTTATCAAATGCTTTAATATTCCCCGTGGTATCTTCTGACCATTCTCTGTAATCAGTGCTGTTAGGAATAAGAACATTAATATCTTTCATAGTATCAATGAACATTAAATTTTTTTGTTTATTA
>Ga0209640_10005566_pt1 | contig 10995 bp, 7 predicted proteins | sample RifCSP10_1_FD_184018 | JGI IMG/M metagenome (GOLD analysis project Ga0209640, IMG submission 184018) | Soil microbial communities from Rifle, Colorado - Rifle CSP2_sed 10_1 (SPAdes) (version 2) | ecosystem: Environmental > Terrestrial > Deep subsurface > Rock core/Sediment | place: Rifle...
GAAACGATCGAGGCACTGCTGCGGCATCCAGGTTACACGGCGCCGCTCGGCAAGAATCAGGGACGCGGCGTTGCCTCGGGCTACTGGTTCAACGGCGGCGGCGAATCGAGCGCGACCGTGCATGTCAACGAGGACGGCACGGTCGTCGTCGCGACCGGCAGTCCGGACATCGGTGGCTCGCGCGCGTCGATGGCCCTCATGGCCGCCGAAACGCTGGGTATCGATTACGACCGGGTCCGCCCGATCATCGCCGATACCAACTCGGTCGGCTACACCCAAGGCACGGGTGGCTCACGCGTCACCTACGCGACCGGCCTCGCCGTCATCAACGCGTGCAACAAAGTGATCGAAGAACTGCGCGCCCGGGCCGCGCTGATCTGGAACGTGAGCGCCGACGACGTGATCTGGGAGGATGGACACGCCCGGCCCGCGGGCAAGAAAGCCGGTGAATTCGAACCGTTGCCGCTCAAGGCCATTGCCGCCAAGCGGACGGCGACCGGCGGGCCGATCAGCGCTTCAGCATCGCTCAACGCGGGCGGCCAGGCACCCGGCTTCTCCAGTCAGTTTTGCGACGTCGAGGTCGACCCCGAGACGGGCCTGGTGAAGATCCTGCGCTACGTCGCCGCGCAGGACGTGGGCCGCGCCATCCATCGTGGCTATGTCGAGGGACAGATCCAGGGCGGCGTCGTGCAGGGCATCGGCTGGGCATTGAATGAGGAATACATCTACGACCCGGCGGGACGACTTACGAATGCGGGTTTCCTTGACTACCGGATCCCGGTCGCATCCGATTTGCCGATGATCGAAACCATACTGGTCGAGGTGCCGAACCCGAACCACCCGTTTGGCGTGAAGGGGGTGGCCGAGGTCAACATCGTACCGCCGATGGCGGCGATCGCCAACGCGATCGACCATGCGATCGGCCGGCGCATGACCGAACTGCCGATGTCGCCGCCCAAGGTGCTCGCCGCGATCGACGCAGGCAGCTGAAGCTGGTTAGAACGGCATCGGATCATGGCCCGGGCGCCCGCACGCGTGGTTTTCACCAATAGCTTCAGCACCGACTTTACTGGCGGGGTCAAGGAATTCGAAATCGAGGCGACGAACCTGCGCGGAGTCATCAAGGCGCTGGACGAGCGCTACCCCGGCCTTGGCGAGTACCTCGAGGAGGAAACCACCGTCGCCATCGACGGCGAACTCTATGAGGTCGATTATTCCCGGCCGGTGCGACCCGGCTGCGAGATATTCTTCATTCCGAAGATTGAGGGAGGGTAAGTCGCGCTCGAGCAGCGCACCGGGCGCTTTCGTAGCGCAGGCGCCTCGCCTGCAGTCCACCTCTGACGCTTTACTCCGCGATCCCGAACGCCGGCCTGTGCAATTTACGGAAAGCAACAATTCACCACGAGAATTGAGATGGCCCAATCATACGAATTCCGCGGCAACGCCTATCGCAAGCTCGCCGAGCTGAACACCTGGACGAAGCAACGCCACGAGGCCGCGCTTGAACCCGACCTGCCGATCCTCGATCCGCACCATCACGTGTGGGACGACGAACGCGGCCGCTACCTGATCCACGAACTCGCGGAGGACGTCGGCACCGGCCACAACATCGTCGCCACGGTGTTCATAGAGGCCGGGTCGATGTACCGCGCCGGCGGCCCGACTGCCATGCAGCCGGTCGGCGAGGTCGAGTTCGTCAACGGCATCGCCGCGATGAGCGCGAGCGGCCGCTACGGCAAGTCACGCCTGTGCGCCGGCATCGTTGGCCACGGCGACCTCATGCTCGGCGATCAGGTTCGGCCCGTGCTGGAAGCGCTGATTGCGGCGGGCAACGGGCGGTTGCGCGGCATCCGCCACGGCGTGGTCTGGGATACGGGCAGCGCCGCGAAGTTCGGCCGGCGCCAGGTGCCGCAGCACCAGGTGCTCGACCCCGTCTTCCGCCGCGGCTTCGCGCACCTGCAGCCGCTCGGCCTGTCGTTCGAGTCGTGGCAGTTCCATCCGCAGTTGCCCGACCTGGTGGACCTGCTGCGCGCTTTCCCCGAGACCAACGTCATCCTTAATCACGTCGGCGGCCTGCTCGGCATTCCGCCGCACGACGGCAACCGCGACGAGGTATTCGCGATCTGGCGCGGCCATATCCGCGAGCTGGCGCAGTTCCCCAACCTGAGCGTCAAGGTCGGCGGGTTGGGCATGCTGTATTGCGGCTGGGATTTCCACCTGCACGATGTCCCGCCATCATCCGAAGAACTGGCCGCAGCCTGGCGCCCCTATGTCGAAGCGTGCATCGAGGCATTCGGCCCCAACCGCTGCATGATGGAAAGCAACTTCCCGGTGGACAAGCAATCGTGCAGCTACGGCGTGTTGTGGAACGCCTTGAAACGCATCACGCAGGGCTGCTCGGCAGCGGAGAAGGCGGCGCTGTATCACGGCACCGCCGCGCGGGTCTATCGGCTAACGGCCTGATATTACCGACCCGCGAGCGGCAGGCAAAGCGCCGCTCAGCAAGAACATGAAAATACTCGTTCTCGGCGCGGGGGTCGTCGGCATAACTTCCGCGTGGTTTCTGGCGAAAGCCGGTCACGAGGTCACCGTGGTGGACCGCCAGCCAGGCGCTGGCCTGGAAACCAGCTTTGCCAACGGTGGCCAGATTTCCGTATCGCACGCTCTGCCCTGGGCCAATCCCGCGGCGCCGGCCACGACCTTGCGCTGGCTGCTGAAAGAAGATGCGCCCCTGTTGTTTCGAATACGGCTGGATCCGTTTCAGTGGCGGTGGTGCCTGAGATTCCTGCTCGAATGTATGCCGCAGCGCACCGCTGCGAACATCAGACAGATCGTGACACTCGGACTGCATTCGCGCGCAGTCCTGCAGGATCTCCGCAAGGAAACGGGAATTTCCTACGATCACCTCGAGCAAGGGATTCTGCACTTTTACACCGACCGGGCCGGGTTTGACGCCGCGCAGAAGCCGGCGCGTCTCATGCGCGAGCATGGCTGCGAGTTGCGCATGCTGACCCCGGACGAGGCGATCGCCATCGAGCCCGCTCTGCGCCAGGCGCGGCAGCGCATCGTTGGAGCCAGCCTGGCGCCGGCGGACGAATCGGGCGACGCGTTCAAGTTCACGAGCGGGCTTGCCCAGCTGGCTGAGCAACGAGGCGTCGAATTCCGCTATGCGGCCACCGTGAAAAGTCTGGTGGCAAACGGCGATTCAATCACCGGAATTGTGGTTAGCGATGGCGCGGGGAAATCGCATTCGCTGTCCGCAGATGCCTGTCTCGTCGCATTGGGGAGCTACAGCACGGCGCTGTTGAAGCCGCTCGGCGTGGATGTGTTGGTATACCCTGCCAAAGGGTATTCGGTCACTTTCCCGGTCGAATATCCAGACCTTGCTTATTCGGTGAGCCTTACCGACGACGCACGCAAACTCGTGTTTTCGAGACTGGGCGATCGCCTGAGAATTGCGGGAACCGCGGAATTGGGCAGCAACGATATCCAACTCAATACCGTGCGTTGTGACGCCATCGTACGGCGCACGCTTGAACTGTTTCCTGGAATCGCAAAGCCCGAGAAAGCTGAATTCTGGGCTGGATTGCGGCCGTCGACGCCCTCGAACGTGCCCTACATCGGCAGGACAAAATTCCGGAATCTGTATCTGAACACCGGGCATGGAACGCTGGGCTGGACCCATGCCTGCGGATCGGGGCACGCGATTGCGGAAATCGTGAGCGGACGCGATCCCGGAATCGATTTCGCTTTTACCGGCGTTGATCGCTGACTCAGCGAAAATGATTGTAAATAGACAGTTACGGCCCCGTGGTTTAACATGTGCGTGAGTTGGTATACCACGGTATTCCGAAAATGCGGCTGGCGGCGATGGGGGAGTGATGGCGATTGGTATTGGCTGTGACATTGGCGGCACCTTTACCGATTTCATACTGATTGACGAGGCGACGGGGCAAATCGAAGTCGACAAGGTCCTTACAACGCCGGCTGATCCTTCCGATGCGGTGGAAGAAGGGCTGCGGAATCTGGAAGAAGTGGCAAACGGATGTGTTGCGAGCGCTGGAACGCTGGTACACGGCACAACGCTGGTCATTAATGCAGTCATCGAGCGAAAAGGCGCAAAGACCGGCCTTATCACCACCCGCGGCTTTCGCGATGTTCTGGAAATCGGCAGGGAAAAGCGATACGACGGTAATGATTTGCAGATCACGTTTCCAGAGCCGCTCATTCCGCGTCCGCTGCGCGTGGAGGTGGATGAGCGCATTCATGCCTCAGGCCGCATCCTCCAGACACTCGATGTGTCGTCAGTCGAACGTGCCGTAGCAAGCCTCCTCAAGCAGGGTGTGGAGTCGGTCGCTGTCTGCCTGCTTAATTCGTTTGCCAATCCCGATCATGAGATCGCCATCCGGGGAATTATCGAGCGCGTTGCGCCCGCGATGCTCGTCACGCTTTCTCACGAAGTGCTGCGGGAGCTGAAGGAGTACGAGCGATCGAGCACGGCCGCGGTGAACGCATACGTCAAGCCGATCGTCTCGAGATATCTGGGGAAGCTGACTGACCGCCTGGATGCAATGCTCTTCCACGGCGACCTCTTGCTGATGCAGTCCAGCGGCGGATTGAATTCGCCGGAGACCGCGCGCGCATTCCCCGTGCAGATCATCGAATCCGGGCCGGCAGCAGGAGCCATCGCCGCGGCTCATTACGGCAAGCTTGCCGGACACGGCAAGGTGCTCGCCTTTGATATGGGCGGCACGACGGCAAAGATGTGCCTAATCAAGGATGGCAAGGTTGTGCGCGTCAATCAGATGGAGGTTGATCGTGTGCATCGATTCAAACGCGGCAGCGGCGTTCCGGTGCGTGTACCGGTGGTCGATTTGATGGAAATCGGTGCAGGTGGAGGCAGCATTGCAAAGGTCAGTGCGAAGGGAACGCTGGAGGTCGGCCCGGAGAGCGCCTCCGCGATCCCTGGTCCCGCGTGCTACGGCAGCGGCGGAACGCTGCCTACCGTTTCAGATGCCGATCTGGTGTTGGGATACCTCGACCCCGATTATTTCCTGGGCGGAAAAATGCGGCTTGACAAGCGAGCGGCGGAACACGCAATTCAACAATTTCTCGCCACGCCGCTCGGGCTGAGCCTGGCCGACGCAGCATGGGGCGTCCATAGTTTGGTTAACGAAAACATGGCGTCTGCGGCAAAGGTCTATGTCGCGGAAAAAGGCGAGAGCCCGAGTAGTTGCGCGATGGTGGCTTTTGGCGGTGCCGGCCCCGTGCACGCATGCGATCTCGCACGCAGAATTGGCGTCCCTGCCGTAGTCATTCCGCTGCGCGCGGGAGTCGCCTCGGCGTTTGGAATGTTAATTGCGCCGGCTTCATACGATACCGTGCGCACCCATCGCATAAGGCTGTCTCGCGTGGACCTGCCGAAAGTCGAGGAGACTTTGCTGGCGATGGAACGGGAGGCACGATTAGGCCTTCCCAGGAATGTTGCTCCGAAAACGGTGTGGTTCGAGCGGTCGGCTGATATGCGTTATGTGGGCCAGGGATACGATATCGCGGTCCCCATACACGGGGCGTTAGTCGACGCGGATGGCAAACAGCATATTCGGCGTTTGTTCAATGAAGTGTACGAGCAGTTGTACGGACGGGTCTTTGATGATCTCGAAATCGAGATCATGAATCTCCGTGTGACTGCATATGCTCCGGGCAAGACATATAGCGAGACCGTTCCGGCACACCCCGAAGCATTGCCGTCCTATTCCAAACGTGAAGCGTATTGTCCGCTGGCGAAGCGGTATGTCTTGCACAAAGTCTATAAACGTAAAGACTTGCCGTCGGGCATCAGCATAGCGGGTCCTACGATCATCGAGGAGGCTGAATCCACGACTATCGTGAGTGCCGACGCTAGCGTGGTGATCGACAAGTTTGGAAGCCTCGTCGTTACGCTCGGACATGCGGGCGCGATGCAAGTTACTGAACACACCGGGCAGGCGCAATTGGATCCGGTGACCTTGGAGATGCTATGGAGACGCCTCGCATCGACGGTCGATGAATTAGCCGCCGCACTGGTGCGCACTTCTTTTTCCACTGTCGTGCGCGATGTGAACGATTATGCCTGTGCGATATTCGATGCGAGCAGCCGCCTGCTGGTCCAATCTACGGATAGCACGCCGGGGATCTGCGGTGGATTGCGCCCGATGCTGCATCACATGCTGAGAGCGCACTCTACCGAGAAGCTGTTGGAGGGCGATGTCCTGGTCGGGAACGATCCGTGGAATGGAAGCGGGCATCACAATGATATTTTCGTCGTCACACCTGCTTTCTGTCGGGGAAGATTGATCGGCTTTGCCGCTTGCGGCGCGCATCATGTCGACATTGGCGGTCGACGCGCGACGACGGAGAGCCGGGATAATTACGAAGAGGGATTGCGCATCCCGGTTTGCAAACTCTTTCAGGCGGGCAAACCGAACCAGGATGTTTTCGCTTTCATTGCGGCGAATGTGCGATTGTCGCAAACGGTTCTGGGCGATATGCGCGCACAAATCTCCGCAAATCATGTTGGCTGCGAGCGGCTGAAGGAGCTTTGCGCCGAGCGCGGGTGGGACGACTTGCAGATGCTCGCGGACGAGATCGTCAATCGCAGTGAAGAGATTGCGCGGGCGGAGATCAGCAGGATTCCCGACGGGACATATAGCCACGAGGCTCCGATCGACATTTTGGATGGCAAACCGATCACATTGCAGGTGGCTGTCACGGTCCAGGGTGACAGTATCACGGTGGATTTCTCCGGGTCGTCTCGTCAGGTGCGGCCTGCGATCAACTGCACGCTCACGTACACATCGGCCTACACGTATTTCGCCATCGGGGCATTGCTCAGTTTGCCCGTGCAGGCAAATGAAGGCACTCTCGCGCCAATAAGAATCCTGGCGGAAAAAGGAACCGTGCTCAACGCCACGTTTCCCGCTCCCGTCTTTGCGAGAACCAGCATCGGGAATTTTGTCCCGGAGATCATATTCAACGCGCTTGCACCAGCGTTACCCGATCGTGTGGTGGCCGGGTCGGGCTCGACGCCGCTTTGGGCGCAGTATCTGTTCGGCAAGCGTCACGATGGCACCGAATTTGCGCCCCTCAATTCAGCGAACGGTGGATTGGGCGCACGAGCAAATCAGGATGGCGTCTCCTGCCTGACGTTCCCCGTCAATATCGGCAATACGCCCGCTGAAATTCTGGAAAGCGAAATTCCGGTTTTGATAAAGCGCAGGGAGCTGTGGACCGATTCAGCGGGCCCCGGCCGATTTCGCGGCGGACTCGGTCAACAATTCGAGATGGAGGTGCTCGAGGGTGATATCGGCCCCGAGCATTCGATACTCGTCGGATTTCGTGGAGGCCGGTTTCACTTCCCCGTGCCGGGATTCTTGGGAGGACACGCCGCGCCCAACGGCAAGCTTGTGATCAACGGAAAGCCGGCAACCAGCGGCGGAGACGCCAGTGTTCTTCCTGGGCAAACCATTATCTGTCAGATTCCCGGCGGCGGTGGCCTGGGGGACCCCAAGGAGCGGCGCCGGGAACTGGTGATGCGCGATCTGGAGTACGGATATATCAGCCGGGAGCAAGCGCATAATTGCTATGGATACGAAGATCAGGACCACAACGTGAAGGCGGTCAAGAGCGCGTCCGCCTGATCGCACCATAAAACCGACGTGCCAGATAAGGAGGTCTTATGTTTCGGCAAAGAGCAGGCGTTGCGATTGCGATATTGATCGTTACCGTTGCAGGCAACGCGTACGGCCAGGAATATCCTACAAAACCCATACGCCTGGTTGTACCGTGGCCCGCGGGTGGCGTCACCGACGTTGTTGCCAGAATCGTCGGCGAGCGCCTCGGTAACGAACTTGGAAAGCCGATGGTCATCGATAACAGGGCAGGCGCCAGCGGTTTCATCGGCACCGTAATCGTAGCGAAAGCACCTGCGGACGGATACACGCTGCTACTCGTCACTTCCAGCACGCACGCGGCAAGCCCGGCGGTGTTCAGGAAAATCCCTTACGATCCCCTTAAAGATTTCGCAACAATTTCCCAGGTCACTTTGGCGCCCACGATTCTGGTGGTGCCGCCGTCGATCGCTGCAAACTCTGTCGCGGAGCTCGTGACGCTGGCCAAGGCGAAACCGAAACAACTGGATTATGCTTCGTACGGCAATGGCAGCACGGCGCATCTGGCAGCAGAGCTATTCCTCCAGACGACCGGCGCATCCATGATGCACATTCCATACAAAGGCGCTGCGCCTGCGGTAACCGATTTGATCGGTGGGCACGTGCACATGTTTTTTGATTCCATTCCTTCATCATTGCCTCATGTCAGATCAGGCAAGCTCAAAGCGCTCGCAGTGACCGGCCCGACGCGAGCGCCGGCCGCGCCCGACATTCCGACGGTCGCGGAATCATATCCTGGGTTTCAAGTGACCGTGTGGCAAGGCTTTCAGGCACCAGCCGGTACGCCGAGGGCGATCATCGACAAGCTGAACGCGAACATCCTAAAAGTGATGGCGATGCAAGACGTCCGAGAGAGGCTGACCAATCTCGGCGCAGATCCCGTGAGCTCGACTCCTGAACAATTTGCTCAGCATATCGCTCGGGAAAAGCAAAAGTGGGCGGATGTGGTGAATCGAGCGGGCATCCCGCAGGTGGATTGAATGCATGGACCGTTGGCAGACGTGCGGCGCAGAGGAGCATGAGCACGGACGCGACGGGAAGGAAGATGCGTGCTCCGCAACGGAGTATGCGTATCAAGTTGTCGGACCACTCCGGTGCGCGGCGCGCTGAAATGGTCTACCTGTCTATCCGTGAAGCAATCAGGGAGGGCAGCCTCAAGCCGAACGAAAGATTGACCGAGCGGGAAGTCGCCGCGATCCTCGGTGTCAGTCGCACGCCTGCGCGCGAGGCGCTCAAGCTCCTGGAAGCGCGTGGCATGGTCTCATCCGTATCCGGCCGAGGTCTGGTCATCGCGGACCTCACTCCCGAAAACGTTTCCGAGCTGTATACGGTCTGGGAACACCTGGAGGGTCTCGCTGCCAGATTCGCCGCACAACGCGCATCCGAAATCGATATACACAATCTGCGCGAGATCCATCGCATGTGGGATATCCGAAGCGGACCCCAAGCACTCGGCCGCCTCAACAAACAATTTCATCAGGCGATCTACCACGCCGCCAATAATCGGCACTTGATGAGCGCATTAGGCGGCATCGACGACTCGCTCGCATTGCTGGGTGCTACAACGTATGCGGTGCGGGGAAGACCGGCCGAGGTCAAGAACGAGCACGCTGCGATTGTCGATGCGATTGCGCGCAGGGACCAGGCAGGCGCCGAGAGCGCGGCACAGACTCATATTCGAAAAGCCGGCCGGCTGCGGATGTCGATCATGGCGAGGCGCAAATAGACATGGTGCAGAGTGTTCGGCTGCACGCCTGATAACCGTCTGTCCGGACAAGAGCATCGAGAGAAGACAGTGCGAGAAGCGATGCGTAGTACACCGGAAGCACATCCCACCTCTTATTGGGCAGCAACCGCCGGAGCGCCACCCGATCTAACCGCGGCGGATGCGGATGTCGAAACCGATGTCGTCATTGTCGGTGGCGGTTTCACGGGGCTCTCCGCCGCATATCACCTGAACCAGCAAGGTCGGAAATGCGTATTGCTCGAAGCCAATAACATAGGCTGGGGCGCGAGCGGCCGCAACGGCGGCATTGCGGTCCCGCGTTACAAGCACACCTTTCCCGCGATCGAAGCGCGTTATGGACGGGAGGCCGCGCTCGATCTCTACCAGGTGGCTCATTCCGCGCTGAATACCCTTGAGCGCATTATTGCCGACTGGCGGATTGATTGCGGATTCAGCCGCTGCGGCCATATTACGCCGATGGTGCATCCGCGCGACGAAAAACGTTTTGCCGCCGATGTCAGGTGGCTTGCGGACAGGGCGGGCGATAAGAGACCCTCCATGCTGGACGCCGCAGAACTTGAGGATCGCATCGGAACAAAGTTTTACGCCGCCGGATATTTTGAGCCCAGAGGAGGCGGGATACATCCGTTGCAATACTGTCATGGCCTCGCCCAGGCGCTGGCGGAGCGCGGAGCGCAGTTATTCGTTCGTACGCCAGCCATTGCATGGCAGCGCGATCAACAAGGAATAACGGTTGAAACTCCCAAGGCGCGGATACGGGGCAAATGTCTCCTGATCGCAACCAATGCATACTCCGACCTGACCGGCAGCACCAATCAGCTCAAACGACGAGTCGTGCCCATGGTCTCGTCGCTGATTGCCACCGCCCCGCTGCCGAATAAAGTGCGGCACAGTGTGCTTCGTTACGGGAACCTCGTGACGGACGCGAAGCGGCTTACCAACTATTACCGGATCACGCCGTGTAACCGCCTGGTGTTCGGAGGTCGGGGCGGAGCAACGAGCAGGGAATCGCCGTCCATTTATGCGAGGATAGAGCGTGACATGCTCGCCATATTTCCGCAGTTGCGTGGAACGCCGATCGAGTATCGCTGGTCGGGGCGGGTCGCAGTGACTGTAGACGGTTTTCCGCATGCGGGGGCGCTTAATGAGCGCGTCTTCTACGCCATGGGTTATAACGGCCGTGGTGTCGCGCTTTCTGCTTTTCTCGGCCACGTCCTCGCGCAGTATGCGTGCGGCGAACCGGTTGCCGCCGGTCCGTTGACAAACGGGCGCTTCGAGCCGATACCATTCCATTTCCTACGCGTTCCCGCCAAGCAGGCAGCGATCACGTATTTCAAGCTGCTCGACGCGCTCGGTTTTTGATTGAAGGAAATCTTCATCGACCTGGTTGTCGTTCCATAGGGCTTCGCTCACCTTTTCTGCAAATTATCCAGAAACTCCGACGCCGGTTCCACGCTTTCCATGAACCTTCCCTCACCCTCGGTCCCTCTCCCGAGAGGAGAGGGAAGCACGACGTCCCCTTCTCCCTTCGGGAGAAGG
>Ga0209640_10005567_pt1 | contig 10991 bp, 9 predicted proteins | sample RifCSP10_1_FD_184018 | JGI IMG/M metagenome (GOLD analysis project Ga0209640, IMG submission 184018) | Soil microbial communities from Rifle, Colorado - Rifle CSP2_sed 10_1 (SPAdes) (version 2) | ecosystem: Environmental > Terrestrial > Deep subsurface > Rock core/Sediment | place: Rifle...
ACGGCCGAGCAGCTGCGGCGGAAGGATCCGCCGGACGCGAGGCCGTACGCCCTGGTCGGTTTGCTCTTGAGTACGGGGGTGAAGAAAGGCGAGTGCCTGGGGGTTCACCTCAAACACATTGACCTCAAGGCTGTGGACGGCCCCATCCTGTGGATCCGCTACGGGGACGTCCGCAAACGCTACCGGGAACGCAAGCTGCCGCTCGAGCCTGCTTGGATTCCGGCCTACCGAGAGTACTTGGGACAGTATGCCCCGACCGAGCGCCTTTTCCCCTACTCTCCACGTCGGTTGGAGTATCTGCTGGAGGAGATCGGAGCCGCGGCCGGATTGAAGAAGAAACATCTATCCTTCAACATGTGCCGCTGGACGGCCGCCCTCACCGATTACAAGGCCGGGATCGACAAAGACAATCTGCGACAGAAACTCGGTGTTTCCAAGATTCAGTGGCGCGAGGTCGGTCTCAAGCTCGACCGGCTGGCCGCCTGAACCCTACATCTTCTTTACGACGATATCTCCGATGACATTAGCGGCCGCATCGCCCCGATCTGCCGCGTTGGATAGGTGGCGATAAACCTCTCGCAGCTTGAGCATCTCGACAATGTGATCGACGTCGCGGGGCATGTGGAACAGATCTGAGATCGCCTCCCGATAGACCGTCTCCATCCGGTTCTCAAGCGCCTTGGCCCGCACGGCGTGGTCGTTCGCCACGCTCGGATGATCTTCCAGTTGCATCACGCCCATGTGGATCTCCCGGGCCGCTTCGCTGAGAAGCGAGACCATCCGCTCGAGGAACGGGGTCGGCTTGATTTCAAACATCGCCATCTCTTCGAGGGTTGAATTGGCATAATCCAACACATCGTCGATCGTCAAGGACAGAGTGAAGATGTCCTCCCGGTCGATCGGCGTGATGAAGGTCCGATTCAGCTCGTCGATCAAGATCCGGCGCACTTCATCGGCTTGTTTCTCGAATTCGGTGAGCTGGCGTGCCAGGGATTCGTCCTGGTTCTTCACGTATTGGAGCAAGAGCTGCAGGCCTTCCGACGTGTGTTCGGCCTGCTTGGTCAACAACTCGATGAAGCGATTGGGTTTCTTCCGTCTAGAGAACAATCCCATGCTTTGTCAGCCTCCGGCCCCCACGGCCGTGTTCGATTCGACTTCAGAACGCGGGCTATTATAGCGGTTGGGGCCGAGCAGAACAGCGGCTTGACACCCTGCCGACTTGCTCGGAGAATTCCGGAGTGAGCAGCGAGCATCGGTCCGGTTACGTCGCGGTGGCGGGGCGACCCAACGTGGGAAAATCGACTCTGGTGAACCGGTATCTGGGTGAGAGCATCCTGCCGGTTTCACCCCGGCCGCAAACTACCCATCGGCGCCAGCTTGGAATCCTGACCTTGCCGACCGCACAGGTAGTGTTCGTCGATGCCCCTGGAATGCACTCACCCCGGCATCGGCTGGGAGCGGTCTTGGACGAGCTCGCTCATGATGCGCTCCGAGATGCAGACCTGGTTTTGTGCCTATTCGACTTGAGCCGCCGGCCTGACCCTGACGACCGACGGGTAGCTGGTGCGGTGACTTCCAGCCAGAAACCGCACTTGGCCGCCTTCAACAAGATCGACTTGACCCCGCCAGCGGTCCTCCAGGCGAATTGGGAGGCCTACGAGCAGCTGCTGCCAGCCGCTCCAGTCTACGGCGTCTCGGCCACCCGGGGAGATAATCTCGATCAACTCCTGGAGGGAATCGTCGAACGGCTGCCCGCTGGCCCGGCCTACTTTCCAGATGCCGAGCTCACCGACAGCCACGAACGGGAGCTGGCGGCCGACCTGATCCGGGCCGCTGCATTGCAAGCTTTGCGGCAGGAAGTGCCCCATAGCATCGCAGTTCTGATCGATGAATTCCGGGAACGGCATGGGCGTGGGGCTTGGATTGCTGCCACGCTGTTCGTGGAACGGGAATCGCAGAAGGGGATCGTGATCGGGAAGGGTGGACACATGCTGCGGGAGATCGGGACCCAGGCGCGGAAGGATATCGAACGAATGTCTGGACGAACCATCTATTTACAGTTGCGGGTCAAAGTACTGCCAAAGTGGCGGAACGACGAACAGGCTCTTCGCCGGCTGGGCTATCGTTCGCGCACTCCCAGCCGCAGGCCCTGAGTTTGGCCGCTCGCAAACGAACCCATACTAGCAAGTACGGCTCCGGCGGCCGCTCGAGCCATGATGCCTCTGCGTTCTATGCCGGCCGGCTGTACTCGGATCGGCGACCGAAGCCGCCCACCGAGGCGACCGAGCGGAGCCTCCCTCCAGAACTGCTCGACCGGCTGTACCTGAAGACCTCGGAGCAGATGCCGGAACTCCCGGACAGCAGCATTCACCTGATGGTGACCTCCCCGCCGTATAACGCCAGCAAGGAATACGACAAGGATCTGTCGCTCGAGGAATATCGGGGTTTCCTGAAGCGGGTGTTTTCGGAGACCTACCGGGTGCTGGTCACCGGAGGGCGGGCCTGCGTGAACCTGGCCAACCTCGGCCGCAAGCCCTACATCCCGCTCCATGCCTACCTAATTCAGGACATGTTGGAGATCGGATTCCAGATGCGGGGCGAGATTATTTGGGACAAGGCCGCCAGCGCGGCAGCCTCCACTGCCTGGGGATCGTGGCGGGCAGCGACCAACCCGGTCCTGCGCGACGTCCACGAGTACATTCTGATCTTCTCAAAGGAGGCGTTCGCCAGAAAGGCGCACGGCCGGGAGAGTACGATCGAGCGGGATGAGTTCTTGGAATGGACCAAGAGTGTCTGGCGGATTCCCGCCGCCTCTGCTCGGCTGGTGGGCCATCCGGCGCCCTTTCCGCTGGAGCTTCCAGAGCGGCTGATCAAACTATACAGCTATCGGGGGGACGTGGTGCTGGATCCGTTCGTCGGCTCGGGGACCACCTGTGTGGCGGCGCTGCAAAACCGACGGTCCTACGTGGGCTATGAGACCGAGCCGGCCTACCTCCAGCTTGCCGAACAACGCATTCGGGCGGCCCAGGCTGAACTTGACGCTTGAGCCCAATCCGCAGACCGAAGGCCAGCGGTCGAATTCTCAGGCGAGTTCGACCCGCCCGAGCAGCTCGCGGGCTCGCAGAATATCTCTCCCGATCTGATCGATCAGCGCGTCGGGGCCGGAGAATCGCTGTTCATCCCTCAGGCGGTCGACGAAGACCAGCTTCAGCTCTCGGTCATACAGGTCCCCTTCGAAATCGAGCAAGTGGGCCTCGACCACCGGCACGCTCACGCTTTCGCCAAAGGTTGGTCGCACGCCAATGTTGACCACGGCCGGCTTTCGCCGACCATCCAAGTCCACCAGGCAGGCATAGACTCCGAGTCCCGGAACGGCGCGTTCCTCCCAAACCTCGAGGTTGGCCGTCGGTATCCCTAGTTGCCTACCGCGCCCAACTCCGCGGGTCACCCTGCCCGGCAGTTCGAAGAGTCGTCCGAGGTAGATGGCGACCCTCGCCACATCGCCGGAACGCAGCGCTTCCCGCACCCGAGTCGAACTCACCACCTCACCCTCCAGCATGAGAGGGGGTACGAGGTGAAGCTCGAAGCCCCTTTCCTCGCTGACCCGAGAGAGGTAGTGCCGGTCCCCCCGCCGTTGGTGGCCCAGGGCAAAGTCCTCCCCGGCCCACAGGTCTTGGAAGCCCAATTGAGCGGTCAACCGGTCGAGGAAATCGGGAGCTTCGACCCGAGACAACTCCAGGTCAAAGGTCTGGGTGATGACGAGATCGATCCCCAGCTTTGCCAGCAGATCGGCCTTCTCTTCCGGTGAGGTGATGTAGTAGGCCGGCTTGCGCCCTCGCAGCACCACCGAGGGATGCGGATAGAAGGTCAGCGCGACCGCCGGAAGCCCGCGGCCGCGGGCGGCCGCCAGCATCCGGCCCAGCAGATCCTGATGGCCGCGGTGCACGCCATCGAAGGATCCGATGGTCAGCGCGGAGGCGGCGAGACGGACCTCGGCAAGATCCCCGACGTGCTGCATTCAGGCCAGGAAGACCTTGCGAGGGTGCCACTGCTGGCTCCCATCGATGGCCTCCAGGATGGCGGCAAGCTCCCCATTTGGGGCCAGGGCCCGGGCCAGACCCTGAGGAACGGTTTGGGATGGAACCCCCAGCCCATTCCGGACCAACTCCAGCTCCTCGGGCGCCAAGTGGACGATCGGAAGATCGGGAAGCGCATCGGCTGCCGGGCGGAGGTATGCCGGCCAGGAACCGTCCGCCATCGCGCGTTGCAGCTTAGCCAGCCCCACCGCCTCATTCAAGGTGTAGGGGCCCGCCTTTACTCTACGCAGCTGAGAAAGGTGCGCGCCACACGAGAGAAGCTCCCCCAGATCGTGCGCCAACGACCGGATGTAGGTGCCGGCTGAGCACTCGACCCAAAGTGTGAGATGGGGTGGCTGATACTCGAGCGGCTCCAGCTTGAAGATGGTCACGGTGCGGGGCTCCAGCTCCACCGGCTTTCCCTCTCGGGCCAGCTGGTAGGCCTTCTTGCCGCTCACTTTCACCGCGCTATACGGAGGTGGGACCTGCTGGATATCCCCGCGAAATCCCGGCAGCACCCTGAGGATCTCCTCGAGGGCAGGCGACTTGCCGGTGTCTTTGATCGCGGCGCCCTCTCCGTCGTAGGTTTCGGTCGATTTCCCAAATTGGACCTGGGCCTCGTAGCCTTTTGTCGAACTCGAGAGATATTCGCTGAGCCGGGTCGCCGGGCCGAGGCAGAGCACGAGCACTCCGGAGGCCCGCGGATCGAGGGTGCCGGCGTGCCCCACTTTCGACACCCCGGTCCCCCGGCGGACCGCGTCCACCACAAAGTGCGAGGTCGGGCCGACCGGCTTGTCTACGACGATTACCCCGAAGCCGCTCACGCGCTCGTCTGCTCGATCGGTCGGATTGCGGCTGCGGTGGCCGCCAGCACCTGGTCCATCACAGGCTGCAATCCACCCTTGATGATGGCGCCGGCGGCCAGGGTGTGGCCGCCTCCCCCGAATTGGGCGGCCAGCCGGGCGACATCGACTCCCGGACGGCCGCGCCAGCTCACCTTGACTTGGTTCTCCGACTGTTCAACGAATACAACGCTCACCCGTGCTTCCTGGATGGCGGTGAGCAGCTCGATAAGGTCTGCGTCATCCGGGCCCGGATATCCCACCGACTTCCGGTCGGCCAGGCTCAAACTGGCCCAGACCAGCTCGCCTTGCCGCTCCAATTTCGAAAGGCCCTGGCCCCAATAGCGGACCGCCAGAAAGCTCCGCTCAACCAAACCCTTGCGATAGGCGTCCTCGAGATCCGCCCCGGCGTCGACCAGATCGGCCGCCAGGCGCAGGGTGTCCGCCGTGACGTTGGGAGTACGAAAGCCGATCGTATCGGTGAGCAGCCCGGTGAGCAAGTTGGCGGCGACTGCAGGCGTGATCGGCAGTCCGAGCTCGGGGGCCAGGTAATAAATCAGGGAGGTCGTGGCCGCGGCCTGAGGGTCAACCAGGTTGACCGCCGCGTAGCGGGTGTTGCTGGGGTGATGATCGAAATTGATATCGACCCTACGAACCTCAGGAAATCCGATGCGGTCCAGATCGGCGGCATCGACCGTCACTACCAGAATCTCGCCCTCGGGGATCCGGCGCTCGACCTCGTCCGCCCCGGGCAAGAATGCATACCGGCCGGGCAAGCCGCCCGCTAGAACGGCGTGGGTCTGCATCCCCCGTTCGCGCAGGCTGAGGCAGAGCCCCAGCATCGAACCCACCGCATCGCCGTCGGGTCGTTCGTGGGCCACGACCGCGATTCGGGCTGCATTGTCGAGCAGGTGTTTGGCCTGAACGACCTCACTCCTCATCCGGTCTCTCCGACTTCAATCGAGCCAGGAGCTCATCCACTCGGGCGCCGCGATCCGGTGAATCGTCCCAACGAAACCTGAGCTGGGGAAACGCCCGCATCGAGATCCGGGCCGCGAGCTCGTGGCGCAAATAGCCCCGCGCCCGCACGAGTGCCGGCAGCAGCACCTGCTCGGGCGCTTGGGCCGTGACGTAAACCGTGGCGAATGCCAACTCGCGATCGACTTCCACCCCGGTCACGGTCAGCCCGGTCAGTCGCGGATCCGCCACTTCACGTTGAAGCAGGATCGCCAGCTCCCGGGCAATCCGGTCGGCGACCCTGCGGGCACGCATCTCGCTTGGCACGTTCGGAGACCTACTCGACGGCGACCATCTCCTCGGTGAAGGCCACCAGGGTGTCGCCCTGCTCGAAGGCGTCGAAGCCCTTGAGTCCCACCCCGCATTCAAACCCCTCTCGAACCTCTCGCACGTCGTCCTTCTCATGCTTGAGTGAGGAGACTGTGCCTTCGTGCAGGACCTGCTCGCCTCGCACCACCCGGATCTTGGCGTTGCGGCGCAGCTCCCCCGAGGTCACTCGGGAGCCGGCAATATTGCCGATCTTCGGAATGCGAAACACTTGCAGCACTTCGGCCCTTCCAATTTCGGTCGTTCGCTTCTCCGGCTCGAGCATGCCCTTCAGCGCTTTTTCAATGTCCTCCGTCAGCCGGTAGATCACGTCGTAGACTCGAATATCAACTCGGCGGGTCTCGGCCAGGCGCTTGGCTGCCGTGTCGGGAGTAACATTGAAACCGATCACAATCGCCTCAGAGGCGGCCGCCAGCATCACGTCGTCTTCGCCGATGTTTCCGGTCGCCCAATGCAGCACGTTGATCCCAATGTCGCCGACACTCAATGCGTTCAGGGAGGAGATGATCGGCTCCAGTGAGCCCTGAACATCTGCCTTGACGACCAGCCGCAGTTCCTTGGCGGCTCCCGCCTTGAAAGCCTCAAAGATCTGGTCCAAAGTCAGCCCGGGTCCGACGGCAGCCACCTCGGTCGGGCTCTCCTGAAGTTTCTTGACCAGCGCCTTGGCCTCCCGCTCCGAATCCACAACATAGAACAGGTCTCCGGCGTGTGGGACAGCCGAGAGTCCGAGCACCGAGACCGGGGTCGAGGGAGGAGCTTGTTGGATCGATTTGCCAAGATGGTCGAACATTGCCTTCACCCGCCCATAGGCCTCCCCGGCGATCACGATCTTGCCCACCCGCAGGGTGCCATTCTGGACCAACAGGCTCGCGATCACACCCTTGGCCTTGTCTAATTGTCCCTCGATCACGGTTCCCAATACCTTGCCGCTTGGATTGGAGCGGATTTCGGTCGAATCAGCAACCAGCAAGATGGCCTCGAGCAGATCTTCGATCCCAGTGACCGCCTTTGCCGAAACCGGAACGACCATCGTGTTCCCGTCCCATTCATCCGGCACCAGCCCGAGGTCCGCCAGCTCCTGTTTCACCCTGTCCTGGTTGGCGTTCGGCCGATCGATCTTGTTCAACGCCACCACGATGGGGACTCTGGCAGCCCGGGCGTGGGCAAGCGCCTCCCGGGTCTGAGGCATCACTCCGTCGTCGGCGGCTACCACCAGGACCGCAATGTCGGCTCCCTGCGCCCCGCGGGCCCGCATGGCAGTAAAGGCGGCATGACCGGGAGTGTCTAGAAAGGTGATCGAACGATCGTTGTGGCTGACTTGGTAGGCGCCGATATGCTGGGTGATGCCTCCGGCCTCCCCCGCGGCGACTTCGGTCTGGCGGATTGCATCTAGCAGGGTGGTCTTTCCATGGTCGACATGGCCCAGGATCGTCACTACCGGGGGACGGGTCACCAACGAACCAGGATCTTCGTCCCCGAGCATTCGCCGCCAATGGGGAAGCTCGGCCTGCTCGACTCCGGCCTCCGCCTCCGGCGCCTTCAAGGGCAGGGCCTCGAACCCGAACTCGGCGATCACAATCGCCGCCGTATCGAAATCGATTTGTTGATTGATGTTGGCCATCACGCCATTGGCCATCAATTGTTTTATGACATCGATGGGGCTGGCTTCAATCCGGTCCGCCAGTTCGCGGACAGTGAGGCTCTGCGGGATTTCGATCAGGGTGTGTCCGTTCTCACTCACATCGCACCTCCAGCTGCTCGGCCGCGACGGAGCGAGTAGCCCGGCGGCCTAGGGGGTTGGCAACGTACTTACGTATATCTCCAATTCGTGTCGATCGGTCGCGGAAAGCTCAACCCGCAGCGCCCGTGCGAGCGAACCTTTGAAGGCGGCCTCCCAGCATTCGCGACGGTCATGCACATAGGCCCCCCGTCCTTGGGCCTTGGAACTCGGGTCAATCCTCACCCCCTGCGGGGTGCGGACGACTCGGACCAGAGATCGCTTTGCAAGCACCTCCCGGCATCCGACACAGGTCCGCTGGGGGGCGTGTTTTCTGGTTCTAGGAGACACGAACGGGCAACGATCTCAGGATTTTTCGGGCTCGTCCAGATTCTCCCAATCCAACTCGCGTCCCGATTTGTGCGTGTGCCTGACTACGGTCGTGTCCAGATCCGGATCATACTCCACGATCTTGGCGCGTTTCTTGGCCTTCTTGGGTTTTTCCGCGCCCTCCAGGACCACCTCCGCCCCTTCCCGCTCCTCCTCCTCATCAGGTTCCACCACTGCGCCCTGGAGTAGCTCTACCGCTTCCTCGAAGACCTTTTCTAGCGGCTGGGCGACGGGAACGCCCTCCGGCTCGATCCCGGCCGGCTGCGCTTCCGCCGGCACCAGGGTGTCCCCTGCACTGGCCGGCAACAGAAGCACTTCCGCACCCGGCTCGGTCGCTGGTACTTCGCTGCCGGGTTCCATGGCCACTACCGGTTCGGCACTCGCCGGCTCGACCAGGACTTCTGGCGGCAGCGGTTCGGGATATTCAATGGACCTCAGCTTTTCGCCGATTTCCACGATCGCCTTCGGGCCGATCCCTTGCAGGGCTAGGATCTTGTCCGGATCGAGCTCCATTTGTTCCAAGACTTGACCGGCGGATTGATAACCGGCCTCGGTCAACAGTTTGAGCACTCGATTGCTCAGGCCGGTCACAGCCAATTCGGTTTGATAAGCACCGACCGGAACTCGCTGGCGGATCAGTTCCAATTTTTCCTGGATCCGGAGGCGCTCGCTGACTCGGCGGGCCGCGACCTCTTGTTCCACCCGGGTCACGAAAGCGGTGAGCTGGTGGTACTCCTCGGGCGTAACTGGACGGGTCTCTTCTTTCTTTGCCAGGATCGCCTTCACTTGCGGCAGGATTTCAGCCTCGGCCGCCGCCATGTCGGCATACGACTCTTCGGTCGCCAGCCGGTTCAGCGCCTCGGTCGCGGCTTCGACCAAGCTCTTGATGTCGATCCGCCAATTCGTTAGTCGAGCTGAAAGCCGAGCGTTGACTCCTGCCCTGCCAATCGCCAGGCTCAGCTGATCCTCCGGCACAACGACGACTGCGGTTTTGCCTCGCTCGGGATCGTCATCCAGAAAGACGCCCGATACCCGAGCCGGACTCAGTGCCTTGGCGATGAACGCGGCCGACTCGGCATTCCATTCGATGACATCGATTTTCTCGTCGTTGAGGTCGCGCACGATGGACTGAATCCGGACGCCTCGCAGACCGACGCAGGCCCCGACCGGATCCACTCCATCTCGGGTCGCGGCGACCGCTACTTTGGCGCGTTTGCCGGCTTCCCGGGCGATTGCCTTGATCTCGACCAAACCCTGGTTGATTTCCGGGACTTCCATCTCCAGCAGACGTCTCAGCATGTTGGGGTGGGTCCGCGAAACAACGATCACCGGACCGCGGGAGGACTTGCGGACTTCGAGCACGAAGACTCGCACCCGATCCCGGACATGAAAGCGTTCTCCTGGAATCTGCTGGTTGCGCGGCAGAAGCGCTTCGGCTCGGCCGAGGCCGATCGTGACCGCCTGGGGTGTGATCGAGTGTACGGTGCCGTGCACCAGATCTCCCTCACGCTCGACGTATTCCTCGTACTGAGCGTCCCGCTCGGCCTCTCGCAATCGCTGCAAGATCACTTGCTTGGCGGTCTGGGCTGCTACCCGACCAAAGTCCTTAGGAGTTGATTCGACCAGAGTCATTCCGCCCATCTCGGCGTTCGGGTCGTGGCGAAGGGCTTCGACCAGCGAAACCTCGGTGAGTGGATTCTCGACGGCGTCGACGATTTCCTTCTCCGCGAAGATTTCAACTTCGCCCGTGTCGGAGGCAATTCGAGCCTCGATCGCTTGAGCCGTCGAGGCGTTGACGGAGCGGCGGTAGGCCGACACCATCGCGGCTTGCAGGGCCTCCATCACCGTGTCACGCGAGAGACCGAAGCGTTCCGTGATTTCATTGAAAGCCAACGAGAATTCACTCTTCATGCTACATCCCCTGCTTTTGTTCGCCTTGGAGGCACAGCGAGCGGGTGCATCTAGCCCATTATTAAGAAAAGTGGGGGTTGCCCACTTTTCGGAACCACAACATCAGGCCGAACATGTCAATTCTAGCACAGGCCGGTTACGACTGCAAGGTGCCGGCTAGCCTCCTCCCGGCAGCTCATAGAGGATCCGGTTCGCCCGGGTCGAGCAGGTACAAGCGGCAACTACCTTGGATCCTTTGAGCAAGGTTCCTTCGTACAGCGCATTCCCTTGCTTGGCGACCCAGCCGTCGAGCACGAAAGGCACAGCCCCATCGGCCGGCATCCACTCTCCGTTGTAGCGGCGCGCCAGGTGGAAGTGAGTTCCAGTGGCCGTGCCGCCTTCACAGGATGGGCGCCCAAGCAGGTCGCCGGTGATTACCGTGGAACCTGCCTCGATTCGACCTTCGCCCGCAATGTGAAAGAAGAACAGACTCCAGCCGGTTCGCTCGTCGCCATCCTGGTCCAGGTCAAGCACCACAGTGGCTTCCTCGCTGCGGGTCACGATGCCTGGTGCGGGGGCCGCCACCCATTCCAGCGAAGGCTCGCAACCACTGACGACGGCCGGCGGGCCGAAATCCAGGGCGCCGAGCGGCAGGCTGGTCCCCCAGGAATAGTGCGGGCCTCCGGTAAAGTCCCATACCCGATTGGGAAGAAACGGCAGCCCAAGCTCAGG
>Ga0209640_10005568_pt1 | contig 10991 bp, 6 predicted proteins | sample RifCSP10_1_FD_184018 | JGI IMG/M metagenome (GOLD analysis project Ga0209640, IMG submission 184018) | Soil microbial communities from Rifle, Colorado - Rifle CSP2_sed 10_1 (SPAdes) (version 2) | ecosystem: Environmental > Terrestrial > Deep subsurface > Rock core/Sediment | place: Rifle...
TTCCCCCTTCTCGTTCAGAAGTTTGTCGGTGAAGCTGAAAAGGCCACCTATTTTGGTAGCCTTCGCCTTTGGACTTTAATGGTTGCCTTGCTTGCTCAGGCGGGAATGGGCCTGCTGTCCGACCACACTGCCACGCGGTGGGGGCGCCGCCGCCCTTTCATCTTGATCGGGACGCTGTTCAGCCTGGTCTTCATATCTGCAATTGGCTTATCTTTTGGTCTCGAGGGCCTGATGGGTTTTTGGTTCCTATTCTCTATGGCAATCCTGCTGCAGCTATCATCGAATACTGCTCAGAGCGCCCAGCAAGGTCTCATCCCCGACCTGATACCTGAAGAAAAACGCGGCCGGTTTTCGGGAGTTAAAGCCCTGTTGGAAATTCCGTTGCCGCTTCTGCTGGCCTCATTTACAATTGCCCGCCTGATCAGTGGGGGGCAAATGTGGGCTGGATTAATCGTGGCCATGGCTGTTTTGGCCCTGAGCATGCTGGCCACAATGTTCGTTCCCGAGCGCCCGCTCAAAGTTGTCCCCAGACGAGTAGATCTCTCACCCTTCATCCGCCTGGTTCTCATGACCGCCCTCTTTACCGGCTTAATTCTCGGTTTAGGGCAGATTGTGAGGATCACCGGCCGCGCTGCAGAGAATGCCGGTTCACAACCATTAACAATCGCCATCCTGGGCTTTACCGGACTTATCGCCATGCTCACTGCCGTGGGCCTGGGAGTTTGGAGCAGCGTCCGGCTGAGTCTTGGCGACGCGGCCCGCGAGAACCCTTCTTACAGCTGGTGGGTAGTCAATCGCCTGGCATATCTGGTCGGAATCAACAACCTATCCACCTTTGCGATCTTCTTCCTTCAAGCCCGACTGGGTTTTATTGAGGAAACAGCTGCACAGCCAGCCGCCATCATGATGTTGATCGTAGGAGTCTGCATCCTTTTGACCGCATTGCCAAGCGGTTGGTTGGCGGATCGCTTTGGGCACCGGCGCCTGGTCGCCTTTAGCGGCATTACCGCCGCCCTGGGAACTTTAATCGCCATTCTTGTACCGAGCCTGGGGATGATCTACATCGGGGGTGCAATCATTGGCATAGCAACCGGTGTTTTTTTTACAGCCAATTGGGCCTTGGGAACCGAACTGGTCCCGGTGAGAGAAGCTGGTCGCTATCTTGGCATCTCCAATTTGGCTGGCGCCGGTGCCGGCGCCGTTGGCGCTTATATTGGTGGGCCAATCGCGGACTTTTTCTCTCTGCGCATTCCCGAGGTGCCAGGTATTGGCTACGTGGTCCTGTTCTCAATATTTGGGCTCCTCTTTCTATTTTCAGTATTCGCCTTGAGCCGGGTGCAATTCAGACCCGTTACCCAGCCCGTTCCAGAAAAGAGACAACTTTTGTCGTAAAAATTCATTATTTCTGTCAGTTTACCCTAGCTTTCCCCTGTGCTATGCTATTCTGGATATGGCAGAAATTCTCATTATCGTGTCATTGCGAGGCGTTCTCTGCCCAAGCCTTGCGGGAGATTGCTTCGTCGCGGAGATCGCTCCTCGCAATGACAGAATGAGAGAGGACTATTCATGCTCAATATAGGCATCTCATACGAACCCATGGATCCGGAAATCCTGGCATTGGGGAAACAGCATAACCACAATCCCGAAGCCATCCTGGAAATCCTTCAAGCACTCCAGAATCGCCATGGAGGTCTCACCAATCAGACGATCAGAGACGTTGCCCGAACCCTGCAGATCCCATTTTCTAGAGCCTACGGAGTGGCTTCGTTTTATTCGATGATTTACACGGAGCCGAAACCGATGAAGTCCATCCGGCTCTGCGATGGACCGCCCTGCTGGTTGCGCGGCGCCGCCGAAATACGCTCGGCGGTGGATGGGGCATTTGGGGACGACTGGGTAATCGAGCGCACCAGTTGCCTGGGTCTTTGCGATCGAGCCCCAGCCGCGCTGGTCAATAACCAGCAGTGCGGACCGCTGAACCTGGACCGCGTGGCTGAAATAAAGGACGGCTGGCGCGGGGAATATCGCACCTACGGCCAACCACTGGCCGCCGAGGTGCGCATACTGCTGGCCAACGCCGGCGATATCGATCCCCACTCGATTGATTCCGCATTAGATTATGGTGCCTATCTGGGATTGAAGAATGCGATTGGAAAGCCACCTGAAGAGGTCATTGAGGAGGTAATCCAATCCGGTGTTCGCGGTCGTGGTGGCGCCGGTTTCCCGGTTGGCAACAAGTGGCGCTTCGTGGGGATGCAGGAAAGGAATCCAAAGTACGTCGTATGCAATGCTGATGAATCAGAACCTTTGGTGTTCAAGGACCGCGTCCTGATTGAGAACAATCCGCATCGAATCATCGAGGGTATGATCATCGCCGCCTATGCCGCCGGCGCTCAGGAAGGCTTTATCTACATCCGTGGTGAGTATCAATCTCAAGCCCTGCTTCTGGAAAATGCTGTTGCGCAGGCTCAAGAGCGCGGTTACCTGGGGGACCATATCCTGGACACGGACTTCTCATTTCACCTGCACATCCATCGCGGCGCGGGCGCTTATATTTGCGGTGAAGAAACCGCCCTGCTCGAGTCTTTGGAGGGTAAGCGCGGCGAGCCGCGCGTTCGACCGCCCTATCCAACCGTTTCTGGATATCGCGGCTACCCCACCATTGTCAATAATGTGGAGAGTTTTGCATCCATTCCAGCAATTTTGGCCAACGGTTCCGCCTGGTACCGCACAATCGGGGATCCTGAGTGCCCGGGGACGAAACTTTACACACTGTTGGGTCATGTCAACCGGCCGGGGCTTTTTGAAGCGCCGTTCGGTTTGACTCTCCGGCAGATCATCGAGGAATTCGGTGGAGGAATGCAAGCGGGTTCCAACTTTAACTTTGCCCTGACCGGAGGCGCCGCTGGTCTCATTGCTCCGGCCGCTCTCCTGGACATCCCTATCAACTATAAATCGGTTGGTCAGGGCGTCTCGCTAGGCGCCGGCGCCTTCTTGATTTGCGACCAGTCTGTGTCACCTGTCGCCATGCTTCGGGAGCTGCTCCACTTTTTCGAATCCGAATCGTGCGGGAAATGCACCCCTTGCCGCATTGGCACCACCCAATGCCGGCAGATTTTGGACCGGATGGTCGCAGGAGAAGGCTATCCTGGAGACACACAAGCATTGGAAGATTTGGCCGACATCCTGGACAAGGATTCGCTCTGCGGTCTCGGGCAATCCACTTCATGGCCGATAAGATCTGCATTAAGACATTTTGAAGAAGCTTTCGCAACATCTTAAGTTGGAGAGAAAGACCCTATGACAGTTAGACTAACCATCAACGAAAAAACGATCGAGGCGCAGAAAGGACAAACCGTTCTTGAGGCTGCCCGCCAAAATGGGATCATCATCCCAACCCTCTGTTACCATAAGAGCCTCTCCCCGGTTGGCTCCTGCCGGCTGTGTGTCGTCGAAGTTGAGGGCTGGGGTAGAGAAGCAGCTTCCTGCACATTGGAAGTCAGCGATGGGATGACCGTATTCACCGAAACGCCTGCTTTAGCAAAATCGCGGCGCAAAGTTCTCGAACTGCTGCTCTATCACTTTCACGATGCCGGTTATGCATCCAGCGACCGTCATGAAACCGAATTCATGCATTGGGTCAATTATTATGGAGCAAAATCGCCCGTGGGATTTGAACCACGAGTTCCCTATGCTCTCGACAGTGATCCTAACCCTTTTGTCTGGGTGGACCGCAACAAATGTATTCTTTGCACTCGCTGCGTACGCGCCTGCGCTGAGGTCCAGGGTCGCTCCGTTTGGGGAATCGGCGAGCGTGGTGCGAAAGCGAGGCTTATTGCCGGTGCAGATACCACGCTGCTCAACGCTCGCTGTGAGTCCTGCGGCGCCTGTGTATCGGTCTGCCCTACCGGCGCGCTGGACGACAAAATGTCCGTGGGGCTTGGCAAACCCGACAAGATTGTAACGACAACATGCTCGTATTGCGGTGTTGGCTGCAGTTATGATCTGAATATTAAGGATAACAGGATTATCAGGGTCACCTCAAATCCGAATGCTCCAGTAAACGGTTTGCATTTGTGCGTGAAAGGACGCTACGGCTACGATTACGTCCATCATCCCGAGCGCCTGACCCAACCTAAAGTCCGCCGATATCTGCTGGACGGCAAGACGCGTTCGCCAGGAGCCGATCGTGGCGAATGGGTGGAGGTCGATTGGGAGACGGCCCTGGGCGTCGTGGCAAAAAATTTCGTACAGATCAAAAAAGAATCCGGCCCGGATGCCATCGGCGTGCTCACTTCTGCCAAGTGCACCAATGAAGAAAATTACTTGATGCAAAAGTTTGCCCGGCAGATCATCGGGACTCATAACGTCGATCACTGCGCCCGTCTTTGACACTCTTCCACCGTCGCCGGTCTGGCGATGTGCTTCGGCTCTGGCGCAATGACCAATCCAATGCAGGACATTGCCGATAATGCCAAAGCGATTTTCATTATTGGCTCTAACACCACAGAGCAGCATCCCGTTTTCGGCAGCATGATCCGCCAGGCGGTAAAACAACGCGGCGTCCAGCTGGTAGTTGCCGATCCACGGGCTATCGATATTACCGAATTCGCTGCCCTGCATATCCGGCAGAAACCCGGTACGGATGTCGCTCTGATCAACGGCTTGATGAAAATCATCCTCGATAATGGTTGGCAAGATCAGGATTTCGTTGACGGACGGACGGAGGGTTTCGAAGACTTCCGCCAGACTGTCGAAAGATATACACCCGAGGAAGTTTCAAAGATTACCGGTGTCTCCATCGAAGATCTGCAGGCAGCCGCCCGCATTCTCGCCCTGAACAAGCCCATGGCGGTGATCTGGGCAATGGGCATTACCCAGCATACAACCGGTGTGATGAACGTTCTCAGCCTGGGCAACCTGCAAATGTTGCTCGGCAACATGGGGGTTCCAGGAGGCGGTACGAACCCATTGCGTGGCCAGAACAACGTCCAGGGCGCCTGCGACGTGGGCGGTCTGCCCAACGTTTTCCCCGGCTACCAGCGGGTGACCGACCAACCAATGCGCGAGAAGTTCTCGCTTGCCTGGGAGCTGCAGTCCAGCGCTTCACCTGGGTCAACCGCGCCAATGTTTGGCGATCAACCCGGTCTGACCCTTATGGAGATGATGAACAGTGCCGGAGAGGGCGATGTTCGAGCGATATACATCCTTGGGGAAAACCCGGCCATGACCGATCCCGATGTCAACCACGTCAGAGAATGTCTGCGGGCATGCGAGTTTATCGTCCTCCAGGAAATCTTCCCCTCCGAGACAGCCGAATTTGCCGATGTGCTACTGCCGGGAGTGACCTGGGCGGAGAAAACCGGCACTTTCACGAATACCGAACGGCACATCCAGATGGTCCGTTCCGCCGTTAGGCCTCCAGGCAATGCTCGCTCCGACTGGGAGATTATTGCCGAACTCGCCAGGCGGATCCTCGCACTGGATGAGCTCCATCCCGCTGGACCGCACGCGAATTGGGCTTACGTCGCCCCCGCGCAGATTCTGGCTGAAATCGCCGCCCTGACCCCCTCCTATGCCGGCGTCAGCCACGAGCGTCTCGAGCGTGGGGACCAGCTCCAGTGGCCGGTCACATCACCCGATCACCCCGGTACGCCCATCCTGCACGTGGGTCAATTTTCCCGAGGAAAAGGCAAATTCCATTCCTGTGAACACCTGCCGCCAGAAGAACTGCCAGATTCCGATTATCCGCTGTACCTGACCACGGGGCGGGTACTTTATCACTGGCACGGCGGCGAAATGACCCGCCGCGCCATGGGGCTCCTGCAAGTGTATCCTGAATCTCTGGTTGAGATTAGCCCGGAAGATGCCGCTTCCATTGGCCTGAATGGAACCAACAAGGTCCGCGTCTCCTCTCGCCGCGGGCAGATGATTTCGAAAGTGGCTGTTACGGATCGGGTAGCTCCTGGAGTGGTCTTTGGCAACTTCCACTTCCCTGCAGAACAAAATGTGAATAACTTGACCATTGCGGCATTAGATCCGGTGGCAAAGATACCCGAATATAAGGTATGCGCCGTTAAAATCGAACCATACCTGGAGTCAATTGAGGGCATAAGGTAGCTCTGCAGCAATTCCAGATCATCTTCACCACAGCCTGCTGGAAAAATCTCTGCCACGAATTGCACGAATTTCACAAAATAAGGTTCATTTTTGGTGTCAATTCGTGATAATTCGTGGCAAAGAAAACGCTAATCTACACGAATTTTCGCCAAATTTTTGAGCAAATTCCGGGATTGATCCGTCTTATTTGTGTGGATTGGCGTGAATTCGCGGATAATGCTTATCCATATCGCAGACTTCACGGCCTATTGTGGTGCTGCCCGGTGAGACATCGGCTGGGGGACTAGTATAATTAGCCCAGATCAACTCAAAATTTCGAGGGAAAAATGGCAGACGAAATCCTGTTATATATTTCAGCCGCCTCGGATCTGGAAATTGAACGTGATCTGGTAGGACGAGCCATCACCGAAATTCCGGTTACGTTGGGTTGGCGGATAAAGCAAACCCCTCACGGAGAAAAAGTACCCGATCTGGAAGCGGTTGCCAAGGCCGATGTGCACCTGATGCTTTTGGGCAGTGATATCCGCGCCCCGACCGGCATGGAATTATTGATAGCGCAGCGCTCGAGGAAAAAACCGCTCTTCTTCCGCAAGAGCAATGCAGTCCGGACTCCGGCTGCCCAGGTCTTTTTGCGTGAAATGGAAAGAAGCGAAAAATGGCGCACCTTCCGGGATAATTCCGACTTACGCCATCAGGTGCTGACTGCGCTTGCAGATCATATCCTAAATAATGCCATCCACTATTCCCTTCGCCCGGATGAGTATGAAGGCTTGCGAAGCTGGCGTGAAGAACTGGAAAAGGCCGGGCCGCAGCTCGTCGAGGAGACGCGCGGTGGTACGGGTGAGAGCGGTATCATTATCTCCACCGAGCGCTATGTCCCCTCGGAGGGCATTCTCATCAAGAAACCTGACCAAAACTGATCATGTCTCTCTCCGCACTCCTCAGTCACTGGCGCGCTGAACCTGCGATCGGCGCTAATCTCGTCGATTGGCGCACCATCCCTGCCAGACTGGCCACGCATGCCCCCATGCCCGAGACGCTGCATCCGGCTCTAAAACTGGCGTTGAGTTCTTTTGGCATTCAATACTTGTACACGCACCAAGCCGCGGTCTGGGAACAGATTAAAGCCGGCCGGCATGCTGCAATCGTCACCGGAACGGCCAGCGGAAAAACGCTTGCATACAACCTGCCTATTTTGGACCGCCTGGTGCGCAGCCCGACAGCGCGTGCCCTTTACCTTTTTCCCACCAAAGCCCTCGCTCAGGACCAGGTTGAAGGTCTGCGAGAGTTGACCAGCACAGCAGAGGATCAGAATGTGGGGCAGCTGGAAGTGGTTCCGATGGCGGTATATGATGGCGATACACCTTCTCACGCTCGCCCGACAATTCGGGAAAACGCTCGCATTGTTCTCAGCAATCCGGATATGCTTCACGCCGGCGTTCTTCCGCACCACACCCGCTGGATGGATTTTCTCCAGCATCTTGAGTTTATCGTCATTGATGAGATGCACGTCTACCGGGGCGTTTTCGGATCCCACGTCGCCAACGTGATACGCCGGCTAAAGCGTGTTTGCAAATTCTATGGCGCCGAACCCCAGTTTATCCTGACGTCTGCTACCATCGCCAACCCCGCCGAGTTGGCTGAAGGACTCATAGAAGAACCGGTCGCAATAATCGACGAGGACGGCGCCGGGCGAGGCCCTCAGCACTTCCTTATCTATAATCCCCCCATCGTTGACCGGGATTTGGGCCTGCGGCGAAGCGCTTTATTGGAAAGCGTTCGCCTGGTAGATGATCTGCTCGGTTATGACATCCAGACCATTGTTTTTGGCAGGTCTCGCCGCACAATTGAAGTGATTTTGACGTATCTTCGCGAGAACAGCCTGGCAGATTCAAACCGTTCCGGAATTGAAACCAGGGACAATGAAACGAACATCCGCGGCTACAGGAGCGGCTATCTGCCCAAGCAGCGGCGCGAAATCGAACATGGTCTGCGCCGGGGAAGCGTGCGCGCCGTGGTGGCCACCAATGCGCTTGAGCTGGGGATTGATATCGGCAGCATGGGAGCAGCGGTTCTATCCGGTTATCCGGGAACGATCGCAGCGACCTGGCAGCAGGTCGGGCGGGCGCGCCGGGGAAGCGCCGAATCTTTGGCGGTATTGGTGACTTCAGCCAGCCCGTTGGATCAATTTTTGGCCCATCACCCGGACTATTTTTTTGAGCGTTCCCCCGAGCAGGCCCTGATCAATCCGGATAACCTCCTGATTCTGTTGGCTCACCTGCAATGTGCGGTTTTCGAGCTTCCCTTCCAACCCGGCGAGACCTTCGGCACTCTATCGGTTGGCCAAGTTGCCGAGATGCTGCAGTTCCTCCATGAATCGGGCGTCGTGCATCATTCCGGTGAAAAATATTTTTGGATGGCGGACCATTATCCGGCAGAAGGTCTATCCCTGCGCAGCGCCTCAGCAAACCGGGTTCTGCTTCAAATCCCTGATGAGGAGCGGTGGCTGACCATCGGCGAAGTTGATATCGAAAGCGCCTCCTGGATGGTGCATCCCCAGGCCGTTTACATGCACGAGGCGCAAACTTATCTCGTCGAGGAGCTCGATCTTACGCAAAATATCGCCCGGCTGGCGCCCAAGGCGTTAGATTATTACACGAGGCCAAGGACAGAAACCACCGTCGAACTCGTCGAACTCGTCGAGCGATCGCATCTTGGAAGGTCAGAAAAATCTTACGGCGAAATCACCGTAACCAGCCGTGTTAACGGTTATCGCAAAATAAAATGGTTCACACACGAGAACCTGGGGGAAGGGGATCTGGAGCTCCCACCTTCGATTTTGAACACCACAGGCTATTGGCTTTCAATAGATGAAGACGTCATCTCCAGGTTAAGAGAACAGGGATTGTGGCGGAACGATCCTAACCAATACGGTCCCAACTGGTCCGGCTTGCGCGGCCGTGTGCGCGCCAGGGATGGATACCGGTGCCAGGTTTGCGGTGCCCTGGAAAACGACCGGCAACATGATGTACATCATAAAATCCCTTTTCGGGCCTTCGAATCCCCATCCCATGCGAATCAATTGGACAACCTTACCACGCTCTGCCGCACCTGCCACCAGCTGGTCGAAATGAACGTCCGCATCCGTTCGGGATTGGCCGGATTAGCCTATACCCTTGGCAATTTGGCGCCGCTCTTCTTGATGTGTGATGATCGCGATCTGGGCATACATTCCGATCCGAAATCGCCCCTGGCAGGCGGGAACCCTGCCGTCCTGATTTACGATCGGGTGCCCGCCGGGATTGGTTTTAGCCAGCGTCTATACGAAATCCACGCAGACCTCATTCAACGGGCAACTGAGTTGGTTGCCCAATGTGAATGCGTGGATGGTTGTCCCTCATGTGTTGGTCCTGGCGGTGAAAATGGATTGGGCGGCAAACAGGAAACCCTGGCAATTCTGAACTCGATTTCTTAAAACTTTCCGAGGTCCCCTCGATTTGGCGTTATCATTGCCTTCAGGACTTTCTTAAAGTTCGAGTAACTGCTCGGCCCGTCTTTGAATTGGACGCGGATGGACGCCGAAAAACGCGGATATTTATCTGTAAAGTAACCCTATAATCATGCCTTCGATTTCGGATCGATTAAAATCCCTCGGCGTCCAGATTGGCGCACAAAACCTTCCTTCACCTGAACGCGCCTCCTTCCCCATAGAAACCGTCGTCGATGGCCAGTTTTTGCAAACGCCTTTCGGCCAGGCATTTGTGGTTGAAAGCCGGTATCCGCCAGGGCACAACCAGGGAAAAGCCAGGCTAGATCTCGATGCCTCTCTCCATACCATTGCAGCCTGGGCGGGTGAACCGCGCCTGCTCGACCTGGATCCCGGGTCTTTTGTCTTTCTGGACACCGAAACTTCTGGACTCGCCGGTGGCACCGGAACGTATGCTTTTCTAATTGGCGTTGGTCGCTTTACCGAACAGGACTTCCGCCTGGCCCAATATTTTATGTGTGACCCGGTCGAAGAACCGGCGCACCTGGCCGCTTTTAATCAGTTCCTCGGTTCGCACGACGGTCTGGTTACCTTCAACGGCAAAGCCTTCGACGTTCCCTTACTAAATACTCGATTCATTACCAACGGGGAAAAATCTCCTCTGGCTGCTGCCGCCCACCTTGACCTGCTCCCGCTTGCCAGGCGCTTATGGCGCGACAGGCTTCCCAGCCGGGCTTTGAGCTACCTGGAAGAACATATCCTCCAGGTCAAACGAACACATGAAGATGTCCCTGGCTGGCTCATTCCAATTATGTATTTCGACTACTTGCGGAATGGCGATGCCCGCCCGCTGAAGAAGGTGTTCTACCACAATGCCATGGATATCCTCTCTCTCGCGGCCCTGCTAAATCACGTAGCAGCCATACTGGCCGAGCCGATGAGCGGACGCGTGGATCATCCCGTGGACCTGGTAGCAATAGGAAAGTTATTTGAGGATCTGGGTCACGTCGAGACTTCCGCCTCTCTTTATGCGTTTGCCCTGGACCAGGATCTTACGGAAGACTCCCGGCGAGACGCCCTCCAGAGGTGGTCATTCCTGGAAAAACGGCGAGGTAATTTCATCCAGGCGATCGATTTGTGGCGCCAGGCAGCTGGCCGTAAAGAAATCTACGCCTGCGAAGAGTTAGCCAAATACTACGAACACCGTGAGGGAGATTTCCAGCAGGCCTGCAAATGGACGGAGGAAGCGCTAACTTTCATCAATAGCTCGATTTACTCCCGCCTCGAGCGCCAACAGTGGATTCCGTTATTGAATCATCGTCTCTCCCGGCTACATCGAAAAATCAATCGGTCGTAGGAAATAACATGGGAGCCCATCAAGGGG